>Ga0066842_10000009_pt1 | contig 55101 bp, 45 predicted proteins | sample ETNtaG_19_FD_67289 | JGI IMG/M metagenome (GOLD analysis project Ga0066842, IMG submission 67289) | Marine microbial and viral communities from oxygen minimum zone, Eastern Pacific Ocean - ETNP201302PF86A | ecosystem: Environmental > Aquatic > Marine > Oceanic | place: Pacific Ocean: Eastern...
CCCCGCCAGATGTCAAAGATGCCCTCGTTCCTGACCCAGGACATCTCGTAGCGCCGGGTCTCACCGTCATAGGCGCGAATCCGGGCGGCGGTCAGGTCGCCTCTGAAGACGCGCAACTCGAGGGCGAAATCTTCACCGGGACCGGGACTGCGCGGCGAGCGGAAGGTCTCATCGGAATAGACCCCGGCCCACTCGACATTGTCATCGTTTTGTGCCGCGTGAACCTCGCCGGCGATCCAGGAAGAAAACGCCAGCAGAAAAACGGCCTCGTAGGTGCGCCTGGATAAGTTCATGACTCATACGACCCGCGGGAGTTGCTCGCGATCTCTGCTGAAAATGAAAGCGGGAAAAGCTCTGGCGTCGATTATACCACCGCCGCATCCTTCCCGTCAGCTATCCTCAGCGTCGCCGGTAGTCCTCGCAGGAGGTGGCATTGGGACGCTCGGTACGATGGCAGTCCCGGACATCGTTGTAGCGGCAGGTGTCACAGAGGAACTCCGAGGAGCCGCCGGGCCAGCTGTCGTCGGCCTCATGATGGTCGGAGACCGGACCGGCGGAGGGCGCGAAGAGAGCCGCCACGACGGCGAGAACCAGGAGGGTGAGAAAGTACGATGCCGCTGAAACGCCCAGGAAGCGTGAGATCCCGCCCGGCCCGGCGAAAGCCTGCAGGAGAGCGCCGGCGAGCACCACGCCGACGAAAACCACCAGGCGCCTGGATCTGAACATGAGGATCTCCCTGTAAAAAAACCGCCGAGGCAAACACCAGTGCCTGTCCCGGCGGTTTTCAGAATAGCTGCGGCCCGGCCTTCAGGCCGGGCCCAACAAGGTGGTGTTTTAAATCAAAGGCCGATCTGCCAGCGCACCATGAAAGCGTGCACATCTTCACCGCCATCCATGTCGGAGTAGACATAGTTGAACATCGTTCGGAAGGTCGGGTTGTGGTAGATATTCACGCCCACGGTCAGATCGTCAAGCTTGTGACCAATCGTCGGAATCATGACCCCTGGCTTCGGCGAAACGATGTAGTCGTCGTAATCAATCGAGCCGTAGCGCACGGCCAGCTCAACAGCTCCCCAGCTCTCACCCCAGGAAAATTCCTGCGCCGGCTTGACACGCTTGAAGGTCCCCTTCTTGCTGTCGTAGGGTCGGCTCTCGCCGGTGAGAAAATAGCTCCCCATGATGTACCAGCCTTCGTAACCGAAGTTCGAGGCGCCATCGACCGAGCTGCCCATGAACTCAGCCTGCACCGAGAGCGGCCCCCTGACCCAGGCGGCCTCGACTCCATATTTGAACTCACCGTCAGCCTCGGCGACACCGTCTTTCAGCTTCTCGGCAAGGTGAGCCGAGGGACGGCGGTCAATCCTCATACCGTCGAGAGTACGAGAGCTGACCGCGGCCCCGAAGTGAACCAGGTTGTCGCCATCGTTGCGCAGAAGACGGGTGTAGCGCCCGGTGACGCTGTAGTCGCCATCACCTTCGTCAAAGCCATTGTCGCCCGTGGTGCGGAAGATTCCATAGGCAAGCGTCCCGTTGTCAAGCGTACGATGGGCCATGAGACCCACGTTACGCGAGGGAACGAAGGCGGAGGTCAAGGAGCGCTCCATGAAGGTGATGTACTTGCTGCTGGTGAGCTCTTCGAGTCCGAAAGGTTCCTTGAAGTGGCCGACACGCAGAGCGCCTGCATAGGGAACGCCACTGACACCGACATAGACGTCCTTGAAGGCGGGCCTGTGGCCCTTGTCGTCGCTGCCTTCACCGCCGCGGGCGAATTCGTACTGGGTCTTCCACTCAAACTGGTTGACCTTGCCCGAAAGCATGAGACGGGTGCGGCGGAACTCGGTTCCATCAACGCTCTCGGAGTCGTCACCGAACCAGGCGTGATCAAGCATGATCCGGCCGCCCAGCTTCAGGCTGGTGTTGCCATCGTTGGTTTTCAGCTCGAGGCCGTTGTTCCACCTGGCATTGATGCCAAGCGGGTCAACCTCATCCTGCCCCCACAAGCCGCCGGTAAGAATACAGGCGGTCAAGAATGCAAAACCGTACTTCATAGAAGAGCCTCCAAATAAGATGGTTTACCGTCTGTTGTTTTCCGCTTTCAGGCCAGCAGGCAATCTGCCCGCAGAACAAGGCCGATAATCTTTCTTCGGCAACAGAAAGAAAAAGCAGAAACAAAACTGGTCGAAAAAAACGGAGACGACGCGGCGAACCCGTAAAACAACGCAATGGCGTGATCTCAGGCGATCATAAAAAATACGGCCAGCCCGGGATGCCCTCGGATGCCCGGGCAACAAGGGCCCGCTGAAGCTGCACCGAGGAACATTTTTTAGCGCCCTCGATGGCTCAACCGAAGGCGAGGAGCCTGGTTGCGATGAATGGATGGTCAACCCACTGTAAAGACCCGGCGAAGAGAAACGCCGGCGCGGTATTTCCGTTCGCTGCCCGGCGGTGCTGGGAGAATGGAAAGAGAACCCGCCAACCATCGAAGCTGGGCGCCGGAACCTCGCGGCTATCCGGCAAGAAACAGGCGCTCTATTCGACCGTCCAGGTCTCGCCGCCGGCCAGGAGCGCCGCCATATCACCGGCATTGGGCTGTTCCTTAGCGGTCGCCACCTGTTCGTCCAGCAGGCCATCGTAGGTGGGCTTGTCGATCGCCCTGAAGACCCCGACGGGAACCGGCGTTGATTCGTCCGCCTCCTCGAGCCTCGCGAGCAGGTTGGCGAGAGTCGGGTCGAAAGTCTTCTCGTCATGGACAAGCAGGCTGGACTCCTCAGCCCCATTGGCGAGGTCGACGACGACCGGCTTGAGACCATCGAGGCGAATGCCCTTGTCTCTCTCCTTACCGAAGACCATCGGCTGCCCATGATCGAGGACAATCGTCCTGTCATCGCGAACCTTCTTGTCGGCGAAGGACTTGAAGGCGCCATCGTTGAAGATATTGCAGTTCTGATAGATCTCGACAAACGCGCTTCCCTTGTGCTGGGCCGCCCGCTTGAGAATACTCGCAAGGTGCTTGGTGTCGGCATCGATCGTCCGGGCGACAAAGGTCGCCTCGGCCGCCAGCGCCAGGCTGAGCGGATTGATGGGATAGTCCACCGAGCCGTGAGGTGTAGACTTGGTCTTCTTGCCCTGCTCGGAGGTCGGCGAGTACTGTCCCTTGGTGAGACCGTAGATCCGATTGTTAAAGAGGAGGATCTTCAGATCGACATTCCGTCGCAGGGCGTGGATCAGGTGGTTGCCGCCGATGCTCAGGGCATCGCCGTCACCCGTGACGACCCAGACCTGCAATTCGGGCCGCGAAATCTTCAGCCCCGAGGCGAAGGTCGGCGCGCGGCCGTGAATGGAATGGAAGCCGTAGGTGTTCATGTAATAGGGGAAACGGCTCGAACAACCGATCCCCGAGATGACCGCCACGTTCTCGCGCGGGATCCCCTGCTCCTGGCAGATCTCCGGCATGGTCTTCTGCATCTGGGCGAGAATCGAATAGTCTCCGCAACCGGGACACCAACGGACAATCTGATCGGAAGTGAAGATCTTGCGATCGTACTCCTCGATCTCCTTGATTTTTTCAGGTGAAAGCTCAGGCTTCGCTGTCATTTTTCTTTCCGGCTACATGCCGCATATTGAGGAGAAGAAGCTCCCGGCAACGCTCTACAGAAGCTCCTCTATTTTCTGCTCGATCTCCCCGATCTGGAACGGCTGCCCCTGCACCTTGTTGAGGCCCTCTGCATCGATACAGAACCTGGCGCGAATAAGGAAGAGCAACTGGCCCATGTTGAGTTCGGGAATCAGTATCTTTTTAAATTTTCCGAGAACCTCTTCGATGTTCGCCGGGAACGGATTGAGGTGGCGCAGATGAGCCGAGGAGACCCGCCCGCCGCGGCCGCGAACACGGTTCACCGCCGAGGTAATGCTTCCGTAGGTACTTCCCCAGCCGAGCACCAGCACGTCACCGCCATCGGAGTCGCCATGGACCTCGAGTTCGGGAATGCTCTGAGCGATCCTGTTGACCTTCTCCTCCCGGAGCTCGGTCATCCTCTGGTGATTATCGGGATCGTAGCTGACGTTGCCTGTGTCTTCCTGCTTCTCGATTCCGCCGAGACGGTGCTCGGTGCCCGGGTTTCCCGGGACGGCCCAGGGGCGTGCCAGCGTTTCGGGGTCACGCTGATACGGAAGAAATCCCTCCGAATCGGTGGTGTTCTGAACCTCGATATCGGGAAGATCCTCTACCTCCGGAATATTCCAGGGCTCGGCGCCATTGGCCAGATAACCATCGGAGAGATACATGACCGGAACCATGTACTTTGTAGCGATCCTGGTGGCCTCAATCGCCATGGTAAAGCAATCGGCAGGTGATTGGGGCGCCACGATTGCCACGGGGCACTCGCCGTTGCGGCCAAACATGGCCTGCAGCAGATCCGCCTGTTCCGTCTTGGTGGGCAGGCCCGTCGAGGGCCCTCCGCGCTGAACGTTGATGATAATCAATGGCAGCTCAGTCATGGCCGCGAGGCCGATGGCCTCCGCCTTGAGAGCGACCCCGGGACCACTGGTGCCGGTGAGACCGATCGCGCCGCCAAAGGAGGCTCCGATGGCCGAGCCAACCGCGGCGATTTCATCCTCCGCCTGGAAGGTCTTGACGCCAAAGTGTTTGAAGTTGGACAAACCCTCCAGAATCGAGCTGGCGGGAGTGATCGGGTAGCTGCCATAGAACAAGGGCCTGTTCGCCAGCTTCGCCGCGGCGACAAAGCCGAGCACTGAGGCCTGGTTGCCCATGAGCATACGGTAGGTTCCCGGCTCGAGCTTCGCCTTGCCGACCTTGAAACGACCAGTAAACACCTCTACCGTGTCGGCGTAATTGTAGCCGGCGGTCAGAGCCTTCTTGTTGGCCTCGAAGACCTCTTCCATCTTACCGAATTTTTTCGTCATCAACCCGAGGGTGGCCTCGAGAGAGCGGTCGTACATCCACAGCATGATGCCGAGGGCGAACATGTTCTTGCAGCGACCGGCGAGCTTGTGGCTGATTCCCGTATCCTTGACCGCCTCGAGAGTGAGACTCGTGAGAGGCACGGCGTGAACATCGTAGCCTTCGAGGTCACCGGTCTCGCGTGGGTCTTCCTCGTAGCCGGCCTTCTTGAGGTTGTTCTTACGAAAGGTGTCTGAATTGAGGATGATCGTCCCGCCGCGAACAAGATCCCTGAGATTGACCTTGAGGGCCGCCGGGTTCATCGCCACCAGGACCTCGGGAGTATCCCCGGGAGTCATGATCTCCAGCGAGCTGAAGTTAAGCTGGAAACCGCTCACCCCGGGCAGGGTTCCGGCGGGGGCGCGAATCTCGGCGGGGAAATCCGGCAGGGTACTGATGTCGTTGCCGGCGAGAGCCGAGTTATGCGTAAAGAAAGACCCGGTTATCTGCATGCCATCGCCGGAGTCTCCGGCGAAACGAATGACAACCTTGTCGACTACCTTCGGGTCTGAATCCCCAGATCCGCCGTCCTGTAAAGGAGAAGCTTGAGTCTCGACTACCATCTTGATCCTAATTAATCTGCCGGGAAAGCAATGACCGAAGAAAGCTCTTCGAGTCCGCTCTCCTATGCGGATTTTACCCCCAGAAACACTCTATCTCTCTTGCTGTAACAAAAAATCTCTTAATTGATGTTCGAGTTTTTTTAGCCCTGGCGGCCGGGCCAGAAGGACTCCGTTCAGAAATTATGAAAACTCAAAGCTGCTCAACAAATTCCGGTCGTAAAGACTGCGGTCCTGGATTAAATAACTACGCCTGCAGTAGTATCGCCCCGACCGTGCGACACCCCGAAGACGAGTCGGAGATTAACCCAATTAATCAGGTCGGTCCAATCATTCCATCCGGCATTTCAGCAGTTTTTTACTCGCCCATCGAAACCCTCCAATCGGAGGCAAATAACCCGCTGAATCGACAATAATCGTCACCTCGCGGGCCTTATTTGCGGCGTTGATTACATTATCAGCACCTCACGGAGATTCGAGCTGACGGCGCAAGGCTCCCCTGTTGAATGACTTCCGCCCAATGGCCCATAAAGCTCTTCCCGGGCATGAGAATTGCTTTCTGTCTCAGGGGAAATGGAGTCTGAACGTAACCAGGAAGTTTTTAAGGAAGAAATCATGAGACGATCCGCGCTGCTGGCCCTCGCGCTGGCGCTTTCAGCCACCTCCGTCCCGGCAATCGACGTGGATTTGCAGGAGATCCTCGGCCGGGGAGATTCAAATAATGACGGCCGGGTCGATATCAGCGATGCGGGCTTTCTCTGCCTCTACCTCTTCGCCGGCGGCCAGCAGCCTCCCTGCCTGAACCAGGCCGATGTCGACGATAACGGAAGGCTGGACCTCTCCGACGTGGTCTACCTGAACAGCTGGCTTTTCGGCGGCGGCGAGGCGCCCCCTTCTCCCGGTCCTTTCAACCAGTCCTGCTCCGTTGACTTGACCCTGCCAAACCTCTCCTGCGAGTCCGGATGCGGCTCGAGATCCTACGACTGAGGAATGGTCCGAAAAACTGAACATATTATCGGCAAAAGACTTAGGCCCCTTTCAAGGGCATAACGGGATGGACATCATCACTCTCCATCCGTAGGATGCGGGGCTTGTTTGAGCGCCGGCTTACCCTCTGGAGCGCAATGCGAAAATGCCCCCTCAAGAGATCACCAACAGACCCTCGCCGCTGCCTGAGAACTGGCTGAAGAAGTTCTTCCGCAGTGCCGACCTCGATGCTTCCTACAAGGATCTCGATGGCGTCCGGCATTTCCATGCCGAAACGATGCGGGGACGAATCCGGTCTCTCCAGCTGCGCTTCGCGGATGCCTGGGATCATTTCGACCAGGCCCAATCGCTGATCTCGGAATCGCCCAAGACCATTCCAAACCTGGTCCGACAATTTGTCCTCGAGATCTACTCCTTCAACAATGCCCTGCTGGAAAGACCCGTCTCTTCGGACTGCCCGATGGCTGAGTTCTCTCTGCCTCCGCTGGATCCGAAGATTCTTGATGAGTATCCGGAAATTCGCTACGTGCTGGAGCTGCGCCGCAACTCCGAAGCGATGCTCAGGCTCCATACCGGCGAGCTGGACCGCGCCCGGGCGATCTACGAATCGATCCTGAAGGAGAAGCCCATGAACAAGGCCGAGCTCCTCGTGGTCTATTACCTGGGCCTGGCGGCCTGCGAAGCCCAGGGCGGCCGCGCCGAGAAGGTCGAAGATCACCTGGAGAGCGCGAGCCTCGCTGCCCAGACCCTCCAGAAGACTCTCAACCAGGCCAGCGCCGCCGCGCAACTGAACGCCTTCTACAAGTTCACCGGCAATGGTCAGAAGGCCATGGAATGGAAGCTCTTCCTGAGCAGGCTGAATTGCCCCCAGGAAACGATCTCCCTCTTCACACTGCGCGCGGAAAAAATCCACAGCCGCTGCTCGGAGAAGGGCCGCCTGGTCCTGCTCTGATCCAGCCCGCCGCGGTCACACCTACGGCAAACTGGTCTTTCAGGCAATGTTTATTACCCTAGGGTAATAAAATACTGGTAGACTCAGGCCCTGAAGATCGGACTACCCAACAACGCAACCAGGACCTTTTACCGAAAGCCATGACCATTCGAGCTCTTCCCGCCCTCCTGCTGGGGTCACTGTTATTCCTCGCCTCCTGCTCCCCTTCCAGCGAAACCGCCAGCTCCGGCAAGCTCAAGGTTGTCTGCACCACCGGAATGATCACGGATGCCGCCCGCAGAATAGGCGGCGAGCATGTCGAGGTAACCGGCCTCTGTGGACCGGGCGTTGATCCCCATCTCTACCTGGCGACCCGGGCCGACCAGAAACGCCTGAAAGATGCGGGACTCGTCCTCTATCACGGAATCCATCTCGAGGGGAAGATGGGTGATCTCCTCGCCCGCATCAGCAGGTCGCCCCGTGAAGGTCAGCACATCGCCGCTGTCGCTGAAGCCATTGACAAGGAAAAGCTCATCCGAAATGAACTGTTCGGAGCCTACCCGGACCCCCATCTGTGGTTCGATCTCCAGCTCTGGAAAACCGCGGCGGCCGCGGCCGGAAAAGCCCTGGAGAAGGCCGACCCGGAAAACGCGGAGATCCACGCATCGGCAACGCGGGCATATCTTGCGGAGATCGAGGAGACCCACAGCTGGGCGCTTGAAAAAACAGCCCAGCTTCCTCCCCGCAAGCGCAAGGTCGTCACCAGCCACGATGCCTACAATTATTTCGCCCGCGCCTACGGATTCGAGGTCAAGGGTCTGCAGGGCATCAGCACCGAGACCAAGCCCGGGCTCCAGAACATCCGGGCGGCGGTCAAGTACATCAGGGAGAACGGCATCTCCATAATCTTCGCCGAGACCTCGGTGCCGCGAGACGCCGTGGAAAAGGTCGCTGAGGAGGCCGGCTGTAAAATCTACGAGCACGAGCTCTACAGCGATGCTCTCGGAGAGCCCGGCTCGCCCGCGGATTCCTTTCTCGGCATGTTCCGTTTCAACCTCGAGACGATCGTGGACGCCCTTGGCGAAAAAAGCGGTAACAGTAAATGACCGCGCCGCCCATTGAGATCCATGACCTGACGGTCTCCTACGACCAGAAGCCCGTCCTCTGGAACATCGATGTGGAGATCCCCGAGGGAGCCCTCGTTGGAATCATCGGCCCCAACGGCGCGGGGAAATCAACCCTGCTCAAGGCCTGCATGGGGCTCCTCGATCTCTCCTCGGGATGGGTCAAGATCTACGGCGACCCGATTGAACAGCAGCGGAAAACGGTCGGCTACATTCCCCAGCGGGAGGAGATCGACTGGGACTTCCCGATCACGGTCCGCGACCTGGTGCTGATGGGAAGATACGGCCATCTCGGCCTTCTCCGCCGGCCCGGGGCGGAGGACCGGAAGATCGCCGACGAGGCCCTGGAGCAGGTCGGCATGACGGCCTTCGCCGACCGGCAGATCGCCAACCTCTCGGGAGGACAACAGCAGAGGATCTTCCTCGCCAGGGCGCTGGCCCAGGAGAGCCGGGTCTACCTCATGGACGAACCCTTCGCCGGAGTCGATGCCACCACGGAGAAGACCATCGTCAAGCTGCTCGAACAGATGCGCTCAGAGAACGGAACGCTCCTGGTCGTTCATCACGACCTGCAGACAGCCTCCGAATATTTCGACCACCTGCTGCTGCTGAACCGGCGCATGGTCGCCTTCGGCCCTACAGAGGAGGTCTTTACCGAGGAGCTGCTGCGCAAGACCTACGGAGGGCACCTCACCGTCCTCTCGCAGGCGGGCGAGGCGATCCGCCAGTCAAAGAGCGGAAAGAAATGAGCTTCGCGGAACTCACTGGAGAATTCTTCTTGAGCCTGCTCGGCCAGGGCGATGCCGCCCAGGCGACCATCAACGCCATCCTCGGCGCCTGCCTCGCGGGGCTGACCTGCGGAGCGCTCGGCAGCTTCATCATCCTGCGGCGCATGTCTCTCTTCGCGGACATGCTGGGCCACGCGGTGCTGCCGGGCGTCGCTGTTGGCTTCATCCTGGCTGGCAGCAAGAGCACCCCGGCCCTCCTGCTGGGCTCCCTGGCAGCCGGCTTGCTCGCCGCCGCCCTGACCCGCGCCATCACCTCCTATTCGCCGATCAAGGACGACGCGAGCCTCGGCATCACACTCAGCCTGTTCTACGCCATCGGCATCTGGCTGCTGAGCTGGATCACCCGGGCCGGCCCCGAGCTGAGCAGCCAGTCCTCGGGGTTGAACCACTATCTCTTCGGCAATCCCGCGATCATCCAGACCGTCGACCTGGTCTTCCTCGTCTCAGCCGCCGTGGTCGTCCTCGCCCTGCTGCGCCTGTTCTTCAAGGAGCTTACCGCGTCGATCTTCGATCCGGCTTTCACAGTCTCCATCGGCCTGTCCCCACGGATTTTTGACGGTCTGCTGCTGGTGCTCCTGACCCTGGTAATTGTCGTCAGCCTGAAAATTCTCGGGGTCATCCTCGTCGCCGCCCTGCTGGTGATCCCCCCCGCGACGGCCTATCTCCTGACCGATCGCCTTGGGCGCATGATCGCGCTCTCGGCCTTCCTTGGAGCGCTGTCGGGCTTCGGAGGAGTCTACCTCGATTTCGTGTTCGGAATTGGAGTGGGCCCGGCGATCGTCTGCCTCGCCTTCCTCTGGCTCATGACAGCGTTCCTGGCCTCACCCCATCATGGGGTCCTCGGTCGCTACCTTCTGCAGAAGAAACTCGAGCTCAAGACGCTGCGCGAAAACCTGCTGACCTCGGCCTGGCGGATCGGCGAACGCGGCGGTGAGCTGACCGCGATACCGATCGGTGAGCTTGCCAGTGAGCGAGGCGAAGAACCCTCAGCCACCAGGGTCCTCGCCCGGCGCATGAACGGCTCCGGCTGGGGGCGTTTCGAGAAGGACCTCCTGGTCCTCAACTCGGCGGGACAGGAACGCGCCTGCGCGCTGATGCGCGGACACCGGCTGTGGGAGATCTTCCTGCAGCGAGAGGCCTCGCTGGCGCCTGACCATGTGCACGCGGGAGCCGAGGAGATCGAGCACTTTCTCGACTCTGAAACACTGCTGGAGCTGGAGGCGCTCCTCGACAATCCCGAGACCGACCCACACGGCAAAACGATTCCTCCCGGCCACAGCAAGGGAAGAACGCCATGAGCTGCCTGCCACTCAGATTCTGGCCTGGCCTGGCCGCCACAGAGCTCTGGTTCGACTGGGAGATCGACACCTGGCCCCTGCTGATGGCCCTGCTCGTAGCGATGAGCTGCGGCCTCCTCGGCGCTGTCTTCCTGGTACGCCGCACGGCTCTCCTCGGCGATGCTGTCTCTCACTCGGTCCTGCCGGGAATCGCCGGCGGCCTGCTCCTCGCCGGGATCGTCCTGGAGAACAATGATCACGTCTTTGGCGCCTCGGCTACGATGCTCTTTGTCCTCGGGGGGGCGCTCGCTGCGGGCCTGGCCTCCACGATGCTCATCGAGGCCCTGCACAAGTACTCGCGCATCAAGCCTGACACGGCCCTTGGCGCGGTCTTTCCCGCCTTCTTCGCGGTCGGGGTCATCCTCATCAGGCTGGCGGCCCGGGACGCTCATTTTGACCAGGACTGCGTCTTCTATGGTTCCCTGGAGGTCATTGGCGAGCTCAACCAGGTCATACCGACCCTCGCATGTTCCATCCTGGTGGTGATCTTTTTTCTCTGCTTCTACAAGGAGATCCTCATCTCATCCTTTGACAGCCCGTTCGCGGGAACCCTGGGCCTGCCCGTAGGCCTGGTGAACCTGCTCCTGACCAGCCTCCTGGCGCTGGCCGTGGTGGTCGCCTTTGAGGCTGTCGGGGCGATCCTGGTGATCGCCCTGCTGATCATCCCCGCCGCTACCGCCCAGCTCATCAGCTCTCGCTTTGACAGGGTTCTGCTGCTCTCCGCCCTCTTCGGTCTCAGCGCCGCGTTCTTTGGCTCCTGGATGACGGTGCTCCTCGAGGTTGTAGGGTTCGAAACCGCCCGGGCTCCAACTGTCGCCGTCTTTGCCGGCCTGCAATTCCTGCTCGCCCTGGTCTTCAGCCCCGCGCAGGGACTCCTGGCCCAGGCATGGAGAAAGCGGGCGCTCGAATCGAGAATCCTGGAAGAAAACCTGCTAGGCTCAATCTACCGGCTCTCCGGGGGAGTCTCCAGCCAGGGTTTCAGCCTGAAGGAGATCGCCGCCCCCCTCGGCTACCCGCCAGGAAAACTCGGCGGCGCGCTGCGGCGGTGCAGGGCGCGAGGGGAGCTGGATGTCGACAGGGAAACATTCAGCCTGAGCGCCAGGGGCCGCGAGCGAATAGCTGGAATCATCCGCGGACACCGCCTCTGGGAGAGCTACATGATCCACGAGATGGGAGCCGCCTCAGACCACGTGCACGATGCGGCGGATTACATCGAGCATCATCTACAACCCGGCCTGGTCAAAGAGCTCGAGGAACTGCTGGGTAATCCGAACCTCGACCCGCATGGAAGCGAGATACCCGGAGCGGAGGGCGCAGGAGCCTGATCAGCCCTGGGGCCGGGGCAGCCGGGCGAGCTTCTGGAGCGCCTCGGTGGCACGCTTGACGTAGTCCTTCTCCTCGAGAAGACCCTTGTAGAGCGCCTCAGCCTCCTCGTAGCTCTTCACCTTCACAAGAGCGTTGGCCTGCCTGTAGCGCAGGGTGCGGGAGACGATGCCGGAGGCCAGCCCCTCGGCGCAGATCTCCGCGCAGCGGCGGTAATCACCCGCCGAGTAGAGCCGGCTGGTGTATTCTTTGTAGAGTGCGGATTCGGGACGCTTCTTGAGCAGGGCCTCGATCTTCCTGGAGATGGCTGAGCGGCCCGCGGCCGGCTTCACCGCAAGGAGCTCCCGAATAAGGTCGGAACGGGTCGGGTCGACCTGCGAAACAAGCTTCAGGATACGCTCCCGGGAGGCCTGGTCCTCCGGCTGGGTCTGGCGCAAATCTTTCACCAGGTTGAGCAGCCACTCGGCCGAACAATTCAGGGCTACCTGCTGGGGGCTCAGCTTCTGGATAGCACGAACGCCGTAGCTGGCCGCCTGCTGGCGATCTCCTCCCTCGCGATGGTAGACGCTCAGATCGGCGAGGCCCACGAAGGTCTTCTCCAGGAAGGCCCGGGCCGCCTCCAGGGATTCCGCGGCCTCGGTCTTCTTCTTGGCCTTGCGAAAACCCCGGGACCTGTCCAGCAGAGCCAGGCCGCGCTGCAGATCCCACCTGGCCTTGACCGCGCTCTCGGTCCAGAGCTGGAAGGCTTTCTCATCGGAGTACTCGCTGGAGCGATAGGCCGCCCTGAAGGCATCGAAGGCCTTGAGAGGCTGGCGCAGGCGCAGCATCACCTCACCGTAGACCTGGAGCCCCCGAACGGAATTGGCGCGCTCGAGAAGAGCCCGGTTGACCCAGCCGCGCGCGGCCACGAGGTTCTCCTGGCGGAGCATGGTCTCGGCGATGCCGACCGCCACCTCGGGCACGCCCGGCCGCTCGGCCTCCGCCTCCATGAACGACTCCAGCGCGTCATCATAGCGGGCGCGGTCAAGCGCTTTGTAGCCTGCAAGGGCCCGGTCCAGGAACTTCGAGGATGGAAGATCAAGCTCGTCGTAGATCTGAATATAGAACCTGAACTCATCGCCAGTGGAAGACTCCTTAACCCGAACGGTATTCCGGCCGCGCTGGACCCAGGCGTAAACCTCGTCCTGGTCTTCGCCAATGTCACGGCGGGCGAAGTTCGAGTGGATCAGCGCATCGTTCAACCAGAGCTTGATTCCATCTCCGGACCCGATCCCGAAACGCACCCAGCCAGCCTTGCGGGCGATGAACTGGCAATAGCCGTAGCCGATGCCCGACCCCTCGATCTCGAGTACCGCGCGGAAATCAACACGGGGCCCCTTCGCTTTCTTCCAGCGGCAGATCCTTCCATCCCCGGTGTACTTGGCGGCGGAGTTGAACTTTTCTTTTTCCGGTTTCAGCTCGGCGTCAAAGCTCTTCTTGCCCTCGTACTTTAACGGAGCCAGGATGTGCCAGTCCGTCAGCGGAACCGGCTCGATCTCTCCGGCCCTCTTCAAACGAAGAGTCGACCCCAGGACCATACGGGCCTGCTCGAGATTTCCCCGGCCGATGAGGATCTCCGAGAGAAACTTTCGGGGAATCGGGTTCCTCTTGTCGGTACGCCAGAACTCCGCGAAAACCTTGCCCGGAGCGCTCCTGCGGCCGCGCTTGAATTCGCTGACAGCGGCGTTGATTTTTGGAGCCCACTCGAGATATTTCGACTCTTTCCCGGTTCCGCCGGTCTTCGGGCTGACGATGGCGCCGGACGGAACCGCGAGCTGGCGGGTTGGAGCTTGTGCAAAAACGGAAAGCGCCCAGGAAACCTGCACCAGAACGAAGACAGACAGGCAATGAAGCCGTTTTAAGCGATTTGAACGAAAAGTCATGTCACCACCGGTAAAACCGCTTTTCAGGCGGAAATGCAGACAGATGGGCGATTGGGCTAAGCGGAAGCCCTGAAAAGATTTGGATGTTAGCTAATTCAACAAACTATAATAGGTAACTTAGAGGGTAGTGCAAAGCTTGAATACAATTAGATCTACTGAAAGAGGCCTGATGAGATCCTCACAAAACAGACTTGCCGGAATTCTGGTCGTTTTTTCCAGTATGCTGCTGAGCACCGCCGCCCAGGCCGCTCCCAAGCTGCCTGAACCTGAAAAAGCCGCGGCGGACGTCAACCTGCTGCTGCGGGAAATCTGGACTGAAGCCTTCACCAACGCGGCGCCGATGGCTTCGGAAGAAGCTCTTTTCAGGCGCCTGTCGATCGACCTGAGAGGCGTCATCCCCTACCCGGATGAGATTGACCAGTTTCTCAACGACCGCTCGCGAAACAAGGTCAGCAAATGGTCCGCCTGGTTTCTCCAGACTCCCGATCATGCCGAGTTCGAGGCAGAGGTCTGGGAACACACCCTGATCGGAAGAAAGGGGAATACCGACGGACTCGACCGCGGCAGCTTCCGCACCTGGCTGCGGAAAAGCTTCCTGGCCAACAAACCCTACAACGAACTCTCACGTGAGATCCTCCTGAGCGCGGGCCTGCCCAGCAACGACCCTGCGGTTAACTTCTACCTGCGCTACGAGGCCAAGCCCGAAGACATGGCCGGCAAGGTCGCCCGGGTCTTCCTCGGCACTCGAATCGAATGCGCCCAATGCCATGATCACCCCTATGCTGACGTCAAACGCGAGGAGTTCTTCGGCTTTGCCGCCTTCTTTGCCCGCACCCAGCGCTACCGCGACTACGACCGCGCCGGCGGAGATTCCCGCAGATACGGAATCCGCTCCCGGGCCAGTGGAGAGCTGACCATGCCGCCGATGAAAAAAGGACATCGCGCTATGGAGATCCAGCCGATGTACTTCGGCGTACGCTACAACAGGCCGGAAAACTACAGCCCTCTCGATCCCATCCCCAAGCTGAAGCCCGGGGGCAGCAAGCTCGACCGGAAGAAGATGGAATCGAAGATGATGATGGCCCGCAAGGGCTCGAAAGTTACCGACTACGGCGCCTCCGGCCGGCGCAAGAACCTGGTCAAATGGCTGACCTCGGATAAGAACAAGTACTTTGCGCGCAGCCTGGTCAACCGGGTCTGGGCACGCTTCCTCGGCAAGGGTTTCGTCAACCCGATCGACGACTTCTCGGAAGACTCCAAGATCATCCTGCCCAATGTGCTCGAGTACCTGACCCAGGACTTCGTGGCCAGCGGCTACGACCTCAGGCGGCTGCAGAAGATCATCGTCCTGACCAAGGCCTACCGCCAGCAGGCTGTCCAGGGAGTTCCCGGAGGAATCGCCCCTGGAGAAGAACACGACCTCTTCACCACCATCCCGATCCGTCCCCTCGAGCCCGAGGTGCTGGTGCGGTCGGTCCTCAGGGCTACCGGCATGGAAGACCCCCACCCGGAGAACAACGCCCGCCAGGTGAAGAGCTACGTCCAGAAGGCTGAACGCGAATTCGTCAGACGCTTCGGAGTCGATGAAACAGAAAAACGGACGGAGTTCCAGGGGACAGTGCTGCAGGTGCTGCTCCTCTTTAACGGCGAGTTCACATCGAGCAAGGCGCCGGCATCGAGGCCTTATCACGCCAGCTATCAGAAAAAGTATCCCGGAAACCTGGATGTGGTCCTGCATGGCATCGCCCCGAACAGGCATGTCGATCAGCTCTTCCTGGCTAGCCTGGGCCGTCTGCCTTCGGCCGCCGAGCGAAGCGCCTTCGCCCGCCACGCGCAATCAGCGCGGGACGACGCCCAGCGACAGTCGGCGCTTGCTGATATTCACTGGGCGCTGCTGAACTCCGCGGAGTTCCTGCATTCAAGCTAAACAAAAGAAGCGATACGCCTCGCGAATCTCGCGCGGCATGAAAGGTAAAGAAAATGGAACATCTTGATGCGAAGGCGACCACGCGGAACAACGCCCCCTCCCAGGACCGCCGTGACTTCCTCAGGGTCGGAGTCGGCGGCCTCGGCTGCTCGATGGTGCTTGGCTGGGCCTCTGGAAGCTCAGCCTCCCCGCTCCAGACCCAGGACAACAGCCGCGGCAAAACGGTTGTCGGAGGCGTGCAGCCATGGCAAAAGGGCAAGGCCAAGAGCTGCATCCTGGTCTGGCTCGGCGGAGGCCCCAGCCAGCTCGACACCTGGGACCCGAAACCCGATCATCAAAACGGCGGCGAGACCAAGGGCATCGACACCACCGGCGACTTCCAGATCGCGCAACACTACCCCGGGGTCGCGAAGGAGTCGAAGGATGTCTGCCTTGTTCGCAGCCTGACCTCTCCCGAAGGTGACCACTCCCGCGGCAGCTACCTGATGCACACCGGCTACAGGATGACCGGCGCCATCACCCACCCGTCCTTCGGCGCCCTGGTCGCCAAGGAATTGGGCAAGGAAAACTCGGAGCTCCCTCACTTTGTTTCGATTGGAGGAGGATCCTACGGACCGGGCTACCTCGGAGTACGCTATGGACCCTTCCAGGTCGACAACCCTTCCCGCCCGGTACCCTATCTGCAATATCCCGGCGACGTGGACAAGAGCCGCTTCAATTCCCGGCTCGGGCTGCTTGGCATGCTCGACAATAAGTACCTCTCGTCGAAACGCGGCGAGTTCCTCGCCGGGCACCGAACCGTGCGCAAGAAAGCTCTCAGTCTCCTGGACTCCCCCAGCGCCAAGGTATTCGATGTCCGCAAGGAGCCCGAGGCCGTTCGCAAGGGCTTTGGCCTGAACAATTTCGGCCTCCAGTCGCTGATGGCGGCGCGGCTCGTACAGAAAGGCGTTCCCTTTGTCGAGATGAACCTCGGCGGCTGGGACACCCATACCAACAACTTCAACGCCGTGAGCGGGCGCGCCGCGATCCTCGACCCCGCCCTCAGCGGGCTCATGAAGGAGCTTCGCTCCAAGGGCCTGCTCGACTCGACGCTGATCGTCTGCATGGGTGAATTCGGAAGAACCCCGAAGATCAACCGCAACAACGGACGCGATCACTTCCCGCGCTGCTTCAGCGCCCTGGTCGCCGGCGGCGGGGTGAAGGGAGGAACCGTCATCGGTTCCTCGAGCGCCAGTGGACAGGAGGTGCGAAACCGCCCGGTCCTTATCGGCGAGCTCTACTCGACCCTGCTCTCCATGCTCCGGATCAACCCGGTCAAGGAGAACAAGCTGGCCATTGGACGCGCCATCAAGATGGCCGATTCCGACGAGCCGGTCACCGAGATGTTCATCTGACACAAGCCTGGAAAACAAAACCCCCTGCCTCCTCCGGGAGACGGGGGGTTTTTTCATCCGCTATCGAGACGCGCCTCAGCGAAACAGGAGCGTTCCGAAATCCTTTGGCCTGTGGAAATCTCCTTTTACCGGCGACCACTCCCACTTGGTCGTCTGCTTCCTGTCGTAATCCACCCGGTAGAAATTAGCCCGCCAGCGATCCCCCTTCTTCACAGGCGCCGCAAGCAGGGGCGCCAGCAGCTTGAAGGGAATGAAAAACTCCGCGCGCCAGCCCTTGATCACCGCCCCCGGTTCCAGCTGGTTGCCAATCACCCCGGTCTTTTTTCGGGTCTTGCGATCGCCTGTGTAATGCCAGGGAAGCCAGCCCATGATCCTGTTGTTGATGTTCGTCACCATGAGCGGCAGCTCCCGGTTCAGGGGCGAAATCTCGTATTCGAAATACAGCGGCTGGCTTTCATCGGGCCAGAGAAAGACCTCGAAGACATCCTCGAGAAACAGGTCCATAAAATCTTTCTGCATCGTCGCCGTCAGACGCTCGTCGCTGCCGGTCATGAAAAAATAAAGGCCTGTCGCTGAATACACGGCCTTGAAACGCGAGAAATAGGTGAGCCCGTCTTTTCCCTCCCGTTTCATCTCGCCCCAGGCGGCCTCTGTCCAGGCCTCGGCTCCTCCGCTGCCGGTGATCTCAAAGTCTTTAACCTTTGCGACCTCGTAGATCTTGTCGGACTTGCCGGCCAGGACCAGCGGGGCCCCTGCGGCAAACGCTATTGCGAAAAACAGGAAAACAGGGCGCTTCACCGTTCTAACCTCCTTGAAAAAACCATCACGACGATGGGTGGCGGGGACTCTTTACTTCACAGAAACCTCGGTTAGTCTGGAACGAACAAACGACGACGACAAGCCGCGCAGCCTCTTCACCCGGAGAAAAAACGTGAGTGAACTCGATCCTGAAACCAGGGAAACCATTGTCCGAATCATCAAAAGCTGTGTCTATGGTGATCTGGCGACCATCTGCCCCGCCGAGAACAGCCCAAGGGTCCGGCCTGTCTGCGCGTTTCTCCAGGATGACCTCTCCATTCTCATTCCAAGCCATACCGAGACCCGGAAGATCGCGGAGCTCGAGGCCAACCCCAGGGTGGAAATCTGCTTTGTGGATGCGGAGCACTGGCAGGTTCGGGTGGCCGGGATAGCCGTGGTGGTCGAAGATGCCTCCGTCAAGAAAGAGCTGATAGAGACCACGCTGAGCCCCCAGCTCTGGCGCGGCTTCTTCCCCGACGCGGAGGCCGATGAGCGCTTCGTGCTCTACCGGATCGAACCGAAATCCTTCGAGTGGATGAAGGAGTGGGAGATGAGCTACCGGAGGGTCGAGCTCTAACCCGCGGTCATTGCCCGGCGCTTTTGAGCATCTCGACGAAGGCCTTCAAGAGCGGGGTGTTGTCATGCCAGGTCCTGGCCGTGACCAGGTTGCCGTCGATCACCGTCGGCTCATCGACATAGGCCGCTCCACCCTGCTCGACATCGAGAGCGCACTTGGCCACGGTGGTCAGCGTCCGGCCCTCGATGCAACCGGCGGCCGTGAGGATCTCCACGCCATGACAGAGCGCGGCGACAGGCTTGCCGGTCTCGAAGAAGTGGCGCGTGAGCCTCAACAGGTCCTCGTCATAGCGCAGATACTCCGGCGCCCGGCCGCCTGAGACGAAGAGCCCGGCGTATTCACCCGGGTCGACATCTCTGAAGGCCACGGTCGCCTCGATATGATAGCCGGGAGTCTCCTGGGTGATGTCCCACTCGGAGTCGGGCGGCACCTCGTGCAGAACCATATGATAGAGACGAGCCTCGGGGCCGGCGACCACGACCTCGAAATCATCCTCGGGCAGACGAAAGAACGGGTACATGGTATCCAGCACCTCCGTCGCATCTCCGATGGGCAGCAGGACCTTTGGCATTGGCAAGCTCTCCGAGAGTGTTCCAGTCGTCAACTATGCTGGCGACAACGCCAGCTCGGCGGGTTATTGTAACCAAAAGTCCTGTTTCGGTCTGTCCAGGATCACGCACGATGGGTCATTCTTTTTACAGCTGCGACTGGGGCACCTCAAACTTCAGGCTGAGGCTGGTCCATTTACCCTCACTGGAGATCACCGGTGAGCTCCGCACAGCCGATGGCATCGACCGCCTCGATGGCGATGACCCCGGCCGCTTCGCCTCCTATCTCGCCGGCAAGATCGACGAGCTTCCCGGCCCCGAGGACCAGGCTTCCGAAATCCCCCTGTGGATCTCCGGCATGGCCAGCTCGTCGATCGGCTGGCGTGAACTGGACTACGCCCGCCTCCCGTTCCCTCTCGACGGCAGCGGAGCGGTCGTCGCCACCCTGGATCCTCTCACCAAAAGCCGCCCCTGCCCGGTGCGTCTGGTCTCAGGGCTGAGAAGCGAGGACGATATCCTTCGCGGCGAGGAGACCGAGGCCCTCGGACTGCTGAAGCTCCTCGGCAGGACAGAAGAAGAGACCCTGCTGATCCTGCCCGGCACCCACTCCAAGCACCTCCAGGCTCGCGGAGGCGAGCTTGCTTCCATGAGGACCTTCATGACCGGTGAGCTCTACGCCATCCTCACCCGGCACAGCATCCTCCGCCACACCGTGGAGGAGCCTGGAGCCCTCGCGGGACTGGAGGATGCCTTTGTCGAGGGGGTTCGCTCAGGGGTTCGAGATGGGCTCTCTGGCGGGCTCTTCGCCGCGCGAACCCGCCAGGTTCTCGGCGGCAAGGGGCCTCGGGAAAACGGAGCCTACCTCAGCGGCCTGCTGCTCTCGGCCGAGCTGGAGCCTGCCGGGAATTGCGGCAGTGACATTTTTGTGGCCGCCGCTGGCGTGGTGGGAGACATGTACCGCCTGGCCGCGGCCGAGCTCGGGATCGAGAGACTCCAGACCGTTGACGAGCGGAACCTCGAGCTCTCCGTGCCGGCGGGACACGCGCTGCTGGAGAAGAACTTCCAGGGAGAGATCTCTTGAAGAACATCGAGATCAAGAGCCCCCTTTCCGACAGACCGGGCACCGAGGAACGACTGCGCTCCCTTGGGGCGAAGCTCGAGTGGACTCGGAGACAGATCGACACCTTCTTCAATTCACCCTCGGGGTGGCTGAAGCTGCGCGAGGTGGAAGGCTGCCCGGCCGAGCTGATCTCCTACAGGCGTTCAGTAGAAAACTCCGGCCCCAGGGAATCGGACTACAACATCCTGCGTATTGACGAGGCGTGTGAGCTCAGCTCGATCCTGGAAAGCTCTCTTGGCATCCTGGGCAGGGTTGAGAAGCGGAGATCCCTCTGGATCTATCGCAATACCCGGGTCCACCTTGACCGGGTTGAAGGCCTCGGGGACTTTCTCGAGCTCGAAACCGTGCTGGCCGATATCGATGGCGCCAAAGGAGCGGCCGAAAGCGAAGAGGTGATCAACCTGCTCGAACTCGACAGGGAGTCCTTCATCTCCGTTCCCTACCTCGAATTGCTGCGGGTAACCTGAGACCATTTCAACACGAAGAAACAGCCTGTTTTGCCGGGAAGCCGTGAACCACGGCGGTACAATGATGACCCGGTGCGACAGCTCTCCCTGCCGCACGATCGAGCTCTACCCCTTTTTTACGGAGATCCCATGAAACCCGGCTTCATCCCCTGCGTAATCCTGCTGCTGTTTTCTTCCACCGAGACCTTCGCGGAAGACTTTGAGAAGACAGAATACAAGGCCGACTCCGCGCGAACCCTTCAGTACGCACTCCTGAAGCCGCAAAAGGTGGAAGACGAAAAGAAGTATCCCCTGCTGCTCTCCCTGCATGGAGCGGGCGGGCGGGGCAACAAGAACTGGGAGCGCAACTGCCTCGCCAACAAGGTGCTTTCCGGGCGGGAGATGAGAAGCAAGTACCCCTGCTTTATTCTCGCCCCCACCGTCAGCAAGCAGGGCTCGTGGAAAAGCGAATCGATGGACGATGTTCTCGAGCTGCTGGGAAAACTGCTGAAGAAGCTGCCGATCGACCCGGACCGTGTCTATGTCACGGGACAGTCCATGGGCGGCGGCGGTACCTATGAGGCCATGGCCCGTAAGCCGGAGCTCTTCGCCGCGGGCGTACCGGTCTGCGGCAGCAACAAGGTCTCGAACGCAAAGAAGATGGCCTCGATCGCGATCTGGGTTTTTCATGGCGAGAAGGACCGCGTCGTACCCGTAGAGCGCGGTCGCGAGATGGTCGAGGCCATCAGGAAAGCGGGAGGGAAACCGCGCTATAGCGAGCTCCCCGGGGTACGCCACAACTCCTGGACCCCCGCCTACAAGAACCAGGAACTCTGGAAGTGGTTGTTCTCTCAGAAAAAAAAGAAGGTGAAGTCTCTCTGACCAGCCAGGACAGATTAGGGAGCGCCAAGCTCCTCCACTGTCCACGAATCGCCGCGCCGCGCGGTTTCTGACCGTACCTTGCCCACGGAATCGACCGTAATCGCAGAGGCGCTGTTACCCCAGGCGTCGCGGATATAGCTCAGGATCGCCGCCATGTCCTCGTCACCGTAGACGTGGCGCAGAGCGGGCATCTCGAGCTGGTAGCGCCTGCCCTTCACCTCGATCGGTCCGCGCACCCCATCGAGCGCGATGCGAAGGAGCCTCTCCTCAGAGCCCGTCACCCACTCGGAGCCTGCCAGGGGGGAAGCTACTCCTTCCTTGCCCCCGCCATCGGATTGATGGCAGGCGCCGCAGCTCACCTCGTAGAGTGCCCGGCCCCTGTTCGCTGTCCCCCCAGGGGGTATGGAAAAGCAGCCCGTCACAGACACAACCGTGATGGCCGCCGCGAGGATGAAGGCCGCCCCCGAAAGACAGAAAAGAGGCCGCCTCATTTAGAGGCCTTGCCCTCCCCCGCCTCCAGGGTGATCACCAGGTTGCGCTTGGGCGTGTTGCCAACCTCGGCGTAGCCGACGATCTTCCTGCTGGCGGTATCCACAACGCAAACCTTCTTCTTGCTGCGCACGGCAAGGTAGGCGTACTTGCTGTCGGGTGAAAAACACAGCCAGTAGATCCGGCCGATCATCTCGATCGAAGCGATCTCCGGATAGGCCGGGTCGGTGATGTCGTGGATATGCACCGTCTGGTGCTCGACGTTGCACGACCAGATTTCCTTCTGGTCGGGGCGAATCGCCAGGCCGTGGCAGCGGCTCGACTTGCCGGCGTATTTCTCGGGGATCTTGTGTTCGATGCGGGCGACCACCTTGCGCTGGGCGATATCGGCGACCTCGAAACCGATCAATCCATCGATGTTCTGGAAGTAACGCTTGTTGTCAGCCGAGAGGGCGGGCGGCCTGACCGAGTGCGAAAACGGGATGTGCCCGACGACCTTGTGTCCCGCCTTGACATCGACGATGGTGACCCGCTTCGGGTTCCCCATGGGCGAGAGATACATCCACCGGCCGTCCCGGGACGCCTGGGTATTGTGCGGTCTCCCGCCTGTCTTGATCTTCTCCACCACCTTGCGGCTCTCCCCATCGATCACCCAGTAATGACCATCATTGCAGGGCACATAGACCCATTTGCCATCGGGGGTACAGGCCAGCTGGTTGGGCTTGGGGCCGATGTCCAGGCGATGCTCGACCTCGTAGGTGCGCGGATTGACCCAGACCAGCTCGCCGCGGGGTTTCTTGAACGCCTCGATCGCGATGTAGACGACACTTGCGTCATCGGGGGCAGCGATGCCATGAGGCTCCGGCCCGACAACGATTCTCTTGATCACCTTGTTGCTGCCAACCTCGACAACATGAACATCATCTCCGTAGGCGTTGGTCTGCCAGAGATACTGCTTCCCGGCGGCGGGCGCGGCCTGCATGGAGAGAATCAAAACGGCAAGACACATCAGGCCCTGAACTCGGTATACCTGCACGGGCTTCCTCCTTATTTCGCGGCAATTCAATCAGATGGTCCCGGCCAGTCTACTACATGGCCGCCGAAAATCGCCCGCGGTATTTCCCCTGCCTCCCGCGATGCGTAAAGAGGCGGCTCAATCCCTCTGCCTTCGCGCGCGCCTGCGGTCCCAGTAGTCACGTTCAATAGGCGCGTCACCGACATTAACTGGATTCCCATCATCAGCCAGAGCCCGCCTTCTGCGTTCAGCGAGTACCTTCGCCCGGATCCCCGATCTCTTCTGGTAGATCTTGAGCAAAGCGGCTCGCCTCTCCTGGATCCTGAATACGGAGACGTCCGTTGTGCGAAACTCCGCCAGGAGAGCCTCCCTCTCGACCGCGCCAAGCTCCTCCGCGCTGTAGACCCTGATGCTGGCCAGGCGCAGCGCCTCGATCCTGTCGTAGAGCTCCCCCTTAGACTCCTGGCAGGAACCAAGGAGCGCCATGGCGAGAAACAGGAAGGGTGCCGAGCAGCGATGGATAGCGGGGAAGCTCATCTTCGCGCGAAGGCGTCGATCTTTTCCATGGGATCGGGGCCGCCGTTGAGGGCGTGGTTCTCACAGGCCTCGTAGATTTCCTTCAGCTCATCGTAGAGCGCCACCAATTCCGGCTCAGGAGCGATCCTGCTCTCGGCAACAGGCTCAGCGAAACCCGCGATCACCTCCTCCCAGGAGCTCGAACCTCGAGTCTCCATCTCCGCGGCATGGTACGCGCGCAGGGCGGCCCCCAGAGCGGCGGAATTGCCGACCTCGAACTGGTAGACCGCCGCGTCGAAGACCTGCGCCATGATATGAAGAATCTCCTTATTGCACGCCGCGCCGCCGGTCGCATAGATCGATTCGGGCTTGACCCCCATCCAGCGGGAGTGAATCGCCATCGTCATCATCTGGGCCTCAACAACGGCCCGGACGTTCGCCGGCCCCTCATCCTCGCTGAGGCCATAGCGCCGGGCTCCCGGCTCCTGGACATTCGGCGTGATCTCCGGCTCAAACCAGGGCAACAGGATCGCCCCGCCATTTCCCGGCGGGGTCTCTCTCAGCGCGGCGGAGAAACCATTCCAATCCAGACCCGAGGCATTGCAGATCTTCTCCCGCGCCAGGGAACCGTTCTTGAAACAGATCAGGCTCATATAGTCTCCCGTGGGAGCCCCAAAGGTATGTCCTTCCATCGCCGGGTCAACCCTGGGCTCGGGGAGATAACCAAAGAGCGTGTCGCTGGTGCCAAGCGAGATCGCCAGTCGGCCTGGCTTGACGAGACCCACCCCAACCAGGCTGCAGGGGTTGTCACCGGACCAGCAAACCACCCGGGTCGCGGGCGAGAAGCCGTAGCGTTCAACCCAGTAATTCGACAGCGATCCTATGATGGACCAGGATTCTTCAATCGCGGGCAGCTTTCCCGACAGTCCTGGAGCCGTAGCCTCCAGGGCCGCCGGCGCCCAGTCCTTTTCACGCAGGTTCATCAGGTTCATCCCCGCCCCATCTCCCGGATCTATGGGAGCATCGGTGCCCGCCAGCAGGGTGGCCATGAAGGAGCTCACCAGGTGGATGCGACTAGTCGCATCGTAGCCCTCGGGATCCTCCTGGTGAAATTTCCTGATCTGCGGACCCGTAAAACGCTCAAAGGCCTTCGAGCCTGTCAGGCTGGCAAGCTCGCCAGAGCCGCCCACCGCGGCCGTGATGGCCTCGCACTCCGACAAGGTGCTCGAATCCATCCAGATCGGGGAGGTGGGCCGGGAAAAGATGCCCTCGAGCTGGCCAACCAGCTCCCTGGCCGGATCAAGAGAGCTGAGGCGCGAGTCGGCCTCGGAGTTGAAATAGACGCTGCCATGCTGCTGGCCGGAACCGGCGATCGCCCGCAGCTTATCGAGCGGAAATTGTCCTTCTGCGGCAAACACGGCAAAGAGCCGATCAAGCGCCTCCGCCCACATCACCGGGTTTGAATGCGCCACCAGGGGATCTGAATGCGTGAGCACGCCATTTCGGCAACCGTAGGAAGCCAGCTCCTCATCAAACCGGATAGAGCGCTGGTCCAGAACCCTTCGTTCATCTCCATCGATCTCGATGACCACCGCCGTCAGGCTCTGGGTGCTTGAATCCAGCCCCATGTAAATCGCCATACCGCCGCCTCCACTGGTAAATTTCCTCAGGAAATTAGAATCGATGCTCCTCGAGTAGACACGCCCTCTATCGCAAGGTTGACAAGTCTCGACAATCGAGGGGCGCCGCGTTCAGCTGTCGCCCGGCCTCGCTCAACTCTCCTCCCATCCATAGCGAATAAAAACCTCCCTGTTAAGCTCCAGGAAATCCGGCGCCCAACGATACTCTCTCAGAAGCTCCCTGCGGGGCGATCCAAGGATCACGGTCGACGCGAACATCGCCTCTACGCTTGCCAGGCCGCCTCCCGGATCCTCAAAAAGCTTCGAGTGCCTCGGGTAGGCCGTCCTGAAATCTCCGGGGAGAGAACGCCTGTGAAGCTCCGGGGCGCTCTCGAAGCACAGCCTCCGGCCCAGCGGAGCCAGCCGGACCCAGGTCGCATCCAGAAGAATTAGCCGTCCTTCGCCATCGCCAAGCAGCTCGGCATCCGCAGGAACCAGCTCGGGAGCATCAACCTCCAGAAGAATCCCGGAAGGTACCTCCACGAGCTCCTCACCCGGAGTCGGCATACCGAGACGCATAATCTCCAGCCCCTCGGTGCCTTCGAGCGGGTGAACCGTACATTTACGACGGTTCTCCTTGTAATCCTGGATCACAAGAAAATCGACCCGCGCCCCCGCAGTATCAGCCGCCAGCTGTTCTTCTTCGCCCGGAGAGGGCCTTGTATCTTCCATCTGAGTTCAACCAGCGCGCTCAGGCCTTCGCCGCGATGAGCTTGTCCAGCTCTTCCCTGAGCCGGCCAAGAACCTCGTCATAGGTGTAAGCGCCCAGGGGCTCATCCTTGCGTTTAAGATTTACGGTGCGCGGCCCGCACCAGAGTCCCAGGTCGGCATCGTCCGTCTCGCCGGGACCATTCACTCGGCAACCCATGACGGCGATGGTCAGGTCGTGCTCGTTGGCGTAGGCCGTCATCTCCGTGACCTCCTTGGCGAGATCGATGAAGGCCATGTTCTCAACCCGTGAACAGCTCGGGCAGGCGATGATATTCAACCCCTCGCCCCAGTGCTCCGGAACTGCGCGAATCCGGCCGGCGCGAATATCCTCGATGATCTTGTGACCGGCCTCGACCTCCTCCGCCTTGCGATCGTTCGGAAGCGTCAGCGACACCCTGATCGTGTCCCCGATACCGACCGTGATCAGCTGGTCAAAGGCTATCCGGGTCTTGATGATTCCATCTGGCGGCAGGCCGGCCTCGGTCACCCCCAGGTGCAGGGGAACATCGGGACGCTCCTCGGCAAAGAGCCGGTTTGCCCGCACAACCTTCTCAGGTTCGGAATCCTTCAGCGAAACCACGTAACGGGTAAAGTCAATGTCATCGAGGTAGGCGCAGTGGTCAACAGCGCAGCGCACCATGGCCTCAATCCCATCATCCGGGTATTTCTCCTTATAGGCGGGATCTACAGAACCGCAATTCACCCCCACCCGCAACGCGCAGTCATTCTCCCCGGCCACCGAGGCGATGAAGGCCACCTTGTCGCGAACCGGCTTGTTCTTCTCCACGTGGTAGAGATGGCCCGGATTGTAGCGAACCTTGTCCACGCTCGGAGCGACCTCGGTCACGAGGCGATAGTTCTCCTGCAGATCGACGACAAGATTGGCATCCGTCTCCTTCCGTATCTCCGCAAGCGCCCTGGCATCTTTCTTATTGTCACAGGCGACGCGAACGATATCCGCTCCCGCCCCCAGCATGTCCGCGATCTGAGAGAGCGTCTCCTCAATCTCCTGGGTATGTGTCGCGGTCATCGTCTGCACGGGAATATCGTGCTCCCGGCCGATCATGGCCGAACCGACACGCACCGAGCGGGTTGGATTGCGTTGAATTTCTTTCGACATAGATGGTATCCAATCCTCGGCCGGGACCGTAAAAACAGGGTCTCAAACGAACGATTCCCGACACGACGAAGGACCCATTGTATTCAGCCTGAGCACATCGGTCAACGAATCCGCCTTGACCACCTGTTCTGAATCCCGCTCACTGCTCGATCTTACCGGCACCTTTCTCTATGCTTTCCTGTCTATGATCCGTCACACAACCGACCTGAGAACTCTGCTGCCGCTGGCGCTCTGGCTGCTCTGCCATGCGCCGGGTCCGGCCCGGGCGCAGGAGCCCCCGGGTGTGACCATCGGATCCGTGGAATTCCCGGGACGAACCTGGGTCCCCTACCGCAAGCTGCTCGAGGCGAGCGGGTTGAAGCCCGGAGATAAATGGGGTCCGGAATCCGGCAGCAGGGCGCTGGAGGGTCTGCTGAAGCTCGAGTTCATCGAAAAGGTCGAGCCGCCGACCATCGTCTCCATACCCGGCAAGGCCCCGGCCATCAGAATCACCATCACCGAATACCCCCTCCTTGAAACGATCGAGATCACCGGCAGCGAGGCGCTTTCCAGGCGTTCACTGAAAGATTCCCTTCCGCGCAAGGAAGGCTCGCCCTTCAGAGGAGAAGACCTCGAGCTCGCCAGGGAGGCCCTCAGACGAACCTACCAGGAAGATGGCTTTCTCTTCGTCCAGGTGGACGCGACGCTGCAAACTCCCGGTCCGGGCCGAGTGAAGCTCCTGCTCGACATCGAGGAGGGGCTCCGGGCGAGCATACGGGATGTGTTCATCATCGGAAACTCGGAGCTGACCCGAGATGAGATCATCGAGATCAGCGGGCTGCGCCCCGAGCGTCTCTTCGGCGCCGTGGACAGGGGCTATTTTGTCCCCCACCAGCTCGATAGATCGCTCGACATGCTGAGAAACTACTATCGCTCGAGGGGAAACCTCGACGTGAAGATTGGCCTCGATGACATCTCCATCAACCCCTCCCTCCGAGACGTCACAATCTCGCTGGAGATCAGGGAAGGCGCCCGCTACCGGCTCCAGGAAATTCGCCTGGAGGGGAACCAGGTCTTCGGCGATTCCCTGCTCCTGCAGACCCTCTCCTTCGAGGCCGGAGCCTTCTACTCCGGCGCAAAGGTCGAAAAGCTGCGTCGGACCCTTGTGAGACTCTACCAGGAACGCTCCGACCGCATTCCGCAGGTAGACGTCCGGCTCCTCTATACCGGAGAGAATGACATAACCATCGTCTTCCAGATCGATGAGCGGGAACACCTCTTTGTCGACAAGGTCGAGATCCGGGGCAACACCAGGACTCTTGACCGAGTCATCCGCAGACACTCGAAACTTGTCAGCGGAGCTCCGCTCAGCCTGCTCGCCATGGATGAGACGATGGACCGCCTGCGGTCGTCGGGCCATTTCGATGATGTCTCCTTCAGCGTAGATGAATCGACGTCGCCGGAGCTGCGAAACGTCCAGATCAACGTCAAGGAAAAGGAGGCCGTCGGACGCTGGGACCTGGGAGGCGGCGCATCGAGCGGAGAGGGAGAGGTCGGCTACTTCAGGCTCGAGCATACGAATTTCGATCTCTTCGCCTTGCCTCGAAGCCTGACGGACTGGTCAGACGCCTTCGTGGGCGGAGGGCAGTCCGTCTCTGCCGAGATCGTCCCCGGAAACGTCGAGAGCCAGTACATGTTCGGCTTCCACGAACCCTACCTCTTCTCCAGCGACCGGACCTTCACCCTGCGCGCAGGCTCGCAAAAATTCTATCGGGGCGCCTACGAAGAGAGCCGGGTGAAGACGGAGCCCGAAGCACGGCAATATCTCGACAGCGACCACCGCCTCTCTCTCGCCCTCGCCTGGCGCCTCGATGACGTCAGCCTCGGCGGCATCAGCGCCTCGGCTCCGGCGACCATCGCAGCGGCCCCCGACAGCATCCTGCTCAGCTATCCGCGGCTATCGCTTCGCTACGCCGAACTCGAAAACAACATCTACGGAGGGCCGAAGGGAATACTGGCTGAGCTGAAGTTCGATGCTGCAGGATCCGCCACCGGCTCCGACATCGAGTTCTTCCGGGGAAGCGCCTCGGCCGATTACTACAGGCCTCTCTTTGACCGCTACGCCGATCTCAGGCATCTCCTGCACGTTGGAGTCGAGGCCGGCTGGATCGGTGCTGGATCAGACGGGGTGCCATTCTACGAAAACTACTTCCTTGGAGGGCCGCGCAGCTTTCGCGGCTTTGAATACCGCGAGGTCGGCCCCCACGAACAGGGAGAACCACTTGGAGGAGAAGCCCTGCTCAGGGGAACCATCGAATATTCCGCGCCGCTGTTTTTCCGTGAGCTCAGGGCTATCGCCCTCTTTGACTGGGGACTGCTCGAGAATGATCCCGACGACTTCTCCAGCGGACGACTCCGGGCCGCGGCCGGCGGAGGTCTCCAGTTCCGATTTCCTTTCCTCGGACAGGTCGTCCCCATCAACCTCTACTGGGCCAAGCCCCTCACGAAGCAGGACGGAGACCGGCCCGAGGTCTTTTCCTTCTCCATCGGCTACGCCTTCTGACAAGGCCCCTGGCTCCTCCGGGCTTGCAGCCGCCGCCTCCAGGACTCCTAATACATTCCATGACCCGTCAGACGGCGAATATCATCATCTACCGCCAGGGCTCCGAGCTGCAGGTTTTCCTCGTTACGAGATCCAGCGAGATGAACTTCCTCGGCGGCTATCTCGCCTTCGCCGGAGGCAAGGTCGAACCCGGCGACGAGGCCATCCCGCTCACTGAAGAGCTCAGCTCCGGCCAGGCCGAGACGCTGGGCTGCGCCGTACGGGAGCTCTTCGAAGAGACCGGTATCCTGGCGACCTGCGGCGGCGCTCCGGAGGAGGAGGAACTCAGGAGGCTGCGCCTCGAGATGCTTGCCGACGGCGACGCAGGAGAGTTCTTCTCCAGGCTGCGAACCTCAGGCGCCAACCTCGAGCCCGGCACCTTTGTGGAGGCGGTTCGGCTGGTCACGCCCCGGTTCTCCCGGCGACGCTTTTCGAGCACCTTCTTCCTGTTTGAGACCGACAAGGAACCGGAGATCCTTCCCGGCGAGCTTGCCGGCGGGGGATGGTGGACGCCGGCTGCGGCCATCGAGGCCTGGCGTCGGGGAGAGCTCCTCCTCGCCCCACCCGTGATTGTCATCCTCCGCCAGCTGGCGGGCGGCCTCGACGCTTCAACGCTCGAATCAATGCGGAGCAGCCCCAGTCAATTCGAGGGCTCGGGCCTCGCCATTCCCTGGGGGCCCGGTATCGAGCTCCTGCCTTTCCACTGCCCGCCGCTGCCGCCAACGTTGCCTTCAAGTACCTTCCTGGTCGGCTCACGAAGGTTCATCATCATCGACCCCTCGCCAACAGGAGAGAAGGAGCAAGCCCATCTCCTGGCGGCAATCGAAAACCGACTGGCCGGCGGCGACCAACCCGAGGCCATCGTCCTCAGCCACCATCACGCCGATCACGTTGGCGCCGTCGATGCGGTACAGGAGCGCTGGGGCCTGCCCTGCTGGGGCCACAGAAGAACCAGCGAACTGCTGGAGAGGAGCTTCGACAGGGAACTCGACGAGGGCGACCTCATCGAGCTGGGAGAAAGCCCGGACGGCGAATCCGGCTGGAACCTTCGCTGTCTCTTTACCCCGGGGCATGCAGAGGGTCATCTCGCCTTCTTCGACCAACGCCATCAGGCCCTTCTTGCAGGCGACCTGCTCTCGACCCTCGTCAGCATGTATGTCGGCTCTCCAGGCGGCCACCTCGAGAGCTATTTCAAATCGCTGGAGAAAATCCGGCGCCTCGACATCAACCTGCTCTATCCTTCCCACGGCATGCCGACCACCGAAGCCCGAAGCCTGATCAATAAGACCATCCAACACCGCAAAAAAAGAATTGAGCAGGTCCGGGACAAGCTGGCTGAAGGCCTCGGCGAAGTGCGTGAGCTCTCTCGTGAAATCTACCACGATCAGGCCGAATCCAGGCTGCGACCCCTCTACGAGCGAACCACACGGGCGGCGCTCGAATACCTTGTCGAGCAAGGCAGGGCGCGGGCGCTCGCAGAGGACCGCTACGAGATCACGCCGGGTCCGCGGGTGGAGCCGCCGACAGGGAACGGAAGCTGAACCATACCGCGAACAGGAGCAGCAGCACCTTGGCCAGCTCCAGGCTCGTATAGATGCCGTGCAATCCATTGAAGCGTTCCAGCGCGGCCGGGGGAGGATCTCGCGGAACGAAATCCAGGGAACGCCCCAGCGTGGTAATCTCCGGCGCCAGCCAGAAAGTCAGCACAAGAACGAGCACGCCCGCTCCGCAGACCCCCAGGAGGGCTCCTCGAGAGCCCGCGCGCAACGCGCAAAACAAGGCGGCGGCGGCAAGCAGGAGCTGGCCTGCATTCCAACTCGAAAAATTCTGCCTGTTCAGCTCCCCGGTAATGACCCAGGCTACGCTGGTTTTCTTCGCTGCGGCATCGCCGGGCTTGAAGCCGACCCTCGAAGCCAGCTGCTCATTTTCCACCACGGCCCTCTCGACTCCTGGAAAGGATGACCCTACCACCCACAGCAAGAGGAAGCTGGCCCCCAGCCAGGTCCCAAGAACCAGTGTCAGCGCCATCTTTCTCCTGGCGGCCATTTGCGGCTTCTCACTCAACCCCTAGCCCTCCACTCTGTCGTCTTCAGCAGTCGATGCGCCGTGCTGCGCCTCGGTAGCCGAGTCCGGCAGCAGGTGTCCCATCTTGTCGCGCTTCGTGCGCATATAGGCCTCACTGTGCTCATTGGCCGGGGCGATGATCGGCTCCTGGCTGACAACCTCAAGGTTGTAGCCATAGTAGATAAAGGCATCCTGTTTCTTGGGATTGTTGGTCAGCAGGCGAACCTTACTGAGCCCCAGGTCCTTCAGGATCTGGATCCCTACTCCGTAATCGCGCATGTCGGCTCTGTAGCCAAGCGCCAGGTTCGCCTCCACCGTATCAAGCCCCTCATCCTGCAGCGCGTAGGCCTTGAGCTTTTCCAGCAAACCGATGCCTCTCCCCTCCTGCGGCAGGTAGACCACCGCGCCAACGCCTTCCCCGGCGATCCGGGCAAGCGCCCCTCGCAGCTGTCCGCCACAGTCGCAGCGCAGAGAATCAAGCACCTCACCGGTAAAACACGACGAATGAACTCGAACCAGGGGAGCCTCCACGCTATGAAGGTCGCCCTTGAGAATGACTATCGGCTCGCTGGAATCGAAATGAACCTTGTAGCCGTAGACCGTCAGCTCGCCGAAATCATCCGTGGGAAGATTCGTCTCGACGACCCGGTCCACCAGCGTCTCGGTACGCCGGCGATAGCGGATCAGCTCTTCGATACTGACGATAGGGGTTCCGCTATCCCTGGCGATCTCGAAGAGACGTTCTCCCCGAGCCATCTGCCCATCCTCATCGAGGATTTCAATGAGGGCTCCAACCGGCGTCAGCCCGGCCAGCCGAACGAGGTCGACAGCCGCCTCAGTATGCCCCGCGCGGTGCAGGACACCGCCCTCGTGCGCGACCAGCGGGTAGATATGTCCTGGACGAGCAAGCTCCCCCGGGGTGGTCTCCTCGGCTGCGAGAGCCCGGATCGTATCACAACGTTCTGATGCCGAGACCCCGGACCTGAGAGTCGCCAGGTCAACGCTCACCGTGAAATTCGTATGGTGGAGAGCCGAGTTGGAATGGGCGGCGGGCTCCAGCTGCAGCGTCGCGGCCCTGTCCGGCGGCATCGGAACACAGAGCACCCCTCGCCCATCGCGCAGCATGAAATTAACCATCTCCGGGGTTATCTTCTCGGCGGCGCAGATAAAGTCGCCTTCATTCTCACGAGCCTCGTCATCGACGACGATCACCATCCCTCCGGCGGCGACCGTTTCGATGGCCTGCTCTATCGCTGCAAAACTATTCTCTGACAATAAACCTCTCCAGTAGACTTCCAAGCTCTCAGCATAACCCCCACCGGCAATCCTTCAAGCCGCCCGAAGGCGCCTATTGTAGCCATCGGGAAAAAAGAAACCCCGATTATTTCATCCCCCGAAGGTGCCAGTAACAGAAAATCTCGCCCCGACGCCGCAACGGGGACAACCGCCCCGCCCCCGCTGTCACCCGTACTCAAGGCGAAGAAAAACTTTCCGGAACAGGGTAGTATTTCCGCTGGCGGTCTCTCTTTCCCCAGCGGTTGTTCCGCCCGCCCCAGATGGTACCTGTCGATGCTCAAACACCTGCTCACTTCTCTCTCAACCTTCGTTACCCGCCAGCCATGGCTGACCGCCGGGCTCTACATGATCCTTGCCGTCGGAGCCGTCCCGGCCGTGCTGAAGATCGAGTTCAAGACCGACCAGAACGATCTCGTGGGTGCGAACCTGGAATACAATCGCAGGTACCTCGATTTCCTGGAAGAGTTCGGCGACCTCGAGTTCCTCTATGTCGTAATCGAGGTCGGGGAGGACCAGCAGGCCGCCCTGGCGGCCGCCCGCGAGATCAGGGAGCGGGTGGAGCAACTTGACGAACACGTCGAGTGGGCTCTCGATCGCATACCGGCCGAAGCGATGCGCTACGGCATCCTTCACCGGGAAGATGAAGAGCTGGAAGTCCTGGCCGCGGCCCTGGCGGGAAACCGCGATCTTCTCGAAAGGCTCGGACAGACCGACCGCCTGGAGAGACTCTTCTCTTTCTTCGCAGGACTGCTTGATCCCGAGGAGGCCGGCAGACGCTTCGCTTCCGGAGAAGACCACCACATCGGGCCTGGCGCGGCGGACGGCGCCATCTCGCTGCTGGAGCATTCTCTCGCATCCACCCTCGCGGCCCTGGAAGGACGAGAGACCGAAAGCCTGGCCCGGCAACTCGAGGCTCAACAAGGCGGCTCGCTGCGCGAGCGCGGCTACCTGGCGACGGAAAATGAAAAATACCTGCTTGTCGAGATCCTGCCGAAAAAAGACACCGGCACCGTTGAGCTCATTCGTGAACCGCTGCTTGAAATCCGCAAGATCCTCAAGGAAGTGAAGGACGCCCACACCGAGGTCGAGCTGGGCCTGACCGGACGGCCCGTCCTCCAGGCGGACGAGATGATGACTACCGACAAGGACATGAAAAGAGCCACCCTGGCGGCCCTGGTTGGTGTTTTCGCTCTCTTCGTCATCTTCTTCAGGCGTCTTGGCAGGCCCCTCCTCTGCATCCTGACCCTGTCCATCGCCATCCTCCTGACCTTCGCGCTGACGGCCCTGACCATCGGCTATCTCACGCTGCTGTCCATCGTCTTCGCGGCCATGCTCGTTGGACTTGGAATCGACTTTGGAATCCACTTCATAGCCCGCTACCAGGAAGAGCTTGAGCGAGAAGGTGACGTTGAGGCGGCTGTTCGCAATACCATCGGGACGACCGGAAGAGCGATCGTCATCGGCGGGATCACGACCGCGGCGGCCTTCTACATGACCCTCTTCGTCGACTTCAAGGGCCTCCGCGAGCTCGGATTCATCGCCGGCAGCGGGGTCCTGATCTGTCTCTTCAGCATGATCACCCTCCTGCCGGCGCTGATCATTCTCTTCGATAGCCGTGCGGGAAGAAAGGTCTCCGCCCGGACGATCCGCGTACCGTTGCTTGAGCTGGCCGGCAGCCGCCCCCTGCCGATCATCACCATAGCGGGCATCATTACGGGGGCCGGCCTCTTCTGTCTCGCGGGCCTTCCCTACAATCCGAACCTGCTGGAACTACAGGACCAGGATCTCGAGTCCGTCCAGTATGAACGCCTGCTGATCGAAAATTCCGATTTCTCCACCTGGTACGCCGCCTTTATCGCGGCTGACATCGAGGAAGCCCGCCGCAAGCAACAGAGCATCGAGGCCCTCGACAAAGAAATCATTGCCAGGACCGAGAGCGTCCTTGATTATCTTCCCGAGCGGCAGCTCGAAAAACTCGAGCGGCTCAAGACCGCGCGCTCGGCCCTCGCCGGGATCGTGATCCCCGCCGCCGCGGAAAAAGTCGATGTGAAGAAGCTGGGCGGCGCCCTGGAGCTGCTCCAGGGCAACCTCTTTGACCTGGCCGACATCGTCTCCCAGGCCAACGAAGAAGAGGGGCGCCGATTCGCCGCGCGTCTCCTTGCCGCGGCCGACCTCGCCGGAGAGCTCGCCGAGCTCCTGGATGGAGGCCCGGCTGAAAAAATTGCCCGGCTCTCGCCCTTCCAGCGGGACTGGATTACCGAGGTGAACGGATTGCTCAGCTCCCTCCAGGCCGCGGTCATTGAGACGACGCCCATCTCGCCAGCCAACCTGCCCGACATTCTCAGAAGCCGCCTTGTTTCCCGCGACGGCGGCGAGTTCATCGTTTACGCCTACGCCAACGGCGACCTGTGGCAGGAGGAAACGATGCGGCGCTTTATCCGGGAGATGCGGCGCATCGATCCCGAGGTGACGGGCGCCCCGGTACAGGTCTACGAGTCGGCCGGCCGCATGCGTGAAGGCTTTGAAAAGGCGGCGCTCTACTCCCTCGGAGTCGTCTTCCTGTTCCTGCTGGCCGAGCTGCGCAGCCTTCGGCTGACCCTCCTGGCCATGGTTCCGCTGTTGGTTGGCCTCCTCTGGCTGCTCGAAGCCCTGCCGTTGCTGGAGCTTGATTTCAACCTGGCTAATTTCTTCGCCCTGCCCATCCTCATCGGCTGCGGAGTCGACGGTGGAGTCCACATCATCCATCGTTTCAGGGAATCCGGTTCTGTTCTCGCGGTCGGCAGGACAACTGCGGCGGCCGTCACCCTGTCTTTCCTGACCACCATGATTGGTTTTGGCGCCATGGCGACGGCGAGCCATCGAGGAGTGGCAAGCCTTGGCCTGATGATGATCATCGGACTGCTCTGTATTCTCGCGGCGACGGTTGTCCTGCTGCCAGCGCTGCTGAAACTCATCGAGCGGAAGTAGCCGCTTCATCCGGTCCATAGAATTTGCGTCGTCGGACCAGCCGTGTTTGAATAACGACTGGCTTTCATATTCACGGGTGCCAGACCATGCTCCAGCGACGCGGTATTCTCCTTCTTTTCCTGTTTTTTTCGCCGTTCCCTGAAAAATGCCGGGGTGCTGATGTCCCCCCCAGCCTGGCTATTATCCAGCCGGGAAGACCTGGTTCCCCAAAAGCGGCTGAAGGTTTTCTCGCCCGGCTTGGTGAATACCTGGCCTCCCAGACCAGGCTTGCCAGGCCCACTCTCAGCTACCAGAACACGCCGAAGGAGGCGCTGGTCGCCCTGGAGAAAAAAAATCCTGATCTTGGAATTGTCAGCCTCGGCTTTTACCTCGAACATCGTAAGCAGTTTGGACTCAAGGCGGTCCTGGAAGCGTATCCACTTAGAAAATATGTGCTTGTGGCATCCGAGGGAGAGGTAAAAACAGCCGCGGACCTCGATGGCAAGCTGGTTATGGGCGGCCCCCTCTACGAACCGAAATTCGTTCGCCGGATTCTCTTCCCCAAGGCTGAAAAGACGGCCGCAAGCCTCGCTGGCTGGCAAGGATCCTCAGCCTGGATCCCTAAACCCACCACCCGGGTATCCTCAGCGCTCTACCAGCTCGGAAAAAACAGGATCAGGGCCGTACTTCTTTACGACAGCCAGTACGAATCGATGAAAAATCTCGGAAGACTGAAAAAAGTGGAGAAAGTCATCGAATCGTCCTATTATCCTCCTGCTGTCATAGTTGCTTTCAGAGGAGCATTAAAATCAGCAGCGGCTGTAAGTGAAGAGCAGCGCCTGCTGATAACCGCCTTGGAAAAGATTTCTACGGTAAAAGATGCCGGTGGGATTCTGCAGCAGATGGGCTGTAAAGAATTTCGCCGTGTCCGGTCCGGGTGGTTGAGTGAAGTAGAAAAAAAGTACCATTTTGAAAGGGGAGAGAAGAGTGAAGAAAAATAGAGCTGAATCCGTTGTCCTTGGTCTGTTCTGCGTCGCCCTGGTTTTCCTGGTGGCGGGCTGTTCATCCTACGAAGCTATGCAGGTCTCGGGAACGGAACCGGAGGCGAAACTGAATGACGTCCTGTTGCCAGCCGCCGTTCTTGAAGAAAGAATCGGAGAGATTGACAAGAGCTACGAGGAACCCCGAACGGTATACAGGGTCTCCCACTCCCTCGGCACCTCGAAAGATTCGGTATCTTCCGGTAATGGTTATCAGTCGCTCTGGCGAGGCGTAAGGGCCTGTTCATGGCTTGCCTTGAACCATCAGACCCAGGAAGAAAAGAGAAAATACGCGCTCGAGGGCGTCTACCTTGGACGCGAAGCGAGACAAAAAACCTCGCTCCAGGCGGAGGCCTATTACTACTCAGCCATCTGCATTGGAGCCCTTCTCGATGCGGTGAAGGAGCCTAGCACAAAACTCCTGCGGGAGATGAAGTATTGCCTGGAGGTTGCCCATGAGCTGGATGGATCCTATGACCATGGCGGCCCTGCCCGGGTACTCGGTACCCTGATCGTCGAAGCGGCCGACTACGAATTTGTCGGGTATTCCGTTGGAAGCCTGGAGGAAGGCATCACGACCCTCGAGGCAGCCTGCGGCAAAGATCCCGTCTTCGGAGAAAACTGGCTCCTGCTGGCAAGGGCGCTGGCCAAGGCCGAAGAATACCAGCGGGCCCTGACGGCGATCGACAAGGTTTTTACCTGTGAGATACCTTCCGACTACAGCGTCGAGCACAAGGAGTGGCTCATCCAGGCCCAGAACCTGAAATCCGGTATCGCGGTCAAGATCGATGACAGCGTTCCGGCCACCTCCTTCCAGCCGAAGTAACGCTGCAGGACAAAACAGCCGGGCCTGGTGGTCCTCCTGAATGCGCGACACACGCGCAGCGGGGGACCGCTCCCTTCGGTGAAGCCTACCTCAGCTCACCACCGACGATTCTCACCTCATCGTAGATCTCACGGGCCGCGGCCTGCAGCTCCGGGATGTCGGAGCATCCTTCGAACCTGCCGCGGTAGCGTCCTCGAAGACCGGCCAGGAGCTTGAGATCGCTCCGGACACGCGCCAGCAGAACGAGCAGGTAAATCAGCAGCAGGCCGAACAGCACCGCGCCGGCGGTTGCGACAGAGAGTGTCAATGCCCACCACGCGCCGGCGCTGATGCCGAGCGCCACCCCTGCCAGGCCGCAAAGCTTCGCCTGGCGGCCAAGTGCCAACTTAATACCGGCAAGGATCCGGCGATCGAGGACTTCCAGCCCAGCCTCCAATCTTACCCTGAGCGCCTCAGGCTGATCGGTCATGGAAAGGTCGACTCCCTCCCCACCCAGCAGTCGCTCCAGTTCGGGCGCGTTGAACTCTTCTCGCACACCGGGCGTACGCAGCATCCGAAGGTCCATTGGCTTGAGCTTCGATTCAGGCATCCTTGCCGACTCCTTCCAGCCTCCGCAGGGTTCCCGCAACAAACGCGGCCAGGCTGGCAGCCGCGAGCGCGCTGCGGCTCCTGAGCGCGTAAAGCCGGGGGAGGGCCCAGGGACGCCTTAAAAGCAGCTTAATAACGCCCAGCAACCGCGGACCGCCGTCCGGACCCGGGATGTTTTCAAGCCCCCGGGGCAACTCAAAAGCGGCCTCGTCAAATATCGCCCTGGCTGCGATACAGGGGATACCTCTCTCCCCGGCGATTTCAACAATGACGAAAGATTCCATGTCGACCGCGTCCGCGCCGTAACGTGAACCCAGCTTACGTTTTTCCTGCGCGGAGAATATGACATCCGGCACCGTCAATAGGGTGCCCCGATGGACGCTGGAATTCGGAACCGTAACGCCCACGGACATCTCGAGCAGGTCCTGACCTGTAGGAAGGCTCCTCGGGTCAAGTCCGGGGCCGGCCGCCTCCAGAACCCTCTCGGCCAGGATGATATCTCCGCCACGAAGCCTCCCCGTAAGTCCACCGCCAAAGCCGGTCGCGAGAATGAGATCGGGTTGCCACTCGGCTAGCACCGCCTCGAGCTTCCCCCTGGCCCCAGCGGCGCCGACCCCTGTCAGGCAGAGCTGAACCCGGGCACCTTCAAGCGCTCCAGAGAGGTGGCCGCCCCGCGCGGACAGGGCTTCAGCATCTGTAAGCCGGGCCTCGAGACCTGACAACTCCTGGCGAACAGCCGCGGTCACAAGGACTCTCTTCATCACGGCGGCTCAATCCCGGCGCGCGGGCACAGGCTCAAGCGCCGCCTGGCGGCCCCGCTCTCCTTCGATGGCAGGGTCCCCCGCCGCCTGAACGGCATTCCTGTACATGCCAAGAGCGAAAAGGGGGAAGTAGAGACTGTACATGTGATACTTGAGATAGAAGACCTTCGGGAAGCCCGTTCCGGTCCAACACTTCTCGGTCCAGTCGCCATCGGCATCCTGGTGGTCGATGAGATACCTCACTCCCCGCTGAGCCTCGGGAGAGTCCGTCTCGCCTGCGGCGACAAGCCCCATCAAAGCCCATGCTGTCTGGGAGGCCGTGGTCTCTCCCTTGCCCGCGAAGGCGATGTCATCGTAAGACCTACAGCTCTCTCCCCAGCCGCCATCCTCGTTCTGGTGATTTTTCAGGAAAGAGACAGCGTGACGAACATAGTCCTCATCGGGGTTGATGCCAACCGTCATCAGGCCCTTCAGCGCCTGCCAGGTACCGTAGATATAGTTAACCCCCCAGCGGCCGTACCAGGAACCGTTATCCTCCTGGGTGTCCTTCAGGTACCGAACTCCACGCCTGACCGCTTCATCTACCCTGGGGTCATCGAGACAACCCTGCGTACTCCCCAACATTTCCAATACGCGACCGGTTATGTCGGCGCAGGCCGGGTCCAGCATGGCGTTGTGGTCGGCATAGGGAATCTCGTTGAGAATCTTACGCTCAACATCCGCGTCAAAAGCCGCCCAACCTCCATTGGAACATTGGAGGCTTAAAACCCAGTTAATTCCCCGCGAGACAGCCTGCTCAAGCCCTTCAACCTCATCTACGTCAACACGATTCAGGGCCATCACCACAGCGGCGGTATCATCGATATCGGGGTAAAATTCGTTCCTGAACTGGAAAGGCCAGCCGCTGGCCTCGACATTTGGCACGCGCTTCTGCCAATCGCCCGGCCGTCTCACCTCTTTGGACAGGAGCCATCTGCCGGCCGCGGTCATATCCCGAAGATCGCCACAAACCCCGACCTCGCCGAGCGCGTTGAGGGCCAGGGCCGTATCCCAGACGGGGGACAGGCATGGCTGAAGATGAAGCTCCCCATTGTCTTCAACCTCCAGCTCTTCAAGTTTTTCGAGCCCCTCCAGGACCAGCGGATGGTCCGCCTCGTAGCCAAGACAGCGAAGAGCCAGCACCGAATTGATCATCGAAGGAAAAATCGCCCCCAGCCCATCGGAGTCCTCCAGGCGAGTGACCATCCACTCCTCCGCCTTCTTAACGGCAAGATTTCGAAGAGGTTTGACCCTGGATCTCTCGAGTTTTTTCAGCACGAGGTCAATCGTCGTAAAGACCTTGCGCCAGCTGAAGATCGACTCGGTATACCGATGAAAACGGGCGGCGCCCGCTTCGGCCTCCGCCGAAGCGGCGCTGTCTCCATTCGCGGCAGGGTCTTCATTTTCCGCGTGAAGCGACTCGCCGGCCTCGCGATCTTCGGCAACTAAAGACGGAAGAAGCTCGTTGATTGTCAGGCCGTTGGGATTCGAAAATCCCGTCCACTTCGCATAGAGAATCGACAGCGGAATGAGAATCGCGCGAGACCAGTAGGATATTTCGTAGATGTTGATGTAGAAGAACCGAGGCAGCAGAACCACCTCTGGCGGAATAGCGGGAACCCTATCCCAGGACTGCAGGTTCAGCATGGCAAGGTAGACCTTGGTGTAGCTGTTAACCTGGTCAATCCCTCCGAGCATCTGCACCGCCCGGCGAGCGTTGACCATCACTGCGTCATCTTCCTCGTAGCCTGCGATCTTCAAGGCGACATAGGCCTTGACGGTAGCGCTGATCTCGCCGGAACCACCCTCGTAGATATTCCAGCTTCCATCTTCGAGTTGATGGCGCGCGACAAAGGCAGCCAGCCTGGCAATCTTGTCGCGATGCCTCGTCCTGTCAAAAAGGTACAGGAAAAGAATATAGTCGGATTCCAGGGTCGAGTCCGCCTCCAGCTCTCCGCACCAGAAACCGTCGCCAGAGCCCTCTTCACGCTGGAACTGGCTGAAGAGGCAGTCCCTTGACCGGTCGATGGCAGAATCAAGCCCGGCCATCGCAAGCCCGTTCATGGAGGTGTTACTGTCGGCGTGGCTGTCCAAGGTACCTGCCCCGTTTGACCGTTAAAAAAGAGAATTTCGATACGCTCCGGGAGTCTCCGCGCGTCGAAACCGAAATTCAGGCGGACAGCTTTTGTACCAGATCGAGCCGTATCTCGGCAAGCTCTTTCGACCACTGGCCAGCTCCACCCATCAGCGGATAAATCATTTAATTCCAAAGGCTTGCGCCTCGTGTCCAGGCGAACCCGGGGGAGAGAAACCAGGGGGGCGGCGAATCGATCGGAAACCCCGATATCGCTTTCATCCGCCCCTGACAGGGAATACCATGGGCGCTTTCCAGGTGCCGCCGCTCTCGCTGGAGAGCGACGGCGGGAAGAGGGAAGCCGGTGAAAAACCGGCGCGGCCCCCGCCACTGTAAGCGGATACCACCCACCCCACGGCTCCAGGAGCCGTACATCCTTTCTCTGAAAGGAGCTGACCACTGACCCTGACGGCTGGGTCGGGAAGGTTCGGGAGGGAGGCTCGATCCGTAAGCCAGGAGACCTGCCCGGAAAAATGCCCTGTCTTCGGGGATGAAGAACAGCAGGGGAAACCGACAAAAGATTCCCGAATCAAGCCGGTCCGTCGGCTGAAATCGGCGATCCGCAAGCTGAAAGAATTCTTATGAGAGACTCTCTGATGGTCGTGCTGACGGGCATGGTCCTCACCCTGATCCATACAGGCCTTCTCAATGCGCAGGTAACCTATGAACTCGCCGATGGATTCGAAGCGGAGCAGCTCTTCAGCTACGATGCGGGCGCCCCCTTCACACTGCAACTCGGAGGACTCGCGTTCTCGCCCGAAGGGGAGCCTGTTGTCAGTGAGGGCGGAGAGATCCGGATTCACTGTAAAGACGGAGGCAGGGTCCTGGCCTCCTTTCAGCCGGCTGTTTTTGGATCCTTCCTGGTCATGGGACCTGGGGGTCTCAACGCCTGGTTCGGTGAAAGCTCGGAACAGAACATCTACAGGGTGCCTCTTGACGGAAGCGGCGCGCAGCTTGTCGACCGGGTCGGCTTCAACTTTGACATGGTCTTCGCCCCGCGAACCGCCCGCCGGGAGATAGCCGGAAGAGGTTTCATCTCCGGCCTGGGAGCTTCTCCAGGCCACTCCGTGTGGCTCCTGGACGATGACCCGGAGGCTCCCAACGATGAGATTGTCGCCAACATCTCTCCATTCTCAGGCCCCATCACCTTTGACCCGGCCGGCAACCTCTACCTGGTGACCTCCGGCCTGACCGACAGCGAGACAGGGATGGCATCGGAGAAGCTCGTACGCTTCAGTCCCGCGCAGCTCGCCGCGGCGGTGGGCGAAGGAGCCCTCCAGCTCACCGATGGCGAGCTCCTCTGTACGGGAATGGGCGGCTATTACGACCTCGCCTGGCTTGACGACAAGCTCTACGCAACGAGCCTCGGCTTCCAGAGCGGCGTGGGATCTATCGACACCATCGATCCCGGGATGGCTTTTTCCAGGAACGCCTTCGCCCGCCTGTCCATCGGAACGGAGCCGGGAGGAGGCATGATCTACCTTGCCGCGAACGCCGGCAGCGAAAGCTTTGAGCCCGGAGCCGGGCAACGGGGAGGTTCCCTCCTGGCAAGCTACGGAAACTACGTCGATGCCTCGGGAGTCACTCGCTTTACCCCTGAGCTTCACTTCCTGCGAAGCGATGCCAATGGAGATGAGACCGTCAACCTGAGCGACGCGGTCTTCGTGATCGCCTATCTTTTCCTCGATGGCGAGCGCCCCCGAATCAACGAGGCCTCCGACATCAACGCCGATGGAGCCCTGGACCTTGCGGACCCCGTCTACCTCCTGAACTTCCTCTACAGGGGAGGGCCCCAACCCCCGGCTCCATTCCCCGGTGTCGGGGTGGAACCGCGCTGAACAGCCGGCGCGTCACAGGACAATCCGCTAAGGAAGTACGACCTCTGCAGAGGCGGATTCTGCTATGATCAGGATTCCTCGGAATTCTATACAGCAAAACAAGACAGGGAGATCCCGCAAGTGGACAACTCAAAACCCTTCGAACTCGAAAAGATGCAGGCTGAGCTCAAAGAGGCCGGCCTTGACGGCTGGCTCTTCTATGACTTCCGCGGCCTGGACCCCATCGCCCACAGCATCCTCCGCTTCGCCTCCGGCAAGATGGGTACTCGCAGGTGGTTCTTTTTCGTTCCGGCAGAGGGAGAACCCTCCAAGCTGGTCCATGCCATCGAGACCGCCGCCCTCGACCACCTGCCAGGCTCAAAAACCGTCTACGGCACGAGGCAGTCCCTCGATGCCGCGCTCCAGGAGATCCTCTCCGGAAGCTCCAGGGTGGCCATGAATTACGCCGCCGACAATCCCTACGTCTCCAGGGTCGATGCCGGAACCGTTGAAAAAGTGCGAAGCAAGGGGGTTGAGGTCGTTACCAGCGGCGAGCTCATCCAGATCTTCGAATCCGTCCTCAGCCCTGAACAGCTTGAGAGCCACCGCCGGGCAGGCGCCCACATTCGCGGCGTTGTTGACGAGGTCTTCGCTCTTGTAGGTGATACGCTGCGCGCTGGCAGGACCATCACCGAGCGTGACATCTGCGACTACGCCAACAAGAGTATCCGCGAAGGGGGCTTTGAAAATGACCACGACCCCATCGTCGGGGTGAACGAGCATGCCGCCGATCCCCACTTCGAGGTTCCAGCGGAAAATTCAGCCGAGGTCCGCCCCGGGGATCTGCTGCTCTTCGATGTCTGGGCCAGGGAGACAAAGCCCGGCTCGATCTACGCCGACATCACCTGGTGCGCCTTTATCGGCAGCGAACCCCCGGAAGAGATGCTCAAGGTGTTCAGTGTCGTTCGGGACTCGCGCAAGGCCGCCTGCGAGCGAGCGCACGAGGCCTTCTCGAGCGGCGAAGAAATTCGCGGCTGCGATCTCGACCGCGTCACCCGCGGGGTGATCACGGAGGCGGGATATGGAGAGTACTTTGTCCACCGCACCGGTCACAGCCTCCACGAGTGCATCCACGGCAATGGCGCGCACCTCGATGACTTCGAGACCTACGACGATCGCAAGCTGATCCCCGGAACCCTGTTCACGGTCGAGCCGGGCATCTACATGCCGGACAAGCGGATCGGTATCCGCAGCGAGGTTGATGTGTACCATACCGGGCAGGGCGCCGAGGTAACAGGGCCCCCTCACCAGGAGGAGCTGGTGCGCATCGAGGTCTGAAACGGATCAGGGGTTCTTCCCTGCCGGAGCGAGTTTTTCGGCCGTCTTCCTGTGCAGGGCCGCAAGATCGGCATCGCGCTCGCCCCAGTATTCGGCCTGGGCGAGCAGATCCCTGCGACAGCGAACACGACCCTCTCCCGCCTCCGGCGGCTCAGTTCCAAGCGCTTCGAGAAGCGACCTGATCTCCGCCCGGTCGAGGGCGCCCGGGTTTTCCAGGCGTGAGGGGCTCTTCGTTCCATCGAACGCGAGAATCCTGCCAAGCCCGTCGCGAGGAGCGAAGGATCGCTGGTACCAGCGGTTGGCCGGATGCAAGGGGTCGCCATCGTATACCGTTGGAGCCGGCCAGCCCGCGACCTTGAGAACATCCCGGTCATCCGGAAGCTCGGGAGGAATCTCGCGACAACTGCCGATTGCGATGATGGCGCCCACGAAGAGGACGCAGAGAACGAAAAGGCGAAGGGGCTTCTTTCGGGCTGAAGGCATCAGAAACCTCCGGGAAGAGCGGAGAAAACGGACACCGCGCGCCACAAGACGAGGCCCGCGGCAAGCAGGTACGCCAGGATCGGCAGGACCTTGACGACTGTTTCCAGCCGGGCGAGAGCGGCCTCACGCAGCTCGGTCCCGGATTTTACCAGGGCCTGGTCCATCGTCCCGGAGACATCGCCTGAGGCCAACCGAGAACGCAACTCCAGGGGGATCCCCTTGATGCAACTGAGCCCCTCGGAGGCGCTGGCTCCGTCCGCGATCCGGGCGGCCATCTCCTTGAATTGCAGCGAGAGCCGATGCAGACCAGCGGCGGCGCTGACAAGCGGCAGGCCATCGGCATAACCCAGCCCGGCCTGCAGCAGGCGGCCAAGCAATTGCAGGGAACCGGCGAGGGCGTACTCCTGGGCGAGCCTGCCGAAAAGTGGAACAACGAGCACGGTGCGTTCGAAGAGCAGGCGCTGGCTCGAACCGCGCGGAAAAAACCTGTGACGGAACAACACCAGCAACAGGAGAGCCCCAAGCGGACCGAAGAAACAGGCCTGGATCAACAGGTACTCGCGGGTGCGCCCTTGAAAGACCAGGTAGAGAAACGGCAGCAAAAAAGCGAGACAGCAGATCAGCAGGGGATATGCGAGCCTTAGCTGCAGGCGGCGGCGGGCATCGGCCAGGATGTTCTCCTCCGCGATGATATCGGCAAGAGTCTCATCGAGGCGGCCGGAGCTCTCGCCCGCATCGATAAGGGCGGCATGGGCCGGAGGCGTAGATGCCGGGAGGTCACCAAGAGCCTGGGCCAGCGTGGCGCCCGACTCGATCTGGGAGCGAAGCCCTCCTGCAAGAGCGGCGAGAGGCCCCCTCCCATCTGTCTCCAATCCCTCCAGGGCATCTCTCAGCGGGATGCCCGCCTTGAGCCGCGTCTCGATCCCCTTGAGGAGCTCGTAGTAGGCGGAACTCAAGGGACCCGGTTACCGTTCACCGAACCAGTTGAATTCCGGCTGGGTCTCGATATCGCAGTCCCCCATGACCTTGGACTGGCAGGAAAGGCGCACCTTGTCCTCGTTACCGATCTTGAACCAGCTGACGGCGATACGAAAACGCTCCTTGAGCGTTTTGGGAGCGAGGTTCTCCATTCCCTTGGTGACGTGCACCCGGCACTCGCCGCAATGCCCAAGGCCGCGGCAATTGAAATAGCGCTTCATGCCGGGATAGAGCTCGACCTCGTTGGCGATAGCCACATTGCGCAGCTTCTCGCCCTCTTCGCATTCAACGGTCTTCTTTTCCCGGGTAAACGTGATCTTAGGCATATCGATGAATCCACTACTGTCAAAAATTTGCCGCCCCCTGTGGAGCACTGCTGAATTTTAGGGGATGCCGCCAGACGATGCAATCAGGCCTCGGAAGGTTCATCCTCCCCATCGCCTGAATAACCAGGTTCGAGCTCGCCACGCTTCAGCATGCCGGTATATTCATCAAGATCGCGTTTTACCTTCCCGCTCAAAAGAAGCACTCCAAGAATATTGGGAAGGGCCATCCCGAGGATCATCAGATCGCTGAATTCCAGAATATTGGTAGCTGTAATGACCGAACCAAGGAAGGTAAAGACCAGGAAGAGGACGCGATACACCATCGAGGAGCCATCGCCAAACAGCCAGGCCCAGCAACGCTCACCGTAATACGACCAGGAGATCATCGTCGAGAAAGCGAAGAGGAAGACCGCGACCGCGAGAAGCATCGGAAACCATGGGATGCCTTTTTCGGGATGGCCCATCGCCGCGGAAGTCAGCGCGCCGCCCTGGTTGGTGTCGATAAGAACCTGGTTTGCGGGATTCGCACCCACATCGTAGGCGCCGGTAATGATGATCACCAGGGCCGTCATGGTGCAGACAACCACGGTGTCAATAAACGGCTCAAGGAGGGCCACGACGCCTTCCTCCACCGGATGTTTCACCTTGGCCGCCGAGTGGGCGATGGCAGCTGATCCGATACCGGCTTCATTCGAAAAGACAGCGCGCTTGAGCCCGATCACCAAAACCCCCAGGAAACCGCCATAGCCAGCCGCGGGAGTAAAGGCGCTGTCGACGATCAGGACAATGGCGGCGGGGATATCACCAAAGTTATTACCGAGGATCACGAGGCAGGCAACAATGTAGATCCCACACATCAGCGGAACAATCTTCTCAGCAACTCGCGCGATGCTCCTGATTCCGCCGATGATGACCACCCCGCCCAACAACGTCATGATCAATCCGTAGACCCATGGATAGTCTTCAAGCAATGGCACCACGGTCTTGATCATGCCGAGCGACTGCACCACCTGGAAGGTGTTACCCCCGCCAAATGATCCGCCAATGCAGAGGAGGCAGAAGAAAACAGCCAACACGGTGCCGAGGGGTTTCAGCCCGAGCTCTTTGAGTCCATCGGAGAGGTAATACATCGCCCCCCCCATGATCTTTCCATCGCTTCGAATCTGGCGGTATTTCTGGCCGAGCGTACACTCGGTAAACTTGGCCGTCATGCCAAGCAGGCCAACCAGGATAATCCAGAAGGTAGCCCCGGGGCCGCCGGTACCGACGGCGATGGCTACTCCGGCGATGTTCCCAAGGCCAACGGTGGCCGAGAGCGCGGTGCTCAGCGCCTGGAAATGGCTGACCTCTCCCTCGCTATCTGGATCGTCATACTTTCCCCGAACCAGGTCGATGGCGTGGCGGAAGAGGCGGAAGTTGACGAACTTCATCCGCAAGGTAAAAACTATGGCCCCGAAGAGAAGCCAGGCCACCACGATTGGCATCTTTATGAAAGGGACCTCCCAGAACAGGACCTTTGCCAGGGGACCAACCACGTAGGCCCCGAAGAATTGGTCAATCTTCTCCTGGAAACCGGCTGGGGCTCCGTCTTCTTCCCCAGCCGCGGCTGGCTCTTCATCTTTCTCCACCTCCGCGGGCGCGGCCTCATCGTCTACGGCGGCCCCTGTGTCCTTTTGCGCCTTCACGAGCGCGACATCACCTGCGGCGGGGCGCCCCGCATTCCCCTTCCCCTCGGCGGTCCATTTACCGGATTGCCCGGTCACCAGGAACTGCCAGGTGCCGGCGAGATTGCCTTTTTCATCCACGGAGCCCTTCAGCTCGACAGAATTTCCCGGCTGCCCCTTAACAGGGGAATAGTTGAAGTAGATCTGCAGGTCGCCGTCGCTTACCAGGACATCGGTGACCTCGAGCGGGCCCTGGTCCGGACTCCGAATAGCGACCTTCTCAGTACCCTCGATCTGCAGGGTATAGATTTTCTCACCGCTCTGCCCTGGCTTCTCTCCCGCAGGAAGAGCCATCTTGACTTGCCAGGTACCCGAGAGCTCGGTGGGTACTGGATCCGTCTTCGTGGACGCCGCCAGTTCCTGGGTGAAAACAGAGACAACGAGGAAAAGAAGCGCCAGGCTTAGCCCGGACAGGCTCCTATGGGAAGCAAAGAGCTCTTTCATGTGGGGTCGTCCTCTTGAAATGCGTTAGCGGACAGGAACGCCTGCAGCGGAATTACCTGAACGGGAGGATATCAGAAAGCTGGCGTGGAATCACCCAGAAGGTGGCCTCAGGACTCGCCGCCGCCGCCGTCACCACCTCCGCCACCGCCGCGCCGCCGTCTTCTTCTACGTGGGCGGCGCTTGCGCTTCGAACCATCGGAAGATTGCTGCTCGCCGCCGGACTTCTCACCATCTGATCTTCCACCGCCGCCACGGCCGCCGCCTCGAGAGCGCGACCTCCTGCGCCGCCGACGGCGCTTGCCATCGCCCCCGCTCTTCTTTCCCTGCTCCTGCGCCCTGGGTTTCCTGGGCGAGACCGCATCGGCTCGTTCGAGAACCTCCGAGTCGATGTCGAAATATTCCTCTTTCAGATAGTCGTCATCCACCACATCAAGGGTGATCTTGTCCGGGCGGCTCTGCTGGCGCTTTCTTTTCTCCTCGTTGAGGGCCTTGACCTCGGCGATGGTCTCCTCCATCTCCTCCACGCTGCCGAATTCAGGCTCCATCTTAGGCGGTTTTGGACCATCATCTCCCGACCGCTTTCCGCGGCGTCGCTGCGATGAGCGCTTTCGGCGTGAACGCCCGCCTTGATCCTCGCCCCGTCCGGAAGAACCCGAGGCTTCCCGGCGGCGTCCCTCACCTGACTTAGATGAGCTCCCCTTGCCGCTACCTTGCCCACTGCCGCCCTTCTTGCGGCCTCTTCGTCGACGGCGCTTGCGAGGCTTCGGCCCGGAACGTTCATCTTTATTGCTGGATCCTTCGCCACGCTCTGGAGTGTTCCCCATGCGGCGTCCTTTCTCTCTTGCGAGATTGGATATTTTAAACCTGGTATCTTTCAGAACCTGCTCCCAATACCGTCGGTCCTTGGGAGTGACGAACGTGATGGCGATCCCTGTCTTATTCGCCCGGCCCGTTCTACCAATGCGATGGACATAGGACTCGCTCTCCTCCGGAACATCGTAATTGATAACACGCGAGACCGACTCGATATCAAGACCCCTGGAGGCGACATCCGTGGCGACAAGGACCTTGATGTCTCCCGAGCGAAACTTATCCATGATCGTGAAACGCAGATCCTGGGTCTGGTCTCCATGCAGGCAACCCGCGCTGTAGCCGTTGCCCCAGAGCATGCGATCGAGGTCGATGACCTGACGCTTGGTATTGCAGAAGATAATCGCTGTATCGTCCGGATTGCCGTCGAGTATTCTGCGAAGGGCGTTGAGCTTCTGATGCGGCGAAAGGGAGCGATATCCCTGCGTGATATCGGGCACGGTCGCGAGGCCTCTCGAGGTCGAGAACGTCTTGGGGTCCTTCATGTAACGCCCAAGCAGTTTCTTCATGCCGTCCGGTATCGTGGCGGAAAAGAGCAGGGTCTGGCGCTCGGGAGGAATCTTGTCAAGGATAGCCCCCACCTCGTCAATGAAGCCCATGTCCAGCATCCGGTCGGCCTCATCGAGAACGACATTCTCACACCAGCCCAGCGACAGGATCCGCTCCTTGAGGAGGTCAAGCACTCGGCCCGGAGTCCCGACCACCAGCTGTGAACCCTTGCGCAATTTCGCTATCTGTCCGCTGGCATGAACTCCGCCAACCAGGAGGACAACCCGCAGCTCTCGCCCTTTTCCGATAGCCTCGACCACCTCCGCCACCTGCTGGGCCAGCTCACGAGTCGGAGTCAGCACGATGCCCTGGACAGCGACCCGTTGGGTGTCGATCCTCGCTACCAGCGGCGCTCCGAAACCAATCGTCTTACCGGTACCGGTCTCGGCCTTTCCAATGATGTCTCCCCCGGCGAGAATCGGCTCGATAACCTTCTCCTGGATAGGGGTACAGTGGCTGATACCCATCTCCTTGAGACTGGAGACGACATCGTCGGGAAGATCAAAACCGTCAAACGGCTTACCCTTGGGTTTTTCCTTCCCGGATGGCGTTTCTTTTACGGTCTTCGAATCTTCATCCACCACCGCTTCTCCGCCTGGCTGTGCTTCCTGCTCTGCCATCAAAGCCCCACCTTGAATGAGAGGGCCTGGCTCGAGAAAAGCCCGGCTGCTCGTGAAAACCCTGGTTGAAAAGATAACCGCAGATCTGTGCGGTTATTGACGATCGTGAACATGCCGGGCGAGAACCTCATAGCTCCTCTTCTGCTTCCGGATCCGGCCTGGAGAGGTCGGGTCCTTTCTTGGGAGGCCCTTTCTTAGCAGGCGCCGCCTTCTTTTCAGGCAGCTTGGTAATCAGCTTCCCTGCTTTTTTCAAGACCGCCATCCGCTTCTCGGCCCAGGCACTTGGGAATTTTCCGTCGATTCTAAAGCTCGACATCATGAAGGAGATTCCTTCGAAGCTGAAGCCGATCTTGCCGGGGCCGGGTTCGGCGACCTCTGTCGAGACAACCTCGACCATCTGCTCTTTCTTGCCATTCAGGACACCTACGCTGATGGAGATCTTCCCGCCCTTGCAGACAATCGATACGGGCATACCCTGCGGTCCCTTGTCAAACCAGCGGGAGGCAGATACGAGAAACTTTTTATTCTTCGACCGCACCCTGCTCTTCTTGGCAGGAATAACGATGTCCTGAAAGAAATTCGTCTGAACAAAATCGCTTCCATGGTGGTTCAGCAGAAAGGAGAAGCGCGAGCGCCCATCGACGCGGGGAATCCGCAATCGAAAGCTGATCTTGTAATCATCCACGAGCTCAAAATCTGACAGTGCTGAGCCGCCTAACATTCCAACCAGGGTGGCTTTCCCCTTGGAGTGCCCATCGATCAACAGCTTGCGATAGCTCGCGTTCTTCACCTCGGAGATATTCGCGATTACCCCGCCGCGGCCGCGGCCGCGGGTGGTGAAGGCCTTGTCAAACTCGCCCGCCCCTGGATAAGTCACCGAGAAGCGGCCCTTGTTGATCTTGAAAGGAACCCCGAAAAGAGCTGCCGAGTTGAGCTGGGCAAGCTGCGTAACGCTCAGCGGCTTAGCCTCCTTCTTCTTGGCCGGCTTTTCCTCTGCGGCCCACACGGGCTCGCTCGCAACGGCCATGGAAAAAATCGCGGACAGCGCCAGGCAAGCCCACAACGCGGATCGCGCCGTCCTGCCCGGGTGTTCGAGAGACCTTGAATAAGACAAACTAAACACGCCTTGGTTACCTTTCATCGGAGAGACCAGCTAAACGGGCATTGTAGCGTGACCCGCAGAACTCTCCACCAGTTTTATTTTCATAGCGACCGGCGGAGCCCTGGCAGGCGAGGCGACAGGAGCTCAGTCGCTCTTTCGCCAGGAGCATGGCCGCCCCTCGTCATCGAGAGCCACGTAAACTACGGACGAGCTGCTGATCTGTTCAAGCCTCGCTGGCTCTCCCCGGCTGACAACAACACGGCAGTCCATGGAGAGCGAGGTCGTACCCTCTTCGCGCGACTGGCACCAGATCTCTACGACATCGCCAAGCAGCCCCGGAGCGTCGAAGACAATCTCCCCGAACTTCTTGGTGACAATATTCTTCGTCCCCATCCGGGCCATCGCCATCATGGCCAACGCCTCATCGATCCAGCTCATGAGCTGGCCGCCGAACAGCCGCCCCGAGAAGTTGAGGTCCGGGTACATGACGATCTTACGGCCCGCGAGTTCATAGCCTTCAAGGTCAGTCGATGGGTTGGTCATTCTCTTATCTAACTCCGGATCCCTGTCATCAGTGCCGGAAATGGCGCCGGCCGGTAAACACCATGGCCAGCCCCTTCTCGTTAGCCGCGGCAATGACCTCTTCATCGCGAACGCTCCCCCCAGGCTGGATCACGGCCGTAGCTCCCGCCTCGGCCGTCGCAATCAATCCATCAGCGAAGGGAAAGAACGCATCGGAAGCGACCGCTGATCCTGTGAGATCAAGACCCGCCTGCTCAGCCTTGCTCGCGGCAATCCTGGCGGAGTCAACACGAGACATCTGGCCGGCGCCAACTCCCAGCAACCGGTCAGGGCCGCTATAGACGATCGCGTTGGATTTGACGTAGCGCACCAGGCTCCAGCCGAAGAGCATCGCTCGCATCTCTTCTTCCGAAGGAGAGCGCTCGGTGACCACCTTGAAGCTTCCCTCATCGTCGGGTTCATCGTCAGGAGACTGCGCCAGCAGACCGGCTGGCACTCCTCGAATCACAGGCGCTCCCGGGGACAAGCCCCAGGAGTCATCTCTGCAACGAAGCAGGATGCGATTCTTCTTCTCCCGCAGGATCTCGAGCGCTCCCTCGGAAAAATCCGGCGCCACGAGAACCTCGATGAAATGATCCTTCATGACATTGGCCGCCGCCTCATCTACAGCGGCGCCGCAGGAGATGATCCCGCCCGATGCCGACTGTGGATCACAGGCCAGGGCCTTATGCCAGGCCTCCTCGACACTGTCGGCGTACGCGGCTCCGCAGGGATTGGAGTGTTTGATGATCGCCACGGCCGCGCCGCGGTCTTCAATCGCGGAGATCACCTCAAGGGCGCCCACAAGGTCGAGAATATTATTGTAGGAGATCTCCTTCCCGTTCAGCTGTTCGAAGGAGTCAAGGAAGGTGGGGCCGCGGCCATAGAGCGCCGCATGCTGGTGAGGATTTTCCCCGTAGCGCAACACGCGTACGCGCTCGAGATCGATGGAGAGGCCGGTGGGCAGATCGCCGCAGTCCTGCTCTTCGGCCGCGGCTTCCTGTAAAACGGAGGCCCCCTCCCCGGCCAGGTAGGTCGAGATCGCGGTGTCGTAGGCGGCGGTACACTGAAAAACCTCCAGGGCGAGAGCCTCGCGCAGCTCGCGGGTCGTCGCTCCTTCGTTGCTTCGCATCTCGGCCAACACATCTTCGTAGCGGTCGGGGCTGGAAACCACCGTGACATGCGAATGATTCTTGGCCGCGCTCCTGAGCATTGTCGGCCCGCCGATATCAATCTGTTCGATCGCCTCCTCCCGGGTAACACCCGGCCTCGCCACCGTCTCAACGAAGGGATAGAGATTGACCACGACCAGGTCAATCGGTTCAAGGCCGTGCTCGTCCATGGTGGCCAGATGAGATGGATCATCCCTGCGATGCAGGATCCCGGCATGAACCTTCGGATGGAGAGTCTTGACACGGCCATCGAGCATCTCGGGGAAACCGGTGAAATTGTCGACCTCAACGATCTCGATGCCGGCCTCCGCCAGGGAGCGGGCCGTACCGCCAGTCGAGAGGATCTCTACGCCGAGTTCTTTCAGCCCCCTGGCGAAATCGATGATTCCAGTCTTGTCCCAGACGCTCAGAAGAGCCCGCCTGACAGCTATGTTCTCCACCTTTGTATCCCCTTTCTCTGATATCAAACCCTGTTGGAGTTGGCCTACAAGTTACCCTCAGGAGGAGCCTTTGGGAAGGGGTCATAGATTTTCCTTTGAGGCTCTGAAATCGAGTCGATACAATCGCCCGCAGGATCCTTATTCACTACGACAAGAAGACTTGCAGCGCTCTGAACGGGTCGCCGCCTGCACTTATTTCTGGCAAGCGCCATAGCAGGGAGCGGACCGAAGCTGAGCTCCACCGGGCAACCGGCGGCGACAGAGCCCGGAGCCCGCGTTGCTTGCCTCCTGTTTGAAGTTGCTGATCATTTTCAGGGTCTGGGGTCCTGCAGAACCAATGTGGTGGTACAGATCCTTCCAGGCAATTTCCCCTTTCGAAGCAAACCGTGAGAAAGCCTTTGGCCGCATCTGAAACCCCCAACGAATCCAGTCTGAAGCGGGATAAAAGCCGAGATCGCGAGCTCGTCGGAACCGTTGTGGCCGGCAAGTACAAGGTCCTCAAGATCCTTGGACAGGGAGGATTCGGCAGCGTCTTCGTGGTCGAAATGACCTCGGGCATCATAGGTGACCGGCTGGCGATGAAGATACTGCCGCCGGAATTCAGCAAGAACACAATGCTTCGCGAGCAGTTCCTGAACGAGATTCGCGTGGCGATGAAGATGGTTGATGCCCACATCGTCCAGATAAGAGATGTGGGAATCACCGAAGGCGACCCTGAAAAAGGCGGCGGCCTGCTCTACTACACGATGGACTACGTCGACGGCAAGACGCTGGGCGAGCTCATCAAGGAGGAAGGGACGCTCAGCATCTGGCGGGCTCTGCGGATTGCCCGCCGACTCCTGCCCGCTCTCAAGGTCGCCCACAGCGCCGGAATCATCCACCGCGATCTCAAGCCTGCCAACATCATGATCGAGGTCGTCGGCGAGAAAGAACTTCCCCGGATACTGGACTTCGGCATCGCGACCGCGGTGATCTCCGACACCGAGCTGGATAACAGCCTCGAAGGCGGCCTGAAGGACAAGAAGGGTTTTGTTGGCAGCCCCTATTACATGCCGCCGGAACAGTTCCAGGGTGTGGAGATGGGGTTTTACACCGACCTCTATTCCCTCGGCGTAATCCTCTACGAATGCCTGACTGGCCAGAAGCCCTATACCGGCAGGACGGCCAAGGAAGTCTACAAGAAGATCAAGCATGGGCCGCCGACGCCGATAGACGAACTTCAACCGGCCGTAGGCAAGGTTCCAGGTC
>Ga0066842_10000016_pt1 | contig 47723 bp, 26 predicted proteins | sample ETNtaG_19_FD_67289 | JGI IMG/M metagenome (GOLD analysis project Ga0066842, IMG submission 67289) | Marine microbial and viral communities from oxygen minimum zone, Eastern Pacific Ocean - ETNP201302PF86A | ecosystem: Environmental > Aquatic > Marine > Oceanic | place: Pacific Ocean: Eastern...
ACATCCGCAGGGTAGAACCTACCGGGCAGCCTCGGCCAGCATTGACCCTGTTGGATGGCCCAGAGGGGCTTACCTACGATCCCGGGCAAAACATCCTTTCCGGCTGGACCCCTGAAAATTTCGACATTGAGAACATAGAGCTTGAAGCGTCCGCCGCCGGCGGCGCCAGCGCAACCAATATAGAGATCAACGTGGAGGCCGAATCCTCCATCCGTGACGACGACTTTGATGACGACCCCGCATTTAACGGCGACTGGGAATTTCACGAACCACAGCCCGGCATCGCCTACTCGATCGTCGAGGAGGATGACGGAAACAGCTGGTGGCGCATGGAGGTTCCGGTCACAGGCGACTTCGGCCAGAATTTCGACACCTGGACCGGCGTCGATCGAGCCCCCCAGCTCAGGCGCGCCATCGAGCCCGATCTCGACTTCCTCATTGAGACCCGTGTCAGGATCGTCCCCGACCCCGCCCCGCCATCCAACTCTCCATTTCTTGCGGGCCTGGTTCTGTATTACGGCGGAACCGACATCATTCACTGGAATATTGGACAGCAGAGAACCATCAACGGCCAGCCGACCAACCTCTTCCTCGAACGCAGCGGAATCAACAACATCGGCCACGGCTGGGCTGACGGACTCCTGCAGGGAGAGGCGGTCAGGCTTCGTATCGAGAAGAGGTGCGACAGCTACCACTTCTTCTACCGCGGCTCAGCCGATCTGTCCTGGACCTACGCCCAGACCATAACGACTCCCACCCCACTCGAGTCCATCGGCCTTGTCATGAAAACCTGGGGCGGCGGAGCCAGCTTCACCGCCGACTTCGATTATTTCGATATCGTCGAAGTCGGCCCCAGGGCCGCATTCACTGTAGATCCGGAAGAAGGGCAGGAGCCCCTGACCGTAACCGTCGATGCTTCCGCATCGACCTCTCCCAACGGCGCCATCACCGCCTACTCCTGGGACTTCGGAGATGGAACCGCCGGAGAAGGCGTCACCACTGAGCACACCTACCAGAGTCGAGGAACGTACACCATACGTCTCGATGTTACAGATGAAAGCGGTGACCAGGGGCAAGCGGCAAACACCGTGCAAGCCGCCTTTCGCTCTGATGGCATAGCCCCCTGGACCCTCCTGGATATCGGCGAACCGCTCCCGGCTATCGAGGGCGGAGCCAGGCTCGAGGGAGATGCCTGCCTGCGAGTACTCGCCGGCGGCGCTGGCATTCGCAGCAGAAGCGATCAGTTCAGCTTCGCCTACCAGCAACTCCCCGTCTCCGGCCCATTCATTGCCCGCATCGGGGAGGCCGCCTGGGCCGGACGCGGGCGGATCGGCCTCATGATCCGCGAAGACCTGGATCCCGACTCCCGTTTCGCCGCAATCGTCTTTGCCGACACGGGCTTCAGGGGCCTGCGCTACTCATTTCTTCGCCGGGAAGAGAAGGCGGGAATCGTGCGAACGACAAACAGCTCGGAGAACTTCGAGGTTGGCGACGCCTGGGTTCGCCTGGAATACGAAGCCGGCGAGATCATCGGGTCCTGGTCTGTTGACCGGGAAAACTGGACAGAACTATACCGCACGGCCTTTGACCTGCAGGACGAGGCCTATGTCGGCATCGCCTCCACCGTTCAGAGCCTCGGCGAAGAAGATGAATTCGAGGCGACCCTCTGCGATATCTCAACCGGTACGGACAATCCTCCGCCACCGCCGCCGGAGATCTGCGACAACGGCATAGACGACGATGGAAACGGCCTGGCTGACTGCCTCGACCCGCAATGCACGGGCCTCGAAGAATGCCTGGAACCCGCCGGAACCCGGCTGGTAAGAGGCGACTCCAACTCCGATGGGAGCATCAACCTCACAGATGGCGTCATTCCGTTGATCTTTCTGTTCTCGGGAGGGGCACCGCCGGCCTGCATGGATTCAGCCGACGCCAACGACACCGGCAACATCGAGATCACGGATGCCATCATCATTTTCAGCTGGCTGTTTACCGGCGGCGCGCCGCCTGCGCCGCCGACGCCATCCAGCCCTGGCTATCCAGCAGAGGATTGCGGCATCGATGACACTGAAGACAGCATAGGGTGCGAAACGCCCACGCGCGTTTGCGAATAACCCGGCTCGCTCGGCTCAGCTCTCTTCGCCGCCGATCTCATTCGCGACATCTTCAGGAACAACCTGGTAGCCGTCAGGCTCCATGCTGTAGTCGCCTCGGCCGCTGGTGATGCTGCGAAGCCCGGTGGCATAGGCGGGAAGATTCCGCAGAGGCACCCGCGCGGTAACCTGCTTATCCTGGCCCTCATCGCCAATCTGGATAATCACGCCGGCGCGTGAATTCAGATCCCCAATGACAGCCCCGAGATAATCATCGGGGGTGGTGACGACAACTCGCATCACAGGTTCGAGCAGAGTCAGGCCGCACTGCTCCTCCGCCGCCCTCACGGCCTTGACACCGCAGGCATAGAAAGCGAGCTGGCTTGAATCGACATCGTGCATCTTGCCGTCGACGACAGTGGCTCTGAGACCCTGGATCTTGGCGGCTCTCTTGCCCCCGGAGATGCAATAGTCTTCGATCCCTTTCCTGACGGACTTGAGGAATTCAGCGGTAATCGCGCCGCCCTTGATCTTGTCTTCAAACTCGAACTCTTCGCCCTCGATGGGCTCGAACTCGATCTCAGCAACGGCGAACTGACCTGACCCGCCAGTCTGCTTGACATGGCGAGAATTGATGGTCACTCCGCGGTTGAGGGTCTGCCTGTAAGACACGCGCGGCTTCCCGGTGATGACCTGGAGACGGAAATCATCTCGAAGACGGTGGACGACAACCTCGAGGTGAAGTTCTCCCATGCCCGACATGATGGTCTGACCGGTCTCCTCATCGGTATTCACTCGGAAGGTTGGATCCTCACGGGAAATGATTCCCAGGACCTCACCCAGGCGATCCCTGTCAGCATTGGTTGAGGGCTCGACAGCCATCGATATGACAGGATTGGCGAAGGTTGTCGATCCGTAGGTGATCTGGTTATCCTTGGCGCAGAGAGTGTCCCCGGTGGCGCTTTTCTTGAGGCCAACACAGGCAACAATCTGCCCCGCCACCGCGCACTCGATGGATTCTCTCGACCCCGCGTGAATCCGGTAGATCTGGCCAACCCGTTCATGCTTCCGCAGGCGGGAATTGAAGGCGGCCTTACCGGCGTGCAGGGTTCCTGAGAAGACCCGGATAAAGGTCAGGTCACCGGTCGAATAGTGCACTGTCTTGAAAACGAGAGCTCCCAGCGGCTCCTCGGCCTGGGGAGCAAACGCAATGCTCTCTTCCCCGGAAGGAGCAGATCCTTCAACGGCGCCCTTGTCGAGCGGATTAGGAAGATAGTCTACAGAAGCGTCCAGCAGGGCGGGAACCCCCCTGTTATGAAGAGCCGAGCCAAGTAATACGGGAACGATTGCGCCTTCAATCGTCATCTCCCTGAGCGCCTTGCGCACGAGCTCGACATCAGGCTCTTCGCCCTCGAGCAGAACTTCTGTAAGTTCATCGCAATGGAGGCTCAACGCATCGAGCAGGTCCATCCGCATGGTCTCGGCGAGCTCCAGCACCTCCGGCTCGACGGGCCCGCGCTCAAATTCTGCGGGATCATCGGAATCCTCAGGGAAGCTGACCTGCTCCATGGCTACGAGGTCCACAAGCCCCCTGAAATCCTGCCCCTCGCCAATTGGAACCTGGATCGGAGCAACAGCAAGACCGAGATTTTTCTTCAGGGACTCGACAGCCTTCTCAAAATCAGCCCCGACACGGTCCATCTTGTTGATGAAGGCCAGGCGAGGGACGCCGTATTTGTTCAACTGGCGGTTAACGGTCTCGCTCTGGGCCTGCGCGCCGGCCACCGAGTCGATCGCCAGGATAGCCCCATCGAGGACCCGGCAGGAGCGCTCAACCTCAGCGGTAAAATCAACGTGTCCTGGCGTATCGATCAGGTTGAATTCATGACGATCCCACTCAAAGTAGGTCGCGGCTGAACCGATCGTGATGCCGCGCTCCTTCTCTTCCTTCATGAAATCCATGGTGGCCTCACCATCATGAACCTCGCCGAGCTTGTGGATCTTGCCGCACACCTTGAGCATGCGCTCGGTGATGGTCGTCTTGCCGCTGTCGATGTGAGCCACGATGCCGATATTCCGGATTCGTTCGGCCATAACTTTTTTACCTGCCAGTGAAACGCTCATAACTATCTGCAAACACTACTTAAGGAATTAACCAGAATCACTTACCTCACCAGTTGTGAGATTCATAAAGGCCCCCCAGGCCACGTACGCCCCGAGCTTTCTTTGATATCGACCAATTAGCCCTGATGGTTCACACCAACCCGCTAAATTAGGTCTTATTTCACTACAATGTCTCTGCAGCGTTCAAAGAAGCAGAAGGACGAATTATAGGGTCGTAAATCCCAGCCTCAAGCTCTTTATGGGGAGTTTTATTATCGGACAGTTAAAGAGGTTACGAAATATGGCCATTTCTTCGATTCACGAGCGAACCCAACCGTTTTTTTTGCTTCCTCCGACGTTGAATGAGCTATCGACAGGCTGCTGCGACGGCACAGGCTGCGACAAATCGTTACAACTTACAAATGGTCCAACCTCATTCGGTTCAGATAAATTTGGTCACCCCGCCTGACACAAACGTCAACAACTGGAAATTGCCATGCAACCTTGCCCTGCACTGCGTTCGTTCTTTCTCTTCGTCATTTCCCTTCTTCTTCTCCGAGGCCCCCTCAAAAGCGAGGATCTCCAGAAATGCGAAAAACTGGCCAACTGGACACCGGCCAGCGTCATTGGTTACGCCGAAGCGAAAAACCTGGGGCCACGCCTTAGAAGCTTTCTCGCTTCCCCAAAATTGAAGCACCTGCTCGACTCGAGCCTCGGCAGGGCCTACCTGCAAGGCGAAGATTACTCCGAACTGATCGAGAACCTCGGAAAGATTGAAGAGTCTGCCGGTCGAGATCCGCTGGATCTCTTTGACGACCTCCTCGGAAAAGAGTTCCTGCTCGGGTCGAGGCTCTCTTTTGCCGGCGGACAGGAGACCTTGCTGTTGACTCGAACCGGAAGCCCGGAAGCCTTCGCAGAAGTCAGGAAAGCTTTCGCCCTGGCATTCAAAGCCTCCACCGGGCTCTCATTTGAAACCCGCAAGTTCGACCACGAGGAACACTCCTTCGAACAGATAGGAGATCTCTGGTTTTCTGAGCTCGGGGGAGTTCTTGCCGCGACCAACTCTAAAAAGCTTCTCGAAGAAACCATTGACCTCGCCTACGACAGAACAGAAAAGTCCGTCGGGAATTCTCCATTCTTCTCACAGCCCTCCAACAAGGACGATTTCCTCATCAGGGCATCGATTCGACCCACCTTCATCCCTCTGCTTGCCGGGGAATTTGGCCGTAAGCTCGACAACCCGGTCCAGAGTCTCCTGCTCAGCGGATTCTCAGGAGCCCTGCGCAATTGCAAATTATTGAGCGCCACCCTTGACAGCAGCTGGTCAGGAATAGACCTGGGCATCACGCTCCACGCCGACGACCGGGGATTTGACGAGAAGTACGCGCCCTTTTTCCCGAAAACCCCCCGGAGTGATTTCCACCAGAACATCCAGAAGCGCGGCCTGCTTGGTTCCATCCGTCTCTCGAGAGACATCTCCGAATGGTGGGAAAACAGCGCCGCGTTTCTCGAGCCCCAGGCCGCCGGAAGCCTGGCGCAATTCTCAGCCGCCCTGTCCATGTTTTTTGGAGGCCTGAACTTCCAGGACGAAGTTCTTCCCCAGCTAGGCAAGACCATCTCCCTGGTCTTCAGGAATCCTCCGAAAAATGAAGTCAGACCCTCCCCCAGCCCTTCGATTCCAGGCGGCGCCTTGATCATTGAATTGAAAGATGCCAAGAAATTCGGCCGCCCGTTTATCGTCGCCTTCAACAGCCTGGTCAGCATTCTCAACATCACCCGGATGCAGCAGGACGCCAATGCCCCAAGCATGCTCGTTCGGCCGGAGAAGGTCGGCAAGGTGGACTGCTACCGGGTAGACCTCGGCCTCCCTGAAAACCCCGAGAACCCGGGAATCGAATACAACTTCACTCCCAGCCTGGCGGTCACCGGCAACAGGGTCATCCTCGGATCAACCTTCGACCTGGTTAAGGCCCTGGTTGAAGAGTCGGAAAAAACCGGGGCCAGCGGAAAAACGGTTGTTCCATCTTATGCAAGGGATCGAATCTACATCGATGGCAGAGCCCTGGCCTCCATCCTGGGAGCCAACCTCGACTTCCTCGCCGCCCAACAGGTCGTCAACAAAGGCGTCAGCCTTGATGAAGCGAAAAAAGAGCTCGCTGTCATCGGGGAGCTGCTCTCCTTCACCCGGGATCTCGAGATAGAGAGCTTCCGGGAAGAAGAGGCCGCCCGCTTGAAGCTTCGGCTCGGGCTCATCAGCGGAAACACCATCGTCGAACCTTCAGACTGACCGTGAGCGCCGCCCTCACAGTCCGAGAGAGACTCGAACCGTTCCGCCCCGGAAAAGATGGTCCCTGGGATGTTGCGGCCGCCGCCCATCTCGCCAGGCGCCTCACCTTTGGTTCCCCCCGCAAGCTGGTGCAAAAAATTCTCGAGCTCGGCCCGCGCGCAGCCCCGGCCGCTCTTCTTGCAGATCGAGACGAGACCCCCGAAATGAAGGCTGTCGCTGACAGCCAGCGCAGAATCGGCAGCACCGAAGCAGCCCAGACCTGGTGGGCCCACAGGATGCTCCGGGGCAACAGTCCGGCCAGGGACAAGCTCGCGCTATTCTGGCATGACCACTTCGCCACAAGCGACACCAAGGTCCGGGATGCCCGGTTGATGATGGACCAGGTGCAGCTCTTTCTTCGCCGAGGGCCGGGGCCTTTCCATTTCCTGCTCAAGGCAATGGCGAAGGACCCGGCTATGCTCACCTGGCTGGACGGAAACTCCAACCGCAAAGGCGAACCCAACGAGAACTTCGCAAGGGAGCTGATGGAATTGTTCAGCCTGGGCGTGGGCAACTACACCGAGGAAGACATCAAGGAGGCCGCCCGAGCCTTCACCGGCTGGCACGTCAAGAACCGGAGGTTCTGGTTCAACCGGCGCGCTCACGACACCGGCCCCAAGACCATCTTCGGCCTGACTGGGAACTTCGATGGAGATGACATCCTCCGCGCCTGTCTCGAAAAACGCGCCTGCGCTGAATTCATCGCCGAGAAGCTCTTCAACTACTACCTGGGGACGCCTGTTTCCGGGGAACTGCGTAAGGCCATTGGCGAGCTCTACCTCGCCGGTTCCCACAACATCGGTTCCCTTGTCGAAAAACTCGTCACCTCCAGGGAGTTCTACTCAGCCCACGCAAGGAGGTCCATCCTGTCCTCCCCGGCTGATTTCGCCGTTGGAACGCTGCGCACCCTTGACGCGACCGCCGTAGCCGAGCGGCTGCCGAAGGAAATGTCCCGCATGGGAATGGACATCCTTCGCCCGCCAAGTGTCAAAGGCTGGCAGAAGGGCAGGGCCTGGCTGAATTCCAACACTCTCCTGTCGCGCTACAGGTTCGCCAACTCGCTGGCAGACTCGACTGAAAACAGCCCCAGGATCCCCTGGGACAAGATAAAAAAGGAAGGAGCCGAAGGACTCCTTACCCTGTTCTTCCCCGAAGGGCTTGACGCGAAGATCCGGAAAACGATCATCGATGAAACCGGCAATGATCTCAAGCTGATGGTAACCGCGCTCGTTGAGCTTCCGGAGCACCAGTACATTTGATGCCGAACGTAAGCCACGCCGGTTATAATCGCCGGCATACAGACAGGGCCATAAACCGGGCAGCAGCAAAATGAAATGCAAACGAAGAGACTTCCTCAAGCTATCCAGCGCGGGACTGGCCCTCGCCCCCGGGGCCCTGCTCAATGCGTCCGAAAAGTTCCAGAAAACCGAAGGCGAACATCGCCTGGTGGTACTCCAACTCACCGGCGGCAATGACGGCCTCAACACCGTCGTCCCTTTTGAAGACGACCTCTATCACCGCAGCCGCCCAGCCCTGGCGATCCCGAAGGCCCGGGCGCTCAGGCTCGAAGGCTCCAGCGAGACAGGCCTGCATCCCTCGATGGAAGGACTGCAGGCACTCTACAAGGAAGGCCATCTCGCCGTCATCCAGGGGGTTGGCTACCCCGGCCCCGACCGCAGCCATTTTCGCAGCATGGACATCTGGCACACCGCCAACCCCTCCATCGCCGCCAGGGAAAAAGGTTGGCTCGGTAAAGCCCTGGAGAAGAAGCCCTCCACCCTGAGCGGCATTCACATTGGGAATGAAGCTCTTCCGCTCGCGTTCAATGGCGAACGTCATGTGGCAAGCATTCAGAACCTCGATTTCATCGAGCTGCTCTCGAGCGGCAAGGGCGCGAAGCTGAAAAAAATCATGCGAGCGGTCAACGAGCAGCCGCGAGCTGACCGGCCCGGCTACGTCAGAGGCCTGGCTAACGAGACCCTCGACAGCCTCGATAAAATTCTGAGTGTCAGCCGAAACCCGCCCCCGGTCGAATACCCCGACTCTGAGCTCGGCCATCGACTGAAGCTCGCCGGCCAGATGGTCTCCGGAGGCTACCCCGCCCGGATCCTCTATCTCAGCCAGGGCGGCTACGACACCCACGCCCGCCAGGGTGATGTCCATTCGAACCTCCTTAAAGATCTCTCCGGCGCGTTGACGGCTTTCTATCGCCACGTGGAGAAATCCGGAGCGGCTGAGCGCGTCACGGTCATGGTGTTCTCCGAATTCGGGCGCAGGGTAAAGGAAAACGCCAGCCTCGGAACCGACCATGGCTGCGCCGCCCCGATGTTCCTGCTCTCAGGAAAAATCAAGGGCGGCCTGCACGGCGCCAGCCCCGACCTCTCGAACCTGGACCGCGGCGACCTCCGATTCACCATCGATTTTCGCCGGGTCTACGCCACCTTGGCTGAGGAGCTCTTCCGGATCGACTCGAAAAGACTGCTTGGCGACAGCTTTGACAAATTAGAGCTCTTCGCTTGAAAAAAGCCCGGAAAGGATGCCCGCATGAATGAGCCTGCAATTGAGCTCTCCGACAGGGAGCCGTTTCCCGAGGGAGACCTCCGCAGCCTGCAGATCATGAGCGCCGCCTTTATTGCCGGCCTGTTGATATTTGTCGGCGTCACAATTTTTCTTTATTTTACTGCGGCAGAACCGAAAGCCCCCCGAAACGGGGAAGCTTCCCCCGAGCTCCTCCAGCTTCTCAGCATCACCAATGCGGTAGTATTTATTTTGAGCTCCGCCGCTGGATTCTTCATATTCAGATTACGATTGGCCCCCATCGCGAAAGCCTGCTCGGACTCGCCCCACGCCTCTCCCGTAGATTTTTTAAATGAGATCAAGGGGGCTTTCATTCTCCGCATGGCAATACTTGAAGCTCCTGGCATCATGGGTTTCTCGGTCTGCCTCATAGGCGTCACCGGTTTCGCCGGGTCTACTCCTGAAATACATGGTCACCCCATCTACTGGCTCAACCTTCTTTCACCAATCGTCGCCATCACCTTCCTTGGGGTGACTTTCCCTACACAGGAGAAACTCTCCAGGATCCTTTCGGATGAGCAGAAGAGCCTGTACCGGTAAGGCCGACCCCCAACTCCCGCAAAGAGCGCAACGGCAGGACCAATGGTAAAACATATCAAAAAACTTCTTGTAGCTACCCTGCTGCTGACCTGCCTGCCAGTTTCGGCCCAGGAGCTCCCAAGCGTTCGACCTGAAGAGGTCGGGCTCTCCTCCAAAAAGCTCGAAAAGGTCGATAAAATTGCCGAAGGCCTGGTCGCCTCGAATCGACTGGCAGGAGCAACGGTCATCATCCTGCGCCATGGACGCGTGGCCTACTTCAAGGCCTTCGGCGAGATGGACCGGGAAAGAAAGAAGCCTATGCGGAAGGACACCATCTTCCGCATCTACTCGATGACGAAAGCCATCACCACGGCAGCAGCCCTGATGCTCTGGGAAGAAAAGAAGTTCGGCCTGGATGACCCCCTCTCGAAACATCTCGCTGGGTTCAAAAACCCGAAGGTCTGGACGAAAAAAGGCATTGTCCCCGCCAGGCGCGAGGCCACCGTGCGAGACCTCATGCGGCATACAGCCGGAATGGTATATGGGCAATCGGGCAACACCCCGGTTCACCAGGCGACTGGAAAGGCCTGCAGCTTCAAAAATGGCTTCCCGATGGAAACCCTCGCAACCGCCAGCAGGAAGGTTGGATCAGTCCCCCTGCTCTTCCAGCCAGGCGATGACTGGGTATACGGAATCTCAATCGACATACTCGGCCGCCTGGTCGAGGTCAAAAGCGGCATGGGTCTCGACAGGTTCTTTAAAGAGCGGATCTTCGAGCCACTTGACATGAAGGACACCGGGTTCTTTGTTCCAGGCTCCAAGGTCGAACGATTCGCCGCCAACTACACCACCGATGGCAAGGGCAAGCTGACTCTTCGTGACGACCCGGGCAAGAGCCCCTACCTCCAGGGTCCCGTCTTTCTCTCCGGCGGAGGCGGGCTGACCTCCACCACCCGTGACTACGCCCGTTTCCTTCAGATGATCGCGAATGACGGCAAGCTGAACGATGCGCGGCTCTTGAAAAAGAAAACCGTCGCCATGATGATCCGCAACCAGGTACCGCCCAAGGCGATGCCGGTCGCTTTCGGTAAAGATCAACGCCCGGGCGTCGGATTCGGGCTCGGCTTTTCAATTCGCACGGCAAACACATCGTGGGACCCGGCCGGACGCATCGGTGAATACGGCTGGGGCGGCGCGGCGAGCACCCACTACTGGACCTCGCCAAAGGACAAGCTCGTCGTGGTCACCATGGAGCAGACCATGCCCTACGACTTCCTGCTCGAATTCGCGCTCAAGGGCGTCATCTACGACGCCATCATCAAATAAAGGTCCACCACATCATGGGAAGCCACCCGAAGCCGAGCTACGCAGAAAGCATCATCCCCGTCTGCATTCTCCTTTTCGGGTATTGCTTCTACACCTACCATGCTGTGCTTTACCCGTACTTTTACGCGAACAACAACCGCAAGGCGGGGGAAGCTGCCTTCGAGTCCGCGGTGCAAGAAAGCGTAGCTAATGCCTGCTTTACCGCTTTCTGCTGGTGGGTTATCTATTTGGCCTGCAAGCACATGGTCAGCAAGCCGCTTAAGAAAGCCGGGCTCTCCAGCTTCATCCTTGTCATGAATGGCTCCTGGTATTTCTTCTTTCTTGGCGGCGTCTTACCCGCCATGTTGGGCCTGGTCGCTACCTCCGGGGCAATCAAAAGCGGCCTTGCCCGGGAATATCCCCTTTTCCTGCTGAACATGATCAGCCCTCTTGCAGCGATCGGGTCCCTGGTCCTTGCCTTCCCACCACCAGGGGTCCTGAAAAAGGTGTTCGATGTCATCGCGCCTGAGGATGATGAACCGCCCGGGCCTCCGGATTGGTACGAGCAGGACCAGTAAAGCTCACACCCTGCCCCCCGCTCTCAATCCTCGCACCAGGTGGAGAGTTGTTTTCCCCGGCCGCCTGAGCCGTAGAGAACCTTCAGGTACTCCTGGCCTGAACCCTCGAAATAAGTAACGACAACCTTGTGCATGCCGGGGTCGAGAGTCAGCGATCCCGCCTTCTTGGTTGAAGGATGGACGCCGTCGTTGTTGAGGATCTCCTTCCCATCGACATAGAGCCGGCTGCCATCATCGCTTTCGGTCTGGAAGGTGTAGCGTCCCCTGCTCTTGATCTCTACATAACCTGTGAATCGCAGGGCGAAACCATCATTGCGCTTCCTGACCGCGAGTGAGAACTCCTCGCAAATCCCCTTTGCCGTAGGCTTCAGCGTGTCGAAATCAGGAAGAGCCCCCCAGTTGCCCTCGTAGTACTCATAGGCAAGCCCGGGGATGAGCTTCTTGCCATCTACGATTCGGGGCTCGACCTTTGTAAAGGTAGCGGCGGTCACGATGCTGGCGGCCCCATCGGCGCGGAAGAACCGGGCCTTGACGGTGGTCGTGTCCCTGATCTCGAAGCCCTCCTTGTACGCGGTCGATTTCTCTGTCGGAGTAGACCCATCGACCGTATAGCGAATCACGCCGCCTTCCTCGATACAGTCCAGTTGCACAGGCGAGGAGGAGACGAACATTTTCTTGCCCGAGACGCTCGGCGCCGTGCTGTTGGTCCGGAACGGACAGGCCTGCAGCCCCTCCTTGTTCTGGAGGTTCGGCTCGGCCAGCTGGTGCCAGCCAAAACGAACGGCGGAAGGGCTCGCCACCCTGTCGCTGGCCACAACAACGGTGCCGCCATCGATGACCGCGGTCGCGGGAACGAAACCCGCATCTCCAGCGATCTCGAAACGGCTGAGAGGTTTACCATCGCGGGACTCCAGCCCGCTCCCCGTATGGCTGAAGGACACCCTGACCTTGCTGCCCTCGATCTTCATACCCTTGTAGACCGGGCCGCTGTGGACAATGTCCCGGCCGTAGTCCTTCGCGAGGGCGACCAGCGCCAGGCGGCGTCCGACCTCCTGCTTGTTACGCGGATGGATGTCCCGCAGGTTTCCAATGTCTGTTATGACCGTTGTCCCTGTCCCGGGGATCGAGGTTGCCGCCTGCTGCGCCTCCCAGATCCTTGGCAGGCGTCCCGGATCGCCGCCGTAATTGTAGGGCGCCAGGTGGGTCCAGTAGAAGGACAGGTCGTGACCCCAGACCTTGCGCCAGCCCTCAACCAGGGCGCGCTTCTTGTGGGCGTAGAGCATCCCATCGTTGAGGTTGGACTCACCCTGGTACCAGATGGCTCCCCTGAACGCGAAAGGGACCAGGGGGTTGATCATCGCGTTGTACATGCTAGTGGGAGACGCCCAGCCCGCCAGCGCGTGCCCCGGCAACGCGATCGCGGGAGCTGGGGGAAGAAGCTCATCATTTTTCGCGGCGGAGAGAGCCTTCTCCAGCCAGGCCTTTGTCTGGGGCGTGGGCGAGACCAGGCTCTTACCGAGAGCATCAAGGTAAGCCACCTGGGTGGTACGCACATTGTCCGAGATGCCCATGACCTTCTTGACTCCGGCGAATCCGGGCGGCGGGGTCCAGGGCTCGATCAGCGAGCCGCCCCAGGCGGAGGCGATCAGCCCGATGGGGATATCGAGCTCTTTGTGCAGGTGTCGACCGAAATAATAAAGAACAGCCGAAAAGGACGGTATGGTGGATGGAGCGCAAGCCTTCCAGTCGGCCTTGACGTCACTGTTCGGAATACCACTCAGGACGTTGGGCACAAGAAAGAGTCTGATATTCGGGTAGTTCGCCGCCGCGATCTCGGCTCCGGCGTTATTCGAAGCGTTGACTCCCCATTGCATATTGGACTGTCCGGAGCCGATCCAGACTTCCCCGACCAGGATGTCTTCGAGTGTGATCTTGTTGTTTCCCGCGATCGTCAGCTTGTGGGGCCCGCCAGCCTTCATCGCCGGCAAGGTCACGATCCACTCCCCCTTATCGTCGGCGGTCGTTGTGGCCCTGGCCCCCGCGAGCTCCACCATCACGGGCTCTCCCTTGTCCGCGAAACCCCAGATCTTCAGCGGCATATCCCGCTGCAGCACCATGTGGCTGTCCATCACGCTTGGAAGACGAACGTCCGCGGCCGCGGGGCCGCGCGAAGCCAGGACAGAGAAGGCCAGGACGGCCAGGAGGGTTGGACGATTCATTATTTTTTCCTCGCAGGTTCGTTGCGGTTTTTCAGAACGCTACGGTAACAGGATACCGAACACGACCGCAAGTCCTCCACTCCCCCGACGCAAATCGGCCTAAGCTCCAGTCTCACAACCGAGGGCCGCGCCTTCATCCGGGTCAACTCCCGCCTTGGGGAAGGGGCTCGCTGGAGCCTGCCCCTGCTGAAAAAGAAAGGCCAGGATCCGAATGGCGTCTGTGATATCAAGAACCTCGTTATTGTTCACATCGCCCGCGTCAAGACAGGTCCCTGGATTCCCGAGATAGAGATGCTGCAGCAGAGAAACCGCGTCGCTGATATCCACCTGGCCATCCATGTTGAAATCACCTCGAAGAAACCGAGCCCCATCCCCAATGACGGTAAAAGGGAGGCCAGGGGATATAGCCGTCCCTGTGTTGCGAGCCGTAAGAGCGATCTCCCCTTCGAGGCCCGCGGGAACCTCCACCCTGGCCCTGCCGGAAACCCCGGCCTGCTCTATGAGAACCTCGGGCGAAGGGACTCCCCCGAAGAAAATCTCCAGCCCGGGATAAAAACCCCTGCCTGCAACAAGCACCAGATCCCCAGGAGAAGCCTCGGAGGGGCTGGCCGACAGCAGCTCCGGAGCCGGGTAGGATGCGGTTGAGGTGATGGTTATCGAGTCCGTCGCCGAGACCTCGTTGTCCGTCGCCAGGCCAAGCAAGGTGAGCTCGTTCTCTCCGGGAGTAACTGGCACCGTGAGCTCCCACCTGGAGAGGCTGCTCCATCTCGCTGACAGCGGAGCCTCCTGGCCATCCACCACGATGTCCTGTACGTCAATCCCACCATCGCCTTCAAGCGTCACTGAAAGCGCGTTAACACTCAGGTCTCGCCCGCCATTGGTCGTAATCCTGAAGTTGACGGGTGAGGGAAGACGACTTCGAACATGGCTCCCTCTCTGTTGAATGTAATTCAGTATCCCTGAGAAATTTCTTCCCGTCATGCTTCCGTAGTGCTCGGTCCAGTGGCGCATGTAATCACGGTTGTATGATTTATCGATGATGTCATCGAGATGGCCGTAATACCGCCTGGTGTTGGCCGGCAGCTCGATAATCCTCCGCAGGCCCTGGTCGCCCCAGAGACCTGAGGTCGCCGATCGGGTAAACGAGAAATCGGTATCCCAGGGCATGGCGATCACCTTTCCATCGCCGGAGGGGGCGTGAACCATGAAGTTGTGATTGTTGCCGTAGGTATATGCATCGTTGACGCCGCCCAGGGAGTAGACCGCCATGGTCCGCATCCACTGGTCCACATCCATGATGGAGTTGGTGGCCTCCTCGAGCTGAGCAGATGAAGAGCTGAAGGCCTTGCAGAGCGCGATCAGCTTGGTGTAATCATCTCGATCTCGGTTGCTCTTGATCAGAAAATTCCAGCGGTAGGGTTCCTTGCCGTCCCCAAGGTTACGAAAATCGGTCCCGATAACCCCATCGGGCTGCGGATTCTTGTAGCCCTGGGCGTTGGCAGTTGTCGGATGGTAGATCAGCTCCAGCTTGAAGTTGGTTCCGTCACTCCCGTTTTCATAGGTGGAGTCGAGATAGACATTGCCATACTTGGCCATCATCAGGAGAGCGTTGCTGGTGTGCTGCGGATTCGGAGCGATGACCCTGCAAAGATCATCGTACATGCTGGGGATCCCGCCCGCGTACTGGGCGAAGTGCTTGACCAGGATCTCATCCTGGGACTGGGTCGGCACCAGCCCGGACCAGCCGCCGGAACGATCAATGCCGACACTGCGATGAACTCCGCGGAAAAGGTGGTCCGCGGGAAAACGTATATTGAAGCTAACCCTGTTGGAGGTCGGCCGGCCCCGCTCGCTGCCTCTCAGGCGCACACCGGCATCGTAAAAGGCCTCGCTTTCATTGTAGACGACAGTGGCGCCAGTCAGACCGTTCGACATGACGTTGGTCGTCTGGTACAGCCTGGAGATATCGTCCCGTGTCATAACAATCCTGATGTTGTGCAATTCCCCTAGTCTCGCCTGGCCATCGCGGGTTCGATAGAGCGCCCTTGAATCAGCGCCTCCCGCCGGACAGAGAGAGCCTGCCTGCAATCCGTCTTCCGCGTGGATGTAGAACTGGACCGTCCGCGACCCGGACTGTCCCGGGATTGTTCCCTGGTACAGTCCGCCGGATACGGTGTCCATATCCATCTCACGCCAGGCACCCCCCTCTACGGAATAACGCAACTTGACCTCTCCAACGTCATCCGGGTCCTGGACCACAGCCGACACCGTCACTGGCTCCCCCGGGGAGGGAGCCACCGGGAAATGTTGAAGGTCACTGAAGGTCGGCCCCGCGTTCGAAACAAAGCGGCTGTTTCGCATCCCCGGTGTTCCTGGATTTTCCGGACGATCAACCAGGGTAGTCTTCGGACAGCGATTGAAGTAAAGCCTGGTGTGAACCTGGTTTGATCCGGCTATCCATTTGGCCCGGAAGCTGATCTCGTAGAGCCGGCCGTTGGTCACGCTCGCTCCCCCGGCCAGCGTTGCCTCCACATGGTTGTGCATGTGCTCGGTCGCGCCGGCGGCCGCCAGGCGGAGCACCCGGTTGCCCGGTTCGTCAGGATCCTCGACAACTTCACTGTGCCCGTGATTTCCGAGCAAACGCCAGCCTGACTCACCAGACTCGAAGTTGCCGTTGGCAATCAGCTGCCGGGCTCCTCCTCCGGGATCCTCGACCACGCTCAGGTCATCAATAAGAACCTCGCCGGCACCCAGGAGGCCGAGGCACAGCTCCCTCCAGCGTGACGGTCCGACATTCGGCCTCGCCGTCTCTTGATAGCTGTAGCTTTGCCACTGGGCTCTTGAGCCCTCATCGCTGTCCGACCAGGAGCTGGAGTTGTTGTTGTCAGAATCGGGATCTGTCAGCTCAATAGACGAGCCTCCACCATCTGCGTAAATCGGCCACGGCCCATCATCGAAATACCTCACCTCATCGGCCGGATTACCCAGGGCATCCCTGAGAACGATCCGATCACTGCGACCGGAGAGGTTGCCCTCAAAGTTGCCGACGATCCTTGCCCCCGGGTGGATGGACTCCAGGTGTTCACGATCCGCTGCGACCACCAGGTATCCCCCGGGGCCGATGGTTTCCCCCGGGGCGAATTCGTAGCGAATGCCTGAAGACAGCCTCCAGCCGCCAAGCTCAATCGCCTCTGACCCCCGGTTGAACAGCTCGATCCACTTCTCCCGCGACCTTCCCGACACCACCTTCTCCCCGGCGGGCGCAAGCTCCAGAACGCTGGCCTCCAGGCCGAAAGCTACATCACTTGATCCTGATGTTCGCTGGTGCACCTCAACCGCAATCAGGTTCGCCCCTCGACGAAGAGCGTTGCCCGCTATGAGAAAAGGCCCCTCGTAATCGGCGTTGGAGACCGATGCGCTGGCGAAGGTCCCTGAATCAATCTCCCCGGCGGGCATTCTCAACCGCAAAACCTCTTCACCATTCAGGTAAATCACCGCTCCATCATCGATCACCGTACGAAAATAGAGCTCGACGGCGAGGGGGTCCTCCTCCAACTCGAAAACGGACCTGAAATAATAGGTGGTGGCCCCGAGGGGGATCTCTGTGGTCTTTGGAGCGGGCAGGGGACTGTTTTCGCGGTAGAGTAACGCCCCGCCGGTCTCCCAGGCCCCATCGTCGAAGCCGGGATTCCGCCATTGTGTCCCGAGGTCGGCCCCGGATGCGTTATAGCTCCAGGCATGGTCTATCGGCACGATCACCTCGCCGACCACGGGCTCGAGGTCGGCTACCGGCTCTTCGACGGGGTTGTAATAGATCTCATTGATGACGACCTGGTCGCTCAGGCTGAACTGGTTGACCAATCCGAAGGTTTCTCCGGAAGGAGTTCCCCAGTCGGCCTCTCGTGTGGGAAAACGACCGCGCAGCCCCTCCTTCAACCTGACAGCGTCCGCCACGACGCAACGACAGGGCGCGTAGAGAAACAATCGGTTGGATGCGTGAAAGGAAAAACCCATTCCTGCCTCATCGAGGACCAGGTATTCTCCAGGCCCGAGCTCAGCCGCGGGAAAGATAAACTCTCCGGGTTCGGCTCCGTGACTGGAAAGGACATACCCCTCCAGGCTGACCCTCGCTCCCGAGTTGAAAAGCTCCAGCCTCCCGCCGCCCGCGAGCGGAAGCTCTGTCTCGTTGAATCGAACAGACACCTCCCCCGGAACCTTGACACCGGGTTCGGCGAAATAATTTTCACCGGCGGCGGCCAGGCCAGAATGGGAGGCCAGCTCATCGTCGCTGAGCGCCCGCTCCCAGATCGCCACCTCGTCGATCGTTCCGGTGAAGGGTTCTCGGCGTCCGCTCATGTTTCCAATATAGGCCGTCGCGGAGCCGCCAGAACTGATGGTCTCTCCAGGGCTCAAGTCGGTGGAAAACACTCTCCGGCCATCTACATAGATGCTCTTCCTGCCATTGACCGACTGGTAACTTGCGGCGATGTGATGAAAGGCCCCATCCCTCAATGAAGACAGAGTCGGGCGGCCCTCCAGTCCATCCAGAGGCATGTCGAGCTCGCTGTAGGCGCCATCTACATTAATCCCAAAGGACAGAACAGGCTGCAGGGATGGGGCGATAACCACATCCCTGGTCGCGGCGTTGTCATCATTCTGGAAGCTCAGAAGGATCCGCCTTCTGCCGTCTTCCTTTCGAAAAATCGTTTCATAGTCGCCGGCTGCGCCATTCCAGCCGGGAGCGATGAGGGCTTCAATGGTCAGCCCGGTAGAAAATGAAAAGCTGTTACCAACACCACTGCCGACGTTGACCAGAGCGTTCGTCGTATTGTTGAAGCTGATGGCTCCAGGGCCGACAAGGCCGGCCGTCCTGCTGGCGCCGGAGCCAAGGTCTCCATCGTTTGATCCGGCTGAATCACCGGCCTCATCTCCGGCACCATCGAAATTCCAATAGGAGACCAGGCCCTGGGTGGCCCCTCCTCCCTGGACTCCTCCGTCTTCAGTCTGGAAGTTCACGGCTCCCGGGGTTCCTCCAGTCCGATCACTGATCGCCCAGCTCCCGGTCCTCGAACTTCGCCAGTTGGGGTTCAGCTTGCTCAAAGTGACCCCGGAGCCATCGGCGGCAACCGGCCAGCCATCACCGGAACTGTAGCTGACTCTGTCCATGAGCCGCGCATTGTGATCCCGAAGCTCGAGGTTTTCTCCGGAATTGTCAAGCCGACCCACAATGGGACCGTAGACACCGACAGCCCCCAGCTCCGCCTCAACCGCCGCCGGATTGACAGCGATGACAACATACCCCCCACCCGGAACGATTGTAGCTTCAGGAAACTGGTAGAACACAGCGTCGGAGAGGTACCAATTGGAGATGTCGACATCCACCGCCATCTGGTTATGAAGCTCAACCCATTCGAACTCAGCCTCCCGGGTCGCTGGATGGTAATGAATCTCATTGAAAACAACAACGCTGTCAGCTTCGCAGGGAATTGCCGCGAAGAAACAACAGGCGAGAGCCGCGCCCGCCAGGAAGCTCCTGGCATAGTTATGGTTGATGCTTTTCATTTCATGAAATCCCGCGACAAGTAAAACCGAGAGGAGCTGGCGACCCTGCACGGCCGGGGAGACAACTTATTTACCGTTATTTGCGACCCTCCGGAACCTATAATACACCCCTCAAACTGGGTCAAACAGAGTTAATAGATATCGGAGGTAGAGGTCGTGACAGCACGCGAAGGCTTTACGCCAAAAACAATCAGTTTATTTATCGCCCTGTCGATGACGGCAACCTGGGTTTTCCCCCAGGCTTTCGAGGAGGACTTCGATATACAGGGTGGAGCCGAGGAGGTTGTTTCGGTCCACTCCGGAAATTGGAATATAGTCAACGGGGCCCTCCAGGGCGCCAGCGCCGGCGGAGAGGCCTGGGCCTGGCTTGGAAACCCGGCGATCGATTTCGCGCCTACCTTCGAGGCCAGCTTCGATATGGAGTTCATCAACATACCGGGTGATGGCGTTGGCCGACACGGGGGTATCATGTTTTGCGCAACCGCCCCAACCCAACGCTACGACCCCGGCACCAGCGGCTACGAACTCGACTGGATCGACCGACAAAGCGACCACGGCCTCAGGTTGATCCGGGTAGACAATGGTCGACACGTGATGGTGGCTACAGGCGGCAGCGCCCTGATCGATCCGCCAACAGAGTGGCGAATTGTCGTCACACCGGAAACCATCGAGGTGTGGGGAGATGATGAGCTTCTCATCAACGCCAACGACAATCTCCATCGCGGGGGACACTTCGGGTTCTGGGCCTGGTCGAACAATGAGCTGGTTTCCTACGACAACTTTTATCTCGAATCCCCAGACACTAACGTCTGCTTCTCGAGAGACCCCGCGACTGGCGGAGCCCCGCTGGAAGTTAACTTTGACGCGACCTGCACCACCTCAGATGTCGGCATCGAATCCTTCGAATGGGACTTCGGTGATGGGCAGAGCGCCGAGGGCGAACAGGTCACCCATGTCTACGAAATCCCTGACAATTACGTTGTGACCCTGACGGCCACCGACACCAACGGAGAAACCTATTTTTCCGAAAACACGGTTACCGTTTTCGACGTCATGAACAGCTACGAGGAAGATTTCGACCAGGATGATGGCCCCGTAGATGACTGGACAATCTATTCCGGCAACTGGCAGATCCTCGATGGAGCCCTGAACGGAACGAGCGCCGGCGAGATCTGGTCCTGGGCTGGAAGTCCACCGATACAATTCCCCTCCACCTACGACCTGTTCTTCGACATGGTGTTTCTCAACCAGCCAGCGGACGGAGTCGGACGGCACGCGGGCATCATGTTCTGCGCGTCAGATCCCACCTGCCGCGCCTGCGGGAACAACGGCTACGAGCTCGACTGGATCGACAGGCCGAATGACCATGGCCTGCGCCTGGTCCGGGTCGACAGCGGCGCCCACACCTTCATAGGCGCCGGCGCCAGCGACCTGCCTGAGCCGCCCACCGAATGGCAAATATCCATCGACGATGAGTTCATCCAGGTCTGGGGCGATGGAGAGCTCCTGATCGAGGTCCAGGACTCGACCCACAGGGGCGGACATATCGGCTGCTGGGCCTATCTGAACGGCCAGTCTGTGAGCTACGACAACTTTCTTCTCGAGTCCGGCGGTATCGAGAATTGCACCAACGATCGCGACGATGACGGCGATGGCGATGTCGACTGTGACGACGAGGACTGCATCGACCGGGAAATCTGCACCCCCTCCGAGATCTGCGATAACGGAATCGATGATGACCGAGATGGAGCCGCCGACTGCGATGACTCCGACTGCTCGGAAACAGATATCTGCGCCGAGCCCGCAGGCCCTCGCCTTGTTCGCGGCGATGCGAACTCCGATGGCAGCATCAACCTTACCGATGGCGTCATTCCGCTGCTCTACCTCTTCAGCGGCGGCTCCGAACCGGCCTGCATGGATTCGGCGGACACCAACGATACAGGAGCTATCGAGATCACCGATGCGATCATCGTGTTCGGATGGCTGTTCAGCGGAGGTAACGCCCCAGCCCCCCCCTCGCCCACCTCGGCGGGCTACCTGGGGACGGACTGCGGAGAAGACCTCACCGCCGATGACCTCGGCTGCGCCAGCGAGGCTGTGCTCTGCGAATAGGATCCGATCTCCCGACGAATTGGAGGCGTCCCGCAACAGGATAGATCTATGCGGGGCCCTCCTGCTCCAGGCCGGCACTGCCAGCCCGCGCATGGGGTCAGAAAGAACCGCTGGAGCTACCCACATCCCGTATAGGCACCGCAGCCCAGGTCGCCCGGACCGCCGGGCGCATCGGGGTCCGGCCCACAGCCCGAGCCTTCCCCGGGCGGCCCCGGAGGCGCGAGAGCCTCCCCCTCCCCGAACAGCCAGGAAAGCAGGTAGATCCCATCGGTAAGATTGACCCGGGCATCATTGTTCACGTCGGCCGTCTCCAGGCAGCTGGGAGACTCGGCGCCCTGGAAGAGAAAATTCAGGATCTGTACCGCGTCAGAAATATCCGCCCGCCCGTTGGCATCCGCATCTCCTCGCGAGAAGTCTTTGAGGTCCCGTGCGCCTGAAACAACAAGGCGAAAGCTCCCCGTAGAGACACGGTCCTCGGCAGCGACACCGATCGTATAGGTTCCAGGGCCGAGATGGACATTCAGGCAGGCCCCGAATTCAGGATTTGAGCAATTACTGTTCAAGGACACCAGGTCACAGAAATCATTGTAGAAAGAGAGGTTTGGATTGAAATCGGCGGAAGCCACCGAGAGACTCCCCTCGAACTCTTTCCCGACAACCAACGAAAAAACCTCCAGGGCGTGGTCGAAGGGCTGCACACGGCAGCCGCTCGAACCAAGAAGCCCATCGTGAGCCTCCCCGGGATTCAGCTCTATCGCTTCGCAATCCACGCAGAAGTTGCTGATTCCGCTGACGCAGTCGGTGGTAAGTGAAATGCTGCCGCTCTGCCCGGCGCCGAAGCTGCTGGCTCCGACAAAATAAGTTCCAGCCGGAAGGTCCCTGCTGATCATCGAATTCAGCCCATCTCCGCCATCGTCATCCTGGGCAACCAGCTCGCAATTCTCATCGTAAAGCTCGAGAAAGGTGTCAAAGGATCCTGAGAGATTGATCACGACATCGCCTCCGGCTACAACCAGGCTGTAGAGATCAAGGTTCTGGCCTGAAATTCTATTACACCCCGACAACGGAAAGTTTCCATCCATGGGCTTGCCGCAGATCAGCTCGCCCGCCCAGCATTCCGCGCAGGTTCCATCGTCGCTATCGCAGGCATCTCCAAGCCCATCGCCATCGAGATCCTCCTGGAACCCGTTTGGCACAGCCACGCAGTTGTCTTCCTCATCCGGAACCCCATCGCCATCCAGGTCCTGCTCAATGACATTCGGGCCAGAGCAGGCATCTCCAACGCCGTCCCCATCTGCATCCAGTTGCTCCGGGTTCGGAAATGCCGGGCAATTGTCTTCCTCATCAAAAACCCCATCTCCATCGCCATCTCCCGGAGCGGGAACCTCCCGGGAAGTGAAGAGAAGGGTGAAATCTCCTGCGCTGCTGCTGAATCCGTGGACCAGGACAAGATAGTCTACCCCCTCCGTCGAGACCCATTCGACCATGCTCTGCAGGCCGCAAAAATCATCGTTGCTGTCGACACAGATGAGCTCCCCGCAATCCCCCTCAAATAGGCTGAGGCGTGTATCGTAGGTGCTTGCGCACGTCTCGGCACGCAGGCTCCTCCCATCTCCGGCAAGCCGGAACCAGACCCCGGGCGCGTTGCTTTCGCCGCACCCGGCCGTCTCGGGATCCCGGGTCGCGCCCTCGGCAGTACTTCCCGCCACCGTAGCCACGAACCCATCGCCAAGCTGAACCAGCTCCGCTTCGATGCAGACATCGTTCAGAGGCTGGGAGAACAAGCCCGGCGACACCATCCACAGAACCAGGCCGGCTATACCGACAGGAATACGAAGCTCCAACCCTCTCAACATAACTGCCCCTCCGGTCCCCATAAAAACTGTACCTGCCGCCAATTATTAAGGCGGGATTTCAGTTTCGCACCACTTGTTTGAAAACCTCCCGTCGCGGGGAAAGGCTCTCAAACCTAGTTCTCGTCCACTTCCTGTTCACACCAGCAGGGAAGCGCCTGGAGGGGAATGTTCGGCCCGCTGTACTGGACACTCAGAGCTTCGCCGCCGCTGCTCTCGAAATAGAGCACGTTGACCTTTCGCCATCCCTTGCGGAGCTTGATCTTGCCTGTCTTCTTCACCGGCGGATGGATCCCGTTGTTATTGACCACCAGCTTCTTGTCGACATACAGGGCGCTGCCGTCATCGCTGGTAGTCTCAAAGGTATAAACACCAGCCTCCTTGACATCGAGATAGCCCTCAAAGAGCAGCACGTAGCTGTCCGGCCGGTTGGCTACACCCAGGGTGAAATCCTCCGAGATGCCTGTCTTCACGGGAGACCTGAGGCTGCTGATCCTGGGCAAGGTAGCTAACGGATTGGTTGTTTCGAAGTATTTGTAGCTCACACCGAGGTCGAGGACCTTCCCCCTGTATTTCTGCGGCTTGGCCTTGACGAAGGTGGCCTCGGCGACGTTGCTTGCCACTCCATCGCTCCTGTAGAACCTTGCCCGTATGGTCGTCGTCTTGTCGACATTGATGGAGTGGGCATAGAGAGGCGACTGCTTATCAGGAGGCGAACCATCGAGTGAATAGTGAATTGCTCCGGCCCCTTCCGTGGAAACCACCGTGATACTTGAGAGGGTTGAAAACAGCCTCTTTCCGGAGATCGTGGGCGGATTGCTGCCGGTCCGGAAGGGAAAGGCCGGAAGGCCCTCCTTGTTCTGCAGGTTGCTGTTGGAGGCGTGATGCCAGCCGAACCTCACCATCGACGGACTGGGAACCTCCGTGCTTGAAACCAGCACCGAATCGCCATCGATAACCGCCTTGGCGGGGAAATAATTTCCCTCTCCCGCTATCTCAAAGGAGTCAAGCGGCTTCTTATCGCGCGATTTAAGGCCGGAACCCGCGTTGTCAAAACTCACCCTGATCTTGCCCTTCTCGACCTTCATCGACTTGAAGACCGGTCCCCTGCAGACCACATCCTGCTTGTAGTCCCTGGCCAGCGCCAGCAGGGCGAGACGCTCGCCAACGCCTCGCTTGTCACGGGGGTGCACCACGTCACCCCGGTCACGGGATGGAGGCTGCGGAGTGAGATCCCCCCCGAGGTCGTTGGTCGTGGCAAGACCGGTGTTCTTCACGGTCAGGGCGCGAGCCTGGGCCTCCCAGAAAAGAGGAAGAGGCCCTCCCAGGCCGGGAGCCAGCTGGACAAGATAAAACGGAAAATCCCCCTGGCCCCAGTTGCGCCGCCAGGCATCGATCAGACCCTTTTGTTTGTCGAAATAATTTGCCCTGTCCCCACCCCAGAAATTGGTCTCCCCCTGGTACCAGGTCGCTCCACGAATCCCGAAAGGTATAACCCCGTGAATCATCCCGTTGTACCAGAAGGCCTGGCCTGAATAGGGGGAGAACTGCTCGATCGGCATACCGCCAACCGCGGCGGCGATCAACCCGACCGGAACATCGAGGTCCTTGACCAGCTTGCGACCGAAAAAAAAGGCTGTGCCTGAGAAGCCGGCCGCGGAAGCCTGCGAGGAAACCGCCCAGGCTCCGTTCACATCATCGATCGGCCCCCGCTGCCAGTTGGTATGAACCTTGAACAGGCGAAGCTTCGGGATACCTGCGGCTGCCAGCTCCTTCTTGTAGTTGATAACTCCCTTCCACCAGCTCGCGCCAGGGGACATGGGGACCTCCATATTGGATTGACCGGAGCAGAGCCACACCTCGCCAACCATCACATTGTTGAGGGTGATGGTGCTGCTGCCGAGCACAGTCATCACGTAAGGACCACCGGCCTCGAGAACCGGCAGTTCAAGCTTCCATCTCCCACCCCCATCGACCGTGGCATCAACCTTGAGGTCGAACTCTTTGCCGGTCAACTTGACGGTAATGCTCTCCCCTGCCCCGGCCCAACCCCAGACGGGCAATTTCATCCCGCGCTGAAGAACCATGTGATTGCCGAAGATCCGGGGAAGCCGGACGTCCGCATGAACGGAGAGGTCCGGAAGGAAACAAAAAACGGCGATCAGCAGCGATCGAAGAATGTATGTACAGGAGAGAGCCTTCATGCGAAATCCACCTCGCCGGTTTGCGTTCTGTAAAATTCCATAGCTCAGCCTGAAAGGTTAATTCATTGACTGGATCGGTGGCAAGAACAGAAGTGAGCATCCCGGGTATCGCAAAAAATACGACCCGATTGGTGCCTGCCTGCTCTTTGCCGCGCCACCGGCTTGCTATAGACTGTCTTCAACGCTCAAGCCTCTCTTGTTGCGATCCCGCACTACCTTACTTTGAGGAGATACCGGATGCCCGCTCAAACGCCCCAGCACTCCCGGCGGTTGTTCCTTAAAACCTCGGTCGCCACGATGGCGTCCGTCACTATCGTCAAACCACACGTTCTCGGCGGCCCCGGACGCGTCCCCCCCAGTGAAACCCTCGGCGGAGCCCTGATCGGGGTAGGCGGCCGTGGCCCCGGGACCTACAACGACCTCAAGGGCAAACACAAGCTCAATGTGATCAAGCTGGCCGAATGCGATGTGAAATGGGTCGGAAAGGCGGACAACAAGAAACGCTACACGGATTTTCGCAGGGTCCTCGAACGCAAAGATATTGACGTTGTCGCCATCGCCACCCCGCCGCACTGGCACGCCCTCATCTCCATCGCCGCGATGGAGGCCGGCAAGGACGTGGTCAGCGAAAAACCCATGACCCGGTTTATCGCGGAAGGAAGAGCCGTGGCCGATGCTGAAAAGCGTTACGGCCGCGTGTACCAGGTCGGCACCTACGGCCGCTTCGGCAGGCAGGGAGATGCCCGGGCCCGTGCCAGGAGGAAGCTCATGAAGAGCGGCCTTGTGAAAAACTCCAAAGGCGTCCTCATCATGCATCGCGGCTACAAGGTCAAGCAATGGAGTGGACTGGTCAACACCGAGCCCCAGCAGGCTCCCGACTGGCTCGACTGGGACATGTACCAGGGCCCCAACGCCATGAAACCGTTTCATCACCATCGGTTTGGAGGCACCCATCGGGGCTATTGGGATTATGACGGCGGCGGCCTTGGCGACATGGGGCAGCATTTCCTCGACCCGGTAACCTGGGAATACGGTCTCGACCACACCTCCCCGTCGGAAATCACACCCTACGCGCCGCCAGCCCACCCGGAAGCGGTCGGGATGTGGGGTTGGGTTGAGCTGAAATACGCCAATGGCTTCACCCTCGTGCTCGAGAGCCGGGAGTGGGGAAAACGCTACGATCGAAAACAGAACCGCGACATCAGCATCAATGACCTTGAGCCCGATAATCGCAGGAAGCTTGCTGAGATGCCTGACCCGAAGCCCTTGCTCGGGTTTGGTGAGGCGGTCAAAGCCCGGAAACCGGCCGGGGGCAACGCGGAGGCGGCCCACCGGACCGTCACCATCATGCATCTCGCCAATATAGCGATCCGCATGGGCCGCAAGATTCACTTCGATCCCGTAACCGAACAGGTCATCGGGGACGAGGAGGCCAACCGCCTGGTCAACCAGCCCATGCGAGCGCCCTGGCATCTCTGAAAAACAACCGGAACCTGCCGACCGGGCAGAAAAGGATTCTCGAACATGGAAAAACAAATCAACGTAGCGGCGATTGTCGACAAGCTCCCTGACGCCGATCGCCCCGGAACTGCGAGCAAATTCACGGGACCGGCGCCAGATGAGGCGAAGAAGCTGGTCGACTCTGTTCTCTCAGGCGGCCGCGAGGCGATCCTCGAGCTTGCGGAAATGATCCGCGACGCCAACGGTAAAGGAGAGAAAAACTTCAAGCCGGGCTATCTCCTGCATGCTGTCGCCCTGCGCGTAGGAGACAAGGGCAGGGACAAGGAAAAGGTGGTATTCACCCAGGCTCTCGCCTCACTCCTCGGCGGAGACAATCCGCCCCCCGGGGCGCAGGAGTATATCCTGCGTGAACTGCAGTGCGCCGGGGGCCCCGAGGTCGTCAGGACACTGGGAGGCCTGCTCGAGAAACCCGGGATCTGGGAGCACGCCTTGAGCGCCCTGGTTGCCATCAAAGAGGGAGCCGGTGAGCCATTGCGAAAGGCTCTCTCCGGAGCAAAGGGACGCAGACGGCTGGCGATCATCCAGGCTCTTGGCAGCCTTCGCGATACGGCCTCCACAGCGGCCCTGGCCGCGGCCACCGAAGACAAGGATGAAAATATCCGCCTGGCCGCCAGCCTGGCCCTGGCGCAAATAGCCACCCCAGCCTGCGTCCAGCCTGTAGTCCAGGTCGCGGTGAAGGCTAAGAGCTGGGGGAAAATTAAGGCCAACAAGGCGGGCCTGCTGCTGGCGGAAAACCTTGCGGCCTCCGCCAGCAAGGACGAGGCCAGGGAGACGTGCAACCTCCTGATCAACGCCAACCAGGAAGATGATGATGAAAGTTACATCAGGGAAGCCGCCGAGCGAATCATCTCCGGGCTCTGACCGTCCCGTGCCTCACTTACCTCGAGAAGCTGCGCCGTAGAGGTGCATCCCCTTCCGCGCCGCCTGGATCGCCTTGTCGGTGTCGACAGGCGCCCCGGGATCCGATTGCGCCTTCAACCACCTGTCGAGCTCCACCCGCAGTCTCTCCAGCCGCTCAGACTGATCGGCCTTTCCGGTGAGATTTTCCATCTCGTAGGGGTCAGCAGCCGTATGGTACAGCTCCTCTGGAGGCCTTTTCATGTAACGCTTCACAAGCTTGTAGGTATGCGCGTTGGCCCACGTTTCCCGCACCCAGGTAGACCAGTAGGGATTGTTCAGCTGGCCGTTCCCCCTCATACCCATGAGATGCTTCTCAATATAGAGTTCATTCGGTAGCAGGTTGCGAATGTAGCGATATTTCCCATCGCTCACCGTGCGAATCGGGTAGGGCGGCCCCTCGGGGATATTGTTGTGGATGCCGTAGACATAGGAACGGTGCCGCTGTGTCTTGCCGGCCAAAACTCCGAGGAAGCTACTGCCGTCGTAATTCTTCTTCCCCGGATCCCCTCCCGCGGCCTCCAGCAGCGTCGGCAGGATATCTGCGTACTGCACCAGCGCGTCGGTCCTTTTTCCGACCGGTGTCTTTCCAGGCCACCGGGCAATGAGAGCCGTGTGGAGACCGGTGTCCCAATTGGTCCACTTGCAGCCAGGAAACTGCGAGCCCTGCTCCGAAGTAAAAAGGACCAGCGTTTCATCCGCGGCTCCGGATTTATTGAGAGCCCCGAGAATCTCACCCACCTGGCCATCCATGTAGGTAATCTCAGCGAGGTATTTCCCATAGTCCTCGCGCGTCCTCTGGGTGTCGGCGATATTGGGCGGCAGCTTGATCTTCTTCGGCGGATACTTCGACGAGTCACCCATCACCCAGGGAACATGCGGCTCGACAAGGGCCACGACCAGGCAAAATGGCTGTCCCCCCTGCCGCCCCATGAACTCGCCGACTGATTTCAGGTCGTGCCTGCGAGTGGGATTGCGTACGCAGTTGGGGTCAAAACCGCCAACTTTCTCGAAAGGAAAGGCCTTCTGCGGTTTGACGTGAACCTTGCCGGCAATCCCCACCCGGTAGCCAAGGGCCTTGAGGTGCTGCGGCATGCTGGTAACCGATGGCCTGCTCGCTGAATGGTTCCAGGCGCAGCCGTTGCGCATGGGGTATTGCCCGGAGTAAAGCTCAGCTCTGCATGGCTGGCACATCGCCTCACTCAGGTAAGCCAGGTTGAAGGTGAGGCCCTGGGCCGCCAACCGGTCAATATTCGGAGTCTTCGCGTTCTGGCCGCCGTACAGAGGCAGATCGTTGTAGGTACAGTCATCTGCCATGATGATGAGAATATTCGGGAGGGAGCCCGCTGCCGTCTTCCCTTCTGTGGAAAAAATCTGCGGAGAAGACAACAGTATGAATCCCAGGAAAACGCAGAAAGGCTTCCGGCGCGCAAACGATGCAATGTGAAGTGATTTAATCATGCAGTCCATCATAGGCGACTCGTGAACATGGGAACACCCCCATCCATCCCTGCTGCAGCACATCGCATCGCCTCGTCATGTCCGCGCCTCTCCATTTCACAGCTTCCAACCCACACCAGCCTGCGCAGACTTGACCGGGAGGCAAGAAAGCGGGTACTCGGCGGGCAGAACAGTCCGGAAAAATTTGTTACACTAAAAATTCAAAGGGTCTGAACGTCATACACAAACAGGAGAATTAAAATGAACCTCGCCCGATTGCATTCCTCTCTCACCGCCCTTGTCTTCCTGGCAGGCCTTCAGACCCTGGGCGCCGAGCAGCCCCAATTGCTTGACAGCCAGTTCAACCTGCCGCCGGGTTTCCATATCTACAAGGCCGCCGACCGGTCGCTCACCGGCGGATCCTACGATCTCGTACTCGATGGTGAGGGTCGGCTGCTGGTTGGAGATGGCAACGCGGTCAGACGACTCGAGGACACCGATGGAGACCAGGTCTACGACACGTCGAAGGTTATCGCCACCGGGCTTGGCGGACGCGGCCCTCAGGGACTCGTGGTCTATGGCGACCACCTCTATGCCGTCGGAGGCGATGGTGTCCAGCTCTACAGTGGCTACAAGGCTGGTGGCTCACTGAAGCGAGAGCGGCGGCTCGGAAAGCGATTCAACACCGGAGGCGACCATGCCGCCCACACCCTGCTGCGCGGCCTCGATGGTTATGTCTACATGGTCAGTGGAGATGGCGGCGGCATTGGCGAACGCCGACACATTACAGAGAAGAGCTCGCCGGTAATCTACGAGCGGACCGCCTCGGTCTTTCGTTTTGATCCAACCGGAAAAACCTGGGAGTGCGTCGGCGCCGGGGGGCGGAATCCGCCAAGCCTGGGGATGAACTACCTTGGAGAGTTTTTCAGCTTCGACAGCGACATGGAATGGCACGTCGACCTGCCGTGGTACCGCCCGGTTCGCCTGAACCACTGGGCCACCGGCAGCGATCAGGGCTGGCAGGGCGTTGGCGCCTACCCCTCCTACTACCTCGACTGCCTGCCAGGCGTCCTGAATGTCGGACGCGGTTCGCCCAATTGGGGTATTTTCTACGAACACACCCAGTTCCCCGAAAAATACCGCGATGCCTTCATCGCCTGCGACTACCTGTGGAAGTCAGCCACCTCCGGCGGCTACGCCAACCCCGGACGGCTCTGCGCCTTTGAGCTCGACCGGAATGGGGCGACCTGGAAGGCGAAGATGACGGTCTTCGCCCAGGCCAAGCAGGGAGCGAAGGATCACAAGGGCGGCCGAATCAATTTCGCCCTGGTCGATGTAGACGTCGCCCCTGACGGCAGCATCCTGCTGACCGACCATAACCAGGGGGTCTGGAGAATCTTCTACGACCCGGCCGAGAAGCCGGCCATCAAGCCTATCTCCCCTGCCGCAGGGCCAGCCGAGGCCACCATTGACGGACTTCTTGCCCTGCCGCAACCGATGTCCGAATGGTGCAGACTTCGCGAAGAAGCGGCCAGGAAGAAAATAGGGGCTGGAATCAACGATAAGCTGCGCGCCGCAGCGCTCGACAAGGGACGAAAGACACGCCAGAGGCTCAGGGCTATTCGCCTGCTCTCACCTGGATTCAAAACGCTTTCAGCCGCCTTCATCAACAGCCTTGCGGCGGACTCGACCATCGAGATCAGGGCCCAGGCCGCCTGGCTGATCGGAATCCGTGGAGACCTCAAAGAGGTACCGATGGCCCTTGAGCTGCTCGAGGACAAGGCTCCCTTTGTAAGGCGAAGAGCCGCCGAAGCGCTCTCACGATTTGGGACCGAGTCCGCCAGCGACAAGCTGATCTCCCGACTCGATGACGAAGACCGGTTCGTTCGCTATGCCGCCATGACGGCGTTAGCCCATCGCCCCACAAAAGAATTCATCCAGGATGCTCTCCAGCACAAATCTCCGAGAGTCTGGATGCGATCTCTTGTATCGGGAAACATCAGGCGCGAAAACCCTGAGGCCCCGCATGTGCAGGAGGTTGTCGAACGCCTGCTTGCCAAGCCCCCGGCGAAGAAAGAAGACCGCCTCGACTTCCTCCGTATCCTGAACCTGTTCAAGACCCAGGTGGCGGAAAACAAGGATCTCGCAGCCAGGGTTACCCCCTACCTGCTCACCGGCTATCCGGATGCCGATTCCGAGATCAGGTGGGAGCAGGCGAGAACCCTCAGCGCCTACCAGGACCCCGCCGCCTTCGCACCGCTGCTGGCCATGCTCGAAACGGAAAAAGACCCTGTCACCCAGTTCCATCTCGCCCGGATGATGGCGAACATCCCCTCCGGCTGGAACGACCAGGAATCCGCCCGTTTTGCCAACTGGCTATCGACAACGCAGAAGGGCTGGTTCTCTCAATTCCAGGGCAAGGGACGCCAGTTCAAAGGCTTCTGGGGAACCGTGCTGAACCAGATCGCCCAGCGCCACGCGGATGGACTGGGCGGTCTCGCCGACCGGGTCGTTCCCGGCAGCCAGCTCTCCGGGCACATCCTGGCGTCTATCAGAAATTCAAAACAGGCGGGCCCCATCCTGGTTCGCCTCTACAACAACGCCAAGGATGAGGCCGGCCGCAAGAGCGTCCTCGAATTGCTGAAACAGGCAAGCCACCCCTCGATCGGCAAGCTTCTGCTCGGCAAATACAAGGCCGCCGATGAGCCCGCGAAAAAAGACGCGCTGCTGGCCGCGCTCTGCTCCCAGCCCCTTCCCGCCGGGGAGGAAGGCATCTTTATCACCGGGCTGTTTGGAAAAAACGCAGGCCTGGCCGAGCAATGCGCCAACCGGGTTGCCCGCGATGGAAAAACCATCGACCAGTACGCCTCGGTCGTCAGCTCGATCACCTCCGGCAAGCGAAAAGGAGCACCGGCCGTTTACCACCAGATTCTCGACACCATGAGCCGCAACCCGGCCCGCGCCCATTCCTTCGGTGCCCTGCTGGTCTCACTCGCCGGCAAGACTCCGCCCACCCACGGATCCGTACCCAAGTGTATCTGGACCTCCACGAAACAGGACAACGAGAAAGCCTGGTTTTCAAAGAAGTTCAACCTGGATCAGGTTCCTGCAAAAGCGACCCTGCACATCAGCTGTGACAATGTTTTCACCGCCTGGCTCAACGGTAAAAAGGTCACCAGCAGTTCCAACTGGAACGTCGTGAAGCGGATGAAGGTCCGCCCGGCGCTCAAGAAGGGCGAGAACCTGATCACTGTTGAGTGCGCCAACCAGGGCGGCCCGGGCGGCCTCATGGCGGTGCTCGAACTTTCGGATTCTTCAGGCGGCCCCCTCGGCATGATCGCCACCAACGAGACCTGGCTGGCTACCCAGAGCCCGCCTGCTGAATGGAAGACAAAGGGCTCCGCCGCCGGAGGTAACTGGCGGCCGCCCATCGATGTCAGCGGCCCCACCTCCAACGTCACCAAGCTCTTCGACCGCTTCCTTCCCGGCAAGGGAGCCTCCCTCACCAACTCCATCGCCGTGATGGAATTCTGGCAAGCCTGGTACCTGGGCAAGTTCAACGAGCCCTTCGTGCCCCCAGCCCCTGTGAAACAGAACCTGAAGTCAGCCGAACAGGTCCGTGCCCTGATCGCGGGCACCAAGAAGATCGAGGGTAACGCGACGAATGGGCGACTCGCCTACCTCAAGGCCGGCTGCTTCGCCTGCCACGGCGGCATCAAGAACAAGGAGACCACCATCTTCGGGCCGCCACTGGCCGGCGTGACCCAGCGGCTCAACCGTGAAGAGCTCGCCGATGCCCTCGCCTTCCCCTCGAAGGCCGTGGCTGAGCGTTTTCGCGCCATGCAGGTGGTCACCTCCAGGGGCCAGGTGCTCTCCGGCTTCGTCACAGAGAACTCCGACACCCATGTGACCATCACCGACATCAAAAACAAGATCCACAGGATCCCGAAGAAAGAGGTCAGGGACCTGCGCGAGCAGAAAACCTCCCTGATGCCGGCGGATCTGCTTGGACCTCTCAACGACCAGGAGATCCGCGACCTGCTCACCTTCCTGCAGGAGATGAAATAGCGCTCAGGGGTTCGGGATCTCGTTGACCGTATAGTAGGCGCGGGTATGCACCAGGGGTCTGCCCGCGGCGGACTTGATCCCGGACAGGTCGAATTCGTAGACATGCCCCTCCACCACGTCCTCGAGTTCGAGGTTCGCCACCAGCCCATCTGGAGAAACCTTCACCCCCACCACCTTCCCTGCCCCCTGGTCGACTTCAGGGCTGCCGTAGAACTTGTGGTAGATATGGGTGAAATGCTCCAGCTTGTAGAGACTGGCGTCCGTTGCAACCTCGGGGTCAAACGGCCGTGTGAAGGTGAGAGCGAAGCCCTTCGGGCGAATGTTGATCCTCTTGATCTCAAAGGGAACCTTCCCGCTCCACTCGAGCCTCTCCAGGATAAAGCTCCGGGTTCCCCTTACCGGCCAGCCGCGGTTGGTACCACCGGCAACAAGATAGCCCTCCGGTGAAAACTGGATCGCCAGCAGGCCGGTCCCGAGCCCCTCGCGGAAGGGGTAGCAGGCACCCTGCCAGACGCCGTTAACCTTCTCCGTCGTCGCCCGCATGATGCAACTCAGGCTGTAGTCGCCGACAAAGATCTGTCCGGCGAAAGGACCGAACTTTCCACCAGTCCGGTCGACTCGGAACCCGGAAATCGACTGGCCCATCTTGCGGTAAGGAAAGATCACCGCATAGGGCACCAGCTCCTTCACCCGCTTTTTCTCGATATGGATACGCGACTGGCTCTTAGGCTCCACCGGCCGGGGGCCAAGCTCAGGAAAGGCCTTGTAGGCCTCAAAGCTGATCGGATGGCCCATAAAGCCGCCCGGCTTGAGGTGCTTCAGGGAGCAGGATCCGTTCCAGGGCCCCTGGCTCTCGACGTAGAACATCTCACCGTGCTCATTCGGAGCCACACCACCGGCGCTGCGGATGCCGCTGGCGATGGGAATGGTCTTTCCATCAGGAGTGATCTTGAAGGACCAGCCGCGAAAATCGGCCCGGTAGTGGTAGGAGTTGGAGAGCCCGAGAACCACCCAGATGTTTCCGTCGGGATCAGGCTCTGAGCCCCAGGAGAACTCATGGTAGTTGCCGAAGCCCCACTTGTCGCTGAGGGTATCGAACACGTCGGCTCGTCCATCTCCATCGACATCGCGAATCCGGGTAACCTCAGCCTGTTGGGTCGCGTAGAAGGCTCCATCGCGGTAGCCGAGACCGAACACCTCATCAAGGCCGCTGGCGAAACGCTGCACACGCAATTTCGGACGCCTGTCGAAGGCTCCGCTGACCAGGAGAATCTCTCCCCGGCGAGTACCGATCGCCAGGCGCCCATCGGGAAGCAAGGTAAAGCTCCCCACCTCCAGCGCCAACTCCGGAGGAATTGGCAGGTCCCTGACCGGGTAAAACTCTTCCTCTGCCTTCGAAGTCCCCCAGACCCCTCCAAGGCGCTGAGCCTCGAGTGGCGAAACGACGCACAAACAGAAAAGGATCAATAGGAGCGGGTGTTTCATTTCTCTTCCTCCAGCCATCTGTACTCGAGCAGGACCTCCGCGGCATCCCCTTCATTCCCAATCGAAACCACCGCCTCACGGGCCTTCCCGGAGGGCCGAACCAGGAACTTCAGGGCTTCTCTTTTTCCGCCCGGCAGGAGCCCACTGGCCCGGATGTTCACCGTTCCACCGACCGTCACTGAGCCATCGCCCTCCCCTGCCACCTCGGGGTGAACCGCCGCACGGAAATAGAGTCCTCCCAGTTCGCCACCTTCCAGCGTGATCGTCCTTGAGAGATACACCCGGTTGGTTTTTTTATCGAGAAGGTCCATCGGCTTGTCGCTGACCCTGGTTCCACCGTAAACGTAGCTGAAGGTGGGGCGCCGTAATTCATCGAGCCTGTAGCCCTTGAAGCGAATCCCCAGCGACCGGCTGGTATCCGCAGCCCAGGGTGAATCTTCATCGGGAAGCCGCTGTAAAGGTGAGCCCCGGCCGAGCTTCAACTTCTGCCTGGGAATGATCCGGGCATTGCCGCTGCCCTGGCCTCTCCAGACCCCGCCCGGGTCGAGGAACTTCCCGCGCCAGAGCTGGTTGAGGCAGACATTCTCGGCATCGAAGGTCAGGTTGACCTTCAGCGGATAGCCGACACTGATGCCACGCTTACCGGTATCCTGCACACTGCGGCGCAACATCACGGCCTCTTCCCCGACGACGATCTCCATCGAGGCGCGGACCATGCCGCTTGGCTGACGGGTGTTGCGCCCCTCGGCGAGATAATTCCACAGGGCGTTCAACTGCTTCTTGGCATCTCCACCCTCAATATCTGCCAGCACCGAGACGCCGCCGGCAAAGAACTGCGGCATGATGGTGTTTGGCCGAAACCGGGCCGGCTCCAGCATGTAATGGTAAAACCAGTCCTTGTTGAGGCGCTTCGTGGTGGTATCGACGATGTCCACCGACGCCATCGAGGAGGTTCCCTTGCCCCGAAAGGTGTGACAGGCGATGCAGTTCATCCCCCTGTCACCGACGATTCGATGGCCGATGTCGGTTACCGCCCGCGCCTTCTTCCTGTCCTTTGGCAGCGGATCGAACACGACCGCCGGCACCTTGTCAGCGGCGACGAAGAGCTCCGCCAGCCCCTTGACGTTCTCACCTCCGAAAGCAGGCATTCGAACCTTCACATAAGGCCTGATCCTCTGGCCGTTGGCGATGGTATTGCGCAGCCAGTCAAGCTGGAGCTTGGCTCCGGTGCCTGTCAAGGGCGGCGGCAGTCGGCCGGGCTCCCCGAGCTTGGGATCGGCGCTGGTGAAATAGTCGTTGCGATCTTTCCTTACCCCGCCCAGGGTCCCTCTCTCATGGCAGCCGATACAGTTGAAGCGGGCAAGCTCCAGGCGAATCTTCTCTTCCCCCGAGGGCTTGTAGTCGGGCGTCGCCAGGGCAGCGCGAATATCCTCCCGCTGGGGCTTACTCAGGGCAAACATCACGCCGTTTCCATTGACAGAAAGGCAGCCCTTTGCAGGATCCAGACGCGAAAGCTCCGCGAACTCCTTCGTCTGCACATCGGGGCCGCCACCATGGCACCTGCCACAGAGGAACTGCCCGTAGAGACCCTTTCCCCACCCGGCTTTCTTCTCATCGACGACAAACCCCTCCAGGGGCACGACGGGCGTTTTTTCCGAACTGAGAAGCGCCGGCGGAACCGGCCCTTTTTTCAGCCCCGGTCCCGACACCAACAGCTCGAGCTCAGGGTCCCCGTCAACATGGAGATAAAGCAGTTCCAGCTTGTGAGGCTTTGCCTCAAGGCGAAGGGTTTTGCGCTCCCGGCCTCCTTCGCCAAGGGAAATAAGGGTCTCTCCCTTAACCGACAGGATACCGACCTTATTGGAGGCCAGCTCAAAAACATAATCACCTGCCAACGGCGGGTGAAAATACCCCTCCAGACGCAGAGCGAAATCTGTCCGGTATTTTTTGAAGTCATCGAGCCCAGGCCCGGCAACAAGCCCTCCACGCTCCTCCTTGCCGGGAAGCTTCGCAACGCCTTCCTCCATCTTGTCGAGATAGAGCGTATAGCGAAGATTCCCGGGAACCTTCGCATCCCGGCACAGGTAGTTGGCCAGCTGCCAGGCCTCGTTGGAATCAAGATGCAGGTCCGGCATACGGCCCGCCGGCCTCACCTCGTGAGGAGCCTCCAGGAAAGCAGCCAGGGAGGAGATACTGTATTTCTTTTCGACACCGGCCAGCGAGACAGAACCTGCCGCCAGCAGAGGTCTGCCTTTTTGATCCCGAGGTGAATGGCAGACCACGCAGCCAACCGAATGGTAAAGCTTCTCTCCCCGGGCGGCGGCCACATGATCCGGCGCAAGGCCTTCAAAAGGCCCCGCCTGCAGCGAGACGAGGTAATGCGTCAGGTTCTCGGCCATGTCTTTCAAACTGCGCGCCGGGAACCAGGCCTGCGCCAGGCCCTTGAAGAGATCCGGCTTCCTGGTACCGGGCTCCAGCTTGTGCGGATCCAGCAGGTAGGCCTCAAGGTAGGCCGGGCTGATCCGTGTCCCGACCGTATCGAGCCTGGGGGCCATTCTCGACTCGAGCTCGGCCTTGAAGTTCCCCGCCGGGTGGCAGGCCACACAGCCGTATTCACCGATGAGCACGAGCCCGCGGGCGCGCTGGTTGAGGCCCTCCCTGTCCAGGCCGGGGAAGACTGGGGAGACCGTATCGGCGGCCGAAAGGCCTCCTGCCACAAGCAGCAGGATGAAGGGAAAAACACGTCTCATGAAAAGGTTATACAGCCTATCGACTCCTGAATGCTTCCTTTCGTCAGGAACAATCAGGGATTGATGGCGTGGATGGGAGCGTGTACAACCCCAGAATGGTCAAAATGAGAGCCCACCGGATCTTCACCTATGCCTTTGCCGCCATCCTGGCCCTGTCGAGCGCCCTGTCCGGCTGCCTGCGGGCTCAACCGAAACTCCATACCTGGTTCCACTACCATGGCGAAAAGAGCCTGCGAAAGCTGGAGCCGTACAAGGATCTGCTTTCATCGGTGAGTCTCTTTGGAAACCCCGACCGGAAATTTGTCACCCAGTGTCATGGGCTACAACTGGAGGTCTATTCTCTCGTCAGCGGGCCTGTGGAAAATATTGCCGCCCGTGAAAAGGCTGCGGCGACCATCGATGCCTACATCGAGAAATGCAGCGCTCTCGGCCTCGACGGGATCGACCTCGACTACGAGAATCTTCCAGCAAAATACCGGGGAGCCTACGGTGCTTTTATTGCGGAACTCGCTGCAAAGCTCCACGATGCCGGCAAAAAACTAAGCATCTGCGTAGCCTACACCCCCGGCATGAGCCAGCCCGTGCCCAACCCCGGATTCTACGATCCGGAACTGATCGCGAAACATTGCGACCTGGTTCGGGTCATGTGCTACGACAAGCACCTCGCCTCACAACCCGGACACGGCCCGACCAGCACGGCCCCCTGGGCCAGAGCCGCGATGCAATACTGGCTCAAACACATCCCGCGCGGGAAGCTCGTCATGGGCCTGCCGGCCTATTCCAACGACTACGACATCCGCCCGGAAGGCAGGGGAAGGCAGGTTGACCGGGCGAGCCCTGACACAGCCACTCCCATCAAGCCGCACTGGCGTCCCTTCGAGAAAATCAATGTCTACCGCTACGGCGACAAAGATGGCAACCCCCGGGCCTTCTACGCTTCGGACTCAAAGAGCACCGGGGCCCATCTTGAAACCGTCCGCCAGTTGGACCTCGGCGGCTTCGGCTTCTGGCATCACCTCGCTGTGGCTCCAGCCACCTGGAAGGTGATCCGGAAAACAATGAAGGCAAAGTAAGCTCCCGCCTCAGGATTTCTTCCTGGCAGGTTTCTTTCTCGGCTGCCTGGGCGCGCCCTTCAGCCTCTTCAGGCCCGGCACGTAGGTCGTGGCGGCCTTGATTCGCGACTGGATCAGGACAGAAAGCCTGGCAGCCACGGCGGCATGAGCGGGGTTTTCAGCCAGGTTTTCCATCTCGGAGGGATCAGACTCGTGGTCGTAGAGCTCGGCACCGTCCTTGCCATCGCCCCCCCACTCGCTGTAGCGGTAGCGCTCCGTCCTGATGGAGTAGCCGGTCCTGTACTGAGTCAGGGCTGATTTTCTTGGCGAGGCGGCAGGATCCTTCAGCGCGGGAGCGAGGCTGACTCCCGGCAGATAACCGGGCGCCTCCAGGCCGCTCAATTCGGCCAGGGTCGGGTAAAAATCCGTCATCTCGGCGAGCGCTTCGGAGCTCTTTCCGGCGCTCTTCATCCCCGGAACCGATATGATCAGCGGAACCCGGGCCGCGTTCTCAAACAGGGTCGTCTTCTGCCAGTGGCCGTGCTCGCCCATGTGATAGCCATGATCGGAGGTGAAGACGACGATGGTGTTCTTGTCGAGACCTGTAGCCGAGAGTTTATCCAGGATTCTCCCGACCTGCGCATCGGCAAAGGTTATCGAGGCGTAGTAGGCCTGGATGGCCTTGCGTGCCAGTTCGTCCTTCAGGTTAACCTGGTCCTTCTTGCGGCTGATCGAAAGGGCCGCAGGACGTGGCAGGGTCTTGAGATAGCCTTTGGGAACAGTCGGCACCACGATCTTCTCAGTAGGATAAAGGTCGAAGTATTTCTTCGGGGCGACAAAAGGCGTGTGCGGTCGATAGAGCCCCACGGCCATGAAGAAGGGCTTCTTATTCGCTGCGTATTCCTTCAACAGCTTCACCGCTTCGGTGGCCGCAATTCCATCGGTCTGCTCTTCGTCGGTACCATCTGCGGCAAGCCAACTGAGAGTGCCGCCGTAAGACCCGGGGCGCAACGAGAAGACCTTGCTCTCATCGGTCTTGTCCCGGCCTTTTGGATTGACCGTCCGGGTCCAGGACTTCGGATCATCGTGCCCGTCAGTGCCGATGTCACGCGGAACGCCGTAGTGGTAGATCTTGCCGATCCGGATCGCCTCGTAGCCCTTGCGGATGAACATCTGCGACATGCTCTGGACCCCGGGAAGCCTCTCCCGCAGCCGGATCGCATTTCCAAGGATGGTCGTCTGGTCCGGATAGAGCCCGGTCATGAAAGAGGCCCGGCTCGGCCCACAGAGAGGATACTGGCAATAGGCGCGTGAGAAACGCACCCCCTTTTCAGCGAGACGGTCGATATGGGGAGACTTGACCTGGGGATGGCCGTAGGAGCCCAGGTCGCAGTTGAGATCGTCGCAGATGAGAAAGAGAACGTTCATCTTCTCCGCCGCGAAGGACCCGGCCGGAATCGCCAGGATGAACAGGCTGGCTGCCGCCGACAACCACCGGGGAATCTTTAATAACGCGCTGCTCGCCGCCATCGACTGGCTCCTTCTTTACTGCTAAAATGCTGGACTAGTACAGACCTCGATCATCATCGAGTACCCACCCCGTTAACCCAAGGGAAAACCATGAAGGCAAGACTGTTCGTCTCGGCACTGCTCCTGCTGCAAGCCTGCCTGCTGCAGGCAGCTGAAACACGCCCGAATATCCTCGTGATCATGGCCGATGACCTCGGCTACGGCGATGTCTCCTGCTATGGAGCCACAGAGCTCTCCACCCCTCACATCGACCAACTGGCCAGCGAAGGCATTCGTTTCACCAGCGGCTATTGCTCAGCCTCCACCTGTACGCCAACACGATATTCCATGCTGACGGGAACCTACGCCTTTCGCCGCAAGGGCACGGGCATCGCCCCGCCGAGCGCGCCGGCCGTTATCAAGCCGGGGACAGAGACTGTCGCCTCGATCCTGCAACGCGCCGACTACGAAACGGCTGTCATCGGAAAATGGCATCTTGGCCTCGGAGGGGAAAAAGGCCCTGACTGGAATGGAGACCTGAAACCAGGGCCGCTCGAGATCGGCTTTGATACCTGCTTCCTTCTGCCAACCACCAATGACCGGGTGCCGCAGGTCTACGTCCACGACCACAGGGTCCCGAACCTGGACCCAAAGGACCCCCTCTGGGTCGGAAGAAAAAAACCCAGCCCCGACCACCCCACCGGCAGAACCCATCGCGACACGCTCAAAATGGACTGGTCCCACGGCCACAACGCCACCATCCACAACGGCATCAGCCGGATCGGTTTTTACACCGGCGGCCACAAGGCCAGGTTCCGCGACGAAGACCTCGCCGACAAATGGGTCGAGAAATCCATCGAGTTCATGGAAAAGAACAAGGACAAGCCCTTCTTCCTCTTCTTCTCTTCACACGACATCCACGTCCCCCGTATGCCGCACGAACGCTTCCATGGAAAAACGAAGCTCGGCTTCCGCGGAGACGCCATCGTCCAGCTGGATTGGTGCGTCGGAGAGTTGATGAAAGCTCTCGACCGCCTCAAGCTGGCGGAAAAAACCCTCGTCATCTTCTGTTCTGACAACGGGCCGGTTCTCGATGACGGCTACAAGGATGGCGCGGTTGAAAAGAACGGCAAGCACCGCGCGGCCGGCCCCTACGCCGGTGGCAAGTACAGTGTCTACGAGGGCGGCACCCGCACGCCATTCATCACCCGCTGGAAAGGCCGGATCTCACCCGCAACCAGCGCTGAGATGGTCTGCACGATCGATCTTCCCGCGAGTCTTGCTGCGTTGGGCGCCGCGGCTGTTCCCGGGGGCGCCTGCCTTGACAGCTTCAATGTCCTCGATGCCCTGCTGGGGAAAAAGGACGCCAGGGGACGTGACCATCTCGTCCAGCAGAACAACGGCAACAACGGCACCTACGCCCTCAAGGTCGGCAACTGGAAACTGCATCGCTATGACAAGAAGACCGCCCGCAACAAGGTGGTCGAAAAGAAGCTGGCCAATACAAAAGTGCCCCGCTACCTGCTCTTCAACCTCAGCGAAGACCGCCGGGAAAGGAAGAACCTCTACGGGGAGAAGCCCGAGGTGGCAAAGAAGATGGTCGCCCAGCTCGAAAAGATTCTCGCCGATGGAAGAAGCCGACCGGGCAAATAGGCGCTCAGTACTTGAGGCCGAGGTCGTTATCTCGAACGGCCTCCAGCTTAGCCTTGAGTTTCGCCTTCAGGCGATCCGCCGTCTTGCGGTGGGCGGGCAGCTTCGCCAGGTTGGTAAACTGGGCGGGGTCCTTCTCCATATCGAAAAGCTCCGCCCCCTTTGATCCGTTTTTCCCATACTCGATATAGGCCCAGCGATCTTCCCTCAGCAGGAAACCTTTTCCATTCACGCTGAAGGCCGCGTCGCGAACGGTGTGCGATGGGTCATCGAAAACAGGAGCGAGATCCTTTCCCTGCAATCGAGTCGGAACCTTCAGGCCGCAGAGACTCGAGATCGTCGGATAGAGATCAAGCAATTCGGCAAAAGAGCTGCAGACGGCCGGCTTCTTGCCGGGAACGTGAATAATAAGCGGCACCCGGGTGGACTCTTCCAGCAGGCTGACCTTGGCCCAGAAATCATGTTCCCCAAGGTGATAGCCGTGATCGCTGGTGAAAATCACGATGGTGTTCTCTTCCAGACCATTCGCCTTGAGCGCCGCCAGTACTTTTCCGACCTGGGCATCCATATAAGCCACCGAGGCGAAATAGGCGCCGACCGCCTTCTTCTGACGGGTGACGTTCATCTTCATGTTCTTGCTGGTCTTGTAGTTGATGCCGGGCCTCGGAATGTCATCCCAGTCTCCCTTGAGCTTCTTCGGCAGAACCATCTCCTTGTGAGGGTAGGGCTCGTAGTAAGGCCGGGGAGCGACAAAGGGGACGTGTGGACGGACGAAGCCGACCCCGAGAAAGAACCGCCTGTCCTTGTAGCTCTTGAGAAGCTCACAGGCCTTCGCCGCCGTTTTGCCATCGGAATGCACAAGGTCATCTCCGTCGGCCTCGACCACCACGAAGGTGTTGCCGCCCACCACGGGCCGCTTGCCATCCGGATTGCTCTCCAGGGTTTCACCCTTCCCGGGCGCACGCCACTCCGGCCCCTGCGAGTTGAATCGCTCGCTCCAGGATGCGGCATCGTCCTCTCCATGGGTTCCCCGCTCGATCCCGATCGGCACTCCCATGTGGAAAATCTTGCTGACGCGGGCGCTGTGGTAACCAGCATTCTTGAAATGCTGCGCCCAGGTCGCCCTGTCGCCAATCGCCTTGCGAGGAGTCTTGTACCCGAGCATCTTGATGGCATGGGGATAATAGCCCGACATGAAGGATGCCCGGGATGGACCGCAATAGGTCCCCTGGCAGTAGGCCCGAGTGAACAAGGTGCCGCGAGCAGCCAGGCTGTCGATGTTAGGAGTCTTGCAGACCTTGCTGCCATAGCAGGAAAGCGCTGTCGCCGTCAGGTCATCTGAAATAATGAACAAGACATTGTACTGCTTCTCCTCCCTGGCCGAAGCGAAGGAAGAAGACAGGCCGCAGACAAGAAAGAGAAAGGTAAATACTGTGAGTGCTCGGTATCTCATATCGACAACATAGTAATCCCTTCCCTCGATGGTTGACAGTAAATCGCTCCGGCCCCATTGCCATGGTTGACATCTCCGGCGAGACCACCAGAATGAGATGTCTATCCGCCTTCGGGGGCACAGTTGGCTGCCAGCCAGGCTCCGGAAGCTCAAGGGTCTCATTCATGGTGGTTGGAATGCACAGAGGAAGACACCTGCTTATTGATTGCCGCGAGGTGCCGCGGAGCGTCTGCCTGGATGACCAGTCGATGCTCGATGCCATGGCTCGCGCCGCCAGGCGAGCAGGGGCTACGGTCATCTCCCAGGTAAGATACCGCTTCGGACACGATTCAGCCCCTGGCTTTACCGCCATGGTGCTGCTCGATGAGAGCCACTGCTCAGCACATACCTACGCGGATCTCGGCCAGGTGGCCCTGGACATATTTACCTGCGGAAAGACCTCCCCGGAGACCATCCTTGAACACCTTCGCCAGGAAATTGATCTCGGGAGTGTCACCACGCGCAAGGTGGAACGATTCCCCCTCCAGGGCGCCCCGGCTTCCCGCGCCCAGGAAAGTGAAAACCCGCTTGAGGAGACCGCAAATCAATGATCCGCAAGGCGCTCCAGGATGGAAAGACCGATGGGCTCTCGCCCCTCGAGAGCCTTGACCTTGAGAAGGTCGACACCTTCAGCGGCCTGCTCCAGGCGATGGGGAAGACATCCTTCTCAGGACGCAAGCTCTCGGAAGCCTACGAAGTCCTCCTGGAGCTTGCCAGTGATCAAGAATGCCGGCTCGTTTTAACCATCTCAGGAGCCATGACCGTCGCCAAGCAAGGCACCATCATCTGTGACATGATCGACAGGGGAATGGTAAGCGCCATCGTTGCCACCGGAGCGCTGATCGCTCATGGGCTTACCGAATCCATAGGGCTCACCCACTACAGGATGGACCCCGGACACTCCGACCCTGAGCTCTATGATAAGGGCTACAACCGGATCTACGACACGGTCGAGCTCGAGAGCAACCTCAACCAGGTAGAGGGGCTGGTGCGTTCGGTGCTCGATAAAAACACCCCGGAAGACGGGACCTGGTCCTCGGCCAGGTTCTGCCGGGCTACGGGCAAGGCCCTCGCGGAGCTGAACGAAGGCCGGGGGATCCTCCGAAGCTCCTGGGAGCAGAACGTCCCTGTCTTCATCCCGGCCTTTACCGACAGCGAAATCGGTCTCGACTTCTCCACCTGGGCAATGAAACACAGGCTTGGAGATCGAGCCTCTACCGCCACCGTGGAAGAGCTCCTCGAGGCCGTACCGAACTTCAACCCATTCCTCGACCTCCAGGAATATGCCCGGCTCGCAGGAGCGGCTCCCCGCCTGGGAATCTTCACCATCGGAGGCGGGGTTCCGCGCAACTGGGCCCAGCAGGTGGCGCCTTATTATGAGATCGCCAGCGACAGGCTCGGGGCCAGCCTGCCTCAGCCTCGATTCCATTACGGCGTAAGAGTCTGCCCTGAGCCGGCGCACCTTGGAGGACTCTCCGGATGCACCTATTCTGAAGGAGTCAGCTGGGGCAAGTTCGTCTCCCCCGATGATGGGGGACGATACGCCGAGGTGCCCGCGGATGCTACGCTTGTCCTGCCGCTCCTCATGAAGGCCGTCTTTGAGAAGTTAGACGCCTGAAAATGAACGCCTTTCTTGACCTCCCGAACGCCTCCATCGCTGAGGCCGATGTCATCCTGCTCCCTCTGCCATTTGAAGGTACAGTATCGTATGGAAAAGGAACCGCAAGAGGACCCGCTGCCATACTGGATGCATCCAGGCAGGTCGAAACCTTCGATGAGGAAACAGGCTGTGAACTCGACAACCTGGCCTATTGCTGGGCTGATGAGATCCATCCATCTGAAGATCAAGAACCCGGACCCTACCTGGAGAAGGTCCTGGAGTCGGCCCTCGTCGCCCATGGGCAACGAGGCTTTGTGGTCGGAGTCGGGGGCGAGCACAGCGTCACGGCCCCCCTCACGCGAGCGGCTCGCGGCGACGACGATCTCTCAGACGTCACCGTTGTACAATTCGACGCCCACGCCGACCTCCGAAAAAGCTATGAAGGCTCAGAGAGTTCACACGCCTGCGTCATGCGCAGGCTCCTTGACCTGGGCGCGAGCATCCTGGCCATTGGCATCCGCTCTCTCTCCAAAGAGGAGTTCGACCATGGCCGGGCTCATGACCGATGGGATCCCTATTTCGCCAAAGATCTTGGCGAAACAGGAACCTCCGAACCCCGTCTCCTTGACCGGCTTGGGAACCTTAACGGGAAGGTCTATCTGACAATTGACGTTGACTGCCTCGAGGTTCACCTGTCTCCGGGAACGGGAACCCCCGAGCCGGGAGGCCTCCGATGGTGGCAGGCCATGAGCTATCTCCGAGCCGTGCTTCGGCCCTCACCCGGCAAGCTTCTTCTGGGCGCGGACATCACAGAGACCGCGCCCATGGCAGACTCCAGAGTCAACGAATTTACCGCGGCACGCCTCATCTGCAAGATGACAGCCTACCGGCAGCTAACCTGACCACCTTTACCGTTGTTGGCCCAGCCAAAACCTTCAGCTACACTGTTTGACTCATACTCGTTGCCAAACCCACCACCGGAGCTTTCCATGAAAAAAACACTCCTCTTCTTCGCGGCCCTTTTCACCCTGGCCAACCTCCCGGGAGCCACGAAGCCCAATATCATCCTCTTCCTTGTAGATGACATGGGAGTCATGGACACCTCTGTCCCCTTCCTTGCCGACAAGGAAGGCAAACCCGAACGCCATCCCCTCAACAACCTCTTTCGCACTCCCGGCATGGAAAGACTCAGCGGACTCGGAATCCGGATGCGCCACTTCTACGCCAACAGTGTCTGCTCGCCAACTCGAGTGTCCATCATGACGGGCCAATCCTCCGCGCGCCATCGAACCACGCAGTGGATTCGACCCGAGGGAAACAACGCCGGGGCGCAGGGGCCAAAGGACTGGCAGTGGAAGGGTATCACTCCGAAGCATAAAACCCTTGCCGGGCTTCTCAAGAAGGCTGGCTACCGAACGATCCATGCCGGCAAGGCCCACTTCGGCCCAAACGCTTCCTATGGAGAGTTGCCCGAGAATTTTGGATTTGACGTCAACATCGGAGGGAGAGCTATTGGCCAGCCTGGCAGCTACTACGGCAAATCGAACTTCACCCGTGGAAAGAACAAAAGCAGGGCCGTCTTTGGTCTTGAGAAATACCACGGCAAGGACATCTACCTCACCGAGGCCCTGACGATCGAAATCAACGCCGAGATCAAGCGCTCGGTAGAACAGAAGAAACCCTTCTTCGCCTACATGTCTCACTACGCGGTCCACGCTCCCTTCAACCCGGACCCCCGCTTCGCGGCGAATTACACAGACAAAAACGTCAGCAAGAATGGCAAAGCCTTCGCTACCATGATTGAAGGAATTGACAAGTCGCTCAACGACATGCTGGACCATGTCGAAAAGCTTGGAGTGGCCGAAGACACCCTGGTCTTCTTCCTGGGCGACAATGGCACCGATGCTCCCCTGGGAAAGACGCACGCCATCGCCTGCGCCGCTCCGCTCAGAGGAAAAAAAGGCACGCATTACGAGGGAGGAATGCGCGTTCCGTTTATCGCGGCATGGGCCAGGCCGAACAAAGACAACCCACTCCAGAAATCGCTGGCGATTCCTGCCGGGATGCTCTCAACCGCCAAGGGCAGCATCTGCGACCTGTTCCCGACGATCCTCAAGCTGGCCGGCGTCAGCCACGATGGAAAAATAGACGGAAGCGACTTTGCCGTCGCGCTTTCAGGAGGAAAGCGAACGGACGAATTCACCTTCCTCATGCACTTCCCCCACGGTCATCGAAGCAGCTACTACACGGCCTGGCACCAGGGCGACTGGAAGCTGGTCTACCACTACAACCGGCCACCTGAGACCCGCCACGAGCTCTTCAATCTTGCGATCGACAGGACGGAATCGAAGAACCTCGCCGCCACCGACAAAAAAGAACTCCACAGGATGCTCAAGTCGATGGCCGCCGCTCTCCAGGATGCAGATGCCCAGTACCCACACTCAAAGAAAAAGCCCGGCACCAGGCTGAAACCGGTCCTGCCGTAAAAACGGGGGCTGAAACGCCGACTACTGGCACAGCTCAGCTTCAATGCTCTCGATGTCCAGCTCGATCAGCGAAGATGAGGCGCTATCCCAGGCCCTGACGACCTGGAAATCATCCCCTCCATCTGCCGCGTTCCTGATGGAAACAAGGTCAACTGTCTCGCCTCCGGTCACAGCCGCGAGGTCTGCGCCGCGGGCGACCAGCACGACCCGGCCGGTGGCGTAATCCAGTGAAACCAGCTCACCCCGGCCGCGATCATAGACCAGCCTGCCGCCGAGAGTGTCTCCAAGAGAAAGCTCGAGAACAGGGTCTTCCATTTCGACC
>Ga0066842_10000020_pt1 | contig 41519 bp, 47 predicted proteins | sample ETNtaG_19_FD_67289 | JGI IMG/M metagenome (GOLD analysis project Ga0066842, IMG submission 67289) | Marine microbial and viral communities from oxygen minimum zone, Eastern Pacific Ocean - ETNP201302PF86A | ecosystem: Environmental > Aquatic > Marine > Oceanic | place: Pacific Ocean: Eastern...
TGCTAAATGTATGGATTTAGCAGAAAAAATTAAAAGCCGTTTTGGCTTAGACTCTTGTGAAGTAGTGCCTAGCGATGGCTCAGATCCAAACTCTACAGTGGGTTTAGCGCAAGCCGGTGCTGCTGAAATACAACGCCATTTAAAATCAGAAACACCGAAAATTTTAGCTATGGGTACTGGGCGCGTACTACGTGCATGTGTTGATGAACTGCCAACGCTAGATTGTAGTCAACACAAAGTAGTGGCTATGCTTGGCAACATGGCACTTGATGGGTCGGCTTCACCTTATGATGTAGTTGTTAGAATGGCCGAGCATATAAATGCAAAGCATTACCCAATGCCGCTTCCTGTATTACCAAGAAGTGTTGAAGAGAAACAGCAATTGCATTCACAACATAATATTACCAGTAACTTAAAATTGGCCACTCAAGCCGACGTAACATTTGTGGGTGTAGGTAGCCTAGGCGAAAAATCGCCATTGCATATTGATGGCTTTGTTGATGAGCAAGAGCTAAAAGAGCTACAAAATTTAGGGGCTGTGGGCGAAATGATCAGCTGGGTTTACGACAAACGCGGCCAATTAATTGACTGCACTGTAAACCAACGTGTTGCCAGTACGCCATTAAAAATTGAAGGTAATAAACAAATTTACGCTATAGCCGCCGGTGAAGATAAAGTACTTGCGATACTAGGTGCAGTTAGATCAAATATGATCAGCGGTTTAATTACTAACGAATACACAGCAGAACGTATTTTAAGTATGGATTAGCTAAGGTTGTTTTAGGTAGCTTTTTAAAATCTACGGATGATAACTGACTAACTGAGCCTTTATTTTTCAAAAAGGAAAACTAACAGGCTCATTTAAAATACCAATAAAGTTTTAATAAATTTAGGCTTTTTATAAAACGTTTTAAATAGCGCTTTAATAAAAGAGCGCCGAACTGAAAGAAGGTTGATGAAAATAGCAAAGCAAAAACTGGTGTAGTTAAAATTTTAAAGTAGCCAATGAATGCTTAAAGTTCTTTGTAAGTAATATAGTTAGTAAAGTTTTAAGTGTAATAAATAATAAAACGTAATAACCAGGAATAAACTAAAAGCACTTAGCAAAGTAAGGCTTGGTATAGCTTGGTAAAAATAAGCTTAATGTCCGATACCGTCTAGTATTGGACATAGTGGGGGTGTAATACGCACTCCTTATTATAATATACATAACTACCTATAATTTATATTATGTTAAATAAGGTAAATTAATACATAATCAAAGTGTAAGGGGTTGTTCATTTCTAGAATAATGATGATATGAGGATTTTCGCCCTCGTCTTTTGGAAAAGCCTATTATTACTGGGTTTAGTGAACCCTGAGCGCAAAATTCAATAAATCTAGATTACGCTTGGTTTTAGACGAAACTTGTTCAAACTGACTCATTATCCGATCATTCCTGCTCATTATACGTTTAGAATTAGATCATTGTTGATCGTTTAACTTTCCTTTAAATACACTTTAAACGCCTTTTAAACACTGTTTAAATATTTTGAGCTGCTGATATTTAAACTTTTTCGGCAGCTACAATTGTATTAAATGTTGGGCCTAGCTCTACAGTGATCATAAAACCTTGATACGATATTTTTACTTGATTGCCTATATAAGCAAATGTATTTGGTTTTTGAACAGCGTTCATTAGTTCGTGAACTTGTTCAATTGCTAGCTGGCCAGTTAAGAACTTTTCAATTTGAGCACTGCTGATAGTAACAGCGCTACTATATATAGGTGCGTTTTTACGTGATAGCTCGTTTAGTAAATTTACAGGCAAGTGCCCTAACGTAAATTGCTGGGTATCTGGTACCGACTTTTTAAGCGCTAACTTTGCTGCATGTAAGTTTACCTGCTTTATATAGTACTGCTGAGATTTTAAAACTGCTTCGTTAAATTGTGGTACCGCTAGCTTTTGAATGTCAGTTGATATAGTCATAACTGATTTTCCCGCTGCAATGTCTGCGCCTAGCCATGCTTTACCAGGATTATAATCCCAACCCAAATCAATGCCTGGTAACTTACTCAGTTCTTCACCTGTTGATGGGTCTACAAATTTAAATGACTCAGTAAACTTTTTAACTGATTCTGGTTTAGTTACTGATAATCCCATGCGTGCAATATCACGCGCATTAAGTGATACCACCTTGCACCTGCAGTTATAACCATTCGGCGGATAATGCGTATCCCAAAACGAATGATCCACTGCCAGTAAAATGTAATTCCACTTACCGTGATCAGGTCTTACGCGGCTATCACCTGCAGTTAAGTATAATAAATAAGGTCTGCGCTCTTTTAAACGCTCTTGTTGTTGCCAGCGTCCAGCTGCACGCGCAGTGTTTTTGTTGTTTTGATAAATAACTTTTGTACGCCAACCCCGTTTGCCATTGTATGACCAACCGTGATCATCAACTATTTTGTCAAAGCGTTTTCTAAAGTCCGATATAGTCTCGCCGTCACTTATCGCTTTATCTACTGCTTTATATAGCTCGTTTATAATTTCGATTTGTGTTGCACCGGCAACGGTAAATGCTTTGGCGTGAATTAAGCCCTGTAAGTCTTTATATGACTCACTGGTAAGCTTAATTTTATCTTTGAAATGAGAAATGGCTTCCTCGAACTTAACAAGGTCGCCATATTGTGGAGCTAGTAAGGCCATATTAGTGCTCTTTTAGCGACTGTTGAATGTCTTGAATTTCATTTCTACGAGAATTATCACGGCTATTACCAAAGAAGAAATTCAATATTGACGCTACAACGGTGCCCAAAATAAAGCCCAAAATGGTGTCTGCAAAGCGTGTTGCGGTCTCCGGTATGGTTAAAAACGTTATACAACCTATGTATATAACCGTTGCGACCGACCAAAACCACGCATAGTAATAAATGAAGCGTTTAGAAAACTTATCATCTTGATTAAGTGCCTGTATTTGCATGTTTCGGGCGCTTTGAGTGTTTTTAAACGCTAAATCATCAAGCTCTTTTTCACGGTTTAAAATGCTTTGCCTAAGTTCTTGCTGCAACGAGCTGGATTGCTGGATACGGTTCATTGCTTCTTGTGGAGACCCCCCATTGGTGATGGTTTGCGCCATATCAACAACTTTAGACGCGACCTTTGATCCATTATCCCCCCCTATCCAACCGCCTATTTTTTTATCCAGGCCTGTGAGCTTTGCAAGGCCAAGTGCTATCGTAATCGGGTCCATAGTTATACCTTTATATAGTCATCGTAAGTTTTGCCGCAAATTTTAATAAGCTCTAAACCTTCAAGCTTTTTATACTGACAAACCAGGCTTTTAGCAGTTGTAAAATCGCATGTGTGGTATTGAGTTACTTCATAAAGCTCTGGCATTTCTTTTTTTGCACGGCGCTTACCCCATATTTTTTCAAAACTTTTAATTGATTTAGCCGTATATTTTGCACGGGTTCGTTTCCGCCAAACATCAGGAATACATGCAGGGCGCTCGTTGTCTTTAGAGTACCAGCCGCCCTTAATTACATCGTCTACATAAACAACTAAGCTTGTTTTAGACTCAGATACGCGCCCGCGTATCACGGTTATTTCAAACTCACCGTATTTGAAAATGACAGAGCCAAAAAGGCCAGCTAACTGCTTTTCTATCTCTGCCCACTGCTCTTTAGAAATGGCCATGAGCGCCCCCTACAGTTTTGCTATATCGAGTGAAACTGCTTGCTCTATGCCTTTATCATCTTGCTTGTAAAAGCGGATAAAACGGGTTGAATCAACCACTCCAACAGACTCAGCAATAATATTCATTGCTTTGGTCCACTTGCCAGAATCGTCTGAAATTTCAAGTTTACGCAGGGCTAAAATGCGTTGCGGGTTAAGTGAACCTTGCTTATCGGTATTGAATGTTTTGCTTACAATGGCTTTAATGTTTTGGTTGCCGCCTTCGGTCCATTCGTCCAGGCATTGATCGATTAACTCTTTTGCAAGGCTAAGCTCTGGACCAAGTTCAATGCGTTCTTGAGTTTGTAGGGTGACTTTTAATTGGCTGTCAAAAGTGCGTAGTGTCACATTGCCTTTTTTACCGCCTAAGTTAACGCCATGCTCTTGCGCTAATAGCTCTATAAAATCGTCAGCTTCAGCCATTAGGCTTTGTTTAAATTCTGCCAGTGTTTCTTGCATTTCAAGGGCTTTATCAATGGCTTTTTTAACAAACTCATCTTTGATCAAGTCAGTTTGTTTAATGTTTGCAATGGCAACTAAATTACCTTTACCATCTTTTAAGTAACCTTCAGGAACATTATTCATCGTCTATCTCCACAGTTTTTGAATTAGCCTCGTTCATGCCTGCCATAAATTCATACTCCATAGCTGTTTTGGTAACGTCTACCAGTGCTGAGTTTGAAATATCAGGAAATTGTGAGGTTATTTTTTGCTTAAGTTCGTCTAGGCTTTTAGCTGCCTGAGCAAATTGATAAATCTGTTTAATGGTGTCGTCAGTTGCGTGGTCAAATACATCCAATTCGTGGGTAAGCTCTACGCTGTCGGTTGGTTTTTTGGCAAACTCAGTTTTAGCAGGTGTTGCAATGCCATGGCCTTCGTCGGGCACATCAAGTATTGCTTCACCGTCTTTTGGCTTTGGTACACCGAGCTCTTGATATGCCCACTCTTCACCAACTGGCACAATACGCGCTGTTTCGCGTACGCGTGTTACTGTGTCAGTGTTAATTTCGCGTTTGTCTTTAAATATGAATTTTGGCGGCTCACCACCGTCAAAATTTACCGTATGAAGCGAATTTAAAAGCTGATTACGATAAGAGGCTACAAGTGCCCTGTCTGAGCGTTGGTTGTCGCCAGCACGTTTTGCATGGGTTTCGCTGGCAGCACGTGCGCCGCCATTTTTTTGCTCTGTTGCTAAGGTTTGACTGGTTAAAGCTTTGCTTATTTCAGCATTACAAAAGTTAACTAAGCGCTCGGGCACTGGCTCGCCAGAAAGCTTGCTTTCAATAATATCAATGCTGGTGTCATCGGGTATGGCGGCTATGCCATCTTGAACAAGCTTAGCTAACCCATCAAGTAAGTTATTTATGTCTGAATCTTTACTGCCTATTGGGTATTTACCCACAGGAAATGGAATACCAAAGCGCTCGCACAGCTGCACAAAAAACTTAAAGCCGCCATGCTTGAACGTCCATGGCCAAAAGCAACTACTTAATAATGCAATACCATACGGGTTTTCGGCGCTTGGCATATGGCGAACACATGACCAACGGCGCGGGTCTATGATTTCGCCTTGTGGTTTGTCGCTGGTTTTTACTAGTAGTTCGTGATCACTGTTAAATGCAAAACGGCTATTACGCCAGGTCTCTACATACTCAGGTTGCCAATGACCATCCTGTTTAATGTATTTGCCCAAATGGGTGACACTAAAACCGTTTAAAATTGCGCTGTAATTGTGCCAGTCCATATCGGCCCATTCTGTATGAGCACAGGGTTTACGAGCAAAAAAGGCTTTAGCCAGTTCATAACTTTTTAAACTGGCAGCATCGTCACCGCCTGGCACAAGCTCAGTATTAAAACTGAATAAGCCACTGCGTAGCGAGCGCAACTCGCCAATAACGTGTGCATCACGGGCTATCTCTTCATAAATAGCGGTGTTTTTACCTGCGCGGCGTAATATTGGATCAGGGTTTGGTAGCTCAGTAATAAGCGACGTTAGGCTTGGATCTAAACGGTTTTGGTCAAACATACGGGTAAGCGCTGCGTATGCGTTAGATTTAATACGTGGCTTGCTTTTAAACATGATAGCCCCTTATTTGTTTGGTCACTTTGCGGCTATTAACACGGGGAATACCGCCCGCACCAGTACTGGCTACCGTCCATAAAATGGCTAAGCCACAGCTTAAATCGTAGTGATGGTTTGTTTGCTTCTCTGGCCAGTTTTCAAGCTCATCAAGGAGTAAACGACACCGTGAGTGAAAGGCAATTTGTGCGGGAGTATTCGTTACATATGTTTCTAACGAGCCTATACGTTCCTCAGCAGGTATGGTTGCAGTAACACCGCGTAACGGTAGCGCTATACCTTGCTCTAGGCCTGTAGTAATAAATTGGCTGCGCATAAAATCAAAGGCGTTATTGTTCTCAAAGCCCCACACTCGACAGTTATATTCTTTTTGTGCGCGTATTAAATCGTTAAGTAAACGGCTGGTACCACGAACTTTACGGCTTTCATATTCAACATGTAGCTTTTGCAATTCATTAGAGTAAAAGCCTACTAATATAGCGCTGGGGTCAGCCTTTTCGGTTTTGCCCATGCTTGGGTCACATGCACCGTAGGGTATCCAATCGCTTAGGCGGTCAACCCAAAAATCAAACTGATAAAATATGGCTTCTTCGTCACTTTTGGCAATACCTTGCATTTCGCGGTTAAACTCACGCTTATTAGCCGCCCACATACACATTAAATCGTAAAGCGAACGCACACTTGGCCAACTGGTAGTTGCACCTTTAAGCATTTGCTTTTTACGCTTTAACCAAAACTTAAACGAGGGTTTTTGCTCGGTTGAGACCGCATCACCTTTGGCTGCGGCACGTTTTTCAAAGCGTTTGTCATCATGCACCATTAAATCGCGGCATTCTTCCCATAGGTCCATGCGTTCAGGCATTTGTTCAATGGCTTTAAAGCGGTGAACAATGTGCCCTGGTGCTTCTTCGGCGCGGCTTATTGGGTCATCATTGTTTAAAACAGTGTTTACACCTAGGAATTTAACGGTGCCATCTGGTGGGCCAAGGTATTGCACTGCTGCTTCTAAGAAGCGCCAGCGGTTATCACGTTCAGTGGGAGATTTCGCCTCGGCATCGGTAATAATGTCATCGGATAGCAGTAGCTTAGGGCGGCTTGCGCCATGGAACGTACCACGTACAGATTGCTCAGCACCACGGCTTTCAAACCGCACACCTTGCGCCGTTACAAACTCGCCTAATTTCCATACGGGGGATTTTTGGCACACTTCGGGAAAGTCTAACGCAAGGTTATTATTGTTAAGCAGCTCGGTTTTAACTACCTCGAGTGTTTTGGTTGGCATTTTGGTTTCTGCGCCAAACAAAATAACAAAGTCGATGAATTGGGTTATCTTCTCTAAGCCCAGGTCTTGGCATATATCAGGGTCTTGTAGTAGTGCCTGCACAGCAACATACACGGGCGCTATTTTTACGCCAAGGGTACTTTTACCCTCACCACGCGGGGCCACAAACCAGTTTTTCCACCCGTTTTTAAGCTTGAGTGCTTCGGGAAACCAGTTCATAAAGTAGCTTTGAAACTCAGAAGCCTCTTGATTGTCATCAAGCCACATATGATGTGGGAAATACGTATACACAAAAAACTCAAAGTCGCCACTAAGTACACGTTTACGACGCTCTTTAATTGCTGCGGGGCTTGGGTCAATGTTGCGCTCTTTTGCTTCAATATCGCGGCGTAGTGAACCGGTGATTTGCTCTATTTCAGCTAAAAATTCACGTGAATTCATATCAGCCATTAGTCATCTAACTCCGTGTCGAGCTTAGGGCCAAAGGCGGTAAGTATTTCAACAAACTCTGGCGCAAATTCAGGGTATTTCGTGGATACAAACTTAGCCAAAATTTTAAGTACTTCGGTAGCAATAGTCCGCTTTTCAAGACGTTTATTACCGCCCGACACTTTCATGACTTTGCTCATCATATCGGTGAGTGAGCTGAGTATTTTGGTTCGTTGATCAAGTGGCAGCGCTGCGCCCTTAGGTGATTTTAAAAGCTCAAATGTTTCGTTAACTTGAATGGTGAATTCTTCAATGAAATCGGTAGTAAACTCCCCTGCAGTACCTTCGCTACGGCGGCTTGCTGCACGGGCTAAATCCCAATCGTCGCCGTTTTCTTTGGCTTCCATTTTCCATCGCCTTGCGGTCCCATCGGCCACATTGTGCTTAATCGCAGCAACACTCAGCGCAAGCAACTCTGTTACATAGCTGTGACGAACTGCGTTCTTCTTTTCAGCTGGGTGTGCCATTAGCCCGCCATCCCATTTTTTACAGCATAGGCAATAAGCGACACAGCCAAACCCGCAGTGCCACCCATGGCAGCTACTTTAACGCGTTGGTTTGTTAGTTTTTCTTCAACCTTCGCTAAGCGGTCATCTTGCTTATTAATGGCTGCAATCTGGCGTTTTTCGCTTTTTTCTATATCAAGCTTTAATCCGTCAGTTATCTCTTTTTGGCGCGCTTCGCTTTTTTCGATGCTTTGATGGATATCGGCTTTAATGTCTTTTAAGTCATTTAAAATAGCCGCCTGACTACCCTGAATTTCACCGATGGCTTGAAATAATAAGTTTTCTTGTTCTTGGTTCATGGGTGGTCCTTACGGGTTAAATACTTTAATGCCCGTCCATGTAGGCGTGCGTACATCAAAATGAAACCAACTCACTTGCCCTTCAATGGCAGTGATATAGGGGAATTCTTGCGGGTGGGCTAATACGTAATTACGTACTTGCTGAGCGGTGTAATTAGTAAAACTGCAATCGAATGCTTTACCTAGCTTGTGCTGGCTGCGTTTTGCGCCAATAGTGCAATCCAGTGGGCGATAGCCACGGTATTGATTAGCGCCACCCCAGCTCCAGCTATTTACGGTGCATGGGCCAAACGTGTCGCGTAACTTTTGCAGCATACGCAATGCGCGATCATCAAATAGGTTGATTAAAAATAAAGGGTCGTCTTGATAAAGCTCAAATATGACTTTTGGTACTAATTCTTGAAACGTAAAGCTTGGGGCAGTTGGTACCACCACTTTTCTTTTAAGCGCCATGCTGCTGAGTCCTCATTTTAGTTAAACGTTGTTTTGTTAGGACGTAACAGGCAGGTAAGCGAGTACTACGCACCGGTTTTTTGTTAGCTGGGTTTAGCAGCTGTTTAACGCGGGAACGCAATGCGGGCAGGTCTTTTAACGGGCAACGGCGAGAAATTGCTATTTGCTCGGCTTTAGAACTGGCCTTAATAATTTGTTGAGCTAAAAACTCAATAATTGGCGCATGCACTGTATTTGTCATGCTGGTAGTAAATCAATTTAGGGGATTGGGTAACACTGTAAAGTTGTTTGCGGCTGGGGCTTTCGGGCTGGTCTATTAGGGTAGAATAAAAAGGCTTACCAATACAAGGGGGCAAGCCAATTTAATTTAAATGAGGTTTAAACATAGTTTAAATACAATTATATTTTTTTGAAACTGGCGTCCCAGTCGCTGTAATCAGTATCGATAAAATCAATCGGTGCGCGTGTTACTTTAAGTTGCACTTGTATTTCTTCTTTACCACTTAATAATACCCCTAATGAAACTTCATTGTCCGCGTAATCACCAGCAAACATATCAGTAAGAAGTTCTTCTATGTTATCAACTGCTTTTTCTGCTATTTCTCTTGCTCCACTCATTATTAACCCTTTATTTCTCTAAATGCTTCGCGGTATTCGTCCATCATGCCTGTTGTATCTAGGCCAAATAGCTTGCGTTGGTTGATATACCGGTTAAGCAGGCTTAAACCGTATTCGTACTGCCACCGCTTTGGCTTTTTACCGCCGCTAAGTTGCAAGGCAGTGAGCAGTACAAAGTTATTGCTTTGCATGTTTGTGCTTGGGGTAAGTTTGGATTCTTACCTCAGTACCGTCGGTAATACGGATAAACTCAAACCAACAATGAATGCACACAGTGTGATCGTTATAAACCTCGCCCTGTGGTGGGCGCATGGTTTTTAACGTGTTATTGCACTCAGGGCATTTGTAATGAATAACTGGCTTACTACGTAATATTGCGCTATTAAAAAATGCCTGGCATTCAGCTTTAATGTCTTTTAACAGTTCCATGATGCCCCCTACAAACCATTGTCTCGTTGATATTCACGGCCGCAATAACAGCAATGCGAAGCGGCTATTGATATTTCGTTTTTAGTCATATTACGTGCATGGCCCCCGCCTTTTTTTACGGCCCTAAATTTAACTTCAATCTTTGGGTTTACTGGTGCATATTGACCGCCAGAAAGCATGTATGTTTGCCCTTGCCATCTGAAAGAAACATCAATAGCGCCTTCAGGTATTTTGCCTTGATCTGTTAAATGCTCTTTAACTCGGTTTAATGTATCTTCAAAACAGTTACATGCTTTGTTTTCTGTATTCGTATCCATGTTATTCCCCTACAAACTTAAATTTAATTGTGTTTCGTGCGCCCGTTCGTCTTGATATGCACTGTAAATACTGCTTACTTGCTGGCGGGTGATCTTAAAACGCTTAACCAGCTGTTGAATGTTGCTGCTTTTGCTGTCCAGGGCTTCACAAATTTGTTGATTACGAATTTGCATAAGTACTTTGTGCAGCATGGGTATTTGATAGCTTGAGCCTACGTTTGCGTCTATCAGCTCTTGCACCAGGGTTTTACCAAATACCTTAACTACTTCGTGTTCCTCCGTTGGCTTTTCAGGGATATAAAACATTTGCCCTTGTTGCTCGGTGAGTACCGCAATGGTTTGTTCAACACCCAAGTGTTTAACAATACGGCGCAGGCCGTGCGGTAATGCCCGTAAATCTATGCTTGATTCGCTCATGATTGCTCCTCAAATAAATAATCTAAGCCATTTTCGCGGTCTATTTTGCGTTGCTCTTGGTAAGCCTCTACATCACGTCGAATACGGCATTTTTGCTTGTCTTTATCTTTAACATTACGATAGCGCTTTTCCTCGGTATAAGGCGGCTTACGCGGGTTAATAGTAAAGTTTTGGTACTCTTCGTAATTAGCCATTTACGCCCCCTGCTTTGCTTTATGGCGTGCAAGCCATTGCTTAAGTACTTCAATAATGTGCGGCCATTGCTGGGCGCTTTGGCTGAGCTTTTTGCCTTGTAAGTGTTTTTCACAAAACGCATCGCAGGCCTGTTTTGAATCAATGTTTACCGCACCTGCGCGGCTTAATTGACCCCATAGGCTGTAAATCATTTTTAGCTGTGCGGGTAACTGTGTTTTACCCGCATTTGGGTTCATAGCACGGTAACGTGCAAGCAGCTGCTGTTGTTCAAGCTTGGTTAGCCCTGTGCTGGTGTTTACACGGCCATCACAAATGTACGACACATTAAGTTGGTGGGTATCTTGGTCGATACCCGCCGCCTTTTGTGCAATTTTGATTTGTTGGATCAAGTTACTCATGCGCTTTCCTCCAGAGCTTCAATTTCAAACTGTGGGGCTTGGCCTATACCAATAATTTTAATGCCCCAATCTTTCATGCCCTCGGTATAAATAAGCGGGAATTCACGATATATGGTATTAAAACGCCTAGCAGTATGTGCATGTGAGTTAACTTCGTGTACATGATGAATACTAAATAGCTTGTCGGCAGTAAGGGTTGCAAAGGCCGCTTTAATGTTGCCATCGCATTTGTCTATTAGCTCGCCTTGCGGGTCTTTTTTAGCAAGTAGGCTTAGCATTGTTGCGTTTGTTACCAACGAGCTAAACGCTAAATGTGCTGTATAACGTGATGTGTTTAATTTTATTGTAAATGGCATAATTAAATCCTTATTTAAAGTGTGTTTAAACAACGTTTAAACTGCTGGTTTATTAAGTACTGATGAAAAAATGCCATTGACTAACAACTTGTCTACGGCGGTGTCTGGGTTTTTGTTGGTGTGGTTAAGCAAGTGCGGTAGCAAGTTTTCAACCAGCTCACGGGCGTTACCCTCAACGCGTTTGTGCAGCCATTGCCACCACTTTGCGTCGTCTTGGGCAAGTTTTACGGTGCCCTCGGTGAGCTCTAAAAACAGGGTGCGAATATCTTCAACGGTAATTTGGCCTATGGGTTTTGGCCAAAAGCACACGCGGCTTGCAATGAGTTCGTAGCGCTCTTGGGTTTGTAGCTTGTCTACTAACTGAATATTTCCAACCAGGGTTACGCCTACAATGGCTTGGTCGCTTATGGTGCGCAGTGGGTCGAGCGAGTTAGGTTTGCACTTGTCGGCCTCGTCTAAAATTATTAAACGGTCGGTATCGCGCAGTGCTTGAATAATTTTTTGCATGTTTTTGTACGCGCTTGGGCAGCGCGATAAGCCCAGGGCTAACGTTAGTTGCTCAAGCACTTGGGTGCTGCTGGTTTGCTCACTGCCAGCAATTAAAATGGCTTCTTTGTTGTGGCGGCAATACTCCGCAATACCTTTGGTTTTACCCAGCCCTGCTTGGCCTGCAAACACACTAAAGCGTTTACGTTGGCGAGCTTGGTCGCAGGCCATAGCAATAAGCTTTGATGTACTGGTAGGAATAAAGCGCACATCACCGTACACAATGCTTATTTGTTTGCGCTCTTTACTAGGTTTGCCTTGATCAACTTCTGCAGGGCAAATAAGTGCCCAAATATCATGTAAATGTTTAGTAGGTTTTGCGTTGTATTTACCATTAATTAATTGGCTAATAGATGCAGGACTTTTACCCATACTCACTGCAATGCTTGCGCTAGTAATGTTTTGTTCGCGTATTTCAGGTGATTGTAAGCGCAGGCAAATACGTCCTGCCAGCTCACGATCAGCTTTGTTATACGACTTATTAAAGCCGTTACGTTTTTCAATCTCGGTGATGGCCGCTTCACCAAATAACTGGTGCCAAATTTGTGTAATTATTTTTTCAGGGTTGATGGTGCATTTGTTTGCCAGTACTTCTTTTACTGATTGCAGTGCAAAGCCACAGTTAAGTTCTTCGGCGGTCATGCCTGTGGTGCTTAGCTCTTGATTAATTAGCTCAACACGCAGGGTTTGCTCGGGCGTGTATGGGTGTGGTTGGCTATAGCTCATAAGTTGTTTCCTTTCGTAAATTAGGTTGATCAAGTAATTCGTTTAGGTCGATTTCGTGTTGTGGTTGTGCTGGTGTTACATCAAAATCAAAAATGTTTACCGGTGCTTCTTGTGCTTCAATACCTTTAATGGGTGCTGCAAACTTCGCCACTGAGTCAACATCAATAATGCGCTCCTGATTCTCTTGGGCTTCAATTTCACGGCGTTTGGTGTCTATGCGTTTTAAGCGACCAGTACGGCGTTTGCTTTCGGCTTGCTCGATGCGAGATGTAGGCACCGCGTGCGATTTAGTTTTTAAGTTAGCGAACATTAAAAACTCACCGTTTAGCTTATAAAGCTTGGTGTAGCTGTCGTCGTGTAGGTCGTAAGCGGCAACAAGCTCTTGGCCGTTAAACTGGTGTAAAAAGTCAGCTGAATAATCACGTTGATGCAGGCGGAAACGGCCACGGCGAATATTGACGGTTTCGCGTGGTAGCATGACAAAATCACCCTCTACCGGTGGCACGCGCTCAATGTTTTCATCCCACACTTGTTGGCGGGTTTTACCTTTAATCTCGGGGTGTTCGCTATTGTGGTAGTCGTTTAAAAATGCTTTAAACTCAGCTATCCATTCGTCTACTGTCGGTAGCTTACGTTTACCCTGTTTAGCCTCTTTAAGTACCAGTTGCTTATGGCGGTCGTCGTGGTCGCGGCCGCAATACGTACTAAAACGTTTACCAACACGGTCTTCCATGTGTAAAAAGAACCGCTCAATCCACTTAACACGGGCATTGCCTGGTATGGCAAATATTACGTCTATTTCAAACTGAGCATAAAAACCGGTGGTGTCGTCGTTCATTAGTTTGTTTTTGTAGCCAGAGCCGTTATCGAGATAAAACATGGCAGGCACGTTGTTATGTACTTTAATGGCGCGGCTAATAGCTGCGAGTGTATCGAGCGTACTTTCTGCGTAGCCGAGTTCCCAGCCCACAATGCAGCGGCTTGCTACGTCTTGAAACGCAGTTAACTCTGCGCGGTATGGCTTACCCGTTTTAGGGTGCGCTAGGTATACGTCAAGCGTGTGGCCATCGCCGTTATACATAACACCAGGCTTTAAGTTGTCGGTTGAGCGCAACAAGTGGTCTTTATGTTTTTCACGATATAGTTTTGCACCCATACGATACGGGCTTTGTGGCCCTAGCTCGTGTGGCAGCGCATTTATAAAACGGCGTACTTGGTGATGCTCAGCCTTGTAGCCCTCTTTGTTTAACTGATCTGCCACTTGCGCAAAGCTTGGGCTATTAGGGCTGTGGTAAAGCTCAAGGCTACGGGCAAGCCAGCTGTACTGGGTTTGTGCTTTGCCTTTATGGTTAGGTAGTAACCCATTAATGCCGTTGTCTTTATAGGCGTTGCACCAATTATAAATGGTTGCGCGCCCGGGTAATTTACCCAGTGCATCAATAGCGGTTGAAAGTGTAGCCATTGCTGTATTGGTGCGGTAGGCATTAACCAGTGCTTCAAACGCTTTTGGTAACGCGCATTCTTGGGTTAATAAATGGCGTACTATTACCGCCCTACTTTGGGCTTTTTTACGGGCTGTTTCGCTGGCATTTTGCCAACTTAGCTCGTTACCTATACTTGGTAACTTATTGTATTTTTGAACTGCAGGATGCATTGCTCTTTCCTACTTTTGGGTATTAATACGGTCGTTAAACATGGCGAGCATGTATTCACGGTTTGCTTGTGCGTCTTGCCATTCGTCTTCGGCAAATTGCGGTATGCACTCAGCGCCGGCTAAATGCTCTGGGCCAAACTCACCGCTTAAACGGTTTAACATGTGGGTAATGCGTTGCTGTACGGCTAACCATAAATGCCAGGTTGTTTGCGCAGCACCAATGCGGTGGTTTAAATCAAGGTCGCGGGCGTTACAAAGTTGCTCGGCCATGGCTATAAACTCTTCGAGCGACTCGTTAACAACGGCATTATGTGCAAACGACTTTTGGCGCACCTGTGCAACCAGCATAGGCAGCTCGTACATTTGCTTAGGGGCCTTGGTTAAGCGCTCAGTCTCTAAAGCGTTTATGAGCGTGGTTGTTTGATCTTCAAGCTCGGTGTGTTTGTCTTTAAGCTTGCGAATTTCTTTACGGAACTCACGCACTGATAAGTCATTAAGTGTTTCAAGGTCGTCGTCATCTAACGATTCAACAGTTTCAACCGGTAAGCGAGCCATTTCAATTAACTTGCTTTTGTTCATGTTTAAAACGGCGGACGTCCGCCGTTTTGACTCCGGCAATGCTAAAAACATTTTCGCGACAGTCATTGATTCCCTAACAGTTCTAGGAGCTAATGAATACTCACGTATTTTTGATTCAAACTCGCCGTGAGCGGAATGCATTTTGATCGACATATATAGAAGCCCGCGTTTTGCTGTATCTATAAGTGCTTGCTCTTCCATCTGAATAACTAGCTGCCATGCACTTTCAACATTGTCAGGCATCACTAGATGAACTTGAGTAGCCATAGATTCAATTTTTTCAGCTAGCTGTTGTTGCTCTTCTGTACTAAAAACCTGAATTTCAGACGGTTCTTGGTCTTTGATAGTCATTGTTTTGGCCTTATTTATTCAGTTAGAAAATCAGAGACTTCGAATTGAGGGTTTTGTGGGTCGCTAACAGTTAGCTGGCTAAGAATGGATTGCTGGCTTTTTTTCTTTGCCTCAATTTCCATTTCAAGCTCAGCATGCTTTTGGAGCATTTGCGCTCGTTTATCTACGGGCAAAAATAATAAAGGTGCTAACAAAATTGAGGCTGGCTCAATTGTTTGCAGTGCCCAGCATAATGCTGGTAATAAATGAATTGGCATTTGTTGCGGTTGGCTAGGTGCAAACCATTTGTTTAATTTTACTTGGTCGACATCGCTATTATCTGTTGCAGCGTAGTTCATTCGATCTGCAAGCTGTGCGCGTGAAAAGCCACTTTTACGCATACACACATTTACCGTTTGGCAAAACTTATGGTACACGTCGCATTCTGGCGGTACGTCATCGTGTAATAGACTTTTTATTTGATTTGAATAGTTCATAGTAAATATCCCCTGCAAATTAACCTGTTATATCTAACTTCATTACGCCATGCTTTGTGGTGCTGGAACTGGTTGCTTATCACGTAGTGCCGCATAAATTTGCTGTTTGCGCTCAGTGCGGTCTTTTGGACCTCTGCGTGTTGTGCCGTCGTATTCATCTGCGAATACTTCGGCTAATTCAAGATCAAGTGATAACGCAATTGCCTCAGCTACAGGCTTAGAACGAGCTGAACGTTTTGCCACATTGGTTACATGAGAAGGTGTTATTTCAAGCGCATGGGCTATATCTGTAAACGTAATATCGCGCTCTCTAAGGGTTTTCTTGATTTCTTCAAATGTCATTTTTTTAGAAGTCATGGTAAATTAATCCTATGTAAAATGTTTTATGTAATTTGTTTGGCGTTTTGTTGTTTTATAAATTAGTGACAAATAAATTACATGTCAAGTAAGAAAATAAATATTTCTGTAAAATAAATTAAAGGTTGACTGTAAAATATGTTTGGCGATAATGTAATGGAAGTTGACTTCACTGTTTTTGATCGGCTTGAAAACAAGTTAGGTACAAAAAGTGATAGAAGTTTATCTATAGAGTTAGGTTTATCACATGCAGGTGTTTCTATGGCTAGGCGGAAAAACACATTGCCGTATAACGCAATTGTTGGAACTTGCATAAAGCATAGGATTTCACTTGACTATATTTTTGGAATCTCGCCTATCGAAACTGGTGAAGTTAACAAAACTAGCTCTGAGCATGCTCAGCCAGTATTAGGTGTTGATGATTTATTAGCGGCTAATGCTTTGGTTGAAAAAGTTTTAGAGGAATTACTTTATACAAAAAACTTGCCTGCGGAACGTGAACTCTTAATTTGCAAAAAGTTAAGACCAATGCTTATTCAAAAAGCTTTTGAGCATAATATGAATGAAGTGTTTGTTAAAACAGTTGCTGAGGGAGCGTTGTATATGGCTTAAATGGAAAATATATATGTTTAATAATAAATTTAAAATTGCAACTTTACTATGTGCTGCATTAACTGTTTGTAATGTTGCAGCCCTCACTCCTCTTAAAGACCGCGCTGTTATTCAGTATATGAGTGCAGATATTTTACTACCTGATAATTCATTACTTAACGTTGATATGAGCTTTGATTGTGGTAGTGATTTTTCTAAAACGGCGATGATCATAACCAGTGATGCTGGTGCGCATTTACTTGCAACGGCATTTGCAAGCATGTATGGCAATGCTGCTGGTGATCAGGTTCTTCGTAGTTGGAATACTAAAGTAAATGAAAGTGACCCACGCAAGCCTACTTTTTTAGTTGTGACTCCTCCTGAAAATGCACATGAAAATTGGTATGAAAGTGGTATATCCAAAAATGCTACAAAAACGTTAAATTACAAAACAAGCTCATTAACATCTGATGATTTAGAAGTAACACTGCCAATTGTTAAACCATATTGTGGTTCTAGAGACCACAGACCGACATTGGCGCAATAAAGTTCACCAGGAATAGTGTAAGCCAATTTATTGGCAATAATAAGATGGACACCATTATGAAAAAGTTACTATTTTTACTCTTATTTATGTTGAGTAGTTTTAATTGTTTTGCGTTTAACATGCAGCATTTGAACGCTGCTGCCCAAGATAATAATAAGAATATTTATTTTTCTTCGCATGATGGTGTCTATCGTTTTGATGGTAGCCATTACCTAAACCTATCCAGCATATCCGCTTTACCAAAACGATGGACAAGTGATGTTATTTTTCAATCACCTGGCTACTTGTATATCGCATACAAAGACAGTGATGTATGGCAATTTGATATCCACACGCTGGAAGCAACTAAACTAAGTGATATTACAGCAAGTAAGCTTGCATCAAATAACACGCATTTATTTATACTAGGTAGAGAACAACTTACTTTACTCGACTTAAAAACATTAGAATCTACGCAGCCACTAAGTAAAAAAGCTAAAATGTTTGATGTATCGGCCTCTGCTAATCATGGCTATGTTATGGCTAATGACGGTGTCTATGTGATTAATGAAAGCGGTGCCCGTTTGATAGATGGTACGAATGTTAGTAAGGGTGAACTTGTTGCTACTCCTTATGGAGTCGTTTATTTTTTAAATGATCATATTACTTCGTATTCATACTTGAATGACGTAAAAATAGTTAATGATAAAATTACAAGTGCAAGACACTTACGTTTTTCGCCTCCTTATTTTTTGTATTATGTTGATCGTGGTTCAATTAACCAAGCTGAGATAACTCAACTTTCAGTCTTGCAAAAAGGCATAAACCCACGCCCGCAGGCATACAAAGATTTGTTCGTGGATGATGAACAAAACCTTTGGACATTAGATGTTAGTAACTTTGAAGTTGTTTCTTCTAAGGTTAGGCTTGATCGTCTTTCGGTTGCTTCTATTTATAATGTTATTGCAACAGTGAATGATAAAACCTGGATAGGCACTGATGAAGGGTTATATACGTATGAAGATGGCCAGTACTCAGAGTTAAATAATTTAAATCAACAAATATCAAAACTTGGCTTTTCTGTAACGGCATTAATTCAAGAAAATGACACTGTATTAGTTGCAACTAATTTAGGCGCCTATGCTATTAACTTGAATACAGAGGTTGTGACTCAGTTCTTTAAAGGTTATGTGATTAACCTAGCCGTTATTGATAAACAAATTTACTTATCAACGAATGATGAAGGCGTGCAAATATTTAATTTAGAGCTGTCTCAGGTTGATACAGGTTACATCAATAAATTTTTGCCTCATGAGATTGTTTGGGCAACTAAGAAACTTGACGGTAAGCTCTATATTGCTAACGAGAAAGGCTTAGTATCGTTTAATGATCGTGGTGATGCATCTATTGAACTTGAGAAATATGCACCTGTAGCGGATGTTCAGTTGTTAGGTAATACGCTTTATGCTGCGACCTATGGAAATGGCTTATTTAGAAAAGTTGATGGTAAGTGGGAATCTGTTGTTAGCCCGTTATACATTAACGAATTGCACTCATTAAGCCAGGAGCTGTATTTATCTACCAATCATGGCATTCATAAGTTTAGTATGGACGATGCTTACACGAACTTATTAGAAGGAACTGGCGACCATTCATTTACACCAAATGGTATTTTAAACATTAACGACAAAATAGTTGCTGTTAGTAACCAGGGTGTAATACGAGTCGAAATAAAGAAGAAGGAAGCTGTACTAAATAGCAGTATTAGTTACATTAAGACAAACACGAAAACTTTTTTAAACCCTGAAACATTAAAAGTTAATAACTCAGGTTGGCTTGATATAGCTTTAACTAATTATAGCTATACGCTGAATGATCACATCAGTTATCAATACCGCTTAAATATGAGCGAATGGCATGACATACCAACTCCACTTATACAATTAAACAAGCTAAATCCTGATACTTATACACTTGAATATAGAAGTAAAATTAATGGTGGCGTGTGGAGTAAACCGCAAGAATTTAGTTTTGATGTGAGTGGGCCGTGGTACAGCTCTAATAGCGCGATGTGGCTTTATGCTTTTATATTAACAGGCCTTGCTATTTGTATTGCGGGCTTTGTGTTCTTTTGGTTGCAGAGCTTTCATCGTGTGTTTAAATCGCACCAAAAGCAGCTACAACGCGAAGGTTTAAGCGTTGCCGCTATAAACCTAGCAAATGGTATCGATTTATGTGGTGGTGATGAAACGATGGTTTGTGAGGGGTTGGTAAAACTTAAGAAGGCTCACGATATTTTAAACCCAATTGCTAATAGTCATGCAAGTCTTGGACATAACGACTTGGCTACAGCTATTGATATGCTCCACATTAAGTGTTTATCAAGAGATGGGATTTTGCCTGATTTTAATGTAACACTAGGAAAGGAAGTTCTATCAAGGCAATTGCAATGTGATATATACGCAGTGTTATACCATGCAGTAGAGAATGTATTTCAACATGCTAATGCAACTAAGATTACTGTTCACCTAAACAAGGTGGGTAATACGTTGATGTTACAAGTAATAGACAATGGGAAAGGATTATCAATGTTCACCCGTTCTGTAAATTTTGGCTTAGGCCATTACGTAATGGATAGCATTGCAAAAGAGTATAAGCAGCCAATTAAACGTACTTCAGGCAGGAAAGGCACTAAAGTTGTTGCACAGTTCCCAGTGATATTACAGCCAAAATCAATGAAAGTAAGAAAAGAAAAAGCCCCTAGTTAGGGGCTTTTTTTAGTTCACAGGAGATCTAAACGTCCATACATCATCAAACTTTCTCACAACTTCATCTAGTTGCTCAACAGTCATAAACTTTTCACCATCAAATACCAAGTCATAACCGCCACGAACTGAGCCGCCGTAACTGTTTGTAGCATTGTAGGTATAAAAATAGCACCAGTAACCGTAATCATACTTTGGAGAAATATTATCTGTAACTCCCATATTACTGGCATAACACTTATATGCGTTACTGATTTCAAGCAATTTAAGTGATGAAGGATCCTTTAATGTTGGTGGTATAAATTGCTTAGCCGCTAAAATTGCTTGTTCATTTGTTGGCTGGTCTGGGTAATTAAGCGTTTTAGCTTGTTCGTAAGCCTGGCCTGTAGACTTACAGCCCCCAATAACTGCCACAGCTGCGAGTGTTAAAAGTAGTTTTTTCATGTGTTTCCTTTTTTGTTTTTAATCCTGTTGGTTAAATTAACGACCCCGTTTTTATATGTAAAGGTTTTTAAGCTCTCTGTTTTTACCCGTTGCTCTTTGTAATGACTAAAACACGTTAACGCCTGTAAGTGATTTTGAGCGCCCTAATTTATTTTGTAGCTACATTGCCTTGCATGAAAACCGTTTAAACACGCTCAGTTAAATTTAAACGCAGTTTAAACATGGTTTAACTTGGATTTAAAGGTGGGGTTGTTTATGTTGGGATAATTAGCCTGATATACAGGCTAATCTTTAAAGAAGCGAGTAAGCCAATTTAAACTGAGCTTAAACTTATCTACTAATGCATTGTGCGAGTAAAACACCCAACGCCCATTTTCTAACCGTTCAATTTGTGCTGTTTTGTTTTTTGCCCTTATACGACCGTATAAAGGAAATATGCACTTGCACTCATCACAAACAGCATTTGCATCAAACGTCAGCACTGTTGGTAGTGGCAAGGCCACGGTGCCTTTTATTTTATATTGCGCTATTTCTTTTTTGCATAGTGGGCAAGCCCCGTTAATTGCAACTACGACAAACCCGTTTGATAATGTTATGGGTAATTGGCTGTCGAGTGTTGGTTCATCATAATAGCGAAATTCTGCTAGCACCCTACGTTTATCTACCATGTTTAAATTCTTTTTTATGTGCACATTTATTTGAGCAATAAAACTCGCCGTTTAGCTTAATGGGTGTGTACAGTGGACTATTGCACGACTTGCAGAGTGAGAACGCCTGGGCGTGGGCGTCAATTTCGCAGTCTGAGCATTGGCCGTCAAGAAACGTTATTTCGCCTTGAGTAAGTGGGTTATTGCATGAATTGCAGTGCGCCATCAAAAATTCCTTGCAGTGTGATTGATACCCGCTTAGCCTATATACGTTACCCCATTGTTAACGCTGTAAAGTCTTTTCCAGCGGTTCAATAGTCACTCTCCCCATACACTGGGTGCCACTTAGTAAGTTTATTGGCACTTGGAACATGGCAAACAAAACAACCCCAAATACCAAATTTAATTGGTTTGAAGTTTTTAGAGCAGGTACCCAAACTGACTCTAAAGGCGTTACTCATACATTTAGTGAAGCTGATTTAAACAGCGTTGTAAGCAACTTTAAACCTAAAACCGCTCCGCTGGTAATTGGCCATCCTAAAATGGACGACCCTGCTTGGGGCTGGGCCAGTGAGTTAAAAGCGGTTGGTGGCTCATTGTTTGCCAAAGCTGAAGACGTATGTGCAGAGTTTGCCCAAGCGGTTGAAAGCAAGCGCTACCCTAACCGCTCAGTAAAACTTGAAAAAGTGGCTAATGGCTACCAACTTGCGCACATTGGCTATTTGGGCGGTAAAGCCCCTGCGGTTGAAGGCTTAGCCTGGCAGTTTAACCAAGCTGATGACGCCGATACCCTTACCCTAGAATTTGCTGCCGGTGATATTGACAACATATCGCTGCACACATCAAACGCCCTTACCCGCCTTATGAGCAACTTACGCAGCTTTTTAACTGACCGTTTTGGTAGTGAAGCGGCAGATAAAGTTGTGCCGCATTACGAAGGTGAATGGTTAAAAGAAGAAACCATTATTGCTGAGCACGAACGTGCTAAAGGGATTGAGGGTGAAGGTGCTGAATTTAGTAAAGGCGAAGATGACGCCACCCCACCCACCCAAGAGGACAATGCAATGGATGAAAAAGAAAGAAAGGCGCTGCAAGACCAGATTGATGCAGCTAACGCTAAAAACGCGAAGCTTGAATACGCGCAGCGTGTTGCAGCGGCTAACACCTTTATTAACACCGAAGTAAATAGCGGTAAAGCTCCGCGTTTAACCAATACTGAAGGTGTGGCTGAGTTTATGGCCAAGCTGGATGACGGCGACACCACCTTTGAGTTTGCTGCCGCTGACGGTAATAGCCAGGCGCTAAAACCAGCAGAATGGTTTCAGGGTTTTTTAAAGGGTCTGCCTGAACAAACGGGTTTAACTCACGAGTTTAATAAAGACGACAAAGACGGCGAAGTCACTGACGACAGTGCAGAAACATTGGCAGCGAAAGCGCTTGAATTTCAACAATCACAATCTAGCAAAGGCATTGAAATTAGTATTACTGCCGCGTTAGACCACGTTAAAAAGGCATAGAACCATGGCACAACCAGGATTAATTAGAAACTTTAGCGCTGAAGACGTTATACCGGCTAACCGTTTAGTGGTTGTGTCGGCAGCAGCAGACTTTCATGTTGGGTTGGCGATTGATGCCAGCGCAATGTATGCAGGCGTTACTGAGCAAGGCACTGACGAGCATTTACGTGTTGACGTGGTAATGACTCAAAGCGCACCGATTGAGTTTGGTGAAGCATTAATTGCAGGTACGCCAATTGTGGCTGATAGCGAAGGTAAAGCGGTTGAGTTTGACCCAGCTAACTTTGTGGGTGAAACACAAGTATACGTTGCAGGCTGGGTTATGGAAGATGGCGAAGCCGGTGTGATTGGCGACGTATTTTTAAACCCACATATAGTAGCAACAATTCCGAGCGCTTAATGCGCTTGGGTTAACTTAAATTTATAAAGTGAGGATTTGCCATGAGTAATGGTATGCCATTTACCCCCGACGTTGAGCAAACGGCCATAGCCATTGCTTATCGTAATAGAGCATTGGTTGCGGATACACTTGCACCTTATTCACCTGTTGGTTTACGTAACTACAAGTGGACCGAATTTAAAAAAGGTGAAAAGTTTACGGTTGTAGACGATAAAATAGGTCGTAAATCAACTCCCAATCAAGTTGAGTTTAGTGTTGAAGAGAGAACAGGCTCAGTGGTTGATCATGGTCTATCTGATGTAGTACCGAATGATGATGTAACTAATGCGCCGGCAAACTACAACCCGCGCACACATGCTGCGGAAAGCTTAACTGACTTAGTATTGCTTAACCGTGAAATACGCGTTGCAACTATGTATAACAAAGCGGCTAACTTTGGGAGTACTCAATCATTAGCTGCAGCAGGCCACAAGCGTTTAGATGACGACTCGCTTGATATTTTACCGTTCTTTCTAGACATGCTAGATGCGCCGTTAATGCGCCCTAATGCGATGACATTATCGCAATCGGTGGCAACTAAGTTGCGCACTCACCCTAAACTACTAAAAGCGTTTAATGGTACCAGCGGCGACCAGGGCTTAGTGCCATGGAGCTACATTAAAGAAGTGTTAGAGCTTGAGCATGTAACCGTTGGCCAAGCGCGTCTTAATACTGCCAAAAAAGGCCAAGCAGTTAATTTGCAAAAGGTTTGGCAAGATACCTTGTCGTTTACTTACCACGATCCGCTCGCCTCATTTAATAACAACCGCATGACCTTTGCGCTCACCGCGCGCTATGGCTCGCGTACGTCGGGGAACCGTGAGGTTTCTGCTGGTTTGAATGGCGGTGTTGAAATCATGGTAGGCGAAGCCGTACAAGAACAAATTATTGCGAAAGACTGCGGTATTTTGCTAACCAACGTGCTTACGCCAGCGTAATTAATCATTGTTGTTCCCTGTGTAAAGGCCCCAGTACCGACTTGCTCGGGCCTTTTTTTTACTAACTGAGGTGTGCATGTTTACTACAGAACAAGCAGTTATAGACAAAGTTGGCATTAATACGCTGTTGCAATTTGCGTCGAACAAATTTAACGAGGTAGGCAGTCGCGTGACGCGTGATGATGTTGAAGCCGCACTTTTAAGTGAGACGTACAGTGAGTTGCAAGAGCAAATTAATGCCTGGTATACGCAAGCACAAAAAAATGTAAATGCGGTTATAGCGGGCTATGTTTCGCGGTTTGCGTTAAACCAAGATGATATTAATAACTCTGTTTTACCCGGCATTGCTAACGATTTAATGCATTGTGAGTTAGCCCCTAACATTGCTGATGAAAACCTTAAAGCCCTTAAAAGTAACGCGATGGCGATGCTTGATAAGGTTAGTAAAGGTGTGATCCAAATTAAGGAAGATGCGCCTGCAGGCGTAAGAACTGGGATGCGAACCAAACCTGCAGGCTCTCAATTTAACTGGCCAGGTTATTAAATTGGCGGGTGTATTTATACACATAACGGGTAATGCACTGCCCCGCTTAACCCAAATTGCAAATGTAAGCGGTAATCCAGCTGATGTATTGGACGACATTGGTGCATTTTTAGACATGGACGTCACCACCCGATTTTTACGGGAAGTAACACCCGAAGGCCGTAAATGGGAGCAGTCGCAAGCAGCAAAAGACCGTGGCGGTTTAACGCTGACTGATGAGCGCAACCTTGCAGGCTCTGTTACGCACAATGTAAACGGAAATACGCTTGAGCATGGCTTAGGCGAAAAGTACGCAACTATACACCATTATGGTGGTGAAACTGGCCGCAATAAAAGCGTGACGTTACCCGCACGGCCAATACTGGGCATTGCGGCTGTGCAAGAAAATGAGATTAACGACATTATTACTGATTGGTTAATTTAAAGAGCATTTAAATGGCATTTAACTTTGATTTAAACAACATAGAAACCCTGCTAAGCCAAACAATCGTTAATGCAACGGTTGGGTTTGCTAGCGACTTTAACCATGTTCGCGAGCATGCCGTACACAGTGCACAGTTGTTTGTATTGCCATTGGCCGATGACAACACCAATACCAATGAAGTACATGGTATGGATGAGTATCAGGTTAAAGATGTGTTTGCGGTGATGATTGTGATCCCCTGCGCTGCAGGTAATGCCCATAGTGATGCACAAGTTAAGCAATTGCGTAGTGATGTAAAAGCCGCTATTGCTGGATGCCAATACCCTGGGTGGGACCCAATAAAGCTTGATAAGGGTCGAACCATTGAGCTTAACAAAAAAACCAATAACCTAATTTACCAGTGCCAGTTTAGTGTAACTGGCCTACATACCGTAACTGTGAAGGTGATGCCATGAGCAAACAAACCGAACAGCAATCAACGAAACACGCTGAACAAAAGGCTGTTGTAAATACAGGCCCGAAAAAGTCCCGCGCGATGACGATTGCCGAAAACGTTAACCAGGCGCTTGCAAGTGCTAAAGGTAACAGAGACGAGCTAGCCGGCGCTTTTAACTTAAAAAGTGGTGAGCTGATTAAAGTGGAGATTAAATCATGAGTTGGCGATTTAAAGACAAACTCATTTTAGCGGATGCCTTGGGCACAACTTTAACGGGCCTACATGCTATTTATGCCAGTGAAGTTGAATTGACCCTTGAAAGCGAAAGCGAAAAAGACGAGCTAGAAACCAGTTATAGCGGTGCCAGCCTTGAGACATTTTACGGTGAGCATATAAGCCTTAATTTTAAAACGCCATTGGCTATGAGTGGCACTGTGGGTAACGAACCTGCATTTGCTCCGCTGTTATTAGCCTGTGGCATGGTGCAAGTGGCTGATGCAAGCAGCGTTACGTTTACAAAAGGGGCAGCTGTTGCAGTTACATGCTTAGTACGTTTTGGTAAAAATACCCACAACATTAGCGAAATGAAAGGCAACGTGAGCTTTGCGCTTGAAAAAGGCAAACCCATGCTTAACTGGCAATTTAAAGGGTTATTTAGTGCGCCGGTTGCAAGTTTAGCCGCCCCTGCTGTTGATTGGGACCGTTGGGTGCGCCCCGAAGTGCTCGGCGTAAGTAACAGCAGTGATTTTAAGCTTAACGATGTTAAACGCACCCTGCACAAACTCACAGTCGACTTAGGTAATAACGTGGTATTTGACCGTGCCATTAACCATGAAGAAATAATGATAACCGGTCACGAAAGCAGCGCCAATTTTACGCTAACCGCCGAAGAACTGGCCACCTTCAACCCGTTTGACGATGTTGGCAAAGTGCAAAACTTTGAATTTACCCACGGCACTGCTGCAGGTAAAAAAGTCACCATTATTGGCCGCTATCAAATGCCGTGGCCTAAATACACAAGCCTGGACTCAGAATTAACCGGTTATGAGTTTGACGGTAAGTTAGTGCCCAGCGGTGCTGGTTATGACGAACTGACGATAGTTTTTGAATAAGGGGAGCGCCTTTTTACCTCTTTTTATTTACCTTTTACAAGGGAAGAAACAATGAAATTAAAATTACTAAACGAGTTAAAAACTGCATTGATCAGCGCCCCACTTAATTTTGAGTTTGGTGGGGTTATTTTTAAATTTACCGCAAAAATTAAATTGGTATCTGAAAGCGAGCTTAAAACACTCACTGAAAATCAAGGTGCGAATGATGGTGAGATTGTGCGCTCATTGTTAGTGGGTTGGGATGACTTTATCGACGATGGTAAAGACGTACCCTTTGATAAAAGCACCCTTGAAGAAATGCTGGCATACAGCGGCATTACTGCCCGTTTAAGTGTTGAGTGTATTAACGCCCAGTACCGTATCACTGAAAAAAACTAGCCGATGTTGCTAGGTGGTTTTTGGGCGACCTAGCAGCAGACAGTAAAACCATTGATGACGACGAAGCCCATTTTGGTGCACCTAAACAAACAGCGCCAAACAAAGACGAGACATTGTTTGTATTGCCCCCTAACCATGCGGCTGTAGTGGCACTGACTACCGCTAGCAGCCAATGGCAACGGGATAACCAAGGGGTAGAAATTGCCCTTGATTATGCCAGGGCTGATATAGCCTGGCGCTATGCAAATATAACCCTTAATCCCGATGATTTTGCAAAACTGCAAACCCTAGAGCGCACCATAATTGGACTAATAAGGCGACCCGATGAGCAACAACTTGAATTTGGCGTTACGCTTAAGTTATGACGGTAAAGCAGTTACCACCGGTGCGCGCCAAAACGTAAACGAACTAAACCGCATTCCCCAAGCGGTACAACGCCAAGTTGCCGCAAATCAGCAATTAGGTGCCAGCCAAGCCCGTATTATGCAACAGCAAGGCGCAATGACCCGCCAATTGGGGTTAATGAATAGTGCCTACGGGCAAATTGGTGCAACGCTGACTACCTTGGTGGGTATTGGCACCGCGACCATGTTTGTGCGCGATACGGGCGCAGCCCAGTTGCTAGATACACGCCTTAAAGGGCTAACTGGCTCAGCTGAAAACTACGCCAAAGTACAAGAATATTTATTTGCCACCTCTGATCGCTTAAACACCGGTTACACCACCCTTGCCGACTCTTACAGTAAAATTTTAACGCTACAAGAAGTGGGTGTTGTTACTCAAACCCAAGGTAAAGCAATTCTAGAAGGCATGGCTAACGCCGCCGCTAAAACGGGTGCGAGCAATGTGCAGCTTGCACAAAGCTTATTTGGTATGACGCAAGGGATGACTGCCGGCGTTTTACGCGCTGAAGAGTTAAACCAAGTAACAGAACCTATGCCAGGGCTTTTGCAAAAACTTGATAAAGCAGCAGGTAAAGCTGCCGGTGGTTTTAGGCAAATGGTGAACGATGGCCAAGTAACCAGCCAGATGTTTAAAAACTATCTGATCAAAGCGCTTAACGATTATGCGGGAGCGGCCGAGGCTACCGAAGGTAAAATAAACGCCAGCTTTGCGGAAATGGGGAATGAGTACCAGCGCTTAATACGCAAATACGAAGAGCCAGTAAACTTCGCTGTAACCAGCGTGGTTGACTCAATTACCGATACCATGGCGTATTTACGTGAGAACGAAGAGGCTGTGGATAATTTAGTGGTGGCAACCGGTGCATTAGCTACTGTATTAACCGGCCATTTAGTGGCAGGGTTAAGTGCCAGTGCTGCGGGTTATGTAACTAGCGTTGCGGCCAAGAACCGTGCGTTGATTGCGGATGCAGCCCTTGCAAAACAAAACCAGGCTAATGCGGTTTTAGAGCTACAGCGCGCCGCACAAATGAAAGCATATGCACAGCATACATTGGCTGTGGCTAATACCACCAACTTACGTACTGCAGCTGTTTCCCGCTTGGCTGCTGCTAATACGCGCTATACAGCAACACAAGCCGCTGCCACTACCGCTACCAATATTTATACTGCTGCCGCTGGGCGTGCAACGCTAGCAGCGCGTGGCCTTAGTACTGTAATGGGCTTGTTGGGTGGCCCCGTTGGTTTGCTCGTTACCGCTGGGCTTGGCCTTGCTTACTTTGCAAGCCAGGGCGATGACGCTACAGACTCAGTTAATAAACTTAAAGAAGCCAGTAAAGACCTAAACCCGTATGCCAATTTAACAAGTAGCCAAGCACAAGGTTTACTACTAATGGCGCAAGGTCGCATTAAAAATGCGATTCAAATGGCTGATGAAGCACGAGAACGTTTTAACAACCCATTCTTAAAGGGTAAGTTCTCGGATGTTGAGGCGGCACAACAGCGCGTGACCGACTTAAAAAATGAAATTGTGGCGCTACAACAAGTACTCGCAATTAAAGAAACTGAAAAGCCTAAGCCAGTTGTAACAAGTACAGCCCTGCCCGATAACATTAAGCGCTTAGAAGTCAGCTTAATGGGAGAGCGCGCTAGATTAAAAGATAACTTCGATAAGCAACGACAAATGGTGACCGTTGCGCGTGAGAACGATGTAAGTAACAAAGCTAAATATGATGGTATTTTAAAGCGCTTACAGTCTAAATATTTTGAAGAACAAGGTAAAATTACTGAACGTGACAGACAGGCTGAAATACGAAAAAAAAACCAAGCTGAAGAGTTTCGTAAAAATAAATTACAGCAAGAGCTTGAAGATCGCATAGCCGTTATTAAAGGCCATGCGGATCGTGATGCATTAGCTGCTTACAATAGTGAATTAGGTGTCGAACAAGCACGCCAACAAGCCCGTGTTGATGCTAAACGCCGCTCACAAATAGGCTTAGCGGCGAATGATGATGTAGGCGAGCTAAAATACAACACTGATAATCAGCTACGTGATTTAGAACGCCAAACAGAGCTCAATGCCGCTAGTGGTTACCATAGTGAGCGTGAAGCAAGTGAAGCCGCTCATCAAGAGCGCCTATTACAAATTAAAACCCGCAATATGGGGGCATTACAAAGTAATGTTTTAGCTTTTGCTAACTTTGAAAAACAAACAGAAGCTGAAAAATCTAACGCGATTGTTGGCTTGGGCGCTGCTACGTTTAAAACGATGGCTGGCCAAAGTAAGACTGCGTTTAAAGCCTATAAAGCGTTTGCCATTGCGCAAGCTGTTATAAATACCTACCAGGGTGCTACAGCTGCGTTTACTTCATTGGCCCCTATTCCTATTGTAGGGCCTGTTTTGGGTGGAGTTGCTGCAGCTGCTGCTGTAATGAGTGGTTTACAGCAGGTAAGACAAATTAAAGCACAGCAACCGGCGGGTATTGCGCACGGTGGTTTAGATTATGTGCCGAATGAATCTACCTATGTATTACAGCGTGGTGAGCGTGTATTAAGCCCGAAACAAAATACAGAAATTAGCCAAATGGCGCGGCGTTACAATGCTGGCGGCGCAGCTAATGATGGTGGTGGCTCTGGTGTAAATATACATATAACTAACCAAATTACTGTGCAAGGCGGTGCTAATGAGCAAACATCGCAATCCGTTGGCCAAGACATAGCCCGCCAAGTTGTAGGTGTTGTGGTGGCTAACATTCAAGAAAATGGGTCGATTATTCGTGCAGTACGTGGTGCAGCTTAGTTGTTAAGTATTTGAGATTGGTGTAAAAAGGAGTTTTAAAAAGCGAGGGAATGTATATGGGTAATAAAAAAAATTATAATGCAATTGCAGCAATTAGTATTGCAATATTATGCACAGCAGTTTCGATAGGATTGTTTTTATACAAATTTGGTTTTAATTTAAACACTCCAATAAAAAATTGGATTGATACTGCTACATACTTTAATAACCTCCTCTCACCTATTTTTTTATTTATTACTGTTTTACTTTTATATTGGACTTGGCGAGATACAAAGCAAGGCCTTGAACTTCAAAGAGAAGACAATTTATTTAATACTATCACAACTACATTTGAGAATTATTCAAATAACTTTATTGAAAATTCTAATAATACCATAGATAGAAATGCTGATATGAACACCAGTGAACTCTTAAGGCTAGTTGGTAATTCATATTTACAATATAGTGAAGATTACGAAAAAGGCTCGCATATTCCAGAGCAATGGGACTTAAGTACTCGAGTAACTTATTTGAATAACTTACATACGAGTAAAGCTCAAGTTAGTATTTTCGCTACTTATTCCCATCAATTGTATTGTAATTTAACAGATGAAACACATAGAACTGGCTATATGCTATTGTTCTACGGGAAATTAGGAATAGAAAAAATAATCGCCTTAGTTTTAATAAAGTATATAGTTAGAGCGAAACTAATAGATTTAGAGCAAAATGTTGATTCTCTTGACTCAGAGATTGAGTTTCTTAAGAAAGCAGCAATACTTCCTCATAAATCCCAAAATAAAAACTTTGAAACCAAGCTTTATGACGATAAGATGCTTCAAAGCTATATTAAAAGTTAGCTGTAAACCCCTTTCCAGCCGAAAAATCCCAAGCTAAATTTTATACTCGTTACCAGTGTTTTATTATGAAACTTGGTAACGATGCAACCACTACCCCTTCCCAAACGGCCTAAGCTCTCTAACTTTACGTTAGTGCCAAATAGCCAAATACACTTAAATAAAGCCAATAATGCCACAGAGGTTTACGACCTTGAAGGTGCTTATTGGGAGTTTGAAATTGAGCTTGCCAATGTGCCTGAGCGTGATGCGTTGGCGCTTGATGGTTTTATTGCTAGCTTACGCGGCCAGGTAGGCACGTTTACTTTAATTGATTACCGCCGTGAGCAGCTTGATAAAGACTTTACTGGTTATGTGCATGGTGAAAACCAAGACGGTAATATTTTAACTATTGATGGACTCCCCGCTAACCAAACCTTATTAGTTGCTGGCGAACGTATGCAAGTAGGTGTAGGCCAAAACACCGAGCTAAAAGTATTAACCCAAGATTTAGTGACGGACTCAGTAGGCAATGCCACAGTAATATTTGAATCTCCCCTACGCAAAATACCAGCAGACAACACCCTAATTACTTTTAAACAACCGGTTGGTTTGTTCCGCCTTGCTGATAACAAGCAAGGGCTTGCAAGTGCTCAGTATAAAAACGGCATCGTCACCAGCTGGAAGATTAAAGGACGGGAGGCGTTTTAATGGAAAGCCTAAACGCTGCCCTACTTGATGATTTAGCCACCAGTGGTCGCGCGCGCTTTTTTGTACGCCTGGCGTTTAAAAGTGGTGATGTTTTACTGCATACAGGTGTGGGTGAACGTCGCTTTGCTAATTTAACCTGGCATGGCGTGGGTATGCTCGGCACTGTTAGCGAAATACCCGCCAGCGATAAAAACGACAGCACCAGCATACGCTTAACCCTGCATACTCAAGACCAATCCGTATTAGCTGAGGTGGCCGAAAACGACCCCATTAGCCAAGGCTGTGAAATTTACCTTGTAACCGTTGATGAGCATTACCGCGTTAGCCAAAGCCAGCTGCTTGAAAGCGGCTACATTGTTGCCTGTGACGTAGAGCGCGGCGATGTATCGCAAATACAGCTCAGTGTTGCGGGTGAAAGCGAGCGCTGGAAAGAAGCCCGTTTAAATCAACGCTGGAACGATGCTACCCAAAAATCACTATACCCGGGCGATGTATTCTTTAGTGAACAAGCAACCGCCAATAAACAAAACCTACCTGATACACAACCTGGTAACTACATAGGAGGTAAGCGCTATGAACGTCGCCGCTAAGCTTAGTGCGTTTATTAACCAACGTAACTGTGAACCGTTTAAATGGGGCAAAAATGATTGTTGCTTATTTGTTGCGGATTGGGTGCTATTTGCAACCGGTAACGATGTCGCTGCAGACTTTAGGGGTAACTACCGCACTGAAAACGGTGCGTTTAAACAATTATTTAAACGCGGTTTAAACGATGTTCAAAGTGTGTTTAAAGACCGTTTAAACCCATCTATACCTACTGCGTATGCTCGCCGAGGAGATTTAGCAGTAGTTAAGTTTAAAGGTGACCTAGTTGGAGGTATCGTAACGGTTAATGCCGTTGTTTGCGTAGGTGAATTAGGTTTAGTTAGCTTACCCATGAACACCATAAAGGCAGTTTATCCTTTGGAGCCGCGCAATGTCTAAAGTCGTTGATACTGTTGTAGATACTGGCGGTGATATATTTGGCCTTGGCAGAAGCATTTTTGATAAAACCGTGGGTGCTCTTTGGGACTCTCTATCTCCAGAAGTACCTGAAGAAGATTTAGCGACCCTTGGCCAGGGGTTACAAAAGGGTATAGACCAGCCTAGGCGCATTACATTTGGACGCGACCTTGTTGGGGGGGTAATTGCACACCAAGCAGAAGTTGAAAAAGGTGACAAGAAATGGATGCAGTTAATTGTTTTAATTAACGGTGCGCCCATTGATGCCCTTGAAGAGATTTACATTGCTGATAAAAAGCTAAGCGAATACCCCACTGAAAGTTGGGATTATGAGTTAAGTGATGGCCGCCAAACCATTGCAAACACGAAAGCAATGGCAAAAATGGCTGGCTGGACAAGTGAGCATATTGGCTTTGGTCAAAGCTATATTTTTATAGAAATTGAAAATAACCGCGAAGTGTTTGAAGACGGCATAAGCGATATGGGTTTTTTAATACGCGGTGCTCGTGTATGGGACCCGCGCGATACAAGCCAAGACCCTGACGATGAAAGCACCTGGATTTGGAGCCAAAATGCGGTACTGTGCGCCCTGCACTATGTACGATTTTATGGTGCGTATGAGGTACCGTTTAGCCGGTTGCCGCTTCAGTGGTGGATTGCAGCCATTAATGTGTGTGACGAAAACGCCGAATTTACCGACGCTGAGGGCGTTGTGACCACTGAGCCACGTTACACAACCAACGGTAGCTTTACGTTTAGCACCAAACCCATTGAGGTACTAAACCAATTAGAAGCCTGTTTTGCTGGTAAGATATTTAGACAAATGGGCCAGTGGTATGTTCGTGTAGGTGCCTGGTATGGCAACCCTACTCACACGATTAACCAGGATGACGTACACGGCAATATTAAAATTAAGTGGCATGCTGATTTACGAGACCGTGCTAATGTTGTACGTGCCACTTTTACAGACCCAGACCAAAACTATGACCGTACTGATGCACCGCCCGTAGTGTCTGCTGGGTATCAAGCCATTGATAACCAGATACTTGAAAAGTCTATATCACTCCCATTTGTACGCAGTAGTACTACAGCACAACGCCTGGCGACAATACATTTAGAACAAACACGTTTAGGCGAAATAGAGTTACCCCTTAAACACAAAGGCTTAGCTGCAGCTGTTGGCCGCACTGTGTATTTAAACTTACCTGGCGAATCGATAAATAATAAGGTTTACCGTGTAACAGAGCGCCGCTTTAGACTAGATGGCGGCGTGACCTTAATGTGTGTTGAAGACGCCCCTGATTTATGGGCTGATAATTTAGTACCTGGTGCACAAAATTTAACGCCAAACAGTGACTATTTAGTGGGCAAACCTCAGCCTGTTTTTGATGTACGGGTTACCATTGATGGTGACGGCAATGGTATTATTAAATGGAACCACCCTGCGCCGCTTGCTGTACACGAGTACGATGTTGAGTTTATTAATACTGCTGCTAACGAGGCGGTATTTAAAACCACTGTAACTTATACGCAAGTTGTAATACCTAATTTGCAACTGGGTGAGTACACCGCGCGTATTAGCGCTAAAAACATATTTGGCCAGCGCTCATTACTTGTTGCTGTGCAATTTAGTGTACTCACCCCTACTTTGCCGACTGTGTATGTAACTGCTGATTATAACCAAATTACATTAACCGCCGAGATTACTGCAGCTGGTATTGGCACCGCGTTTGAGTGGGAGTTTTTAGGCTCTGTAGCACAACCGCAAAGTGGCGAACGTGTGCTTGCACAGATTTATAATCGCATTGGTTTAAAAAGTGAAACTGAGTATCAATTTAGAGTTCGCAGTGTTAATCACTTAGGTTCGAGTGATTGGGTAAATATTACGGCCACTACAACTACCGTTGATTTAACTGAATACATTAATGAATTACCACTTACAAAGCTCAGTAAGGACGCACAAACCCTAATAGAAGATATAAACACCCAAGTAGACCGCCTACGCCCTGAAACAGAGGATAATTTACCCGACGTACTTAATCGTACAATTAGCGAACTAAATTTAGAGAAAAAAACGCGTGTAGATATTGAAAAAGGGGTACTTGATCTATCAGCTAACTACACCGCGTGGCGTCAAGAATATGAAAAGCGCCAGCTTAATAATGAGCGCTTAATTGATGCATCGGTATATATAGACCCCGACAATGGCACGATAGTTAACCGTGCGTTTGCTTATACAGACAAAACATTTAGTGAAGCTAACATAAAAATAGACGGGGTTAATTCTAAAATAGAGTTTGAAGCTAACCGAATTACCGAGAGTGAAAATCGCTTAACGGATGCCGAGTCTAAACTGTTAGTACAAGCCGATAAAATAAACGCCAAAGTTTCATTTACTGAAATGCAAGGTGAAATTGCCAGCGCAATTGAAGCCTTAAAGCCCGCCTATAGCTGGCAATTTAATAGCAATGATGAAGATTTTATAGGCGTAGATAGCCACAGCGCATTAGGTTATGTTGTGTCGCTGAGTGCTATCACTTCACCGGCAATCAGCTACAACGCAGATGAAAACCCAATGTTTCGTTTACGTGTGCGCTTACACGAAAACGCAACATGGCTAGGGCAAATAAAATTTAATGATAATAGCAATGTTATAAATGTACCTGCGCCGGTTGGCAACGATTGGCAAACACTGCAAGTGGATGCAACGGGAACCGATGGATACACAGGCGTTATAACTATACTTGAGTTTAACTTAGGCGAGTGCGACATTGATTTTATTGAAGTAGGTAAACGCGGCGCAAATGACCTGGCTTTAAATGATATAAAACTACGTACAACAACGCTTGAAAATGACATCGATGGCGGTACGGGTATTATGGCCCAGTACGCTACAACTGCATGGGTAGACGAGCTAGGCTATCAAACGCAATCAAACGTGGACGCCATATTAAACACCTTTGATACTACGTACAAAGTCAGTGCCACGTTACAAGAATTTAGCGACAACGATACACTTCAAAAAGCCAATAACGCCGAGCAGTTTATTAACGGCGCAGAGGCTTACATTAAAAGCCAAATCACGTCCTTTAATGCTGCAGAGGGTGGCATAGATTCTAAGTTTTCAAATGTTGATCAAAAGCTCGATGCGTTAGACGGTAGTATAAATCAAAATATCGTACAAGTGCGTGGCCTAGAGCTTGACTTAAAAAACGCCGATTTAAATGCCATTTTGGCCGCTGCCAATGACTTGCTGCGCAACAACGAGTTGCAAAAGCAAGGCGTAAAATTAGCCATTGCTGAAACAAACTTAAAAGCCAATGCGAACGATCTTGAATCGGTTGCACAGTCAACATTAGACCTGTTCACGATTTTTGATAAAAGCCAAGCATCATTTAATGAACTTGTTGATGTGGTATCTAAAGATGGCCAAGCACTCGTAACGGTAGAACAAAACTTAAAAGCTAAGATAGAAGATGATACAAACAAAGCGCTGGCCACAGCGCAAGAGTATACCCGCACAGCAATTGGTTATTGTGTCGATGCCGAGGGCAATATAACCAGCGAAAACGACGCTGTTAAATGTGTAACCGATGGCGGTTTATGGGTTGATGGCCCACTAGCTGAGTACATTGCCAATATGCAAATTAGTGATGGCGATGAAACGGCCAGCATTAAAGAGCTACGCCAGTTATTTAAAACCGTTGACGGTAAATTAGTTGCCCGAGGCGGCTGGACGCTTGACAATAACGGCCGAGTAACAGGTATTGCTGGTTATAACGATGGCGATATTGCCAGCCTTGACCTTGTTGGTGATGTAATACGCCAAGGGGCTATGGTTGGTGGTGAGTTCGTGCCCACATCATATGTTGATAACTCCGATCCACTTAATCCGCAACATGTTATACGTGGCCGCTTAGAGCTAGGCGACGGCCACAAAGTAGAATCATTAGACGATATTAAAGCACAAGATGGCAACACGATTGAAATTGAGCGTGTTTACAGTGTCAATGGTCAAACGGCTTGGCACTTTCCAATGGTTGACGGCGACGTATACCAGCGAGAAAGAAAATTAGTTAATGGTGAGGCTGTTACCGGCTGGTCGGGCGCTGCAAAAATCAAGGGCGATAAAGGCGACACGCCGACGATCACCGACTTGGGTAACGGTTCGTACCAAATACAAAGTGGCTCGGATGTTATCACCATACACGATGGTTTAAACGCCCCTATTCCAACAGTGACCGACAACGGCGATGGCACCCACACCATTACCGACGGTGATGGTAATAGCATTGTTGTTAGTGACGGTGATACGCCCGTCAAAGGCGTTGATTACTTTGATGGTAAAGACGGATCTTATGTGAGTAATATTTATAAGGCCGCCACGTCAAAGCCTGAAACGCCAACGGGCGGCAGTTTTGACGGCACAGCGGAGGTTATCCCCACCGGCTGGCAAGATACGCCGTACTACGAAGAAGGAAAAATAACCTACACCTCAAAAAATAGATACCATGACACGGGCGCTGCGCTTTGGGAAAAAGGCGCATGGTCTGATAGTGCAGAGTATATTATAGAAGGAAAAAAAGGCGACGCCGGTACGAGTGCTATAAACTTCTATACCAGTGCAGGCGCGTTTTCTCGCAATGGCCTTGATTATGTAAAACAAACAAATCAAGGTTGGAACGCTGGGGTTAGCTCTCAAGAGGTGTTTGTTCACGCCACGGCCTCAGCGCGCGTTTCTTCTACTTCACAAGTCATGTTAGGGCTCAGTTATGAATCCTGCCAAGGAGATTACAACAACCTAAATTACGCTTTTTATTCATCGAATGGTGAGTTAGCCGTTTATGAAAAGGGCGAACTAAAAGGTTGGTTTGGGCCAGCGACCGGCGAAAATAGGTTAAGCGTGGTGTGGGATGGTGTATTTGTTAAGTATTACAAAGACGCTACGTTAATTTATACCTCAGCAACAAAGCCCACCGCTCCGGTGTTATTTGATTTATGTGCCTATGATGAGGGCGCCACCTTTGCAGAGCCGATTTTTGCAGCCACAGGCCATGGCGGAGAACGGGGCCTAGACGGTAGCCGAGGCTCAGTTGAGGTGCAAGTGCCCACCTCAACGGGTGCATGGTCTGACTCTACCGCTACCGCCGCTGTACCTGGCGGCATTCCTGTAGAGCATGACCGCGTAACCATTTATAAAGCCGGTGATCCAGCGGTTCAAACTATCAAGCGCTATAACGGCAGTGCATGGGTATCTTATACCTTGCACGTACATGGTAGCGCCTTAATTGAAGATACCTTGGACGGTAAGGTATTACGTGCGGGCACCCGTATTGAATCCCCTCGCATTGATTTAATTGGTAACAATTTTATGAAAATAGAGTTAGCCAGCGGTTTTGGCCCTGAGCAGCTTTGGTACTGGTATGGCCCAAAACTAATGAAAAATGGCTTACCCGATTTAGATCAATGCACCCGCGCAAACGCGACTGAATGGAAAGACGTAAACGGCAACACGTTTACAAAGGGGACATTTATTGCAGGCGCACTCGAAAGCAGCGTAAGTACCTCGCAACAAGTTAATAACCCCTCAAGGGAACTCGAATTTACATCAAACGGTAATACCATTTACTTTGCTGTGAGTTACCAGTATCGGCGTACATATTTCGGCCCAAATAACGGTGATCGAATGTCTGTGTATTGCCCATCAACTCCGATATTTCAACCAGTGTCTGGGACGCTCTATTTAGAGCGCTGGAACGGCAGCAGTTGGGTTGTTGTGGTATCAAACAGTATTACGGGTAATTACAGCTGTAGCAACGGGTTTTACGAGAGTGAGCCTGGCACCCCCAACCATCCGTACATAGCTACGACAAGCAGCCAGCGATCATTTACATACAACCACACACCAGGATCGGGTTATCAAAAATACCGAGTTAGAGCCGCTGTAAACAATTTTATTTCAGGCGCTCAAGTGGGCCAATACTTATCACTCGCGGCGAGTGAATAACAACTTTATATAAACGAGGACTAAACCATGGCAGCATATACCGCCAGTCAAGTAACAATAAGCAACGGCTCAAAAGCCGTTGTGATCAACAGCGACGAAAACCCCGAAAGTGTAGCCAAGGGCGATTTTTTATTTTTATCGGGCAGCGACCCAAAAGAAATAAACCGCACATACATAAACGATCAGCAAAAGCATGTTATAGAGCTAATCGAAAATTGGGATAGTGGCAACAAGACAAACCAACCGGCAATTGTTCTGCCAACCACCGTAGAGTTTAGAGACACGGTAGCAGCCATTAAAAATGCAAACCTACTGATTAACGATAACATGCAAGCTATGAGCGACTGGCAAAGCAAGCTTGGCACAGTCACGTTCATTGGTTTAGATGGCACAGAGCGCACCGTACCCACATTGGCGAGCTTTTTAGCAACGCTAGGCACCGCAGCGACCAAGGATGTGACAACATCGCCAACAGATACTACAGCAGGAAGGTTGCTTACTGTTGGTTATATGGGCCTAGGTGCAACAACACAACCGGAGGTGGCAGATTTAAACAATGTACCTGCGGCTGGTTTCCACCCTGTTAAGTCAGGCATTACATTGAATAACCCACTAAACACGTACCACTCAAGTGTCCTAAGAATGAATAGCCCGTTTATAGGACGAGGTGGAGAGTTGCTTATAACAAACTCAAGCAGCGATGTTAGAGCCTTGATTAGAGGTGAGTTTGGAAGTGTTAATTCTGATTGGCAAGAGCTTTACCACAGCGGCAACACTAATTTTAATGAGTTTGTGTTTAATGCGGGTAATGTAAAGTCCGCGTATGTCAGGGTGGTTGGGCAGCTTTATGTAGATCTACCAATAAACTCATTTACCTCTCCAGTAGGGGTGACGGTCACAGGTACGTTTAGCGTATTGAATGTATCCACTGGACAGACGGTTCTTAGTGGGGCCTCCCCACTGATGAGAGGTGTTTCATCAAATAAAAATTTAGTGATCTATTTCTCCAGTGCTTTTGATTTAGATGGGCAATATATTATATACGCAGACAGCGGCGGCGCAACTATAACGGTGAACTTCTAATGCTAAAATTCATAGATGACAACGACTTTTTGCTAGTCGATAAATATAAGCAAAACGATGACGGTTCAGTAAGCTGGATTTATAACGAGGGCAATGCAACTCACAGCGGCTTTATTCGTGAGGGCATGACTCGATCTATTCAAGTACCCGATGGCGCAGAGCAAGTGAAAGTAGGTGAAAAACTCGCTTTGGACAGCGAAGGCAATCAAAAGCTAGATGATGATGGACTGCCGTTATTCGAGCCCGCTTTTGAAGAACAGCAAAAGTACAAAGATGAAATAGTCGATATATGGGCCAAGCTCAAAGAGCAGGTAGAGCAAGGCGCTATAACGATAGAAGCGGATCATTTGCTTTTAGAGCAAAAGCAGAGTGCGAAAGATAGCATAAACGCCACACGCGATGCGTTAAACGATGCCGATATTGAATACAATGGCTATACATTCCAAGCTGGCGCACAGTCGCGCGAGGATATTATGGGCGCGGTGGTTACGGGTGGCGATACTATTTGGTTAACACGCGATAACCAAGAAATTGAAATGTCAGCCGAAGATATGCGCGGCCTTGGCATTGCTATCGCCAACCGTAAAAAGTTTTTAGTGTATAAGGCCCGTCACTTTAAAGATGCGCTGGACGAGTTAAGCGATGAAGCCAGCATAAAATCCTTTATCAATAACTTAGATTGGAGCGCATAATATGAGAGTAATATTTTGCACAAACAACCTGCCGCTTAGCTTGCTAATAAAGTTGGTTACATGGTCACAGTGGCACCACTGCGGTGTGATAGTGAAAGAGCAAGGCATTGATTACGTTATTCATGCAAAAGCGTTTAAAGGTGTTATAAAAGAGCCGCTAAAAAAATTCAAACTGGATTATCCAAACCACGAAATACGCATTATGAATGGCGATTCAACTGACGCTAACGACCTGCTAGGCCATAAATATGATTTTGGTGGTGCCATTGGTCATTACTTTAGCGCATGGAATGATCCCGACAAATGGTTTTGTTCTGAACTTGTTGCTTACTGCCTAGACTATGTAAACCTAGATTTTGTTGGCCGTTTCACCCCGCAGCGCTGTTACGCTATGAGCCTCAGCTATACTAGTAAGTGATGTAGCTGGTTAAACAAAAACACTGAAAACTTGCAAAACTAAGTAATGAGGAAGTCGGCTTAATATTCTAGCTGTTGCAAATTAAAAATTGGAAATAAGTTTTTAGAAAACTGCCCTACTATGTAATAAATAATAAAATAAAACCTTATTTAACATAATTTAGCTGTTCTAAAAACAAATGTTTTTTTTTCTAAATTCAAACAGCGGCTTACAGTAATAGTCTTTTAAAGTTGGTCTTTCAGTTAACCGTTTAAATTGTTATGCACAGTAACTTTTAACAACAACTTACGGACTACTTTTTACACTGATATTTTCGCAACTATTTATGTAGCCTTTCAATCTTATAAAACCAAGCAATTACAAATTCCATAGAGCAGCCTCTATATTCCCTTTATAAAAATTAATTACCTTTTTTAAACAGGCTCAAATTTTCTAATCGTCGTTTCTATCACTTTGTTTAGAGCTAACTTACTGCTACAAGAATTTATTACGCCTTATATCAGGTTTAATTTAAAGCCTTAGATTTTTCTTAAAACCTAAGGCTTTACTCAAAAATAATATGACTTAGTTACAACCTAGCTCA
>Ga0066842_10000023_pt1 | contig 40381 bp, 27 predicted proteins | sample ETNtaG_19_FD_67289 | JGI IMG/M metagenome (GOLD analysis project Ga0066842, IMG submission 67289) | Marine microbial and viral communities from oxygen minimum zone, Eastern Pacific Ocean - ETNP201302PF86A | ecosystem: Environmental > Aquatic > Marine > Oceanic | place: Pacific Ocean: Eastern...
GCTCTTGACCATTACCTGACGGTGGAGAAATCCGGTTGCCTCGGCGGTGGCTGAACGGTTTCTACATTCGTGTCCGGTGCGGACAAGACAATGACCAACGCCTTCTATGAAATCGAGATTGATCCCGAAACCTCACTTCCGATCCGTATCAAAGTTACCGCGCTGACGGGCCGCAAAGGTAAAACCCGCCGCAAAGGTAATAAGATCATCGGCGGCGAGCACGCGGCCTTTCACTTTGAATACAAACTGTCGGAGTTCGGCAAGGTTAAGGCGCCGAAGATTCCCCGAAACGCCCAGAAGGTTCTCGCAAAGCTCAAGTAAGGCTTTCACGCAGACCTCTTCCTGGCGAAAAAGCGCGCCGGTTCGCTCAGAACCTGCGCGCTTTTTTCTTTTCACCCTCTCGGCGTCCCCTGCGCCTGAGCGATACCACGAAGACGGCGGCGGCCAGGGCGCCGAAGGCGCAGGCGATCGCGGAATAACCGCCTCCAGGCTCCTTCTTCACTGATGTTCCGTTCGTCTGAGCCTTTCGTTCCCCGGCGAGGTCCGCGGGGGCGGGAGAGGCGAGCTCCCTGCGCCTGTAGCCCTCGAGTTGCCGATGACGCAGCTTAGCCATTGAGAGCCTGTCGGTACCATGCCCCCCCTGGGCTTTCTCAAGAAGGAATCCGCGGCCCGCGTTCGGGTTTTTCTGAACGGGAAGAGCCTTCCGCCTGGCCTCGGCACGCTCAGCGATAGCCGTCTTGTTGATGAAGAGATGCCTGTTCTCCGCCGTGGGGGCGGCCTTCCTGCCCGGATCAGGCTGCTGGAATTTTTCGCCGGCGCCCGCCGAAGATGGAACGAAGACCCCGATCACAGCAAGGAAAGTAAACAGCCTGAGCGTTCTCATCATTCTTCTCCTCCTCCGCCTGAAATACCGCCAAGATAGTCGGCGATCCTCTCTGTAGAAGCGATAACCTCCGCCGGGAGAAGCTTGTCAAAATCCCAGTGGATAAACCTGATCGGATCCCATCCGAGAGGGCTGTCAAAACCACTCTGCGGGCTTCCCCTGCCGGTGAGTCTCTCATCGTGATTCAGCTCCAGTCCATCGGCCGCATAGATGATCGATTCATTGCGGGAAACAACCGAACCATTCACCTGGATAACCCCATCAGGATTCGAGACCACAGCCGCGAAGGTGTGGTTGGTGTAGAAGGCCGCATCGAGACGGCCGATCTCGGAGGTGGCAACCTGCGAATAGGTGATATCCTCACCCTCCTGGAGATTGCCGGCCCAGGTCTCCTGTGAGAGCGCCTGCGGAAGGTCAAACTCCGACATCCTGGTGGTGTCGTCATATGCACCATCCCCATCGATATCCTCCCCGCTGCCGGGGATGATATCGCCAGGCCGGCTACCCTCGGGAATCAAACCTCTCTCGGCATCTTCCTCGGTGTAGCGGCTCACGGTCCAGACACCATCATCCTCCATGAAATCATCGTCCGCTGTACCCAGGATGCCATCGGGACCCTCGCGGGTATTCTGAATGCCATCGATGCCTGCATCTTCACGGGATTTATTCAGGTCGTGGTTAACCCAGTCGGATACATTTGTCTGCCACCAATCATCGGTATAATCGCCAACCACGATATGTTCCCGCGCGAAGAGACCCAGCGAGTCCCGTACGGCGGATTCAGACCTCCATCGCTCCACACTCTGCTGGTCATTCGAATCCGGACGAATGCTGTCGGGCGGGTTCAGATAGAGCAGATCATCGGCAACGTAGATATTGCCGCCTGCATAGATGGAGCCCTGCCCGCTTACATAACCTGAGATAATGACGCTCCCCCGAACCACCACCGGACCGTTGAGAACAACTGGAGCCTCTCTCGTTCCAACCAGGTAGAGGTTTTGCGGCTCTGTGTCACCATCGCCAAGAACGCCGTCCACCTCAAAAGCCCCCTCCACTCCAATACTGGAGTTGCGGGCGGCAGCTTTCTGTTCGTAAAAAGACAGGTCATCCAGATTCGGCATCTCGACTACTTCAGGGGTTACGTGACGATTGCCCGACGCCCCGCCGCTCCCATCTACATTGTCGGCGTTCATGACGGATACAGAGGAATAAACACCCCCATCGCTTCCATCCTTGACGCCATCAGCATTGTCATCAATGTACCCCAGCAGCTGGGATCCATGGGAAGCCTCGTAGCGCGGGCTGCCATGGACGGCGGAGCTGTGATGTCCGAAATCAAACTGGCCGTTGGAGCGAACGTTGCCGTTAGAGGCGATATCATCGCCAAAGAACCAACCCCAGTGATTGATGAAATACGAATAGTCAAAGACTTCGCTGCCCTGGAAACGAACCTCTACCACGGCATGGGCATCCGCCCTGGCGGCATCCGGATCCCCTGAATCGTAGGACGCCTTGTCAGGAACGTAGGCGTAAGAAGAGATCGCCAGACGGCGGGAGATCGAGGAGCCCGGCAGCGAATCGACAAAAACATCATACTGGGCAACCGGCGTTCCCTCGTGATCGTCCAGGCGCCTGCCGGTAACCGTAGCCGTAAAGCCTCCCGGCCCCCGGAGCTGGTTCCTGTCAATGCTGTCCAGGCCGCTGAAGGGTTCGCCGACCGGGGCCATGTCACGTACAGCGACAATATCGGCAACCTGTTCGGCAATTCCCGATCGGGCGGCCAGGCGAGCGGCGGCGAGGTTCCCCCTGCGGCGAACATCTCGTGTCGATGTGGCCATCGTAGCCGTCGCGGTCAATACGGCAGTAGCGATCAGCGACACGCCAACAACGAGCAGCAGGCTGAAATAGCCCGCCTCGCTCGCGTTCGCACCCTGATAATCTTTAGCATCTCGTAACACTGGAATCAACTCCTCCGAGTCTCTTGTCGTACGGCCGGTCATCAGCCTCCAAGGAGGCCGGGCAATGATTTAACCGATGTCGAAAAAACACGCCGCAGCTCCGTCCCGTTGCGAAAGCTCCTCAGCAACCTGAGCTCCACATTGAAAAGAGAGCCGGTCTTCTCAACCGAGAAGCCCTTTTCGTCGTCCCCCTCCGCCTCCACTCCCCTGACCAGCAACCGGGGCTCTCCCCTGGCGCGCCCGGCAATATCAAGCGCCTCACGCACCAGGTGGCTGTCAACAACGCGAAAGCGCGCCGACCAGCCCGCCTGCCAGACACCCGCTTCGTCGCAGGCTCCCCAGCGAAGGCCGTCGGAAAAAGAACCGCTGGTCTTGAGCACCAGGACATCATTTCCATCCGAGCTGGATATTTCCGCCAGGTCGGCGCTCGCGCATCGCAGCTCCTTGCGCAGATCCTCCATGCACCTCTGGACTCCGTTGAGCATTTCAGCCTGGCGAACGATGGATTCGCTCGAACCCGCTGCGCTCGAGAGCGCCTGGCCGAGCACCAGCATGCAGAGCACCCCCACGGCCACCGCAACGGAAACCTCCACCAGCGTAAAGCCCGCCTCGGAAGGCTGAGCCCCGGGCGCTGAAAGATATCTGAATTGTCGTCCAGTTGTATTCATCGGAAAAAACTCCTAGGGTCTCATGACCAGCAGGACCCCGCGTGTCTCTATCTCCTCATTTTCCAGCTGCCGAACCCTGACTGAAAGCTTGAGCAGGCCAGGGCCGCGGGACGAGACATTGATGTCGGCTCGATGCCGACCCTCCTCGATCCAGGTTCCATCGTAGCTCACCAGTGAATTGAACGCCGTGGCTCGAAGCTCCTCCATGACACGAGACAACAGTAGTTGGCTCTCCACCCTCGCCCCATCGTGACGCTGGCCGATGGCCGCGGTTGAAAGCGAACCAAGCGTGCCGATGAGCACCGCGCCGAGAATCACCGTCGACAAGGCGACCTCGAGCAGGCTGAAGCCGCGCTCCCGTACATCACTGGCGCGGAGGCAAGCATCCTCCATAGAGAGAACCTCGAATCCATAGGGACCCGCCGCGGGTCGTGAATCCTCATTTTGTCCAGACATTGATCCTGGCAACCGTTCTACCTCGACAATTTCTCTGATCATTACCGGCTATCTACACAACTTCCCCTCGGAATACAGTTCAAGTCCCGTGCCAACCTGTCCAATAATCACAAGTGCTTGCTCCGCAATCACATAAGCCCTTGAGCCAACCAACCCGTGCGCAAAGAGCGGCACCTGGCGCGCCGGGATTTGTCATTAGTGACAAACCATGTCATTCCGGACGGCGGAATATTCTTCAATCAGAACGAGGCCGTGAGAAGCTTCTGCCCGGCAATCAAGAAATCCGAAAAAACAGGTTGGGCGGCAGTCCTCGCAAAGGTGTCGGACCCCTGGACCGAGGCCCGCCTTGTCGAGTTTCACGACTACGAAAATCGTCTTCTCCTTGCCTCAAGACGCCTCGAGTCCGCCACCGCTAGCTCGAGAACAATCAGGAACTCGCTCAGGGAGCTTGGCTCCAGTCTCCACAACCGGCTCAGGGTGAGGAACCTCAAGTCGGCCTGAGACGGTTCTCAGCGGCGCTTGTTCTTCCACAGAACAGCCCAATGCGCCAGGGTGTCTTCCTTGCGCTTGGCCATGGTCATATTGCCAACCACGAAATCCACATCGCCATCATTGTCGAAATCGCCGAGATCAAGCGTTGGATGAAAGCAGGTCATCTTTTCCAGCGAGTAGCGCTCGAAGCGCCCCGGCTCAACCTGCTCCAGCCAGACGAGCGACTCGGTGAACTCCGAGCCTGGAGTTTCCTTCCTGATGTAGGGAAGAAAGACGCTGGCGAAAATATCCACGTCCCCGTCTCCATCGATATCCGCGGCCTTCGCCGCGTTGCAGCCGTAGAGATTGGTCAGCGGATGAACCCTGAATGGATAGGCGCCCTCGTTCTCATGCCATTGGATGCCGTGATAGGGTTTCGGAATAAAATCATCCAGGCTGTCTCCATTGCTGGAGAGAACGTCAAGATCGCCATCCCTGTCCATATCGACCAATTGGATACCAGTCGATCCCCAGTTTGGATGCGGCGCCCGGAAAACAGTCTCCTTCCTGAAACCGCCGCTGCCATCGTTGAGAAAAGCAATAATCGTTTCATGGTGCTGTGATATCAGGGCGACAAAATCCGGGTCACCATCCCCGTCAAGATCCACAACCGGAACATGGATCGCTCCAGGACGCGGATCAAGAACATGCGGCACGAACCTGGGAGAAGAAAAATCTGAGGTCTCATTTTCAAGAAGCAGGATGTTCCCAACCTTACGCCAGCCGAAAACCGCCGCGACGATGTCGAGATCGCCATCACCATCAAAGTCGGCCGCCTGGCAGTGCGCTACCCGCCCGAGACCGCTGGCCAGTGGAATAACGTCGAAATCGCCCTTCGCATCGCCGCGGAACCAGAGCACTTTGCCGTTTTTGACATCAGACGGCGTTCTTGTTCCCAGGTCTGCGACGAGCAGATCACGGTGCCCGTCCCGGTCGAGATCAACAACCTCGGCGGTGCAGGGATTGTCACAGCGGCCGAGTACGCGCATGTCGAGAGGCTCAATATCAGGTCGCGCCGCCAGCACCAGGCCGAAGCGCATCTCGCAAATCAACAGATCAAGGCGCTCCACACTCGACAGGTTGACCAGCCGGACGCTGGAGACGCCGGGGTACGATTCGAGCCCGCCGATCCGAACCCCAATGGGATCGAAGCCAAGGGCGGGACTCCTTCTGCCAACCGTATGGGAGAGGCCAGGCAATCCCTCCGGCGCGCGGCTGGTGAAATAGGCGACCGCCTCCTCTCGCGGCGGCAACCCGGCCGGCAGCTCTTTCTGCGACCCCCTGGCCAGCTCGTACATCTCATCGATCTTGCGTTCCCACATCCCGCGCGGGAGCGTTGCGGGAGGAGGCAGGAGATGGCAGGCCGAGCAGAAGGTCTCCACTCTCTTCTCGGGAGTCGCCGCCTGTTCGGACATGGACGGATCCTTCCCGCAGGAGGAGAGGAAGATCATCCCGGCCGCGAGCGCAGCGGATAGCGCGAATTTGAGCTCCAGGGCAGAAGGCAACATAGCCGGATTCTACCTCTAAAACGCCCCTCGAAAAGCCCTTCGGTCAAGATTGCTCTACTTGTCGCCGGTCAGCGGGATCTCGCGGTAGATCCTCGACTTTTCACGATCGTAGTAGAGCTTGCCGTTGATAAAGGCCTTGAGAACGAAACTTCGGTAATCAAGCGGATGTCCACTCAGGATCAGCAGGTCGGCGTCTTTTCCTTTTTCAAGACTACCCAGCCGGTCATCCACACGAAGCGTACGGGCAGGATTCAGGGTAATAGCCTTCAGGGCGTCTTCATTCGACATTCCGCCGCGTACGGCAAAGGCCGCGTCGACATGCAGGGTGGCCAGGTCGCGCCCGGCAAGACCGGCCAGGCTGATCCCGCGGCGATAGGGAAGAATCGAGACCTGGCACCCGGCCCGGACAAAGGCCGCAGGACGACGAACGGGAGCCATCTGGCCCTTTTCAAACAAGGGCCCGGTAGTGTTGAAATCGAAATCGGGTCCGCGTGACTTGACCAGCACCGGCACGTTCGCGGCCGCCAGGTCGGCAGCCATCATCCAGGCGTCCTTGGGCTCGTTGAGCACGGCGTCAAAACCGTACTCCCTGCTGAGGGAGAGAACGATCTTAACCTCGTGGTTGTTGGCGGGAGAAAAAATCGTCGGGCGGGTATTTTCCAGGACGGCCACATAGAGCTTGAGGCTCGAGCTGAGCTTCGGTGCGGTGGCCTTCTTCGCCCGGGCCTCAGCTCGCTTGGCGAGATAGGCCTTTGCCTGCTTGAAGCGCTCTCTCAGAAGAAAATAGTTAAGCTCGATCTGGCGCCTGGGTAACGAGAAATAGTTCATCGCCGGCTCCTTCACCAGCATCCCCCCCAGGTCGCCCTGCGTGAGCTTGATAACTGCTGAATTGCTGCCGCCGTAAAGCGGACCATCCTGTCCGAAGCCGCCAAAGAAGGGGGCTGGAAGCACCTGCATCGTCGTGATTCCATTGGCAAGGGCTATCGTGAGTTCACGATCCCAGGGATCCAGGCCATTGCCTATATTGCCCGAACTGGTCTCGATCCCCACCCCCATAGCGACTACAGCGACAAAACCCGGACAAACATACAGACCCTCAGCGTCATGAACCCGGGCTCCTTCCGGCGCTGCGAGCTCGGCGGCAACCTCGAGGATTTTTCCATCCTTCCAGGTCACGGTGCCTCGACGCACCATGGGACCGGAGACCGGCAGAACTGTGGCGCCGATAATCGCCTGGACGGCGGACTTCTTCTCTTTTTCCCTGGCCTCCTCGGCGCCAAGCGAGGCGCAGAAAAAGGCTGACAGGACGAGTGAAAGAAGTAAGGCCGGCATTCGGTGGTTGCGCGTTCTACTGGTCATCGAATCGCCTCCCCGCTCAGCTTTCCGGTAGAAGGATCATCTTCGAAAACCTTCCGGCCCTCGACATAAACAGAGAGCAGCCTGGCGGCGCCTGAGAGGGGATCCCTGTCATAGCAGGCGAAATTGGCCAGACCTCCCTTTTTGAGGCTGCCCACCTTCGCGCCAAGACCAACAACGTCAGCCGGAACCGAGGTTACGCCCGCAAGAGCCTCATGGGGAAGAACCCCTGACTTGACCATCGCTGCAAGCTGAAAGAAGATCTCCCGGTGTCCATCGATGGTGTCTCTCAAGGGAACAAAGGCCACCGGCATACCGCTGCGAAGGAACAACCTCGCTGTGTTGACATAGATACTCGTCTCAGGGATCCGTCCCATGCGAGGCTCCAGGATAACGGCCGTGATCTGCTTCCTGCGCTCGATGAGCATCTCAACGATTTCCGGAGGCTGCGGTCCTGTCACCAGGACAAACTGGAATTTGATCGGCAGCTTGTCAAAAAAGGCGAAGAAATGAGCGAGAGCGGCCGGGCTCTTCACCCTGACAAAGGCCTTCTTCTCACCCTTGAAGACCTGGACCAGGGGATCCGGAACCTTGGGCTTCGCCGGCGGCTTGGCCGCGGCAGGCTTGGCCGCAGGGGGAACGGGAGCTGGTTTCTTCTCTCCTGTTGACGGCTGGGCGGCCTTTTTCTTGGCTTCCTCCGCTTTCTTGCGCGCCGCCTCCTCAGCTTTCTTCTTCGCCGCCTTCTCCTTGAGAATATCGTCAACCGCCTTTTTCAGGTAGCGAAGGCCTGCGTCATACCAGGTCTTTCCGGAGGAAAAGCCCAACAGGAGGTAGGCCGATTTTTCCAGCACCAGTTCACCGGGCTCCTTCTCCTTGCCAAGGGCGGGCCTGATGACGGAGGCCTGGCCCGCGATGAGCCCCCTGGTGTCGTTGGGAACCACCGCGAAGGTGGTATAGCCGGTTCGTCCAAGACGTCTGTAGACCTCGTGCTTCAGGTTGAGAGACGACAGTCCGACAGCCTTACGCCCATCGGTGGGTGACGAGTTTGACTGGGAGGCTCTTCCCGGACCCGAGGTGAAGTTCACCTGGCTGATCCCGCTGAGCGGATTCACCAGGCCTGGAAGAACGACCGCCCCGGGCAGCTCGACGACCTTCGCTCCCTCCGGAGTCTTCGCGCCAGCGGCAAGCACATCTTCAATCTTGCCGTCACGAACAATCAGAACCCCGGGAGCGGCAGCCTCGCCCGCGGAACGAATGATCTTCCCGGCCCGATAAGCCACCACGTCCCCGGCCGCGGCCGCGGTGGAACTGAGAACGGCGAGCAGCGCCGGCAGAAGCAGCCGGGCGATCCGCGCTCGACCGCGCTGGCGATTGTCTTGATCCTGGTACATCTTTAATCTCATAACAGACTCCGCTCCAACGATCTCAGAAACGCTGGGGCTCCTTGCTCGTGTCGTAGGCTATCTTTCCATTCACCATCGTCAGCACCACCGACTGGCGCGGATCGAGTGGATCGCCTGTCCAGATGACGATATCCGCATCCTTGCCGGCCTCGAGGCTTCCGATTCTCTTTTCCATTCCAAGGGCACGGGCGGCATGGATGGTGATACCCGCGAGGGCCACATCTTCCTTGAGCCCCAGGCGTACGGCCATGGATGCCTGGTGGATGAGCTCCTCCGCGGGAACCACGGGGGCGTCGGTGTTGACGCCAACCGTCTTGATTCCACCACGATACCATTCGTAGGCAAGACCCCGGAAACCTCCGCGGCGATTGTCCCAGCGGAACTCTCGAGGGCCATTCATCACCTGGATGCCGCGCTTCGCGACCTCCGGGGCCAGCTCGAAACCATCAAAGGTGCCGTGATCTATAACGACCCAGAGTCCCATTTCGTCATGCAGGATCCTGAGGGTCGAAAGGATGAGGTGATATCCCTGGGTATGAACCACGACCGGGTACTCCTTGTGAAACAGCCCGCGGAACATTTCCAGGCGGGGATTCTTGACCGGCTTCTTTTTCGTTTTGTCGGCTTCCCACGCATCCCATGCCTCGGTATAGAGCTGGCCCTCCTTCAGGGCGTTGCGAATCAACCAGTTCATGCCGATCCTGGAATAGCCGAGATCGCCTCCACGACGCTCGGGGTTGCCTCCCTGGGCGATCTTCAGGGCGCCGGGGAAACGTATCAGCATCTCACTGAGATCCTTGCCCGCGGTCTTGAGCAAGGTGCCGAAGCCGCCCATATTCGTACCGCTGCCGGGAATAAAGAGCGCCGTGGTCACCCCGCCGGCCTGGGCTCTCTTGAGCAGGGCGTTGCGGGGCATGACATTGTCAAGCGTCCTGAATCCCGGGTTCACCGAGTAGACCATATCGTTGAGATCACCGCCGGCGATATGCGAGTGGAGCTCCACAAAACCGGGGACGATCCAGCGCCCGCTGGCATCGATAAGCTGGTAGCCCTCCGGAGGCTTCCAGTCCGATGCGGGCGCCGCGATAATCTTTTCAATGCGGCCGCCTGAGACAAGCAGAACTCCTCCCTCGATGGCTCCCTTTGTCACGGTGACGATCTTACCGCCTCGAATGGCCCATCGCTGCACAGCGGCACCGTCTTCGCAATAAAGCGGCCGGGCGAGAAAACTCACCGCGAGCAGAAGTATGGAGACCTTCCAGGATCTATTCATTTGCATCTACCTGTCCTTTGAACTTATCAACTCCATGCACGAGTTCCCCATCGACCATCACTCCAAGAACCCTGGCCGTTAGTGAGAAGGGCTCGCCGGAGAGAATGACGAGATCCGCATCCTTGCCCTTCTCGATGCTGCCCACCCGGTCGGAGATTCCGAACTGCTCCGCGGGCACGGTGGTCATCGAGCGCAAGGCAAGCCGTGAATTCCAGCCCTCCCTGACAGCGTAGGACACCTGCAGGGGCAAGAGCCTCGCTCCATCGGCGACTCGGGAACGAACCGAGAAGCTGATGCCGAGAGCGCTCAACCGCTGGGGCCAGTTAACCGTTGTGTTGTCCTGCTTGACGACCAGCGGATTCTGCAGGACAAGCCCCCCCGTCTTGGAAAGGAGCAAACCGGCCATCCCGGTGAGGTTCTCATCTCTTTTCAGCGAAGCAAGGCCGCTGCAAAGAACTCGGATTTTATACTGGTCTGTGTACAGCGCGACGATACCGGGAACCGATGCGGCATTGGACGCCTCGACCAGAGCCGGAACCGTGCCCGTAAAGAGCGCCCTGTAGGGCTCATAGGCTCCCTGGAGCTTGGGCGCCTTGTCCTTGAATTCGGCGCCTTTTTTCCCCGCCGCCTCCTTCTTCTTCTCAAACGCTACCCAGCTGTCATGGTAGGCCTTGGCGGTCTTGAGGGTCTTGCTCGATGACCTGGAAAAATACTGCGCGGCGTAGGGTTTGATCACTGCCGCGGCAGGATCCCTGGCCGCGAGCTTCAGGGCGGAAACCTGTCCAGCGGCCGGAGGCGCTATCAGGACCGTCGTGATCCCGGCTCGGACCAGCTCCATCAGCGCGGGGTCACGCGGGTCGATCGAGTCGACGAGCCTGAAGTCGGCCGCCTTGCCAGCCCCCGCGCTGCCGGGGGCCGCATCAAAGCCCGGCGCAAGGGACTCGGCGCGAGAACCGGCGGTCCCACCCGCATCGATCAGGCCGGGGATGACCGTCTGGGAAGACGCGTCGATAACCCGTACAGCCTTGTCCAGTCCGTCATGAAGCAGGCCAGGACCGGCGTACTCGATCTTGCCTTTCCTGACGATCACGATGCCGTTGGAATACTCCGCGCCGCTGCCAATGACGAGACGTCCGGCACGAATGACAGTGCAATCTTCTGTGATCGGAGGAGCCCTGTTGAACACCAGCTCGCCATTGATGAACACGGCCTGTACACGGTTGTCGGCACTCAGCGGATCACCGCCGAGCACGACCAGGTCCGCGTCTTTGCCCTCGGAGATGCTGCCAATGCGGTCAGCCACCCCGAGAACCCGCGCGGGATTGAGAGTGATTGCCCGCAGAGCCTCGCGAGGTTCCATTCCAACTCTTACCGCCGCGGCGGCCTGCAGGAGGAGGTTCTTCCCCTCGGCATCGGTAGGACTATTGAGTATCACCGGGACTCCGGCGCGATGCATTCTCAAGATAGACTCCTCCTGGAGCCGGCCCTCGATGGCAGGACTCTGCAGATCTCCCCCAGGCAGCTTGCCGGATTGGAACGCCCCGGGGAAAATTACAGGCACCTTCATTTTGGCAAGCCAGGGCGTAAGTTTCTCGGCCTCAGCCCCCCCCTCGATCACCACCTTGATGCCCGCCTCGCGGGCAAGCTCGAGGATATGATAGATGTCCCTCGCCTTATTGGCCCGCACACGAAGATGATCGCCGCCGGATATAACAGGATAGAGGCTCGCAGAGATGGGGTCGTAAGCCGGCCGAGAGGTTCCAGTCCGCAGGTGGCCGGCAAGTGAATCGCGATATCCTCGAGCCCTCGAAATCACCTGCCTGAGAGCAAGAAACTCCCCGGCACGGGATTGGGGCAACGGCGGCACGAGCACCTCAAACGGATTGTCCGGAGAGGCTCCGATCGGAGGGGAGTAGATCGAAGGCTGGATACGGGAGAGCTCTCCAAGGGTAACCTGGAAACCACTCGATTCCGAAACGACTCGCATCCTGGGATTGGCCTTCGAGCCGGCAGTCTTGACCACGGCTCCCTGCCCCGAAATCAGCCTCGTTCTTGTCTTCCCAACCGGCACTCCCGGCGCCAGGTAGACCGAGGTCACCCCTCCTCTGAGCAGCTCGCGGTTCTCACGGTAAAAATCCCAACCGTCGATCGCCTGGACCTGGGGAGAGAGGCTCCCGAGCGTCTCGCGATTGTCGCTGGCGAGATTGGTCTCGGCGTCAAGGAGACCCGGCACAACCACGTAGCCGCGCAGATCATGAATCTTTATCCCGGCGGGAATTTTCACATCTTTGCCAACAGCCTTGATCCTGCCGTCCTCGACAACCAGGTTCGAGTTCTCATAGATCTCCCCTGAAACCGTGTAGACCGTCGCGCCGCGCAGGGCAAAGGTGCGAGACGGGGCTCCCTCACCAGCTCGAAGAACGGCCGGCAGAAGCGCCGCGAACATGACGAGCAGGCTCCAGGCCCAGGCGCCGCTCACGCGGCCCCTTACCAGGCTCAGCTCTCGTTGTTGTACGGATCTCTGCATTTTTCTTTCTCTGGATTTTCTATTCCTGGACAGGCGCTTCAGAACGACCTCTCCGGGTCCTTGAGCAACCGCTCGAGATCACGATCCTTGCCGCGTTCGTAGACCTCCTTGCCCTCGATGAAGACTCGTTCAACCCAGCTGCGGGCATCGAGCGGATCACCTGAGAAGATGGCGATGTTCGCATCCTTGCCGGCCTCTATGGAGCCGACACGGTTGTCAATACCGATGAGCCTGGCGGGGATGATCGTGATGGTTTCGAGAGCCTTGTCCCTGGGCATACCGAACTGAACCAGCCGCGCGGCCTGGTACCAGTGATGGTAGGGGCCGCTGCGCCCGAAGTAGGGCCCGGTATTGAAATTCGAATCGGAGAGCACCTGCAACGCGAATGGGACTCCAGCCTTGTGGAGGACGATGGGAGTGATGTGCCGCTTCTCCGCTCCGGTCTCATCATTCTTGTCCCAGACTTCGAGCTGGGGATTGATAATCACAGGACCGAGTCCCTTGCGAGCCGCCAGGATGTCGGCGAGCTTCCAGGCGTCCGGCCCGAGCACGAGCGTCGCGTCAAGATGGTTGGCATCGATAAGCTCGAAAGCCTTGAAAACATCGGAGGCGGTCGGACAGTTGATAAAGGCGCGGAGCTTTCCCCTCACCAGGTCGCGCATGGGCCGGTCCCGCTCGCTGACCTTTTCCGATGGCACCTTCTTCCAGTCAATCTCTCCCCATCCTGGGCGGGTATTTACCAGGTCGGTCAGGGAGAGCTTCTTGTTTTCAATCAGCGGAGCCTCGCCGCCGGCCCCCTGGAGAGCCTTCATCCTGGAATAAAAGTCGTAGAAGGATTTCCGCAGCGCAGCCATATTGCCCATCCTGTTTTCACCGGAGGCAGGCTGAAGCGAGAGTTTCATGGCCGATGGCGTTTTAACGACAAGCTCCTCGACCGTTTTGCCGCTCGTACGAATAACGGCGCCCTGGCCGCCGAACCGGGTAACGTTCCCGGCAATGCAATGAACGCTGGTAACTCCGTGGCGCAAGGCGTTGCTGAGGCCGGGAGAGCTGGGATCGATTCCATCCAGAACCGTAACGTAGGGAACGTTGGAGAAGCGCTCGTTGGAGACGCGGAGACCATTGACACTATGCGCATCGACGATACCTGGCATCGCTACCGCCCTGGGCATATCTACGACGCGCGCCGTACGAGGAATCTCAACATCTGTCCCTACAGCCTTGATGCGGCCGTTTTCCATAACAATGACGGCCTTCTCTATGTCCTTGCCGGACACCGTGATCGCCCGCCCGACCTTGAGCGCGACAACCTCGTCCGGCTGCGCGGTGAGACTTGCGGTTAGAAGCAATATCGGGGTAATGAAGTTCATGTCGTTACCTGTAGTCCTCTTTCAATAATCCCCTTGCGGGGCCAGTGATCTTCGTTGGTTTATTTTTTCACGGGGACGCTCAATCGGCGGCGCGCCCCTGGCTGGATCAGCCACCAGCTCTCCATTGACCATCACCCAGAGCACCCCGGCCTTCAGGTCAAAGGGGGAGCCGCCGAAGGCGACGAGGTCCGCGTCCTTTCCAGGCTCAAGGCTCCCCACCCTGTCGCTGACGCCAAGAATTCGCGCCGCTGCCAGGGTCAGGGCCTCCAGGGCCGCCGCCTCGGACAGACCGTTGCGAACACGCCAGGTCACCCTCTCTCTCAGGGAAACCAGCGAAGAGGCCGCATCCGAGTAGAAGGCGAAGGGGACACCCACCCTGTACAGCTCCGCGGGAAGACGGGCTCCCAGGTTGAGGTTGGCCTCCAGTTCGTTGCCGGACCAGGTTTCCCCGGCGCTCAGCACCAATGCCGTCTGCTTTTCCTTAAGCAGATCGACGAGATGAATAGCCTCCCTGGCGCCTTCGATCTGGATCTTCAGCCCAAACTCCCCGGCAATACGAAGCGCCGTCAGGATCTCGTAGCGCGCCTGCGCCCGGACCCGGAGGACACGAGTGCCCTCGTGTACCCCCCGCAGAACAACTCGCTCCCGTGGAGTCAGCATATCCTTGAGATCTCCGACCACGTGACCGTTATCCCAGGCCTTCGGAATCCCCGGGAGACCCTCCAGCAAGGCCCGCCTGGCAAGAAACACCGTACCCATCCTCGTATTCGGTATCCGGTAGAGATAGCTGGTGGGGCGGCCCGAGCGAAGGTTCCTGTTGCCGGAGGATGCCATCTCCGTCAGGCTCATGGCAACGAAGGAGGTCTCCTTGAGAACCGAGTCCGCAAGGCCGGCGCCATGCGTCTTGATCACGCCGCCAAGACCGCCGATGACATTGCGATCGCCGGGTGTAACAGCCGCCACGGTCACTCCAGCGCGCAAGGCAGCCCTGCGGTCGGTGTTGCCCAGGTCACTTCCGAGCAGCGCCGGCAAGCCCGGCGTCAATTCCCGAAATTCATCAGCTCGTCTTCCGCTTACCCCCAGGCCGGAGCCCGCGTCGATCAACCCGGGACAGATGGTGCCAGGGACATCGATGACCAGGAGGCCGGGAGTCGCCTTGTCGATATCTATTCGTTTGCCAAGCTGAACGATCTTGCCGGCGCGAATCAGGATCTGCCCCGGCTCGAGAGGTTCACCTGAAACCGTGTACACCTTCCTCGCCCTGACCAGGATGGTCGGGCTCGAGGCCCGCTCGATAGCCACCGGTTTTTTTATCGCCCCCAGGGCCGCCGGCGCCGCTGGGGATCCGGCATCTTCGGCTATCCCGGACAATTTGACGGGCGCTTCGATAGCCTGTCCGTCCTTGTAAACCAGTTCGCCATCGATAAAGACCAGGTTGACGGGCGCGGTCAGGGTCAGCGGGTTGCCATCCCAGACGACGAGGTCGGCATCGGCTCCCTTCTCGATCTTACCAATCCGCTCCGATACTCCATACAGGGCAGCGGGATGACTAGTTAACGACCGAAGCCCCTCAGCCTCGCTCAAACCGTACATGATCGCCAGGGCGGCCGAACTGAGGGGATCCACCAGGGTTCCGCCCGATGCCCAGGAGAAAGGAATGCCCTGCTCTTCGAGAATCGCAGGAGCGCGCAGGACCCGCTCAGGCTCCTCTATGGAATAAGGTCCGAGGATCGCCCGGGAGCCCCGGGGGAGCTGTCCGAAGATCCCGCCATCGGTACCGACCCCCTCCAGGAAGGCTATTGGAACGCCATGCCCACTCGCCAGGGCGAAGGCGCGCTCGGCCTGGGTAAGATTCTCGAAATAGGCGACCACGGGTACACGGGAACGCTTTGAATCTTTTCCGTAGCGACTCTTCAGCCAGCCGTCAAAAGCATCAACGGCACCGCTGTGGGCGGTGGGATAGCGCGCCAGGTTCAGGTTGGGCGCCAGGGAGGTCTTCACCGCGGCATCTTTACGCAGGACCCGCAGGGGAACCCCGCCATGAAGCAGCTTAACGAGACTGACCGCCCCTCCGACGACATTATTCCGTCCCGGGCTCAAGGCAACAGTCGTCACCCCGCGGCCCAGGAAGGTCGCGATATCATCATCCCAGGCATCAAAACTGTCGAGAACACGCAACTCATCATTAACAGCCTTCGAGAGATCATCTACATCTCCCTTCAGGGTTATATGCGAATGAGCATCGATAAAACCGGGCAGAAGAAAGCGGCCGGCAAGATCGAAAACGGCGGTGCTGGCATCCTCCTTGACAGGATCGGTCGTTACCTTCTCGATCTTGCCTTTACGGATAACCACTGTCGCCTTCTCTATCACCTCGAGGCCCCCGACCGCCGCCCTCATCACAACCGCGTTCTTCAGGATCGTTGGACCGCCGGGGATCCACCCGTTACCGTTTTGCCTGATCGCATCAAAGCTCAATCCCGCTGCCGGTCCCTGCCCGGCTTTTTCAGCCGCCGCCCGGCGCGTCGAATCAGTCCGCCCCTCGACTATGACCGAGACAACCCTGCTTCGAACATCAAGTGGAGGGCCATCGAGCAGAACCAGGTCCGCATCTTTCCCCTTCTCGATGGAACCAAGCTTCTTTTCCAATCCCAGGCATTTGGCTGGCTGCATGGTGATCGCCTGGAGCGCCATGGAGGAATCGAGTCCTCCCCGTACCGCGGCGCAAGCCTGGAGGCGAAGGTACCGCGAACCGACCCCGGAGGAGGCTCCGGAGCTGATAGCCAGTGGGATTCCAGCCTTCGCAAAGGCGCCCGCAAGACGCTCACTCTCCGCGCTGCGGCGCAGGTCCAGGGATCCGTGAAGAACCGGTCCAACCGCCACGGTCACACCTGATGCGGCCAGCTCCGCGGAGGCCGCCAGCGCCCGGCCGGCGCCTGAAAGAGTCAACTCAAGCTTAAACTCTTTCCGCAGGCGCAGGGCATAGCGAACATCATCCGCGCGATGAGCCTCGACAAAGATGGTAAGTTCACCCTTCAGAGCCCGGCTGAGCGCCTCAAGGGCCATGTTGAGCTTTGGCACCTTGGGGGCCTTGGGACCCTTTGAAGCCGGAGGCTTCGCCGGCGCGGCTTTCGTCGCTGGCCTGGAAGGCCCTTTGGGCTCCTTCTTCTCCGGCTCTTTCTTCTCCGGCCTGGCAGACTCCTTGGACTCCTTCTTCTCCGGCTCCTTCTTCTCCGGCTTCTTCTCGTCCTTTTTCTTACCGGCCTCGGCCTTGGCTTTTTTCGCCTTCAGCTCGGCATTGTATTTCCCGGCCGCCTTATTGTATTTCTCAACTTCCTTCCAATACTTGTCCCAGGCTTCGCTGTAATCACGGGCTGCGACAAGCTGTCTCCTGAGAGCGTAATATTGCTCGAGCCGCTGGGCGCTGGTCGAGGTTGAGCCCGCAACGCCGAGGGAAAGAACGATATGAGACTCCCTGCTCAGAAGCAGTTCGGCAAGCGACCCAGATGTCTCTTCGCGGCGGCGAAGCTTCAAAATCGCTCCGAGACTGCTCTGGTTGCTTCCACCCACCCCGCTGACCGCCACCGTTGTGACCCCCTCCTCGCGGGCAAGACTCCAATCCTCGAAGGAATCGAGTCCATCGGCCACGGTTATCTTCGCATCGGCGCCAAAGGCCGTTGAGGACTCCGGCACCAGCTCGAGACTCCGCAGATCGATCATTCCCGGCATCAGGTGAAGACCGCTCGCATCGATCCGCTCGGCTCCGGCGGGAATCTGCACACCGCCATCCTTTCCCAGAGCGGCAATCTTGCCATCGGAGACCAGCACGGTGGCCCCTTCGAGAACCTCCCCATTGCCGATATGCACAGTCGCCGCGGTGATCGCCAGGTCAGCCGCGTTCAGGACCGGACCCAGCGACAAGCTGACCGCCAGGACAAAGGCGCGGCGGAGAATGGAACTCGACCCGGCGCCAGCGGACACCGGCCAGGATCTCGTCAGTATTGTGTTTTTGCGCAATCTATTGCGTAGAAATGAAATCACGCTACGCAGAGCGCTTGAAATATAGGTCACTGATATTCAGGCAAATAAGGGTGAAAGCCCGGTAGACTCCACCGATAGAAGATTCCTCGCTAGTCGTTGACATTTCATTTTATCGGTTCTTAGGGGACTTGTAAATCAAGACGACAGCTAAGCTACCAACGAAAACAAAGCAACCTTCATGCCCACCTGGGGGAAAATAGGGCCTGCTGGACGATAATCCGGTTTTCACGCCTCTTGGTTTTCTATTGATAGAAGTATCCAGCACTGCTTAGGATGCGCCGTTTACACCAAGCTCTAGATTATTCCGAAAGACATTCATGTCAGAAACCAACGCTAGCGATACCGCGGCTCTCGAAGAGCTCGCTGTCAATACCATCAGAGTTCTTTCCTTTGAATGTGTACAAAGGGCGAATTCAGGCCATCCCGGCCTGCCAATGGGCTGCGCAGACCTCGCCTACACACTCTTCACCGACTCCCTGAAATTTGACCCGAAGGCCCCTGAATGGCCTGATAGAGACCGTTTTGTGCTCTCAGCCGGGCATGGCTCCATGCTCATCTACTCCATGCTGCACCTCTGCGGCTACGACCTGCCGCTGGAAGAGCTGAAGAATTTCAGACAGTGGGGCTCGATGACTCCCGGCCACCCTGAATACGGCGATACTCCAGGCGTCGAAACAACGACCGGCCCGCTTGGGCAGGGAACAGCGAACGCGGTTGGATTCGCGCTTGCCGAGAGCCTCCTGGCAGCCCGGTTTAACACCCCCGAACACAAGCTGGTTGACCATTTCACCTACGCGCTGGTCAGCGATGGCGACCTGATGGAGGGCATCTCTCACGAAGCCGCCTCGCTTGCCGGGCATCTCGGTCTCGGGAAACTTGTCTACTTATATGACGATAATGCCATCACAATCGAAGGCGGCATGGAACTCGCCAGCAGCGAGGATACGTCCGCTCGTTTTGAGAGCTATGGCTGGCAGGTCCAGAAAATCGATGGGCATGATCGGCAGGCCATCGCGGCCGCCCTCGAGGCGGCTCGGGCGGAAACCGCCAGGCCCAGCATCATCATAGCGAAAACGACGATCGGCTTTGGCAGCCCCAACAAATCCGGATCCTCGGGCGTCCATGGGTCTCCCCTTGGGGATGAAGAATGTGGACTGACCCGGGAGGCTCTCGGCTGGAATTACCCCGAATGCACCGTACCCGACGAAGTCCGGGCGCTTTTCCTTGAACCGGGAACCGCCGGAGCCGGGAAGCACTCGGCCTGGAACGAGCTCCTGGCTGATTACCGTGAAAAGAATCCTGAGAAGGCCGCTGATTGGGATCGGATGCAGGCGGGAGAACTCCCGGCTGAGCTACGCGAGAGCCTTCCCGTCTTCGAAAGCTCCGAGGGCAGTATCGCGACCCGGGCGGCCTCCGGAAAGGTCATCAACGCGATTGCCGATGTGATCCCCGAGCTGATTGGCGGGTCCGCTGATCTCGCCCCATCGAACAACACCATGGTGAAAGACCAGGACTCCATCCAGGGCGACCGAATGGCCGCGCGCAATATGCACTTCGGCATCCGTGAGCATGCCATGGGTGCGATGATGAACGGAATGGCCTTGCATGGAGGCATACGCCCCTATGGCGGAACCTTCCTGGTCTTCAGCGACTACATGAGACCCAGCGTCAGGCTGGCCGCCCTGATGAAGCAGCCTGTAATCTACATCTGGACCCATGACAGCATCTTCCTTGGAGAGGATGGCCCCACCCACCAGCCGGTCGAACATCTCGCCGCCCTGCGCGCGATACCAAACCTCCGGGTCTTCCGCCCGGCCGATGCTAACGAAACCTCGATGGCCTGGGCCCTCTCGCTGGAACACGGATCCGGACCAAGCGCCATCCTCCTTTCGAGGCAGGGACTGCCCATCTACGATGACACCAGGCTCGGCCAGGGCTCTGAGCGAGGCGCCTACGTCCTCGACCGGGAAGAGGGAGACGATGGGCCCGCTGTCATCCTCCTCGCTTCCGGCTCGGAGGTAGCTACCGCCCGCGAAGCGGCTGGGATGCTCAAAGAACAGGGAGTCGCGGCGCGGGTGGTCAGCATGCCCTGCTGGGAAATTTTCGAAGAGCAGGACAAGGACTACCGGGAATCGGTTCTTCCCCGGGCGATTACCGCTCGAGTGGCCGTTGAGGCCGGCTGTCCCTTCGGCTGGGAGCGGTACACGGGCCAGGACGGAGTCGTCATCGGCATGAACCGCTTTGGAGCTTCGGCTCCGATCAAGGAGCTCTCTGAAAACTTCGGCTTTACCGCCGAGAACGTTGCCGCCCAGGCGAAGACCCTGCTGGGCGGCTGAGGCGGCAGACCGCCGCTTCAGGCTCGCCAGCCCGAGCCCTTCCCATCGGGAAGAAACCTGAACTCGGACTCTGTCCTGCTCGAGCGCAGTTGCTCCCGTGTCTTTTCATCCAGCCGGGCATATTCCTTCAGGAACTCGTGCAGGCTCTGGGCTGTCTCAGGCGAGATGCCGTGCTCCATCTGGCATGTGTCCGCCTCGGCGATCCTCTCGTCGACGCCCAGCACCTCTGTAAGAAACGTAACCAGGTCGCTGTGGCGATGTACCAGGGCGCCGGCCAGCTTCCGGGCCAGCGGTGTCAGGCAGATACCACGACCATCACTCCGCTCGATCATGCGAAGCTTCTCGAGTCCCTGCACCGCCCTGGTTACCGCCGGCATCCTCACCCCGAGCCGCTCGGCTATATCGGTAACCCTCACCTTGTCCAACTCCCCGGAAAGATTGAAGATGGTCTCGATATAATCCTCCTGGGCGGTGGACAGGATGTTCCCGGCCGTCGGCTTGTTTTCTTTTTCACCCGTCATTTTCTGATCCAATCAACCGGAAATCACTGGCCGGCCAGGGGCCTCCATAAATCGATGGGTTTTTCTGCATCGGTCTTGAAAGGAAGCTCAACCTTCCTCCCGGCTCCCGGAACGATCTCCGGGAAAGATCATTCTCTACAGACAGGCCCCCGCTGGCAAGAATGCAGGAGGCCTGTTCCTCGAACATCTTTTCTATATCCACCCCCCCGCCTGCTCGGTATATTCTCCGGGTAGATCTCCTGCACCCGCGCAGGGGAGGCTCTCGCCGGTCGAAAATAAGATCCTGCTCATGAAATATCCAGTTCTGCTTCGAGCTCTCCTTCTTCTCGCCTTTTCGGCGCCAGCCTGGGCGGCTGAAAAAGACCCCGCCGCGATTATCGCGGCGCTGGAGAAAGGGAACGATACCGCCCGCCTGACCCGGGAGCTTGCGGAGCTCGGACCAGGAGCCCTTGATACGATCAGGGAAAAGATCAGAACGGGCCCATCGCCTGTCACAAGCTTCCTTGAACAGGCCCGTAACAGCATTGTCGCCGAGCAGGTGTCAGTCGCTCTCAGAAAAGGCCTCGCGTCACAGCTCTCCTTTGACGGCCAGTATCATGAGCTCGGAAAGAACAGGGCCGAAAACATCGAGGCGCTATTCTACCTCCTCAACGACGAATCAAGCCCCCTGACGCTGCGTCTCACGAGCTGTCGGGCACTGGCGGACATTAGCGACAAGAGCATCCTTCCCCGGCTTCGTCAGCTCTATTGGGACCTGCTTCTGGACTCCCGGCTTCGCGAAGAGCTGGGCATCATCCTTGCGATATTCGGCGACACCCAGTCGGTTGAAAAGGAGTTGAGCAGGTACGAGCAATTTGCCAATCACCAGCGAAGCCTGGTCAGGCTGAGCGCCAATGTCCAACTTTCCAATATCTACTACCGAATCCGCGACTACGAGAAAGCCGTCGAGGCCTACGAGAAGATTATCGATCTTTCCGAAAGAATACTCAAAGCCGAGAGCCAGGCCGGCATCCCGAAAGGACTTCTGGATGCGCGGAAGGACCAGATCAACCTCCACTACTACAATGCCGCCTGCTCCAATTCCCTGAATGGATCCCTTGAACGCGCCAGGAAATACCTGCTGAAGGCTGTCCAGGGGAACCCCGAGCACTACGGCAACATCAACAAAGATGGTGACCTGCTCAAGCTGAGAAAAGATCCCGGCTTTCCCGCCTTCATGACGAAGCTCGGCCGGCTCTTTGAAGATGAGGAGCTCTAGGGCCTACGGCTCAACGCGGGCCGCTACTCCTCCTGCTTGCCTCCGCGGCTCTCCCGTTCCTTCGCCCTCAGCTTCTCGAGAAAACCCTCCGGTATCTTCGGAAGGTTCCGCTTGCCGGGGGATGGATCTTTCCAGGCCCTGAAAGACCGGCTTCCGTCCTGCTTTCTTCCCCAGGAGCTTCCCAGCGGAACCCCCCTGAAAGCACATCCATGGACAAGCAGGCTCCCCTCCTGGGGCGCGGTATAGAGGCCGACAAATTCACCGGAATTCGACAGCTTGAAGCTCGTATGCCGATCGCGATTCAGACCATCGCAATAGAAGACCTCGTAGCCGCCGGGCTTGATAACAATATCGTCCCTGATAAGCCACTTTGCCTTCCTTCGCCTCTCATCGGAGAGATAGAGTCCTTTGAGAGAGAGGTCGCTGCCGGATTCGTTAAATATTTCTATGAACTCGCCCGGACCATCCGCCGCGCCTCCAGGCCGTGGACAAACCTCATTGATAAACAGCTTCGGAAGCACCGGCAACGCCAGCTTCAGATCCGGAGCTCCAAGAGGGTAGGAACGCTCCAGGCCATTCTCCGAGCTTGCCCGAAAATAATACTCGGTCCGGGGTCGATCCTCCTTATTCTCCAGGGTCAGCAGGTAACGATGCCTCTCCGGATCCCAGGACATCGCAACAGAGCGATAGTCCTCTTCGGTCACTGGTCGGTACATCAGCTCGAGTTCCGGCCGTTTTCCCCTGGACGATTCAGCCGAATTCTGAAACCTGAAGGTGATCAGCAGGTCCTTGTTGTTCTGGCGGATAACCGCGTGGGAGAAATAGGGGCTCGGACACTCCCCCCTGCTCTCCCCCTCGGACACGAAAACCCAACCGCCAGCGGCCCCAGGCTCTTTTTTCTGCAGGATGTCCCGACCCTGGTACCCATTGAAGACAAAATCCGCGACCAGCAGCCCCCTGTCCGGAACACGTCTCCAGAGCACCAGCGACCCTCCTGCCATACGGCTCTTTCCCGCGGCCACGGACAGCTCGAGCCTGAAACTTCCTCCAGGCGCAAGCTGCTTCTGCCTCCCAAGGAGACCGGGGCTCAGGAAGAATCCCTCAGAGAACCTGTAGCTCGCGAGGTCTACCGGCAGGTTCGAGCGATTGCTCAGCTCAATCCAGGGAGCGCCTGCGGATGGATTGAGCGACCAACCCGAAAAGAAAACAGGCTCCGCCGCGACTTTCCTGACCCGCCGGACCATCGCGCCAAGAGCCTGGGCTCTCCTGCGATGCCCGGACTTGAGTTGCCGAACCGAACGTTCCAGCGTGGCGGCCTCATCATAAGGCCAGATCGTCTGCCAATCCTCGAGAGAGGCAGCCACCCTGGCGGCGGCCTTGTCGACCAACACATCAAATCGAACGGGGGACAACTCCTCCCGCAACATCGATTCCACACGCTGGAGATAGAGCTCTCGCAAAGCCGGCACCTTGAAGAAACGGGTAAAGAGCACCAGCCACGCGGCGCGCTTCGGGGTTCCGGGCCGCTGGCAGAGAGGAAAGAGTGCCCGCTCAAGCTCTCCGGGAGTAAGGTCCCGAAGCTCTTTTTCCAGATCACGGATCCCCCAGTCGCCGTTATGGTAGGCCTCTCTGAAAAGCTCCCACTTTCCATTGCGCGAATCTTTCAGCAGGAAAAAATCTTTCGGGTCGGGATCAAGCTCGCCTCGGATCGCCGCGAAGGCCAGCCGGTCTATGAATCTCTGCAGATAAAAGCGACTCCTGAAGAAGCCCTCCATCTCTCCCGGGTGAAGCCTGTTGACCTGCCTGACGAGTGCATTGACCGACAGGAGATCGCCGCTCTTGCCTACCCGGTCCGCTCGCAAATCCCAACTCGAACGCCAATGGTCATCACCTTTGAGGCGGCTCAACGGGCCTGTCTTGTCAAGCAGGACGCGCTTTCGAAATTTACTGTCAATCCTTTCGATGTCGTAGCGCAGACCGAAGAATCTGCCATTGATCAATACGATCACAGGTTCCGTAAGCCCAGCCGCAAGCCCGAGCGACTCAGCGGCCAGGGAGGTGAGACATTGCCGCATCCGGGTAAAATCGAACTCCTCGGCGCTGAGCAAGAGAACATCCCGCTTGCGAAAGACCCTGAAGCTGTCGCGAGCCATATCCACCACCAGGCTCTTATGTGCCAGCCACCTGCCCGGTCGAGCGTCAAAACCCAGCTCTACCGGGAAGCGCCCCTTCATATACAGAAGCTCAGCGGCAACCCGCCGCGCGGAGCCCTCGGGAGTCGCCATGTGCCGTAAATTCTCCTGGCTGATACGGAAATCATAGATCTTCGGGTCGCCCTCGCGATAAACGGCGGCCTTGAGAGCGAAGGGTTCGGAAAGAGGCCCCCTGGTCCCACTGATATCCTGCCCCTCTACCCGGTAGTAATAGGTCTCACCTGGTACCAGATCACGATCGATAAGATACGGAGTTCTCAGAACCCGGTCATTCAATGAAGCGAAGGGACCGGACGCATCCTCTCCTCGATAAACATTGAAACCGGCAAGAGGAGCTGTACCCCAATCCCCGCCGCCCAGCGGCTGCCAGGCGAGGGTGCTGTGAAAGAGCCCCGACCGGCCTGAGAGAACCGGCTTTACCAGGGAAAGCTCCGCCGCAGCTCTCGCGGAAGCGGGCTCGACCCTGATCTTTGAAACCCGCGGTCCCCGGTCCCCGGTGATCGCCGTGAAGCGCAGGTCAAGCCAGCCATCAAAGACACCTACTCGAAAGACCCTCTGGAGAAGGTTGAAATCCCCGGCCTCATCGAAAATATCCAGGCCCTCGACAGCGACCTTCCCCTCCGCCTCGACATCGAAAACTCGAAGTCCCGCGGCAGCGACCTCAGTCTCCACCAGGTCGAGAGTCACCAGGTAGTCGCCCCTCTCGAGCTTGAAAACATACTTACTGTCCCCTGTTCGCCACGAGACCGGCGCGCCGGACGGCCAGCCTCTTACGGTGCCAGCCTCGAGAGCTCCGGAGGTTCCTCCGATATAGCCGTAGCCGCGATTGACACTGAAGGGGAGGTCCGGCAAGCCCTTGTCTTCACCCTCGATCTTGCGCGAAGCGACAGCCCCACAACGCAGGGTAAGCGACTCACTCCAGACCGTATCCAGGCCCAGGAAGAACGAAGCCAGGAGGGTCAACAGAACCATGGCCCTGCCGCCCCTGCTGCGCCGAGGCATCGGATAAGAACTCCCAGGATCGCGCCCCGCTTGATTCACAACCATCCGATCTGCCCGCCCTGAAGACTCCAATCAGGAAGATGACCCCTTGCCAGCAGAGCCGGCCGGCTCTTTCTTCTCCGGAGAGGAATCAGGTTCGGAACCGAGACCCTCCCGCAGCAAATCCTGAAAAGCCTTGCGCTCATTTTCGTCCAATTTGCCATCGCCATTCTTGTCAAATCTCTCCATCACACCCTTAAGCCCGCCAGAGGATGCGCCGCCTTCGTTCGAACCCGGCCCTGGCGTGGTTCCGGCTCCATTTCTGCCCCCGGTGCCGGCACCCGAAGATGTATCCGATTTGGCGCCATCAGCCTTGTCGTCCGCGCCTCTTCCAAAAGAAGAATCGAGCTTCTTCAACTCCCTCTCCGCGATGCTCTTCGCCAGGCCGGCAGCCCACTCCTTGGAGATCTGACCAGTGATCTCGAGAGAAGAAAAATAGACGGTGCTGTTGTTGGTAAAGATATTGAAGGAACCCGTATGAGGGATCTTTTCCGCGAGACGCGTAAGGGCCACGCTGTTTCTATAGCCAAGAGCCTTGCTGTTCACCTTCCATTTAAGGGCGCTGTTTTCCATCGAGATCGAAAAACGAATCGTTCCCGGCCGGAGCAGAGAACCAACCGGCTGGGACCAGATCTTCTCATCCCTGCGGCTATGCAGCCCGACGCCATGCTCTCCCGACAGAAGCGCGAAGGAAGATTCCCTGAGATATCCGGGAAGAAAACCGGTCAGCGTTCTCGCCAGGCCTCCCAGGCGTCCCCCGCCCAGGATGTCACCGAGGGCGACCTCGGGCTTGTAGCCCATCCCCACCGCGAAATAATCCGCCGGAGGCTCTCCATCCTCGTTACTTTCACGCCAGGCATTGTAATTAAAAGTCCGGGATGCGGTCACCCGGTCCTTCTCTTCGGTCCAGAGAGCCACATTGATGTTCGGCGCGGCCGCATTGTAGCCGCCGCTAGGTACCACGCCGTTGATCGCAATCCTCGATTCAAAGGGATTGGCCGCGAGAAAACGAACCTCTCCCTTGAGTTTGAAAAAGCGCTTCTTCTCGACCCAGTCGATCGTCGTTGCTCGCCCACCGACGGGGTAAAAATCCTGGAGCTGATCCATCGAAGAGAAATCGTAGGTCAGGGTCGTGAGGCCATTCTTGCCTTCCTTGACGGCCTTGGCATTGAAGACGGCCTCTACCGAGGCGCCCGCCAGAGCCGCGATGCGGGCACGCAGGAACAGTTCATGCAACGAAGAACGTACCTTTGCGTAATCGGCCCGGCTTTTCCAGGCCCCGATCAGAACTCCTGCATCTGCGGCGATGAAATTCCACAGGTCCGTCGGCACCGGCTTCTTGCCGGCGGAGAGCTTACTCTCGAGCTTTTGCAGCGAGAACAGGCGCGTCTCCCGCCAGGAATCAGCGTACTTGACAAGCAGGCGCTCGTTTTCTTTCCTGTAGGTATCGGCCTCGGCGGGCTTTTCCCCCAGGAGCAGTTCGCTCCCCCGGCCAGCCCCATCCCTCAACAACAGCAGCATACCAAGACCCTGCATAATATCCGCCTTCTCCAGACCCGCGCGTCCCGGCTTCCCCATCAACGCGACAATGCTGTTCGCATCAAGCCCGAGAATACGATGAGCCTCCGGAACCGCCTTGGACCCGGACGCCTGAATCCTTACCGCGGGCCCCTCGACCCCGAGCACCTTGTACTTCTGCTCCTTGGCATTCTTAGCCGCCGTCAGGATTTTCACAAAGGACTTGGATTTTACGGACTCGGAAAAGATCGCCTGGAGCTCCTCCCAGACCTTCCCGCTCAAATAGACCTGCTTGCCTAACATGGTGAGAAGAGCCTTGGCCTCTTTATTTGCTATCTTATCGAGGCCCCCGAGCTTGCCGGTAATGCCATCGAGATGCTTCTTGGCTCCGGGAAAATCAAAATCGGCCAGCAACTCGAAAACGCCATCCCGGTTGTCCTCGACAAATTTCAGGCTGTTCGCCATACGGCTCTCGGCCAGGGTGACCTCCGCCGCCATCGACTGGAGACGGGATTCTTCACTGGAAGGCATCCTCACCCTGAGCGTAACAATTTCCGTACGGGCTTTTTCAAAATCGCCGTTCTTAACCATCTCTGTCACCTGCTTGCCCGCGGCATCCATAGCGGCGCGAACCAGCTGGCCAAGCTTTGTTCGCGGGGCTGAAGCCATCTCGGCCCCGAGCTCGGAGTGCCTGGCAAGGAAGCCGGTAAGCGCCTCGTCAGCCTTGCGCAGCTCCTTCTTCCCCAGCAGAACATCGATGGCGACCAGTTCGGCGGAGGCTGCCTCCTTCCGCTTCTTCAGGTCCGCCTTCCTGGCAAGCTCCGCCTTGGAGCGAAGCTCCTTCAGGAGCTTCTCGGCGGGAGCCTTGATCCGCGGATTGTCGCCCAGCAGATTTTCCAGACGCAGAAGAGCGGCCGACGCTTCCAGTTCTCCCTTTGAGTAGAGAGCCTCAATGCTCTTGAGCTCCTTGAGGGCAATCTTTGAGGCATCGCGCTCAATTCCGGGAGTTGGCTTCTTGCTCTTCACGGGCTTCGTTTTCGTCGTACGCGGCTCGACCATCTTCGACCTGCCGCCCCCATCATCGTCGTCGTTCATCAACTTTGAGACCAGGACCAGGACGAGAACCAGCGCAACGATTCCTATTACCGAGCCTACAACCAGGTTGGACTGGGAGCCCTGCGCCGGACGGCGCTGTCGTATGGCTGCGCTGCGGCCGGCGGCGGGACGCGAACCCTGGCTCACAGAGGCTCCCCTTGCGACGCGCGCCTTGCCCTTTGCCGAGATACCTTTTCTGTACTGAGACGGATCCAGGGCGGAAAAGACCTGGTCCGCATTGTCGTAACGGCTGTCAGGATTGCGCGCCAGCATTTTCTGTACGACGGCAGAGAGCCCACCGGGAATTTCCGGTACCAGGCGGCGGAGCGGTGTCGGGTCGTTGTCCAGCTTGGCCCGGATGATTTCCTTGACGCTGGACCCATCGAAAGGGGCGACCCCGGCTATCATCCTGTAGAGCGTTGCGCCGAGAGCGTAAATATCCGCGCGGTGATCAAGCGCCTCGCCGCGAGCCTGCTCAGGCGCCATGTAACGTGGAGAGCCCGCCGCGGGAGTGTTGCTGCCGCCCCCGGTTGTACCAGTCTGGCTGAGATCGGCGGCAATACCGAGATCTCCAACCTTTACCGTTCCATCCAGCGTGAGCATCAGGTTCGCAGGTTTGATGTCACGATGAACTATCTGGTTCTGCTGGGCGAACTGGAGCGCCTGGGCAGCATCCCTGGCAACGTCCACTGCCCGAATAATGTCGAACTGACCGTCACTCTCAAGCAACTCTTCAAGGCTGCCCCCCTCGAGATACTCCATCGACATGTAGTGATGGTCACCTTCGTTTCCAGCATCGTAGACCTGGACGACATTCGGATGATTCAGGCGCCCGGCAGCTCGGGCCTCCTCGAGGAAGCTCTTAATGAAATCCTCATCCTTGGAGAACCTCGGAGCCAGGATCTTCAGGGCAACCGGGCGGTCCAACGAAAGCTGACGTGCCAGGTAGACTGTTCCCATGGCGCCGCGGCCAAGACGCTTCTCAATTTCATAGCCGGCCAGGGTGCTCCCGATGAGCGAATCCTCATCGTCGGTAGCGAGGGAAATCAGGGTGTCACCGATCCCGATCGTATCGCCGGGAATCAGAGTGTGCTGATCTACAGGGACATCATTGACCTGGATGCCGTTGGTGCTCTTGTGGTCATTGATGACCCGCTTCCCCTGCTTGCAATGCACCACGCAATGAACCCGGGAGGCCATCTTGTCATCGATACAGATATCACACTTCTCATCACGCCCAATCGTGAAGGTGCCTGATTCGGGTAGCTTGAATTGCTTTCCCCGCTGAGAACCTGATTCAATAGTTAGCTTGGCCATAGTCTCCCCAAGGTAAAATCAGCGCCGGGACACGACAAGGGTCAGATTGTCAAAGTTTGTCGCCACAAGAACTTCCAGCACAAAACCTCCCGGATGATCGATTGGTGGAAGTATATCTTAACCTTTTCTCGTTGCAGGTAAAAGAAACGGGCAAATTGCACTTCTGCTCAAAGCTGGAAGAGCAACCAGCCCGCTACCGATGAGGAGGGAATGAGCCAGAGGGGGCTCCATTTGAAGACGACAAGCAGAACCATGGCCAACACCGCCAGGACCGCGCTCTGCCATTGAAAAAGAGTATTTTGCGCAAGGGTGACCGTCACCGCCGCCATCAGGCCCACAGAGCTGGCATTCACGGCGTCGAGAAAGTTCCCCATTCTCTGAGATGCGCGCAGCCGCCAGAGTATCTTTGCCAGGAGAACGACAAAAATAAAGGACGGCAGAAAAATACCTGCCGAGGCGATGGCCGCGCCGGGAACCCCATGCAGAAGATAGCCCAGAAACGCTGCGGTCGAGAGGATCGGCCCGGGCGTAACATTTCCGGCCGCGACCGCGTCGAGAAGCTGCTCAATGGTAATTCCAAATCGCTCGTTTACCAGTTCACGCTCGAGGTAGGCCACGAGAACATAGCCAGTACCGAACAATACCGAACCAATCTTGAGAAAAACGAATCCCAACTCCGCCAGGGTCGCTTTCACCACTCCCGCCGCCCCGGCAGCAGCAAGCGTACCTCCACTGCAACCGAGCCAGCCGCCGCCGCAGCCAAGCGCAACAGCGGCAGCCTTATCCGGAGGGGAGCCGCTGGAGATCCCGCCCGCCAGTAAGCCGAAAAAACCTCCCGCGGCCAGGGCGATAACAGGATCCGTCTCCAGCAATACCGCCGCCGTAACGCAAAGACCGATGACTGCCAGCAAGGAGCTCTTGAAAGCGGTTCTGCCGAGCCTCCAGACAGCCAGGCCGATCAGGGCGGGAATCGTCGCCTGGATCCCTTTGAAAAAAGGGACCACATCCGGAAGCTCCCCGTAGCTCGCATAGAGCGCGGCGAGAGCCGTGACGATCGCCACCGCAGGAAAAACAAAGCAGGCTCCCGCCACCAGCAGGCCTGTAAACCCCGCCCGGATGAAGCCAACGTGAAGCACCATCTCCGTAGAGTTCGGCCCCGGAATCAAGTTGGTCGCCCCCAGCATGTCGAGAAAACGTTCCGGACTGATCCAGGCTCGGCGCTTAACCACCTCGTCTTCAAGCATGGCGATATGCGCCGCGGGGCCGCCAAAACCAAGGAAGCCCAGCTTGAGACAGAGCAACGCCAGTTCTCCAAGGCGTGACATAAATATTCAATTCTCCGGCAAAGATCGCGGAATGAGAGACCGGTCCGAAGGGGCTCTTACCAGGGGCTCATCCCGCCATTGACACAGATGGTCTGACCGGTAACAAAGCCAGCCTCGTCGCTGGCGTAGTAGGTAACGGCCCCGGCGATATCATCCGGAACGCCCCAGCGATCCATCGGGATCATCTCCCTGTAGCCATCTTTCTGTTCCTGCGAATCATTCTCATGCCGTTCAACGGGAATCCAGCCCGGCGCCACGAGATTGACCGTGATGTTGAACGGAGCCAATTCCGTCGCCATGCTTCGAGTGAAGCCGATCTGGCCGCCCTTGGCTGACACATAGGCGCTGAAGTTGCCTATGCTGCGTTGAAACACCTCGCTGGTTATGTTGATGATCCTGCCCCAGCGGCTCTCTTTCATATGCGGGAGAACGGCGCGCGTAAGAAGATAGGGGCTCTTGATGAAGAAGTCGATCATCGCCTGGTAGTGATCCCAGGTGAACTCCTCGATGGGCATCTGGGGCTGATCGGGTGTCGCATTGACGACGAGAATGTCGATGGCGCCGAGCTTTTCGGCCGTCTCCGCGCACAAGGCGTTGACGGAATCTTCGTCCGACACATCGCCGCGAAGCATAACACCCTCGAAGCCTTCCGCCTCGAACTCGCTGAAGGTCTGAGCTGCGCGCTCCTCGTTGTTGAAGTAATTCAGCGCGACCTTGGCTCCTGAGCGGGCCAGCCCGAAGGCAACCGCTTTGCCGAGTCCTGTCGAGCTGCCAGTTACAAGCGCCACGCGACCATCAAGGGAAAATGGCATGTCGTTATCCATAGGATTGAATCGTTGATGAAACGGGCCCAGCCTTACCCGTGAAAAGGAAGAGAGCCATGATGGGCTTCCCGGTCTGACTAGTCAAGCCAAGACGAATGCCCGGGCCGACGGCGCCGTCTCAAGGCTTGAGCTCGGTATTCCAGTAGGCCTCGCTGACGAAATGATCCCAGCTGGCCTTGCGGCGCGTGACGTGAAGAGTGAAGGCCGACTGGGAAGGCGGCTCAACCGGTTCACGCAACAGCCGCATCCCCGCCTCCCTGGTACTCCGGCCGCCCTTGCGGGCATTGCAGGAGAGACAGGCTACAACGCAATTGCTCCAGCTGCTGACCCCGCCAGCGCACCTGGGAACAACATGGTCAATCGACAGGTTCTCGGTCGAGAATTGGCGGCCGCAATACTGACAGCTGTTGCCATCCCTGCGAAAAAGATTACGGCGCGTGAAAACGACCTGCGGCCGACGAAACCGGTCGCAGCCATGCAATACGATGACCTCCGGAATTCGAATCCGTCGGCTCACTCCCTGGAGATAGGGTTCGCCGTTGGAAATGGCGAGATCGGACCAGCTCTCGAAATCATAGAGCGAATAATCCTCGGGCTCGACAACCCGGGCCAGACCCTTAAAGAGCATGGTAACGGCCCGTCTCACCGAGCAGACCTGGATGGGCAGCCAGTTTTTATTCAGAACCAGGGTTGGATCGGCAAGACAGGTATCGCGCATCATTTCTCAGGGTTTACTTTCCTTGCGAGACAAAGATGCTGAACAGCGCGGCTGAATCTCCTCTCAGTCTACGGGCAGAAAGCGGCAGTCTCAATTGAATCCATCATGCAGCAGAAGCCGACTGGAGATTTGCTGGCCCCCGAACTCCCTTTGACACATACTCTGTCCGTCCCATCGCCGAATGATTGGAGCGATGGAGCGCGGGGACTCAACGAAATCAAAGATTGACGCCCCTTCGGAGCCGTCCAGAAAAATGACCGGGAGCTCGCAGGTGCCGATCTCAATGCCCGCCACGGGCGACCAGCCTGATGAACGAAAAAAACCCGGGGGCGGCGTCTTCCTGGGCGGGCCGCTCTCGGCCATGCTGCTCTCCCTGTGCTTCCTCGAACACGATGGAATCCTGGAGAGAACCATCCCATGGTTCAGCCTGATCCCGCTCTTCATCAGCCTGGACCGTCACCGCCGCAACCTGAAGTGGCGGCTGATGCACGGCCTGTTTTTTGGACTGATACTGTATTGCTGGCCACTGGTGTCCTGGAGCGAGTCCGCCAACCTCGTGACCGTGTGGACCAGCCTGGTCATGATGGGATCCTGGATGCTGTTCTGTGCCGCTGGAGGAAGCCTGCTCCGCTATCCATCCCGGCTCACCGTTGTACCAGGGCTCGCGATACTCTGGACCGGGCTCGAATTCCTGCGCAGCGAATGTATCCCGGCGGCCGTCCCCTGGATGCAGCTCGGACAGACCTTGAAGCCTGAAAACCCTGAGGGGCAATTCGCCGCGGTCATCGGACTCGCGGGACTCGGCTTTGCAATCTGCCTGGTCAATGGAGCCTTCTTCCTGAGCCTGCGAGAGCGCCGATGGCGCGTTCAATTCTTCGCAGCGCTGGCTGGAACCGGAGCGGTGGTGGGCCTGCTGATTTCCGGAGGACTCGTTGGGTCCAGAGCCCAGCAACCGCCCCGCGAGACCCTGCGAATCGGCCTGGTTCAAACCGGCGCCGGCGGCAATAGCGAGCATCTCAAACTGGCTCGGCAGCTCCTGAATTCTGAGCCCCAGCTGATTTTCTTCCCCGGCAACGCCTTCATGGCCGCCCCGGGCAGGCCCTCGATCCCGGCCGAGCTGGAGGTCTTTGCGCGCGAAGAAGGTGTCGAGATGCTCATCGCTGGTATGGGCCTGGAGGTTGACGACAAGAGCAAGAAGAACCGGGCCCTGATGTACATCGCCAGCGGCGAACCGGCTGGAGAACTTGTACATTCAGAAACCCTGGAGATCCTCACAAAGGAGGATCAATCCATCCTCGCTGTCTCTGACCGCGTAAGCCACTCCGCCTGCCGGCTGAAGAGCCTTGCTGCCGGCGGAGCGCGGCTGTTCCTCGTAGCTGGCGATAGCGCTCATGATGAACTGAAATATGACCTGCTGCGCAATCGTCTCCACGGCTTTCGCGCCCTGGAAACCGGGATCTCCATCTGCAGGGCAACCAGCTCCGGAAGCTCCTCCATCGTAAACCATACAGGAACCCGCAAGGTGACCGCCCCGCGCAACCAGGCCTGGGCGATGGTCAGTTCCGTCCATCTACTCGACCCGCAGCCTGGCGGTACCGGCTTTGTCAAGGGCGGCTGGGTCATCGGGCCCGGCTGCTTGCTCCTGCTTGCGATCCTCGTCGTTTTTGAACTATACACGCTCAGAAAAAAATCAAACGAAGATAGAAACACAGGTCGTCAGGACAGCACGAGACCATCGTAAGCGAGAGCCATCCCGGCGGGAAGCTCCAGGTCGGCATGGGAGATGTCGTGGGTCATATGGGTGAAGAAGGTCTGTTCCGCGGCGATCTTTTCAGCCGCTGAGACCGCCTCCTCCGTAGAAAAATGGGTTGGATGACTTTGGGGCCGCAGCATGTCGAGCACCAGGGTTTTCAGTCCGTCAAGCAGCCCCCAGCTCTCATCGGGAATCTCTGAAACATCGGTACAGTAGGCCAGCGGTAGCTGTCCGGGCTGCGACTCCGCCACCTCGCCGGAGTCGTCGAGGGCCTCGACCCTGAACCCGAGCACGGGCTGGCGGCCGTGGAGCAACCGCAGCGGGGTAAAACGGAGGCCGAAGAGATCGAGGGGTTCGCCCACCCGCAGCTCGTTCTCCAGCAGGCGAGCTACAAAGGACCGGTTGATGTTTTTCTCTGCCTCGAAAATATGCCGGTAGACCCTGTGAAGAAAATCGAGCGTCTCCTGCTCCGCGTAGATATCGATCGCCGAGCCCATGACCGCGTTAAATCTCCGCACCTCGTCCAGCCCGAAAGTATGATCGACATGATCATGGGTAAAGAGGATCGCATCGCATCTTTCCAGGCCAAGCTCGAGAGCCTGCTGGCGTAAATCCGGCGAGGTATCGATCAGGATGACCCGCTCGTGTCCTTCTCCATCGGTAAAACGCAGACATACGCTTGCCCGCCGGCGCCGGTCGCGCGGGTCAGCAGACGTGCAGACCTCGCACTGGCAGCCGATGACCGGCACCCCCGCGGAGGTTCCTGTACCGAGGAAGGTAAAGCTCAAGCTGGTAAGGTCTGGATTGGACGGCATACGCCTCCGCAAAAAATCCTGCGCGGTGAGAAATGAAGCTCTCCGAAAAGTCTACCCCGCAGGAGCAGGCTTCTCACAGCCCCGAATCAGGCTCTGGCGGCCTCACTTCTCCACAGGCTTGAAAGCCTCTCCAAAATCGGGCGTCTTGCCGCCGAAGGTGTGCTCCAGCACCACCTCCGCGGCACCCCCGGGTCCTACCGACACCGGAACCTTGAAGACCACCCCGGCGACCTTGCAGGCGCCGGCTTCATCACAGTAATAGGCGAGGGCCTCGACAACCAGCTCTCCCCGGGCCTCGGAAACCACGCCCTCGACAGGAATCTCGATGGTCCCTGCCGTGCCGAGCACTCCCTGCGCGGAGGCCTCATCCAGCAACACAGGAGAGGAGCCAACCGTCAATACCTGCCAGCGGCTGGGAGCCGACTTGGAATAATAATGTTTCGCGGGAAGCGCCAGCTTCAGCTTCAGCTTGCCGCTTCCGCCTGTCTTGATCTTCAGCTCCCCGCTCTTCACCTCAACGGTCCCGGGCAGATCAGCCAGGCGAGCACTCCGCGGAGCAACGGGTGAGAGCGGCCTGGGAACACCCTGTAGCTTGAGAGTGGTCACCTCGAGGGTCTTGAGATCAGCGATCCGGACCTGGTGGTTGTTGGTGTCGGCAATGTAGATCCTGTCCCCTCCGGGAGCCAGCGCGAAGCCGGAGGGCTCGGAGAACTGCGCCTCGAGCCCCTTTCCGTCACGCAGGCCGGGCTTGCCCGAACCGATCCATCGAACAACCTCCTTTTTTGCGGGGTCAAGAAGCTTGAGGCGGTGATTGTAGGTATCGGCCACAGCCACCCGGGCGCTCGCCTCGAGCCAGAGCACGCCGAGGTCATGCTGCAGGCGAGCCTTCTCGCCAATCCCATCGACATCACCGAAGGCAAAGAGATTCCTCGGTTCGGCATCCTCGCCACCGACAAGGGTGGCGGTGCCGTCGCTCTTCAGATCGATGGTCCGGACCGTGCTGCTCTCGCTGTCGGCGATGAAGAGCTTGCCGTCTCCAATGCTCAGGCCCGATGGCTGGGCCCAGGCTGCCAGGAGGCGATCCGGAGAGTTGCTGTTCTGCTCACGCCCCGTTCCGCTGAAGTTATTGAAGGTCCCCTTCTTCTTGTCGTAGGTCCAGATCTGGTGGGTTCCAGCCATGGCGATGTAGACCTGCTCGCTGTCGACCGCGACATCCCAGGGAGTGCTGAGCCGCTGCTGCGGTCCCTTGCCGCCGCCGGTGTAATCCCGGCCCTGCACCCCGTCACCGGCAAGGGTGGAGACCGTCTTCGACTTGAGATCGACGACCCGCAGGGCGTGGTTCTCGCTGTCGGCGACATACAAGAGCTCTCCATCGAGGGCCAGGCCCTGGAGCCTGTTGAACCTGGCCGCAGCGTAGCCGCCATCACGCAGCCCGATACGGCCGCTGCCGATCACCTCGATAAACCTGCCCTGGAGATCTGTCACCACGATTCGATGGTTGTTGGAATCGCTGATGAAGAGCCGCTTGCCTGGCTCATCGATCGCCAGCTTACCGGGGAAACGCAACGGTGACTTCGACGGGTTCTTTTCGCTTTCGAGCCGGATCGGCAAAGGATCATGCCGAAAGGCATCGGCGGGGTAGAACTCCAGCGAAGCGGCGATCGCCGCCTCGATAACATCCCGGTTGCCTTCGCCCGAGACCATCAACAGAAGATTCCCGCGGGGGCCGACCATCGCGATGCTCGGCCAGCTGCGCACCCCGATACCGCGCCACATCTTCATCTCATCATCGTTCACGACCGGATGGGCGATCTCATAGCGCAAAACCGCCCGTCGAATATTCTCCGACACCTTCTCGTTGTCAAATTTAGCTGAGTGAACCCCAACGAACGCCACGGGGTAGCCGGCAAAACGATGTTCAAGCCAGGCCAGGTCAGGCAATACGTGAATGCAGTTGATGCAGCAATAGGTCCAGAAATCGAGAATGACGATCTTTCCGCGCAGCTCTCTCTTCAGCGAGAGGGGGGGGGAATTGAACCAATCCTTACCCTTGGGAAAATCGGGAGCCTCCAGCTTCTCAGACACCTTGTCCATCTTCTCAATATGCTTACGGAGTTCACGGCGAAGCATGGCCGGGCGAGACTCGGCTCCGGGCAGCCCCTCCTGGGCAGACAACCGCCCGCATCTTCGCCCGATGCCCGGCGACGCGAGCAGAAAAACCGCGGAGACCGCGAGGAGAGTCTTCGCAGGTATCCATCTTGATTTTATTAAGCTGTTCAAGGCAGGCCCCTTACCGCCGACAACCGTCGGCAAAACTGGATATTGATGCCGGACAGAATATACGAGCCCGGGCACTTCTTCCATCCCTTGATTTTATCATTACCTTGCGGTGACAATACCGCCTCTGTTCAGCAGCCCTTGAAGGAGCTCTCACTTTGCAAGCGATCGCCGTAATCCCTGGCCAGCCTGATAGTGTTCACCTGGCGGAACTTGAAAAACCATCGATAGATACAATTCCCAACGGACGTGGAGTTCTTGTCGAGGTTCTCCAGGTTGGAGTCGACGGTACCGACAAGGAGATCAACGCCGCTGAATATGGCGGCGCTCCGCCCGGCTATGATTTCCTCGTCATTGGCCACGAGAGCTTCGGACGGGTGGTGGAGGTGGGAGACGGTGTCACCGAGCTGGAGCCGGGCGATTACGTAACCGCCACGGTGAGGAGGCCGGGAAACAGCATCTACGACCAGATCGGTCATTATGACATGACCATCGACGAGACCTACTATGAACGCGGCATCAACCTGCTGCATGGATTCCTCACCGAATTCTACGTCGATGAACCGGAATACCTGGTCAAGGTACCGAATAGCCTCGCCGATGTGGGAGTCCTCATGGAGCCCATGAGCGTTGTAGAAAAAGGTATTGTCCAGGCATACGAAATCCAGCGGCGGCTACGGCTGTGGCGCCCGAAAAAAGCCCTCGTTCTGGGCGCCGGAGCTATCGGGCAGCTGGCCACCCTGGTCCTGAAGCTCCAGGGCCTCGACGTCGTCACCATGGCCAGGACGCCGCCGCCTCACCTCAAATCACAGCTCATTGAAGAGCTCGGAGCACGCTACCTCAGCACAGAAGAGATCGACCTGTCGGAGGTGATGAATCGTCACGGCCCCTTCGACATCATCTTCGAAGCTACCGGGGTTTCCTGGATCGCATTCAAGGCGATGGAGGTGCTCACCAAGAACGGAATCCTCGTGCTGACGAGCATCACCGGCGGTGACGCGAAGGTGGAGATACCGGGAGACAAGGTTAATCTCGACTTCGTTCTGCACAATAAGGTGATGTTTGGAACGGTCAACGCCAACCGGGAATATTTTGAACTCGGTGTGAAAGATTTCGCCCACTCCCAGAGCCAATACCCCGGCTGGCTGCAGAAGCTGCTATCCCACCCGGTGGAAGGACTTGGAGAATACGAAAAAATGATGCATCTGCTCACCACAGAGAAGCAGGCGGTAAAGGTCTTCATGCAGCTCAAATCCCTCAACGGCAGTTGACTCATTGAATCCGATCGAGATCCTCGCACGCCATCATGACCCGGCGAGTCCAACCTTCGAGATACTTGTCGTTCACTCGACGCTGGTCGCACGAAAGGCCCTTGAAATCGCCCGGGGCTGGTCAGAACGCCACCCTGAAGAGAGCCTGGATCTCGATTTTTTGAGCGAGGCCGCCCTGCTGCACGACATCGGAATCGGTCTCTGCGAAGCTCCAGAGCTGCATTGTTCGGGCACGGAGCCCTATCTCTGCCACGGGATCCTGGGCCGCGGGCTTCTCGAAAAAGAAGGGCTTCCGCTTCACGCGCTGGTCTGCGAAAGACATACCGGGGCCGGCATCACGGCGGCCGAGGTTCGAGGTGGAGGCCTGCCGCTGCCCGAACGCGACTACCTCCCGGTGAGCCCGGAGGAAAAGATCATCTGCGTGGCCGACAAGTTCTACAGCAAGAAGCCAACCAGGCTCTGGAGAGAAAAAGAGCCCGCGGCCATCGCCCGATCGATGGATCGATGGGGACAGGAGGTGCGGACTCGCTGGGATGCCCTCGCATCAACCTTTCTCGGCAGTTGAGAGCCCGGCGGAGGAAGCCGAATGGAAACCTATGATTGCATTGTCGCCGGGGTGGGCGGAGCCGGAAGCGCGGCCCTCTACCATCTCGCCAGGAGAGGGCTGAAGGTTCTCGGAATCGATCGGTTCACTCCCGGCCACGACCGCGGGAGCTCCCACGGCGATACCAGGATCATCCGGATGGCCTATTTCGAGCATCCCGACTATGTTCCGCTGCTTGAGCGAGCACACCAGCTCTGGGACAAGCTGGAGGATACGTGTGGAGAGCGGCTCCGCTTCGAGACCGGACTCCTGCAGGCCGGTCCCGCGGGTGGATTCATCGTCGACGGGGTTCTCCGAAGCGCCCGCGAACACAACCTGGAGGTGGAAGAGCTCGAAGCCGCGTCTGCTCAGAGACGCTTCTCCGGCTTCAGGCTGGCCGACTCCATGGCGACGGTATATGAAAAACAGGCAGGCTACCTCCTGGTTGAGAATTGCGTCAAGGCGCACGCCGCCGAGGCGGTCGCCCAGGGAGCACGGCTGGAAACCGGTATCAGCATCACGGGCTGGAAGGAGCGGGACGGCGAGGTCGTCGTCACCACGGACGGAGGCGTCTTCAGGGCCGCGAAGCTCATCCTCACCCCGGGGGCGTGGGCTCCAGGCCTGCTGGACAAACTCAGGATTCCCCTGGAGGTGCGACAAAAACATCTCTACTGGTTTCGCTGCCCCGAGAGACGTTATCGAGACAGCGCCGGCTTTCCCTCCTTCGTATTCGAGACCCCGGAAGGTTTTTTCTACGGCTTCCCCTCCATCGACGCGGAGAGCATCAAGATAGCAATGCACTCCGGTGGAGATAAGGTCGAAGATCCCCTGAACATCGACCGCGGCCTGAACGAAGAGGATCTTGCCGTGACCCGCGATTTCCTGGCCCGCTATCTGCCGGGAGTTGAGCACGACATCTTACGCCACGAGAGCTGCTTCTACACCTGCACGCCGGACGAACACTTCATCCTGGATCGATATCCCGACAGTGAAAAGGTCGTCTTCGCCGCAGGACTCTCCGGCCACGGATTCAAGTTCACCAGCGTGCTGGGAGACATTCTCGCCTGCATGAGCTCGGGAGCTGAGCATGGCCTCTCAATCGACTTTCTCGGCGCCGGACGCTGAGAAGGCTGACGGGCTACTTTTTCCCCTTCTTCGGAGCCGGGACGCCAGATTTCTTTGACGGCGAAGAGAGATCGTTGATGTCCTTGTAGTACTGGGACACCAGCTTCCGATAGCGGGTCGGCATTCGCCCCCAGACCTCCTGCAGAGATTTCCTGACCTCGCGATCATTAATTCTTCCCCACATCTCCTTTTCATTCGGAGTGAGCTTGCGCAGGTTGACCTCCGCGGCCTCTCCCTGGCGGAGCTTTGAATTGCCCTCCGTCTCGTCCCTGGGCTTGTTCCTGTTACCGTCTCTCTGCTGGTTTGCCTGCTGTTGCTGCTGCTGTTGTTGCTGTTGCTGTTGCTGTTGTTGCTGTTGTTGTTGTTGTTGTTGTTGTTGCTGTTGCTGCTGCTGCTGCTGCTGCTGCTGCTGCTGTT
>Ga0066842_10000024_pt1 | contig 40315 bp, 55 predicted proteins | sample ETNtaG_19_FD_67289 | JGI IMG/M metagenome (GOLD analysis project Ga0066842, IMG submission 67289) | Marine microbial and viral communities from oxygen minimum zone, Eastern Pacific Ocean - ETNP201302PF86A | ecosystem: Environmental > Aquatic > Marine > Oceanic | place: Pacific Ocean: Eastern...
CGGTCGAGCAGGTAGGACTGGAGCCATTCGAGATGGGTCGGATAGTGCTTGTCGCCCATCGACCAGGCCCGGATCACTGAAAAGCCATGGGCGCCGTGGCAGACGTCGCCTTCGAAACCGGCTTCGGTGATGATGCCGAGGAACTCATATTTGAGGTTATCCTCGACGATCTCCTCGCCGTCGAAATCGGTCCTGAACGCGATGATGAGGTTCGACATGGAGACGCGCTCAGGATCGGCAGCCTGGGCCTCAGCTGCATCAAAAGCAGCCTTGAAGGCCCGGAAGTCCGGACCGAGACCCAGTGCACGAGTGATGGCATTCAGCGCGGTGCTGTTGGGCAGCTGGCTGCCAAGGCGCTCCTTCTCGGTCGAGCGCAGCTCCGCGGCGATGGATTTGATCTGGTCGGGGGTGAGATTGGTTGTCATCGACATAGTCGTTTCCTTGATTGCGGACCGCGATCGGAAGGTCCCGGAGATCGCTTGCGATCTGCCACTTGGACCCGGCTCTGCTCCCGTTGAGACCCATCACGATCCTCGTCGAGGAAAGGGTGGTGTCGATATCCCGAACGCTGGGGCGCGTGATGATCTGCCGAGTGCCATGAGGCGCGTCTTGCGCGCCCCGGGAGCGGTCGGTTGGCAGGTCAGGTGCCGTCGGGGAGGCCTGTCGCCTCGAAGAGTGGGCGACAGGGATCGACGCCGGCGCTTGGCGTCTTTCGGAATATTCTTCTGTCAGGAAATTTCCGGCAATGAAATGGGGTGGCTCATGCAAAAATCCCGGCCGGGCGCGCCCGGGCCGGGATTTCATAGATGCTATTCGCGGCTGTCGCGATCCTGGGGCGTTTCGGGCCGGGCTGGACCAAGCCTGGTCTTTGGAGTGAATTCCACCGGCGCGCCGCGCTGGGCGCCTTGGGGCATGTCGGATTTTGCGGCGATGGTGATATCCGTGGTCTTGGGGTCCTGGACGACGAACTCATCCTGTCCCGCGCCTCGAAGCACACCTCGAACGGGGCGCCCGGGATGTGCGTGGGCGAAGTAGAGCTTCTGGAAGCCGTCAACACCGCTGAAGGCCTCGTAAGGACCGCGCATGCGCGCCACACAGGCCGGGTCGGATATCTCTTCGAAGAAGCGGCGCATATGTCCGTGATGTCCGCGGGTGGAGCGTGCCGAGGCGTCGTAGACGCGGGCCTGGGTGGTGAAGCGAAAATCGAGGCTGTGTCCGGCACTTTCGGCATATTGGCTGATGAACTCGCGCTGAACGCGGCCGTTGCCTTCCCGGAAAGGATGCATCCAGTTGATATGGGTGAAGATCTGCGCTGCGTGATCGGCGAAGGCACCATGGTCCATCTTGCGGGCAGCTTCGAGATCGACGAGCTTGCCGAGCACGCCGAAGCCCCTTTTGAGGGACTTGGCCTCGTCGAACTGCTCACCGCCGCCCTTGGCCATCGTCTTGACCGGGCCGATCCTCTCGCCCTCGATGCGAACGGTCTCGTCTCGCATCTTGCCGGCCCATTCGAAGACGTCCTGAAGAATGTGCTTGTGCAGGGCGGCGAGATGTTTGCGATCGAATGTCTGGGCGATCAGGCCGGGATTTTCCCGCAGCTCGGAGATGCGCTCACCCGAGAAAGCCGAAAGAGCCTTCTCGAAGGCGTCGGGATTTCGCCAGATCCCGAGCTTGTTGCGCATCGTTTCGCCGTCGTCCTGGACGAACCTCTTGAGATTATCCATCAGCCGGCAAATCGCTCCGTGATCCAGGCACGATATTCTTCGCGGGTGATTTCACCCTCAATGTGGCGCTCCTGCATGGCGCGGGTCTCGTCGTCGATGACGCCGCCTTCGATGAGCACGCTCGAGTTGGCATGCTCCCAGGCCTCACGACGCTTGTCTTTTTCGGCCTGCGTCAGGACTGTTTTATCGGTGCTCAATGTTTCGTCCTCTCGGGATAGGAATTAGGGCTCGGGACCGCGTTTCGCATCGGGCCGGGAATGGGGGTGCCTGCTTTAATCGTAAAGGATCTGGCGATCCCATTCACGGCTCTTTTTGCCCTGGATCGTAGTCTCGAAGTAAAGCGACAATGGTTCTTGCCGAGCCGAGTTTCTCGCGCAGGGGCTCCCCATCGATTTCCATAACGAAGCGGGGTTTGGCCTCAGGACGTCTGCCGTGCAGATCGAGGGCGTATTTGGTTTTGCGAGATGCAATGTCGGGTCGCAGTTTCTCGACAAGGCCGACGATCCGATCCATGTCTGCGCAGCGCGCATTCTCGAAGGCCTGCGCCTCCATGGCGCGGTGATTGCTCTCAGAGGCCACCTCGAAGAGGAGAGAGGAGTTGACCAGGTGCTTCGAGAAACCGGTGAGCGCATAGTGAATACGCATTACGAGGTCATTTTGGTGCCGCGGAGCGGGCAGGAAGGCGTAGCACGCCTGGCCGAAATCGTTCAGGGCGACTTCGAGTTCTTTCATGACCGGGCGCAAGTCAACGTCGGTGTGATTTGTCTGCGTCATGCCCGCTTCTCGTAATAGCCAAAGTTCATCGAAGCCCACATGCGGTGAAGAAAGCCCTCGGTCTCGTCGAAGCTTCGATGCTGTATTGTGACATCGACAACCTCTTTGTCGTCGTTGTCGCGGCTGAACTGAACTTCGACACTGCACGACAGCGGGTCGCCTGACCGGGGCAAGCTGAGAACATCCATGTCAAACATGTTGATGTTGATGAAATAGCGAATGCCGAAGCGATCAGTTATCTTCCGTTGGACCGAGCCGAGATAGAAGCCCGGCAGCGAAGCATTCTGGTCGGCGCTCATGCGATTGACATATTGCGTGTAGCCGCGCGCCTCCGCCTCCTGAAGGAAGGCTTCGTTCTTTTCGGATCGTATTACGTCTTTCATGTGCAGGTCCTCAGCTGAAGGCAGCGTCGAAGATCTCTTCCCAGCTCATGGGCGCCCGCGTCGCTGCGGCGCCGTCTTCGATGAACTGGATGAAGTCTTCATGCGGGATGACGGAGAAAAATCCGACAGCCGGCACGATGCCGACGCGGCCCAGTGTCGAACGATCGGCGTCCCAGCCAAGGCCGACCAGCGGATCGGACGTGGTTTGTCCGCTATCATGCAGTTCCATCGATTGCGCGAGGCTCGCGCAGAGATCGTAGTCGAGGAGGTTGTAGATGGGCGAGGCATGCAGGGCTTCGGCACCGCGGGTGCCATGCTCGGGGTCCCAGTCGTCATTCTCCCGACGGCAGTCGTGAAAGAGGCCGAAGAGTGCCGCGGTCGCGCGCCCTCGGCGCCCGAGCCCGGCGATCTTTGCAAGGCGCAGGCCTTGGCTCGCGACGGCGCGCCAGTGGTCCTGGCCGTGATATTCGGAGCCTGGAAAGAGAGAGCCCTCGATCGCGAAATCGCAGGCGGCCTGCCACTGGGCGCGGGAGAGTGTGAGGCCGCGAGGGCTTGCGAGGATCGAGGGCATCTTGAGGGTCATGTCGGCCTTTCGGTGTCGAAGTGTTGTATCGGTCCGGGCGCGGTTCAGCGCTCGAGACCAAGGATGTCGAGTTGTCCGGCAGGCATCGCCTGCGGCACCCAGTTCAGCGGGCAGAGTTGCCCATGGCCCTCTTCGGCGGCGGCGCGATCGAGCATGCCGTTCAGAAGCGTGGGATGCGGCAGGGTGATGTGATCGCCCATATGCGCCATGGCTTCGTGGTTGCTCTTTGCCTTGGGCATCAGGATGGCCCAGCTGGGCAGGTCGAGGGGGCCGCCGGTGGCCAGGTCCTCGGCCTGCGCGTCGACGACCCAGCCCAGAGGGTCTTCGTGCAGCAAGATCATGCCAGGCACGAGCCAGGCCCGGGCATAGGGGTTTTCGCACAGACCCCAACGCCGGTTCAGGATAGTTTCGAGCGGAAAGCGCCATTCGAACAGCAGATCGGAGACGGCCTCCTTGAGACCGGCCGAGTCGGCGACCGGCGCGGTCTGACTTTCACGCAGCTCACGCTCCAGCGGGGGAGAACTGCGACGATCGGGCGTGGAGATCACCACATTGGCGAGGCCCTGGCCCAGCGCCTGCTGAAGCTTGTTCCAGGCATCGAGGTCGGGATCATCGATGAAGACGACGGGAATTTCTGCTTCGGTCATGATGGCTCCTTGAGGGTGGTGTTTGGGTGGGGGCGGCCTATGGAGCCGCTCAGATCGAGTTGTTGAGCCCGAGGGCGGCCTGAACGCGGCTCACCAGCTCGAGTTTGCGGTGATTGCTGAGCCCGGAGGCGCGACGCACCAGGATCGAGATCGCGAGGTTTTCCTGGTCCTCGATATTGGCATCACCCAGATCGTCGAGATCGTGCGACATGTCGCTATCCGAGTTGTGCACCTCGACGGCGACATTGCCGTTTGCCATCTGGGCGAAGAACATGCCGAGCGCATCTTCGGGGCTGTCGGCATAGGTCGATGAGGCGAGCACGACGGAATATTGCTCGGGCTGAGCCGAGGGCGTGGATGGCAGCGACATGGCTGGGGTTTCCTTTCGAGAAAGACAGACAGGATGTGGGATCAGCCGCCTGGGTGCTGAAACGGCTGGTTCGCGCTCTCGGTGTCATCGAAGAGCAGCGTGCCGTCTTCGGCGAAGACCTTTACGCGAAAGCGCGGCGTGCTGTGATCGCAGGGGTAGTCATCGTCATCCCCGAGTTCGACGCCCTTGGCACGCATGAAGTAGAGGAAGCGATTGCAATCGCACGAAGCATTGCCGTCCCGCCAGTAATAGCCGTGGAATGGCAGTGATTGGCATTCGGTGCTGACCTGGCGCTCCTGGGTAAGGGTATCGAAGATCTCTACGTGGCCTGTTGTGAAACTGGTCATCGGGAGCCTTTGTGTCTTGAGGAGACGAAACAGGGCGGCGGGCCGGCCTTGCGCTCGAGTATTGAGGCGCAAGGCAGACGCGCCGCCCCGTTGGATTGGTGTATCTCCCCTTATGGGGAGGCGTCAGAAGGTGATCTGCACAGGGTCGAGATATTCGATCTCGGGGACGGCATGCAGACCCAAGGCCGCATGTGCCGACATCTCCTTGAGCGGTGCCAGCGTCATCCATATCCCCGCCCCGAAGCGGTGCACCCTGGTTATCGGTCGACCGCTCTCCTCGCAGAGTTCTCGTGCCTTCTTCTTGCCGAGCAGTCCGCCCTGTTGGACGGCAGCTCCGCGGCAGGAGATCGGAGCCTTGAAGGTGAGGTTGAGCCAGTCGAGGAAGTGGAAGAAGAACCCCTCGGGGATATCTTCCCATCCCTCCCGTGTGGAGAGCGCCCCTTGGGGTGCTCCGAAGATTTGCACCTCGCTTTGCACCTGCGGCATCTGGGGTTGCAGGTCTGCCTCCTTGAGGAGCACGACCCGGGCCGCAAAGGGGTCCTTTTCGGTGCGGCCGTTCAAGAGCATCGAACGAATGTCTTCGAAGAAGAACGAGGCGATGGGTTCTTGTGCGCGCATGCTGGCAGGCAGCGTGCCGCGGTCGATGGCTGGAATGCGGGCGTGCCCCGCCATCAGGCTCATGGCCTGCCGCGCAGGCCGCGCGCGATGATCGAACTGCTTCCGATGAGCGTGAGCCCGGCGGCACTGATGATCATGAGCTCGAGGGTCGGGTGCTCCGCGAGCTTGAAGAGCGCGAGGTAGATCAGGCCGAGCGACATCACGACGGCGATGCCATTGGCGATCATCTGTAACCGCCAGGGGCGCGCCGGGCGATCGATGCCGCGATAGATGTTGAAGACGAGCCGTGCCGCGTTCAGCGCGATGTAGGCCAGGAAGGCTCCCATCAGAAGCATGTCGCCCTCCTTGAAGGAGAACCAGGCCATTGCGCCGAAGATGAGGAAGTGGCCGAGCTCGAAGAGGATTTCGTCAATGAAGAGCGGGCGGCGGTCGGTCGAAGAAGTCATAAATCACTCTGAGCTGCTGAAGATGGATTTTGGTCTGTGGTGGGAGGCGGCTCCCCGTGTAGAGCAGGGGGCCGCCGGATGCACGCAGGGTCGTCAGACGTCGACCTTGATATTGCCGTAGCGCGGGTTTTGGTTGTCGAGATTACCCATCAGGCGGATCAGCAGGTTCTCGACTTCTCCCGCGACGCGGGCGCGCGCGCTCGCATCGAGCGATTGGTCGATGACCACCTGGAAGAGCGCCTCGAAGCCATCGTATTCGCAGGCCTCGTGATAAGGATCGATCATGCTGAGGCGCTCATCCTCGGCCCGGTCCTCCTCGTTTTGAGCCAGCTCGTCGATGTCGCAAAGCGGGTTGCTGGGTGCGACCACCACGGCGTGGGGGAGGTAGTAGGCCTTGAAGGTATAGCCGCAGTAGTCATCAGGCCAGGCCTTGATGATCTCGTGAACCTGGTGATTGACTTCCGCGCTCGCGGAGGCGGCGAAATAGGCAGCACCGGCGCGCTCGATGAGATCGGGGGTTGCGGCCCAAAGCGGGCTGAAATCGAGCGTCGGCTCTTTTGGGTCTGCGAAGTGGACCGCGGGCTCCATCATGAGATGGACGTCGGTCTCGAAGTCGGGATCGGTGGAGAAGGTCTCGCTGAGGCAGAGCATATTGCCGGAGAGCTTGGAGCCGTAATAGGCGGCCATCTCGGGGCTGTAGAGCGGAGCGGTCTCGGCATGCAGGGTGATACCCTCGCGCGTCTCGTCGAAGCGCAGCTGGGCCGGCGCGTCGCAGGGGCGCGGCGCGGGCGCGCTGATGGCGCGAAGATCCGCAAGGCGCGCTTCGGGAATGCCCTTCTGGATGACGGGCTTCTTGGCGCCGGTGAGAAAGCCCCAGTCGTGCTTGGGCCCGGCAATGCCGCGGGCGAAGACGCCGAGGAGATGTTGCTTGGAGGGGGTGCGACCGCTGGTGTCGGAGCTGATCTCGGTGGCGATGGCCGACAGGGCGGTGGTGGTGGTGACGATCGTGGTCGATTTCGACATGTGGTCTATCCTGTGCTCAAGGATGCGGTCTTGGCGGAATGTGGCCCTCGGTCCTGCGACGCATCCATGGAACATGGGATGAAGGTCGAAGATCGGTCTGTCGTCTGATTGTCCTGCGCCCCAACGGGCCCGGGTTCGCAGGAAGCTATTGAAGGGTGCCGCGCCACGCAGAACAGTAAAAGCCCTGCTGCATTCGGCTCCTGTGAAGTAGAGCCGAATGCAACAGGGCGGAAATCCAGATTGATCTGGATGTCTGTTTTTCTGACCCTTGTCGGGTGGATCGAGGATGCCGTCAGTTCTGGTGAGCCAGGCAGATGCGAACGGTATCCTCATCGATGGGCAAGAGCCGCGCGCTGTAGCCAAGGCGTTCCATACGTGCGTGGTTGCTCTCACCTGCCATGGAGGTGTGCTGCGGCAGGCCGACATCGTATTCGACTGGCCCTACGAGGACCTCATCAATCCAGTCGGACCGCGTGAGGGCAAACTCGAGTCGTTCCAGGTGAGGCCTGGCCTCCCGGCAATCCTGCGGGCAGGTCACGCCCGGGTGCAGGCCTCGGACAAAAAGCCTGAGTTCGCGCAGGCTGTAATGTCCTTGCCGGTATTGTCCCGTGCGATCCAGCAACTCGCGGCTATAGGCGGAGGCGTCCTCGGGCAGATCGGTGTGCATCAGCACCTTGCTGCGTCCAAAGGGCCAGCCGCTTACCGCGTAGTGGAAGTCACCATTGTCCGGCATCAGGCTGAAGAGCGGATGCGCGTCGAGGCCGGTATCTTCCAGCGGCTTGGTTGCCGCGATCTCTATGGCGCGGGGTGCCGAAAGGCAGGCGTTCCAGCTCCCGTCCTGATGGCGGCGCTCGATCGTCCAGAAGAGGGTCGGTCTCATGTCGTCTCCTGCTTTCGTGGAGTGCTCTATGCGGGGTTGAGCGGCTCGAACTGGGCCGCGATCTGGCGCGCCAGGTGGCCGCCTTCATCGGCCATCGCGAAGACCTCCCATTCGAGCATGTCGTTCTCGTTGAGGTTCTTGCGAAAGAGGTTCTTCAGCAGAAGGCTAAGCATGGCCGAGTTCGCGCACCAGCCTTCGACCTTTTGCCCCTTCTCGCCGCGCGGGCGCAGAAGGTAGGTTTGCATCTTGCCGATTTCGGATGGGATCTCGTCGAGCAGCGCGAGCGCCATGGCAGTCTGCCGGTCAAAGGCCTCGACATGAGCCGGTCCGATGCGACCTGATTGCGGATAGGCGTCAGGCACGCCGCCGGTGAGCTTGCGCACGCGCTTGTCGGCCTTGAGCCGCGCAAAGAAGGTCGGCGCCACCGTCCAGGTCTTGGCCTGGGCGAGGTCCTTGTCGATATGGGCCATGCCCTGATCGAAGGCCAGGGCCGGGTCGCGCGACTTGTCGCCAAGATAAAGCGCCATCGGGGCATCGCCGCGCAGCATCTGCCGGGCCCGGGCCTCGGTCGGAGAGATGCCGTCGGCCTCCTTCCAGCCGCCGGGGTGGTAGTAGAGCGAAAAGCGCATCCGCTCCTTGCCGGAGAGCCTCAGCTCGCGCATCCGGCTCGCCTCGGCCTTGGTGGGGGCGAAGTCATGCGTGGCGAGCGCCAGCATGGCGCCGATCTCGATGGTGAAGTTGCCGAGGTTGTGCGTGTAGTGGTGATCTTGGGTGGCGACTTCGAAGCCGCTGCGGCCCTGTCCGCCCTTGTTGCCCCAGCTCATCTTGCCGCCCATGCGGTGCGGCTTGAAGCCCCAGTCGGACATTTCCCAATGCGCAGGGATGAGGGGCACGAGTGCATCGCCCAGCGCTTTTGCCTTCGCCTGGAAGGCAGTGAAGAGGCCCATCTCGTGCATGCGCACATGATTGCTCCACTTCGATTTGGGTCCGGCATCGGCGCGCCAGTTGGCCAGCGCGTTGCCGGCGTCAGAAACCTCCTGCGCGAGCGGGAGAAGGATCTTGCGGGCCTGGGTCCGGCGCTTCTCGGTCGCGGTCATGTCGATTTTCCGTCGTGCTTTCGGTCGGGGCGTCGTGGGGCGCGCGGGAACGCGAGCGATCATGCGGCCGCGGGTGCCGGCGCGCGCTGGGCGGCATGTGCCGCGGTGATCGCGGCGCGCCGGGCAATTTCCTCGTGGCGCGAGAGCGGCTCGAGATAGTCCTCATCGATGAAGATCTCGGATTGGAGATCGAGCTCGCCATGGCAGATGACGTGGACGATGGCCTCGATTGGGTCGAGGTCCTCGGGCGCGCCGTAGTGGTAGGCCGCGTAGTGGGGCATCTCGTTGGCGAAGTTGACGAGGCCGACGGGGAGCTTGAGAATGCAGACTGTCTCGGGCTCGGGATGCGCCGCCATGGCGGCCGGATCGAGCCGAGTGATCCCGAGCCCTGCGGCGCGGTCGCCTCGGGTCAGGATCTTGAGCACCGCGGTGTCGATGGCGGAGGCGTCCATGCCGGAGGTGGCGATCTGAAAGACCTCGATGCCTTCGGCGTTGGCAAGGAGGGTCTCGACCGGCTCGGTCGGAATGAAGGGGATCTCGAGGGTGGTGCCGCAGATCAGGGTCATCGTCTCTCTCACTCACTGGGGGCGCAGCCGGCGCCGTTCGACATCATGGGCGAATGGGGATGGCTGGACCCAGGTCGCCCCTCAGGCTGACATCTCTTCGCGCAGGCGTGCCTCATAGGCGCGGATACGGGTGTCGCAGTCGCGTTGCCAGCCAGCGATGAGCAGGTGCTCATGATTGGTAAGGGGTGGGAAGCGTGCGAAGAGTTCGGGGTAGCCCGAGCTTCTCAGGGTATGGGTGTCTTCACCGCGCTCGACATCCATCCGCCAGTCGTCGCGGTAGCGAGAGATGGTCTTTGCATCCCAGGAGATGGGAGATATCCATTCAAGCTCCCAGGGGCGATGGAACAACCCGCAGGCGGCGGTGCTGCTGATCACTGCCATGCGTGGATCATCGGGCAGACATCTGATGAGAGAGCGGACGAGGCCGCCCCCGAGGAAGGAGGGAGCATGGTGTTCGGTGATCCGGTAGAAGCCGGAGAGCCTGACGGAATGCCCGGTCTTGATGTCTTTCATCCTGTCAGTGATGTCGGCGCGGCGGAGGTCCGGGGATGTGGTCATGTCGGCATCCTGTCTGTCTTTCGCGGAAAGCGCGAGATGTTGATCGAGCAGCGCTGGGGGCGCCGCTCGACGAAGAGGCTCAGGCGCCGGCGGCGTCTTCCTTCTGCCGATCCAGCTCGGCTGCCATCAGCTGCCGCGCCTGAAGCGTGGCCTTGTGCTTGTCGAGTTCGCGGGTGACGACGTCGCGGCGGAACTCGGCCATCAGCTTGCTGACCTCGGCGAGGCTGGTGCAGTAGACCATGCGCGAAGTGGTCAGGCCCCAGCTTTCGCTCCAGCACCAGGCGTCCTTGTGGCCCTTGATGTTGTCCAGCGGCTGGAAGTCGCACGGGATCGGGGTGTTCAACTCGATGATGAAGCCTTGGTAGCCCTTCTCGAGCAGGATCTCGAGATATTCCGAGGGCTCGGGCTCTCCCTTGGAGAGCGCCTTGAGGATAGGCTTCAGAGACGGATGGACGTCCTCATCCTTCCTGTCCATCTCGTAGCCGAGGCCTTCGAGATCGTCATCGTTGACGAGGGTGTAGTCGCCTTGGCCGGCGAGCCAGATCATCCGGGCCACGGAGACGGAGTTCTCGAAGGCGATGCGGGCGGTCTTGGCGGAAGTCCGATGGGTCATGGAATATCCTCGTCAGTATGGGGGTGGGGCAGGGTTCGCATGAGGCCCTGCACCGGGCCCCATGCTTTTGCTGACGGCATTCGCGGCTGGTCTTACCAGGCGGCGAACTGCTCCTTGATGTTGCCGCGTGGCGCCATCGCCTCGGGGCCGGCGTAGGAGCTCGGCCCGACTGTGTCTTCGACGGCATCGACATAGCAGGAGAACTTGCCTTCCGGGCTGGTGCGCAGCGTGGTCGGAATGCCAAGCTCGTCGAGGACATCACCCCAGAGATCGAGGAAAGCCGTGTCCACCGAGAGGTGGAAGTTGGTCGCATAGCCATATTTGTCGGTCTTCTGCGTCCATTCCTTTGCGGACTGAAGGATTTCCTTCACGGTTTCCCGCTTGATGCTGCGCCGGTTGTAGTCGGCACCGCGACCGGTCTCCTTGTAGCCCAGCAGCAGAAGCGGGATCTGTGCTTCGCCGCAGGTGTCGACGAGCTTCTGGATCGTGGCGGGCGGCGTCGCCCCGACCACGGTCTGGGCGATGATGTCCGCCTGGTAGACGCCCTTCTCGCGAAGCGCCGTCTTGGCGCGTTCGACCTTCGTGATGTCCTTCGCGCCATGCACAGAGATGCCGATGCCGATGCCATTGCTCTTTTTCAGGACGTCGAGAACCTCTGCATTCTTCGTCCAGTCGAGACCGTAGGCGGTGAAGTTCACCGATAGGCCTCGCTCGGCACCCGCACGCAGGATCTGCGCGAAATCGGGGTGGTGGGCCGGCTCGCCGCCACCGATTGCGATCTCGAAAGTGCCCATGGCGGCAAGCTCGTCGAAGATCGCCTCGATGCGCTCGAGCGGGGCGTGCATACCTTCAGTGGTCGACCCCTGGTAGCAGAACTTGCAGCCGTAGCCGCAGAAGTCGGTAATTTTGACATCAACGAGTTCGGGCGTGGTCGACTTCTCGTAAGGTGCGGGCGAGGCGCGGAACTTGGTGCCGGTATGGGCCGAGTAGCCGACGAGGGCTGCTCCATCGCGTTTCCAGTGGCTGACATGGTCGAGATCGACGACGACGCCGTCGCGCTCCAGCGTGGCATGAGCGGTCTCGGAGTTGTCGTCATAGGCGACGTAGGTCACCGCGTCCGACAACAGGAACTCGAACCATTCGGCCAGGGTCATGTCGAGCCCCTTGGGGACGGAGATCCCGTAAGGCGTGCTCATTTCCATGTCCGGCTCGAAGGACTTGGCCGCCTCGATGGCGTCCTCGAGGCCCAGGCGGCGCAGCATGGAGTGAACCTCGATTGCCTCATGGTTCGAGGCGGCTTTAATGCCGGAGGCCCAGAGGAACAGCACCGCTTTGTCATGGGCATCGCGCAGGATGAAGTTGTTGCGCCCGTAGCTTCCCATGGTGCGGGACAGGGAATCCGCCGGGAGCTGCGCATGCACCCGGTCATCGTTCATTGCGTGAAGAACGATCGAATGCGACGAGGAGGAGTTGGTGGCGCGGCCGAGGCGGATAGAGGTGATTTCCATTATGGGATCGAAGTCCTTTGGCTGGCAGATACGTGAGATGTGTCGATTGGCGCCGATCGGGTCGCGCACTTTCGAAACTGAAGGGTTTTGAAGAGAGGCAGCGCCATCGGAGGCGTCCGGTCCACGGGACTGGCCGGCGCAGAGGATGGCGCGTGCTTGAGGCTCAGGCTGCGGCCTGGCGCTCCTGTGCAAGTGCGCGGATACGCATGCGCTCATGAGATGAGCCGGCAAATTCCCGATCAAAGATCGTGAGGGCTTCGCGATCGCCACGGGTGGGTGTGGTGATGCCCGTCAGCAGATGCAGCAGCGCCCAGGCATCATGCTCGAAACGCCAGATCCGGATGCGGGTGTAATAGCGCAAGCCGCCCGACTGACGGGCCGCGAGGTCCTGCGGGGTTTCGAATTCTGCGATCTTGAAGTCCTCGTCGAGAAGGAGGGCCGCATCGCGCGTGTGCACGCCAAAGCGTGGCAGGGCGTAGGGCTCGAGGGCCTTGCGGTCTTCGTCGCTCAGAACGAGGTCATCGAGGATCGCCATGGCGCCAAAACGGGTGCTGTAGAAGAAATAAGCGCCGGCGCGGTTCATCTTCATGCCAGAAAGACCGGAATAAGTCGCGCGCTGGCCTGCGATTTTGCGAGCATCGCGATGGCGCATTGGTTCGCGTGAAAACATGAGATCTCCTATTCAGGCGTGGTGGTCGGCGTCTTTCGAGTTGCAAGAAAGTGCCGGGCGCGCATCTGGTCGTGGTGCGATGTCGCGAAGATGGTGTCGTAGTGCTTGAGGGCGATGCGTTCCTCATCGCCGGGGCAGGTCAGCCCTGCGAAGATGTGGGGCAGGCACCATGCCTGACGCTGAAACATCCATAGGGGCTTTCGTTCGAAATCCGGGTTGGTGAAACTGCGGTATTCCGTGTTCTCGTGGTGGTTGATGTCCAACACATCGAGGGTTTCATCGATCAACTCGGCAGGGGTAAGCCTGCGCACCAGGTGGCTGGCTGCAAGAAACGGCTCGAGATGCCTGCGCTCGTCGTCCGCGAGTGCGAGATCGTCGATGACAAGGAGGCGACCGAACCCGGAGGTCTGGAAGTGGAATATGCCTCGTCGTGATAGTGCGCTCATTTCGTGGATGGTGTAGGAGATGCAATCTCGCACGAGTTTTCGGGTGTCGCGCTGATTGATGGGGCGGCGTGCAGACATGGATGGCCTCGTGTTTCAGGAGGTAGCGCCAGGCTCAGGCCGACATCGGCGTCAGCCGATTGATGGCATCAGGAAGCTCTGCAAGGATCTTCTCAGCTGCTTCTTTGGTCTCGAAGCTTTCTTCGCTGATGTAGCCGGTGTCGGGCTCGGCACCCACCGGATGGAGGGAGATTTGCCAGCTGGGCGACCAGCTGTAGCGGCTGCGATTGAGGAGGCTTGCCGTCATTAGCTCACCTGCGGCCAGGCGCGCACCGAGGGCCGCCCAGTGGCGATCGCGGAAAATGCGGGCGCAGTCGGGGATCGCGGCATCCACTTCCTGGCGCAGCGCTTCCATCATGTCCTTGGCCTCGGGACCCGAGCACATCATCTGGGTATTGCGGCCGATCGCCAGGGCGTATTCCAGCGCCGGCAGGGCGGCGAGCGGAACATTGAGATTGAGGCTTTCGCCGCCGTTGGAGCCGTTACGGGCCTGGCCGTCGCGACCGCAGGTCGGGCAAGTGGACATGGGAACTCCTTCGCAGAATGAATTTGATGGGCTTTCAGCAATCTGTTGTGCCGCGCGGCGGCAGCGATCCGTCCTCCACGGCGGATTGCGCACCGCCAGGGGCCGTATTCGGGCAACCGGGCTTCACCAGATCGGGACTGCGTCCTTGACGAGAAGCGTCGGGCTTTCGAGGTCGTAGAACTGCGCGTCAGCCGAGCGCGTGAGGATGTTCATGCGGCTGGGCTCCAGCCGCTCCAGCTCCATCAATCCATGGTTGGAGTGCTTCATTTGTGCGATCCGTGCGACTGCTTCGGGCACGCCTTTTTCGAACTCCGAGAGGATGAAGAAATCGCGCACGAAGTTCTTTCCGGAGATCAGGACGGCGAACTCCTTGAGCGTGATGTCTTCAAGGGGGCGCGCCCCGATGACAAGCGACAGATGCGGGTCCATCCGGGCAGGATCGTCGAGCTCGATCAGGGCCTTGGCAAGCCGCGGTCCGGCACCCTGAAGGATCGCCACGAGGTCATCCTCGAAGTAGAAGCCCTGGTTCTTCAGCGCGACCAAGAGAGCGAGCCGGCGGGGACAGTCGTGATGAACGATGGACTGGGGCAGATCATCGCCCGGGCGGAACAGGATGGTTCCGCCGGAGGCAATGTAGTCGAGTGCCGCATCGATGGCGCCGGTGGCCATCAGTGCCTTGACCATCTTGAATCCCTCTTTCGAGGTCGAATGCGGATTGTAGCGACCCGGTCCATCCCGTTCGAGCAGGTAGGCGAGTTGATGGGGCAGGTTGGCCGAAACAATGGCCGCCACGATCTCGGGCGTTCCCCGCAGGGGTTCGAGCCGGGCGGTAAGCCCTTCTTCGAGATGTGCGGTGGGTGCGCCCTTCTTGCGCAGCTCGAGGATCTCGTCGCAGATGTCGATGAAAGCCTGAGTATTGGCGTCGGGTTGCATGGCGTCTTCCTTTGAAAAGGGGTCTGGTCCCGGCGCAGAAGCTGCGCCGGGCTAAGATGGTCATCCGCTGAAGTGGTGTTCAGCCCTGGAGGCTGGCCTGCATCCGCTCGAGATAGAGCGGCACGGCCTTGCGCAGCACGGCCTGCTCGTAGCCGCCCTCGAGGATCGAGAGCACGCCGCCCCGGGCCGATACATTGGCCGCGGCGGCGATCTCTTCGGCGAGCCAGCCGTAGTTCAGCGTCTGCCACTTGAGGCCCGAAAGCGGATCGTCCTGGTGGGCGTCGAAGCCCGCCGAGACGATGATGAGATCGGGTTCAAAGGCCCGCATCCGGTCGAGAAGGTCGCTCCAGGCGGCCTGCATTTCGTGACTGCCTGACCGCCGTTTGAGGTCAATGTTGTGCAGATGCCGGAATTTGCCGGTTGTGCCCGTGGCCGAGGTCATCGGCCAGATATTCCGCTCCTGGGTGGAGGCGAAGAAGATGTCGTGATCGTCCCGCAGCAATGCTTCGGTGCCGTTGCCGTGATGCAGGTCGAAATCCAGCACTGCCACCCGGTAGCCGTAGGTGTCCCGGGCATGGATCGCAGCGAGTGCCGCGGTGCCCAGAAGGCAGAACCCCATGGCCCGATCCGCCAGGGCATGATGGCCGGGCGGCCGGGTGGCGATGAAGGCATGTGCGAGGCTTCCCTCGGCCATCTGGGCGATGGCTTCCCAGGAGGCGCCGACGCCCGCGAGGGCTGCCTTGAGGCTGTCGTGATCGAGGAAGGTATCCATTCCGTCGAGGGACCGGATGGGCTCCTCGTCGTCGAATGGGGCGGCCAGCGTGTCGAGGTAGCTATTCTCGTGCAGCAGGGAGGCGGCGGACCGCCGCGCAACCGGCGCAATCCGCCGCTCGAGGAAGTTGCAGGACGGCCGGGAAATGCCTTCCTCGATGGCCCGCAGCCGGGTCCAGTTTTCGGGATGCCCGGTCGGGGTCCGGTGCGCGGAGATTGTCTCAGGAAAATAGATGGCGTGGGTCATGTTTCTCTCCGCTTTTCTTTTCAGGCCCTGTGTCGGGACCGGCTTCGCACACACCGAAAGCCGATCCCGCACAGGAGCCTTGAAAGTGGGTTCGTTATGAAGTCCCACGAAAAAAGGGCCGCCCGAAGGCGGCCCTGGAGATGCTGTAGCGATGTTGGGATCAGGCCCCGGCTTCGGTAGCGCCTGTTTCTGCGCGTGCTTCGCGTGCCGCGCGCCGACGTTTCGCCCGCCAGAGGTTGAGCGCCTCGACACCGCCGCCGAAGACCATGGCGGCGTAGATGAAGCCACGCTCGACGTGGTAATGCAGGCCGTCGGCCACGAGCGCCATTCCAACCATCACCAGGAAGGCGAGTGCGAGCATCTTGGTCGAAGGATGCTTGGAGACGAAGTCGGCGATGGGCCCTGCGGCGACCATCATCACCGCGACGGAAACCATGACTGCCGCGATCATGACCGGCAGGTGATCAGCGATACCGACCGCGGTGATGACGCTGTCGAGCGAGAACACGAGGTCGAGCAGCATGATCTGCATGATGACCGACATCAGCGTGGCGCCGACGACCTTGGTCTCATGATGACTACCCTCGACTTCGGCGAAGATCTCGGTGGACGCTTTGTAGATCAGGAAAAGACCACCGCCGAGCAGAATGACATCACGCCAGGAGATCCCGTGATCACCGATGGAAACGAAAGGCTCGGTCAGCCCGATGATCCAGGCGATCGAGAACAGAAGTCCGATCCGCATGACCAGCGCGCCGGACAGGCCGATCACGCGAGCGCGCTTGCGCTCATGTTCAGGCAGGCGGTCCGCCAGGATCGAGATGAAGATCACGTTGTCGATGCCGAGGACGATCTCGAGCACGGTCAGGGTGAAGAAGGAGGCCCATACGGCCGGGTCGGAGAGAAGTTCGAGCATGATATCCTTGGGGCTGGAATGTGGTTTGAACGGAGCGCGTCGCGTCCACCTGCCTTGCGAGGTGGCGGCGGCGGGCCCGGGTTGGGATATGGTTGTTTTGCGCATCTGCGCTGAGCGATCCCCTGCAAGGGGCGCGATTTCCTGTTCAGGCAAGGAAAATGGAGGATCTGGCGGTGAGCCTCATCGAGACTTTGAAGAATGAGCGCGCGAACCGCGTCGTGGCAGATCGCAATCTTCCGGCTGCAACGGCCGTGGGAGATGCGATGAAGGAAACCCGCAGGGAAGTTCTCGCGGCAACGGAAGAAAACCTCTCATGGTTTCGCCGGGACGCCCGGCTTGAGGCCCGAAGGCAGGAGTTTGAAAAGGACATCCGTCCCTACCTCGACAAGGTGACCTCGGCCAAGGCTGACAGAACAGGTCTCGACGATCCTTGCCTGGAGAAACGCGGCGCGCTCGAGGCGGCGCAAGGAGACGCCTACGGCGCACTCGCACTGTGGATGGCGGAGGCGGCGGGATCGCGCAAGGACCCGGCCAAGGCGAAAGCCAACGAGGAGAAGGCACGGCGCTTCAATGACATCGCCATCGCTTGTGATCTGCGGTCATTGTCTTGCAAGGGACGGGAGGCGGTAGAGCAGGCGGGGGTTGAACCCGAGCAGGTGGAAGTCCTGGTCGATCGCGCCGGAGGTTCGGACATGCTGGCCCAGGCCAACGAGGAGCGAGCGATCATGCGCGGTGAGATCGAAGTGGAAGAGCTTCCAGCCATTGCCAAGTTGCCCAAGCCTGTGATCGAGGACGCTGTTCTCGTGGATGATGGGGACAATGGCCTACCAGCCCTCGAAGGGCCCGACGCGGAGCCTGAGGACCCACGGCTGAGCCGGGTGCGTGAACTGGCGGAGCGGCGTGCCGCGCGCCGCGCCATCCCCAACCGAAGCCGGGAAGAAGGCATGGATCTGGACAATTGAAAAAGCCGGACCGCGGTTGCGCGGTCCGGCTGTAACAGGCTTACTGGAAGACGCCTTCGAGGCGACAGATGGCTTGGCGTTTGGACGCGATGAGGTCCAAAGCGCGCTGGACCTTGTCGGCCTGGTTGATCAGCTTTCCGAAGTGTGGATCGGCCTTTGGGACGAGTTCATGCTGCATGATTTGCTGAACCATCTGCGTGGCCTCATCATCGATCTGCCGCTCGTGATTTCGTTGCGCATCATGTTTGGCGAAAGCCTCATCGCGATACTTGTCGTAGTTTCGATCATATAGCTTTTGGGCAATCCAACCCATGGGTCGTGGCTTCAGGTATTTCTGCCAGTTTCCTACGCTGTAATTGTTCCAGACGCTCGGCGTCAGTTCATCCGACAGCGCGCCGTCCGAATAGGCCAGGTTCTGCATGAGGGTGATCTGTTCCTGAACGCTCTTATAGGCTTTCTCGAGCCGATCAAGTGTCGCAGTGAAGTCATACCGATGCGGAGTCTCGCCACTTTCGCCAATCTGATCAATCAGGTCTCTCAGGCTGTCGCGATCGTTGACCAGCTCGATGATTTCTTCACCGGCCTTGAAGGCTTTTTCGGTGCGCTCGTCGAAAGGCGCGGCCTTGATGTAGATCGTTACCTTGAGGTCGGGGACTTCATGAACCTTTGCAAGCTCCTGAGAAATCTTGCCCTCGGAGAGCTTGATATCCCTGAAGACTTTGCAGCCTTCGATCCAGGTCTCCATGGCAAGCTGAAGATCCTTGATCGGCGAAAGGTCCATGGCCTTTCCAAGGGTATTGCGCAGCTTCTCAGCTCGCTTGTCGAGATCACGCTCCTTCCGCCGCGCGGCATCCTGGCGCTCGGTTTCGATCTTTCGGGCAACCGAGTTCAGCAGGTCCGGATATTTTTGAAGGACAGGATCAGCCGCGGCAATGGCGAGGTAGCGGGGATCGCGCTCTAAAGCGGCGCGGAAGTGGTCCTGAGCGTGGTCATGCCGCCCCATCTGGACCATGCACCGACCGGCGTGAAACTGCGCGTCGGCATTGGCCCTGTTTCCCTCGTAGATGGCATAGGCGGCGGGGTAGTTCTGCCGGCCCCAATGTGCCAGTGCGAGGTGCTCGCGAATGGAGGGCTTGGCCTCGTCCTTGGCGAAGTCGAGCGCCTCTGCGAAGTCTTCCTCGGCGCCGGCAAGATCAAGATGCGTGCTGCTGTCGCTGTCATAGAGGCCAAGGCGAATAGCACCCCTCAGGCAGCGCAGCTCCGGCATATGGGCCAGGGACGGCCCGCCGTCATTGTTCATTGCGGCATTGACGGCCTCGAGCGCATCCACCGCGCGCCCCTTTGCAAGAAAGGCCCGGGCTCGGCGATAGCGTTCAAGGGCGCGGGTCTCTTCAGGATTCATTACACCGCGCTCGATGCGACCGAGCGTGTCCTGGATTTCCTCAAGCTTGTCGATGACCGCCTCGAACCCTTCGACGAGGTTGCGCCGCACGAGATCGACGCCACCGTAGAGTTCGAGCAGGCGGTCATTGGTCGCAGCCATGGATTTATCAATGCGGCAAAAGCCGTTCCCAAGATCGGTCCCGACAGCCTTGATGGTTTTGCCGAGCTCGCCCGCCTGGTCGAGCATCTCGGTGCGAAAATCGGAAATATCGTCGCGAATTTCCCGCCGGGCCTCGTCCATTTTTTCGCTCATCCGATCAGCGGCCTGCTCCGAAGCGTAGGCCGCGGCACCAGCCATCTTGCGCGCAGCATTATCGGCAGCGCTGCGGAAGCTGGATTCAATATTGAAACGGGTGAGGGGATCGAGCGTGGTGGAAAAATGCAACGGGTAAAATCCTTCGTTCTTCGCGGGGCGCGGTGGGGTCGGTTGGCGTCTCCGGTTCTGGCCGGCGGGTGCCTTCATCCGTGAAGGACGCGCCGGCGAGGCCGCAGTCGCATTCGGAAAATACCTGAGAATTCACCGGGTGCATTCCAAATTTGTCTGTTCCGGATTTGTGTGGTTTTTCCGTCTCAAGTCGAGACGAAAAAAGGGGCTGCCCTTCGGCAGCCCCCTGGTCGCCAAGCGCGTTCGAGCGAGGCGGTTTCGATCTATTCGACAGGAATTATTTCACCATCGGCGTTGCGCCCGTAGCGGGCGAGGGACTTCATTCGCTTATCACCCTCCAATGCAGTCAACGGCTCGCGTGACAGCGCGAAGCGCGTATCTTCTGGTGCCGGGATGCCGGCATTGCGAAGCATCTTGTCGAGTGTCTCGCGGTCATCGTCCCAGTAAAGGTGATAAGTGCCGGCGGGAACCGTGACCTCGGTGGCATGGCGGCTGCTTTCGAGCCAGTTGTCGATTTCCGCCTCTGCCTGCTCTTGGCTTTGACCCGCCTCGGTCGCGAGTGAGATGGCGATTTCTCGATCAACGATCACGGTGCCCCAGTAATCGTGGCAAACAGAGGCGACTTGCGCGAAGGTATCGTCGTCGCGACCGGCGAAGAGGATGTCCCTCGACGCACCCTGGACCATGGACGGTCCATCATCACCCATGGCGATATCGACGATGTTGCACAGGCAGGCCGAAAGAGAGGTGCGCGCCACCCGGTGCGTGCCGTAGTTGATGTTGAAGCCGGCCTCGTCGCGAAGGGCGTCGAGGGCCTCGATGACGGGCCTGGTGCGCACTGAATCGGCCACGAGCAAACGGCCGGAGGGGAAAGAGATCGTCTGATGGAAGGCCAGGTCGTCGGGCTGGCATGCCAGCGGGCGAACTTCCCCATCGGCACTCCTGGCGACAAGGTGAGGCGCCCAGTTTTCCATCAGGAGGAAGGCCTGGCTGCCATCGGCGAAATTCTTGAAGTAGTCATCGCCGCCGCAGGTCAATGGACAGTCGCCCGCCGCAATCCATGCCACGAGAGCTTCAGCGGCGCCTGCATCGCCCAGCTGTTCGCGCGCATTGGCAACGGCTGCGGTATAGGTCTTGGCCAGGCTCTGGCAGAGATCGTCCTTGCGGTAGTCCGGCAGCGCAGCCCAGCCGGATTTGCAGAACTCGCCCCAGACATCGGCGAAGATAACGCTGCCCTCGGTCTCGGCCGGGGCTGCGAGCCCTTTGTCGCCGATGGTCGGCAGGAGGGCTTCGAGCTCGTCCTTGATGACGGTCTCGATGGGATCTGTCAGCTCGCTGATATCCTTCATCGCGGCAACGGCCGCTTCATACTCCTCACCCTTCGATTGGACATAGGCCTTCATGGCGACTTGGAGCGCCTTCTTTCGGTCCGCAAGCGGCGCGAGCGCGGCGATGAGAGGGGTGATCTGATCCGATGAGAGGGTCATGAGATGCTTTCTTTGAAGTGCGGTGATGGTGGGGCGCACGAAGAACCCCGGCGCGGAGACCGGCCGGGGTTGCATCGTGCAAGGCGGGGCTTTGGTCAGTCCCGCGCGCCTTCAGGCGCGATATCGTCGGGATCGCCGCCGATCGCTTCGACCATGGCACGCAGATGCGCGTTATCGCTGGCAGAGGGCTTAGGAGCCTGGCGTCGGGTGCGGCACAGAAATGTGGTGAACATGGGTCTCTCCTTGGATCTTGTCGCCGGAATCTGGGTTCGTTTGCCGGCAGTCGGGAGGCCACGAATGGCGCCGATCAGGAGGGGCTGGTCTCGGCTTGTGCTGCCAACCGCTCCTCGCGCATCGGACGGCTCCAGGACCATTGAACGACATCGTCGAGTTCGTCCCAGCCGGGCCGCGGCGCACCATTGTCGTAGGTCGGATTGAGGCGAACATCCTCTTCGTAGGCTGCGCGGCCGCGCAGGGGTCCCTTCCGGGCGGACATGTCGAAGCTCATCATGGGTCTCCTTTTTTCAGATGGCAGTGCTTCGGACGCGAGGCTTGCGGACGCTTCCCAGTATTTCGATCAGGGCCGGATCGAGGACGATCCAGCTGTCCTGGGCCTCCGGCACCAGTTTGCGAAAAGTCGCGTCAGGCATGCGCGCGCAGTCGAGATCGCGGCCGAGGGTCTCGATGACCCGGTCGGTGGGGATGCCTTCGTAGCGGTTGAGGTAGGTCAGGATGCGGTCGCCCTGGCGGGCCCTGCGGCGCAAGAGGTTCTTCCAGTAGCCGTCCTGGTCGCGCACCCGCGGGATGCGGGTGATGGCGCTGGCGCGCAGGCGCAGCTTGAGGATGGTGCCACCGCCGGCGCGCATGCGCGCCTGGGCCAGCGAGCCCACATGTATGCCTTCGGGATGGGCATGTAGACCCTGGAAGGTGAACCCCCGCGGGCGGCGGCCCTGAAGGCCATGATAGACGATGAAATCCTGCATCGGATCAAACCTCGAGATATCTGATTGCCTCGATCTGCGTCATGGCAATGCGACGGTGATTGGAGAGCGACCGGACGTGGTGCAGCAGGGATGTGGTGATACTGGCCTCGATCACCGCTGTCTCGTAACCGGGCTGATCTGAGGCATCACTGCCAAAGGCGCCTTCCTCCACGCTCATGGGCGTGCGGTTTAGGGGTAGGTCGAAGATGTCGTAGAGCCACTTGGTGAGGGCGACGCAGTTGGCTCCACTGATGTCCGCGACAGCATTATAGCCGTTCTCGGGTGGCAGAAGCTCGAGCGCGCCGCGCGGGGCGCCATTCAGCGTGAGGCTGATGAGGGTTTCGTCGTCGCGCGCCGCGCTCGCGACTCCTTCGAAGGACAATCGCATTGTCAGTGAGACAGGGCCCGCCGCGCTGTGATCTGCAAAGTGCAGAAGAGGGCGCGCATCGCCAAGCGCAAGGATCGCGAAACATCCCGGACGGATATCGCGAAGATCGATTTCAGGCCTCAGAACGATGGGTCCGTTCATCCGTGTCGGTCTCCTGTTTCTCTTCCGGATCACCTCCGAGCGCGCGCACTACATCGCACAGCCGCGTGATTTCCGCGTCCCTGGCCTTGATGCCGGCAAGGGCGTCCTGGCCGATTTCCATGAGGCGGGCGTTCTTGGCGGTTATGCTTTCGATGACCTCGTCTCTGGCGCGGATGGCCTCCACGGCATCTTCGTCGAGGCGCCGGGCCATTTCCTTCATCAGCTTGCCGACAGCGCGGGCGCCCACGGCGTTCCAGCTGGCAGTCATGTCGAATGCCGCGGCAACCTCGAACTTTGAGACGATCGGGGCCACGGCCTCGCTCCAGGTCTGCGCGGAGGCTGCATCATCCTTGCCTGCGGCGTGATCAGCCATCGGCCCGGCTCTCTTCGTCGATCTCGGCCTGGTATTCGCCACAGATGGCGCAGTAGTTGTCGCCGACCTCGGCGTCGAAGGTGACATGCCCGCTGAGCGGATCGGGACAATGCGCATTGGCACAGACCGTCGGGCGCGCGGTGAGTGCTGCGGTGGAGGTCGAGGCGACAGCTGTGCTCTTACGCTGCATATGCGCAGGCAGGGCCAGTTTCTTTTTCCGGGAGGTCTGAACGATGAGAGTGGTCATGATGAAGTGGTCCTGTGGTCGTCGTTGGGAGGGCGCTGCCCTGGTTTGATGTCGCAGCCGGGCATCGCGCCTGGCCGCCGGTCTTATCCGAGCCGGCGGTCGCGCGTGATGCCAGAGCTTCTTTTTCATTGGTGGGGTCTTTTTGCCCAATTGGAAAAGGGCACCCGCTCAAGCCTGAGCGGGTGCCCTCGATCTTTACCAGACAGTCCAGATGAACTGCTTGCCGTCCCAGGAGGTCGGGAAAACGATGTCGTCCCAGTCTCCGTCGGTGATGCCGCGGTGAATGGCGCGGCGGGTCTCGGTGCGGATCAACTTCGTGGACAGCTGGCCGAAGAGCTTTTTTCCACCACCGGCGCGGTAGCTGTAGTGGCCAGAGCGGCCATCACGGCGACGGCGGTTCCAGTGGCGACGCTCCCAGGTGAGATCCAGGGCGATGGCTGCTTCATCCTCGACGCGCTTGCCGCGGCCGAAAATGCTGTAGCCGTAGCGTTCGTAGTAGCCCTCGAAGCAGCCATACTGTTCATCGAGCGGGTTGCGGCGGTGGGTCTTGCCCATGTTCTTCTCCTTATAGGTTGTTCCCTATAAGGCGTCGAAGAGGCACCCTTTTTCGTAGAGGAAGATCATGTGGTCTCCTGTTTACTGACTGCCGAAGGCATTGCGCCCGGCTCGCCAAGAAGATGGGCTCAATGGCCCGGGATCAAAATGTCCCTTTGTCCCGATTATCGATCGATATCTGCGCCAGGATATCCCGAAGCTGCCCTCGCATCTCGAGCCGGGCATGGTTCGAGGCGCAAGGCTGGTGGCTCGAGACCCGGATGAGAGCCATGCCGCCAAAGATCAAGGACCGCTCGATCTTGTCGGGGGAAATTATCATGTAGCGGTTGGCGATATCGAGGACCCAAAGAGGGATCATGTCCATGAGGCGCTCGCCGATCGCCACATTCTCCGACGCAGCGCGCCCGGTAAACATGTAGCGCACCTGTCGCTGGAAGGGCGTGGCGGCCTGTAGCTCGAGATGCGCACTTTTGAGGTCAGGCGCGGCCTCGGCATGGGCGATGGCAAGGGCTGTTCTCAAGGCTTCCCGCAGATCACGCAGAAAGGGATCGGTCGTGTCGAAGTTGACCCCGCCGAGATGCATGTCCTCATCGGTCATGTCCGGCCGCAGGAGCCAGGCGGCACGGGCGATTGAACCGGGGCCTACGACGTTGGGAAGTAGCGTCTGCACTTCGCTGTCCTGCCATCTTGCCTGGCAAGGCTCCTGGCGTGCCAGCCTGCGAGAGAGATGTGCGATCTCCGCCTTGAGCTGGGCGATCCAATCAGCGGTCAGATCCGTGCCGGGCGGGGAGTAGCGCTGGTCTTCGCCTGCGAGCCAGTCGCGCGAAGCAACGCTGTCATTGTCCAAAGCCAGACCGCGGTCGAGATGACTCTCCTCACCCTGGATAGGATAAAGGGCACGCCGCGCCCTGAAGGGCAGCATCTCGTCCCGCGCCAGATGACGATGCTTGCCGCGAAACCTGAGCGGGCTCGGCAAGACGCGCAGCATGCGGGGCGGCGCAGGCTCATCGACCTCTTCGACATAGATCGCTGTGAGGTCGCTGTAGACAAGGAGACCCTGGCCTTTCTCACGCATTTCTGCCGTCGCAAGTTCAGTGACCAGGGCCTTACTATCCAACGCCGAGTGAGCCAGGCGCAGCCCGGGCTCGTCATGGCACTGGGGATCGCTTGCAGCGATGGCCTCGGTAAGAACCTGGCGCGCATGACCGGTGAAGGGGTTCTGCGGGCGCAGGAGCAGAGGTTTTTGAAAGCGGCGCGCCGTGTCGGGAATCTCCGCGCTGAGCTCTGCTTCGAAACGACCAGCCATCTCGCGCATCCGCGCCGCCATGGCTTCGTGTAGCTTGATACCCTTGGTCATAGATTTCCTTGCGGATATGAGATGCCCCGCCTCAAGGCGGGGCGGGCTTGATCAGGCGGCGGCGGGCAGTTCCTGCCGCCGCGGCGCGGATGTCCAGGCCGAGGTCGCTACGCGAAGCTCGTAGATCTCGCCCAGCGCATCAAAGATACGGCTGGTGACAGCCGGAAGGCTGGCGCGCGCGATGTCCTCCTGATCCTCTTCGAGGTCGCGGCGAAGGCCCACGGTCAGGAAGACATGGCCATAGCTGTCTTCGTGCGACCAGGCCTCGAAGGTGGTGCCGCTGGCAAGAACCAGGGAATTTCGATCCCGCCAGGTCTCGCCATCCATGGTGAAGTCCAGGCCGGCCTGACCTTTCAGGATGGTTTCGAGCTCCGCCTGAAAGTCGGTGAAGGCCTCGCGCGCCAGGATCGACAGCAGGTCGTCATCATCCTCGCATTCCTCATGAAGACCATCGTAAAGGTCGAGAATGACGGTGTCCCCATCGGGATGGCTGTAGTTTCCAGTGCCCATGATGATCTCCTTGAATTATGGATTGTGCATGGCGCGCACGAGGTCGCGGCGTCGCAAGACGCGCCGCGAGCTCGTGCAGGCCTGCGGGATTTCAGGTGATGTTTTCAGATCGCAGGATCGGATCTTTCAGCCGCCGGGGGCGTCCTTCGGCGGTGGGCGATAGCATCACGTCGGTCTCGGCAAGGGCGCCGACACCGCGGATGGCATGATGCTGCTCGAGAGCTGCGTGGAATGACGCCGGCCTGGGCAGGAGGCAAAGCGCGCTTTGGCGCAGGGCCTGGTCGGAAAAGACGCTGTCGTTGTCGACGACCTGGTCCCACTCCCCCATGACGTTGATCAGAAGGACCGCCTCGCGGGTGATATAGACATCGAGCCAGGCGTCGGCGCCCTTCCGCATCGTCTTGCCGGCGTGAAGGATCAGGCTGAAGTTGGGATCGCTTTGCAGGGTGATGGCTGCAACTGCGAGGGATGATTTGGCCTGCGGGGCCGTATCCACGATCGGCATCAGGCGGTGCGGGTTGGGTGGCAGCCCGCCGGTCGTGCCTGACAGAACCACCTGCAAGACAGGTTCGTGCCTGACAAGGTTATCGGCATGAGCTGCGGCCTGGAGAGCGATGGGGGCCTCGGCCTCGCATGTATCGAGCGGGGCAAGGGTAGCGCGCAGCAATGCGCGCGTTTCTTCCGTAAACCAGGCATCGCAGTAATGTGCAGGAAGGATGATATTCTCCATCAGCGCGCTCCAATCCCGAAGAGGATGCGACGCAGGCGCCAGGAGAGTTTGCTCCAGCCATGAGCATGGCCGTGAAATGGCGCCTGCCAGGGACGTGCGATGATGGCGTCGAGATCGGGATCGAAGGCGTGAACCTGCATCTTCTGGTGCGCGCTTCGAGTGTCGCGGAAGATATCGAGATGCGTCGAGATCGGCTTGAAGGACAGGATGAGAAAACCTTCGAAGTCGGTGGCCTTGGCAGCGTAGAGCGCAGAGAGAATCTTGATGATCGCACTCCCGATGATGGGACAATCATCGCCCTCGTAGATGCTGTCGGTTATGGCGTCGTCATCCCGCTCGAGATCCGCCAGCAAGGCGCCACGAACATGCGGGTCGAGCAGGGCCTCGCGGAGGCCGGCGATATCATCGGGATGGCCCTCGATCAGGCGCGCCGTCAGATGCATGGAGCGCGGGGCGTCGGTTGGATGGAGGCTGCCACTGCGCCAGACCACTTCCTGGGCCTTGGCTTGAGCAAGGTCTGCGATGCCGACGGAAGGATCGCGCCGAGGCATGTTCTTGGGGCTGAGAAGTCCGGGCATGGGGTTCCTTGCGAGTAAGGCCTGAAAGACCGGTTTCAAAGATCGACGATCACCAGTTCGGGTGGCATTCCGAAGCGGACCGGCAGGCGCGAACAGCCCAGTCCTGCCGAGACGATGAGGTGCCGCCCATTCTCGACCACATGACCATAGGCATACCGGCTTCCATAGCGGGATGGAACGACGGGCGTCTGCCCGAAAAGCCGAACCTGCCCGCCATGAGTGTGACCCGAAAGGGTGAGGGAGATGCGGTCAGGCACGCGCGGGAAAATGTCCGGTTCATGCGCGAGCAGGATGGCGGGAGCCGCATCATCCATCTGCCCAAGGGTGGCATCGAGGTCGTCGCGCGCCACGACCTGGCTTTCAAGACCTCCGATCCAGAACGGATCGCCGTAATGCGACAGGCGCACTGCGCGGTTCGACAGAACATTGATGCCGGCAGCGTCGAATGCCTCATGCCATCGCGTCAGGCCAGACAGGGATACCGAAGCGCCAGGATCTGCCGCCCAATCGTGGTTTCCGAAAACCGCCCAGGACCCAAGAGGAGCCTCGAGTTCGGACAGAACCCGTGCCACCTCGCCAGGCGCTGAGCGCGACAAGCCGAAGCCATGACCTTCCGCATAATCCCCGAGCAGGACCACGATATCGGGAGAGAGGCCATTGGCCTCGCGGACGATATCTTCCAGCCGACCGAGGGTCATGAAGGGCGGGCTCATGTGAATGTCGGCAATGGCGACGATCCGAAGTGGACGCACCAGGGTCCAGCTTGCGATCGGCGGCACCCAGCGTGTCTGCTTGATCCAGCTTGGTTCGATGCCCACGGCATAGCCGGTGGTGCCTATTCCGGCGCCGGCGAGCCCTGCACTTGCAGTAAGGAAATTTCGACGTGTGAGCATGGGCCTGCCTGCCTTGCGAGCTTGTTGTGCGGAAGAGGTTTACGAACTGCACCGCACGATGCGGTTGTTCTCGACCAGGGAAATCTGTTCGTTCGCCTCAGCGCGGAAGAGATCGGTTATTTCTTCGCGGCGGCGGGCGTAGTCGTCATCCTCGGGGTCGAGTGACTCGCCGCCGACGGAGGCGAAATAGAGCTCCGAGATCAAGTGATCGATATGCTCGCTGAAGGCCGCGCATGCCTGGTCGACCGCTTCGGTTCGGTTTCGCGCAACGACGAAGACATCGCTTTGGTAGAAACCGCCCACGATCTTGCTTTGAAGATGCCACAGACCCGGCGCGCCGGGGATGCCGGTCATTGCGCACCTGCCATGATGTTCCGGGCGGTCATATCATGACCGTTGCCGGGTTCATTCCAATCTGCATCGGAAATCTCATCGATGAAGGTCTTTCCCGGCGGGACGGCGACCATCCGCGAATACGCGGCGGCGATGCTCTTGCGAAATCGGGGGTGCTTCTCGAGGCCGGGTTGAATACCCGGGGCATGGACGGGGGGTTTTGTCATCGGGATTTCCTGATGTGAAGCCCCGTCCTGCGGCGTTGTCAGCTGACGACGCGAAGATTGGGGGCAGCTTTCTTGGGGCCGAGAAAGCGTCCGCAAACGATGCGGCCGCCGCCGACATTGACCCATGCGAGATCGCCTTTGCGGTCGACGAGGATGCCCTGGGCTGAGATATGGGAAGTGATTTGAACCGTGGCCATCACGATACTCCTTTCGGTGTTTGCCGAAGAGGAGATGGGTCCAGCGGGACGTCCTTGGGGTGGCTGAAGAGGCCTCTTTTGGGTAGCACTCCCCGATGTGAGACGGGGAGTGCGGGGTGCTTTGTTCAAGCGGTCTCGCAGGGTTTCATGGTCAAGGGCGGCAGCGCCTTGGCCTTCTTGAGGGCATTGTAGAGCCGACCGCTGAGAAAGATCCCCTGCGGCTTCACCTGAGGATCGATCCAGATATCGAGCGCGCCCGGCGCCGTTGGGTCCACCCGGATTTCATAGGGCTTGATGGTGCGAGCCCTGAGCGAGTTCATCAGTTCAGGATGACACTGGGGGGCCATGACGGCGGACACATGCTCGCGGATTACGAGGTGGTGCCAGGTGCCGGCAATGGGCATTCCATCCTTGTCCCGGATATCGATGGGCTCGAGCGTGCTTTTTCCGATCTCATGTGAACCGATCAGATCGGCTATCTCTCCGGACACGACGAAAATTCCGGCCGGCAGGCAGAAGTCCGCAAGTGGCGCCGGACTGGTCCGGGGATTAGCCTTGATGGCCGTTAACCGATAGGCGTCATCACCATCCAGGCTTGGATGCGTGCGCCGTCCCAATGGATCGCTGGGCGAGAATACCTGGAGCTTGCCCCCGACTTCTGCCTGGTATCCGTGGGTGGCACCGGAAAAGCCGGTCTGCATCCAGATCTTTGGTGCAGCCTTGCGGCGAGCCTTGAATTCCTCCGTTTCGCGGAAGCTTTGGTGAAGCGGCATTTTTTCGTCGAGCGCGAGCGAAATCACCGATTTCCTGCCTGGGCGGAAGAAGTCGAACAGGGATGGATCGGCCTGTGCTTCGGCGGTTTGGGCTGCGGCCATGAAAGGCAGGAGCTGGTGAGACGAGATCGGTGATTGCCGAAGCTCGGAAGAGGTGAAGTCGGCCGGTCGCAGCAAGCAGGCATGAGGAGCCTGGGCTTTGGTCAGGTTCCCCTGCTTGACGCCGAGTTGCCAGTTGCGGGCAAAGCTCGAGCGGCGGATCTTCAGAGGCGTGCCGTCGGGCAGGGCGTTGAGCATCGCGTGGCGTGCGTCGCGGGCATCGATCTGATCTTCGAGGGCTTTGTCCTTCTTGCCGGCAAGCATCTTGGCTTGTTCAATGATCCGCTCACGCAGGTTGATTGCATCGGCGGCGGAAATCCGGTCGGCCGCCAGCAGATCCGGTGCCTGGTCCAGCCTATCGAAGAAGGCGGCAATGGATTTGTCGAGCAGATCCGTCTGGACCTGGCGTTCCGCCTTTGTCAGGGTTTCGGGTTTCCCGCTGATCGAGGTCTTGATGATCTCGTGATACGAGGCATCCCGAAGAGCCACTTTGAAGGTAATCGTCACACTCCAGAAGGCACTGACTTTCTCGTGCCAGAAATGCGCGCGGAACTTGATCTCGCAGCTCTTCGCGAGGCTCCGGTGGCGTGAGATGCGCAGCAGGAGATCGGACTTGCTGCGATAATACAAGGTCGGCTTGAGCGCCGGTCCTGCGAAGAAGGCCGAATGCTTTGCCTCGATGAGAGCGGCGGCTTCTTTTTCATCCTCGATAATCGAGGGCTGAAACGAGGACGAACCATACCAGGCCCGGGCAATGATCTGGGGCATGGTAGCTCCTTACTGTGACAACTGGTTCGGGTGGAGGCCCAACATCTGAAGGGCATCGGACGTGGACAGGGTAATGTCCGCATTCGTTCGAGCTGCGTGCTCGATGGCGTTCCTGGCTTGCCGGCTTCGCAGGGCGCGCGCCTCCTGGCGCGCGGCAAGCTCCTTGAACTCGGGCACGATCTCGTCGAGCCGGCGACGCAGGTCGGCGGCCTCCGGGTTCTCCGAGATGGTCAGATCGTCGACCTTGATATTCTTCGCCTCGGCCTCGGCGGCAAGAGCGGAGATCTGTTTGTGCAACTCCTGCACTCGCGGCGTTTCCGCCTCCATTTCGGCTGTCATGGTGTTGGTATGTTCCGCGGCAAGACGCGCGAATTCCCCACGCGAAAGCGTGATGGTTCCCAGCTCGGACATGGGAGCCTCCTTTGGTGTTTGATCTTGGTTAGAAGTGGCGAATGGCCCGCGCGATGCGCTGCCGGATGTCTTCATCGGTCCCGATCTCGAAGGGATATCCAAGCGAGATGCACGACAGGCGGGTGCTGCCGATGGCGAGGGGAACCGCTTCGTGGCAATGGCCAAAGAGCCATTCCTGTGGCGCATATGGACCGGTCAGAATATCAGTGAGGTCGCTGGCGTAGCCCGCTTCAATGCCGGTGAGACCCCCGGCCAGGACGCCAGGATGAGGGGCGTGGTGCGTGGCCACGCAGGTCGGTCCGTCGAACGGCTGGGCGAGTGTTTTTTCGAGCCAGCTGCGATGGTGTGCATGGACCCTGCGGATCTCGTCGGGAAAGACGCGGCGAAAGCCGCCCCGCGCAAGCCGGATGTAGCGATAGTCGTTCATCCGGGTGGGTAGATGTGCTGCATTGGCCGCGTAGCCGGGACCGAGGGCCAGATCCGTCCAGAGGGTGGCGCATAGCAGTCGCGTGCGGCCCAGGACAAGGCTGCGCATCTGGGCGTAGGCGACGTCGAACTCGGCCGCAAAATCAGCGAGACGATCCTCATCATCGAGGCGCCAGTCGTAGAAATCGTGATTTCCGGGAAAGACGTGAATGGGGATGTCGCCGAAGCGGTGCCGAAGGCGCTGAAAGGCGTATTTCCAGCGCACTTTCGGCTTGTTCGAGACGTCGCCCGCGAGAACAATGGCTTCAAGCCCCTCGGTGATAGCTTCGCAGGCGTCGAAGGGATCGCGTCCCTTGTCGGACCAGAAGTCATCATGGAGGTCTGAAAGAACCAGGGTTTTCATTGCGGGCGCGCCTTTTCGTGTCGGGTAGAAGATGGACCTTTCACCCGCTGAGGGAAACCTGCCTCAGACCTCTTCGTAGTCTGGGCTACGGCGGGGGATCTCGGACGGCATTGTCTCATCGAGCGGATCGAGCATCGGCAGGATGTCGGAGAGCTTGATGTCTTCGGTCATGCTGGCCGAAAGTGCGAGGGCAGCACCCGAGGCCGTGAGCGAGTCCCGGTGGGCCCGCGCCTCGACATGCAGGATCTGGGTCCGGGGATCGAAAACGCAGGCGTAGAGAGCCTCGTATCCGGGGACAGCGCAGATTGCGGGGCGCAGAGCGTTGTCCTTTGTTTTGTCGAGCAGCTTCCGGGCGCCGCCAAGGGCAGGATCGAGGGCCCAGGCGATGAGCTGCGGGCGGACTGCCTCGTCCGGCATGAGCCCGTAGACGCCAGGCTCCATCTCAACCGTGGTGCCCTGTGAGAAGAGGTAGGTCTTGATGCTGGATGATTTCGACATGGCGGCGTTCCCCGAAGTTTGGCCGGCCATTCCGGCCGGGTGGTAAGCGGTGTGCACAAGCAAGCACCGCGGACCGCCCGGGCGGGGAGTTGTTAGTGGAGGCGTTCGGTAGCGAGCCCGTCGAGCAAGGGGCGCAGCACATGCGCATCGAGGCACTCGGGGATCTCGATCCCCGCAGTCCAGGCCTCCGCGGGGTTTTCCACCAGGAGATCGAGGTAGCAGATCGCCGCATCGCAAATGGTCAGGCTTCCGGGAGGCTCAAGGCCGGCATCGATGTAGCTCTCCTCGCAGGCAATGAAGAAGCCATCGAAGGTGATCTTGGGTGCCGGCAGGCTGGGGTCGTAAAGGGCATGGAGCACCTCGGCCATGGCAGAGCGTGCAAAGCCCGCGGCCTGAATCAAGTGGGCAGAGGGAATGCCGGGGCCGACGAGCCGGTGCGGACCTTCAAGGCGGGGTGGTTCCTGCTCCTCCATATAGGCCGTGAGGACTTCGCAGGCATGACCCGACAGGCCCGGTAGGGCGGGAGTGTCTTCCTCGCCATCATCTGCGTTGGCGAAAGCAAGGATGCCTTCGAGTTCGGACATGACGGCCTTGAGGCGGGCGATGCGTTCATCGCAGGTCAGGTCTGGCGTGGCATCGGAGCCGATGATCCGCTCGAAATGGTGCTCGGCGGTTTGGGAGCCTTCGCTGAGATCATTGATCTTGGCGGAAAGGTCCTGGATTGCTTCACCGATGACCTCGGCGTCGACTTGAAGCAGCATCTGGGACATGGGTATGCGCGCCTTTGCTGTTTGACTGTGCATTGGACATAGGAACAGGCCCGCAGGTCCGGTTGAACCGCGAGGCGCCTGAAGAGCGGATTGTGCGAAAATTCAGATTTTCCGGAAAATCCGAAGCCGGTCGTGAATGGCTGGGAAGGACCAGATCGCGCGATCCTGGAGGTCCTGGTGCGCGCGATCGAACTCGAGATCGCCCGCTTCCACGAGGTCGAAAAGCCCGTCCTCGCCAGTGCAGCCACCATATCCTTCGCCGATGACGGCGAGACGCTGGCCTTTTGCCATTCCGGCTGCGGCCTTCGTGATCCAGTCCGATTGATAATCGGGCCAGGAGCAGAGGATGGTGCGGCCGGGGTAGGCTTCGATCGCTTCTTCGGCCGTCAAGACGTCGACCGGCAGATTACGCTCGCGCGCGGGCAGATTATCCTCGGAGATGGCGCGTGCGCGGACTGCCTCCATGTGGCCGGGGTTCGCGTCGGTCGCGATGGAGTCGACGCCAGAATGACGAAGCACCTGGCTCAGATATCCTTGCCCTGCACCCACCTCAAGGATCGGACCGAAGTTCTTCATGAGATCGATGAAGGCGGGAGTGGGGACGGAAAATCCGAACTCGGCGATGTAGATGTCGCGAAGCATCATCGCCGTCATTGAAAGCGCGATTGCCTTCTTGGGCACGCCGCTTTCGACCAGCAGATCCTCGGGAGACTTTTGCGGAATCGTGCCATTATCGACCCAGGCCCGGTAGGTTGAAAGAAAAGGTCCGTTCAAGAGATTTTCCGGCGTCGCCGCTGCAAGGTCGCGCTCGATATCGCGCTTCATGGCTTCTTCATCAAAGGGCAAATCGAGATCGAACGAGTTTGTCATGGCGGCTCCGGCGCAGGAATGGCGAGGCATGGGGTTTTCTGTGCACCTGAAAACCGCAGGCCCCGGCCATTCATGTCATACCCTGCGCGGGTTTCCCTTACCAGAGGCGATCCCGGTCTTCGAGGAGAGCTTCGGGGCAGCGCAGACCGAGAGCGCGCGCGAGCTCGGAGGGCGCGTCGAATACTTCATGGACAGGGGTTTGGCGCATGAGCTTGGCGAATTCCTCGTGCTCGGGCAAGGCCTCTGCGACGGGCGCTGAAAGCATCCGGAGCGCTTGCTTGCGATGCCGCAGGCATAGCCATTTCCAGAGCGCCTGGCCGGGGCTCACGGCGGTGATGCGATCGGTATAGGAGATCATGAAGCGACGGCATGGACGCTGGGGTGTCTCGACCTCGTTCGAGCGCGCCAGGCACTCGGTCAGTTCGATCAGTTTTGGCGCCAGAGTGCGGGCAGTTACCGGCCGCTCGTGGACCGAGATACCATCGACGCGGATATCGATCGCGGGATTGCCCGCATCGGTAAGCCCGAAGCTCAGCAGGATGCGCGACGAGGCGGGGAAGAGGCAGGGCATTTCCATCAGCCGGTCATGGAAGGCGAGGATCGCGGTATCTCTGGCGGCTTTTCTTGCAAAATCGACCATTTTCTGGTGGTTGCTCGGTAGCGCGTTGTGGCTTCTGTCGGAGACTTCGTCCTGCCGGGACCGGAAGGAACAGCCGCATTTGGAGAGGGCGCGTTCATAGCTTTTGTGTGGCGCATGTTCGCGCTGGATCTCGAGGTTCATCTTCGAGATCTCGTTCATCGTTTCGCAGAATTCGGATGCGGAAAAATCGTGTGTCATCTGGGGCCTCGGGTCGGTCCCATTGGAAATGGTCCCCGAGGACTGTCGACGCACATCGGATTTCAGTCCGAGATGGCGGGGTCCTTCACCCCATCGCGAGGCGGTTGGCGAGATTGTCGACTTCCACCTCCAACCCGGGGTTCCATCCGCTGGCGAGATGCTGATCCAGTGCCTTGGCTTGCCGAAAGGCGACAGGTCCGACCATCTTGCGCGGCATGATGTCTTGCGGCCAAATGTAGAGACGCTCGCTTTGCGGATCGCGTGCGCCAGCCATGCTGATCTTGAGCTTGCCTCGGTAATCGAGAAAGACGGCAAGAGGGAGGAGCGTGAGACCCTTCCCTCGGGCGAAGCTCTTGGCACTGTCGCAGGAGGCTGATTGTTCACCGGGTGACAGGCCGTCCTTGAGTGCGAAGCAGCCCCAGTCCTCGAAAATGACATCGATTGCCTCGGGAACTCGGGGGTCGCAAAGATGCAGCCGGCTTTTCAGGCCGAGATCCATCCATAGTCGCCCAGTGCCTGCTATTTCGGCCGAGAGGCAGGAGCTTAATATCGCATCGGCAACGAGGCGAGGCGGTTTGTCGGGGGTGGTTGTCACGAGGATGTCTCCGGCGGCAGGCGCAGCAGCTCGACATCGCTACGACCCAAGAGCGCGACGAGCCTGTGGTTCGAAGCCTGGTCGAGATTGTGAAAAGATGCGCCCACAAGGGTGGCATCGATTACGAGATGGCCCGGCAGATCGCCGGGGTCGGGGGCGAGCATTGCCTGGTTGCAGATGATTTGGGGCAGTTCGAGATCGGTCAGGTCCAGGGACAATCCGGCCAGAATGGCCTCTTGCCTGATCCGCTCGATGAGAGATTGCTGGAAAGGGATTTCCGTATCATCTCGAACGGTTGCGGGGATGTCGAAGACCTCGATGCGTGCATTCAGCATTTGCTGGCGGCGAGAGAGCCTGTGTTGGGGGTAGTCGCGCCGAAAGACAATGCGCAGGCGGGCCGGACGGCATTCCTGCACCATCGCGATCTCGTTCATCGGCAGTCGTAGATTGACGGAAAGGAAGGAGTGTTCGTCGTCGAGGCGGGCGGGGAACTCCGGCGCCTGCCGCAGACAGCGCCCCCAGAGTGGTTGCGTCATGCGGGCGCCTGGAGATGGAACTGGGGCGCCCGGGTCAGGCGCACCTCGTCGAAACCTTCGCTGGTGTCGGGACGAAGATAGATGGCCTGCTGTGCGGCAAGCACCGATGCGGGGATCTCGCGGGGATTGGATTGCTCGCGCTGCGCCAGTCGCTCGGCAAGGACCGCCTGCGGCGCTTCGAAGGCCATGGCGATGCGACGGTAGTGCGCTGGAACGAGCGCCAGGATGTCCGCGCGCTTTTGGGGCGTCAGGTTGGTCTGGTCCCAAAGGACATCAAGGTCCCGGTCCATTGCCATAATGGCGCGTTCCCGAATGAGATCGGCCACCTCGGCGGCGTGAGCTGCATAGGATTGCTGGTAGCTCAGGCCTTCGGTGCGCGCGATCTCCTCGATGCAGGCGTCGCTGGAAATCAGCACGGTGTCGGGGTTCGCTTCAAGGAAGAAACGAGCGAAACGGGATTTGCCGCTGGCAGGAACACCGCAGAGCATTGTGAAGCAAGGCATGGCTCTATCCTTCTTGTCTCTCGATTTCAGTCAGGCGGCGAGCGCCTGACGCAGGAGCGCGATCGCGCCGTCTCTCGTCTCGGAGACGGCGAGGAAGCGTGCAGAATGGCAAAACTTGGCAGTCTCGATGCCGGTGATAGCCTGTAGATCGACGCCTCGACGCCCGGCCCAATCTGCTGGAAGCGGCCTTTTTGGTTTGACCGAACCGGGCGCGGAGCCAACGGTGCGCAATATCCATTCGCCCCGTCCGCGAGCAATGACGAAGAGGACCTTATCGTCCTGATCTTCGTGGATAGTCGGGTCGGCGGGGATGTCTTCGTCAAGTTCGATCCAGACAGGCTCTACGCGATCGCGAAGAGCCTGTCTGATTATATCTGCATGGCGCGAGGCTTCGAAGGCTTCGGTGATCTGGCCGTCGAGAAGACGGCGTGCAAGGAGCGAGGCTTGGGCGAAAGCTTGAGCCAGCTCATCGTCGCTGGCCCTGCGCAGAGGGTTGAGGCCTTCAAGCAGCCCTGGCAGCGACAGAGCTGCGATCAGCGGGTCGCCTGGGCCTGCCACTTCGAAGTTGTCGGTGGCGTCGATGCCGCGAACAAGCCCTGCATCCACCCTCTCTTGCACTTGCGCGATAGAACCTGCGTTGCTCGCATGAAATGCCCGGATGTAATCCGCCCCGAAGTGCTGCCAGATCAGGCCGAAACTCGAATAGGCACCGCCGTCTTCGCGTCGCGGTTTGTCAGGTTGATGGTGATCGAAGAGGAAACGTGAGGGGTCGAAATCATGCCCGACATCGAAAATCACCGCGCGGCCGATATGGCTGGAAATAAGCTGCGGATCGCGGGTGCGAATGAGTTCTGCCTGAGGGAAAAGCGCAGAAAGGACCGCATGGGCAAGAAGGTCATCCGCGTGAAAGCGCCCGGAATGGGTGAGGAGGAAATCGATCTGCATGCGGCCTTCCCGAGATTGATCGGGACAGCTGCCCCTTGGGTCGGGAAGGAAATGGGTCCGGTGTGATTTCCCCGGGAACGGCTGGGCGCAGCCTGCATGAAAAAAGCCCGGCTCCGCGAGGGAGCCGGGCTATTGGCCTGGGTTGCGTCAGCCGCCGAAGGAGCGGCTGCTGCTGGTGCGCGAGGCGCCAAAGCCACCGCTTTTGGAGACCGTGGCACGCGTCATCGCGGGCTTGGAATAGGTCGAGGTCGGCCGCTGGAAGCTCGTGGCACGCACGTTGCCCGAGGAGCGGTTCGAACTCATGATGGCGGAGCCGGAGACCGTGGAATACTTGTTGTCCTTGGTCTTGTAGATCGGCTGCGGGGTGTAGCTCCGGGCGCTCGCCGAGGAGTTGCCCATCATGTTGCCAATCATGTAGCCGGCCATCAGCGGCAGGAAGATCGAGCTGCCATCCGAGCGCTGCTCGACGTAGCAGGCGCCGCCGTGCTGCTCTTCGCAGAGCTTCTGCTCGGCATAGCGCGGCGCGCCTTCAGTGTGAGCACGCTGGGCCTCGGCAAAGGCCTTCTCGCATTCTTCAGCCGTCCACCAGCTGTTGGCGTCGGTCGTCGCCTCAAGGCAGGATTCCTTGTTCGGGAAGACCTGGGTTTCGACTTTCTCCTCCTGGCAGGCAGAGAGAGCGAATGCGGCGGCGCCAAGAACGGCGATCGGTGCGACGCGGGAACGTTTGCTCCGACGGGTTTTTTCCGGTGCGGTCATGGGTAATCTCCTTCGTGGTTGCTCCGGGTGTGTGGCGACAGGGGTTCAAGCCCGGGGGTCCCGTGTCGCCGTTCTGGTCAAGCGCGGATGTAGTGGGGCTTGAAGCGGCTGAGGTCCTGGGTGATTTTCGAGCGGTCTTCGCGAACGCCCATGCCAGCGCATGTCTGGCCAATGACCCAGGCGCCGATGATCGGACGGAAGCCGTCGAACACCGGGATTTCGGTGTAGGCCTGGGCGATCATCGGATGGTCGTCGTAGGTGCGATCCTCTGCGGTGGCGGTGATCCGACCATTCTCCTCGATGGTGACGCTGGCACCCTCACGCGAGAAGATCGGCTTCTTGACCATGCCGCGCGCCAGTGCATCTGCCGAACGCGAGACGATGGCGGAACCGCGCTCGAGGTCTTCGGCAAAGAAGCTCGGCAGCAGGTTGGTATGACCCTCGAACATCTCCCACAGCACGGGCAGCATGCCCTTGTTGGAGACCACAGCCTTCCAGGCGGGTTCGAGCATCTGGCACTTGCTGGTGCGGATATGCGCGGCGAAATCATCGCGCAGCATGTCTTCCCAGGGGTAGAGGGCGAAGAGCGCACCCATGACGCGCTGTTCGGCATCGGCGAACTGGCCATCGGTGGTCAGGCCGATTTTCTGGACGTCGACGAAATGCGCACCCATTCCCGCCTCACGGGCGGCATAGGCCAGCATCTCGACGGTAGAATAGTCCTCAAGCAGATCCTCGAAGGCGGTGAAGTGGATGTCGGTGCCAGGGGCAAAGATCTCGGCGAAGCGCGCGATCAGTGCCTCATAGGTGCCGTTGAACTGGTCGGTCCCTTCCGGCAGGCGGCCGGCGGCGATCATGTCTTCCAGCCAGCTCCACTGAAATGATGCGCTCTCGAAGAGCGATGTCGGGGTGTCGGCATTGTATTCGAGCATTTTTGCCGGGCCGGGGCCCTGCGCACCGCCATAGACGAAGTCAAAACGACCGTAGAGCTCGGGGTCCTGGCGCTGCCAGCTTTCGGCGATCAGTTCCCAATGCGCGCGGGGAATTTCGAGCTTGCCCATCAGCTCCTCGGAGCCGATGATGCGGTCGGCGGCGGCGCGGCACATCTCGTGCAGTTCGGTTGCCGGGTCCTCGATGTCATCCTCGACCTCATCGAGGGTGAACTCGTAGACCGACTGCTCATCCCAGTAGGGCTCGCCATACATGGTGTGGAATTTGAAACCCTGGGCCTCGGCCTTGGCTTTCCAGTCGGGGCGGGCGCCGATCTCGATGCGCTTCATATTGATGATCCTTCTCTCGTCCTGTCCGGAACTTGGTGTCATCCACCTTTTTCCGGGAATCTCTTGCGGGGCTGCCGGAGCCCATCCGCTTCACGACACACGGAAGCGGAGGGGTTCTGACGGCCCATGGCCTGCCCTCGTTCACATGAAGAAGGCGTCGCTCCGAAGGGAGCGACGCCTTGCAAAACCTGGCCGGAGTCATGATCTCTCGCCTCAGGGCAGGAGGCCAAATCCGTTGTAGAAACTGCCCGCACCAACACCTTCGGTGATGATTGCCGTGTGATGATACTCATCGTAGAGCATCTTGCCGGCCATGAACTTCTGATAGACGACCTTCGCTTTCAGTTCGTCGCCGACGGCGAAATTCACGCCTTCGATTTGTTCGGAGGCAGCATTCATCCTGGCCTGATCCGCCCTCAGGGCGCGTTGGCAGAGATGGTTGTTCGGGTCATCGACCGACAGAACCTCGAAGAGCACATCAAAGGGAGGCTGAAAGCCCGGCGCGCCAAGGACGATCTGGCGGTGCAGATCCGAGACGCGAAGCTCGACATGACAGGTAGCACCATCTGAGATGCCACCACCGGCTGCGGCAACGGCGGTGAGGGTTGTCTTGAGCATGTTGTCCTCCGGGAAATCACGCTCAAGACATAGGTCGCGCCAGCGCGCGCCACGATGTCCGGATCAGGCGTCGGCCAGGGCCGACATCGCCGCATCGATGGCCGCGCGCAGGGCTGCGCCCTCGAGGTGGGAGGGGATTTCCACGCGGTGGGTTTCGTTTGACACGACGATCGCGTGCACCGGCTCGGGGCGCGCCTCCATGATCTTCGACAGAAGCGGCTTGACCGCCGGCTGGCGAGGCTTGGCCGCGCGCGGCGACCGAGGTTTGGCCGGGGCATCGTCATCGCTGCGCTTTCGCGCGATCTTGCGGCGCATCTGCCCGTCGAGGGCTTTGCGCTCCGAGGCGGGAATTTCGATTAGGCCATCGCGCGCACGGGCGCGAAGCTGGCTGAGCTGACCGACGGAGATGCCGAAGAAGGCTGCCGTGGTGAGCGCAGGCTTCTTGCTGTCGAGGCTTGCCAGAACGGCTGCGGCCGCCAGGCCGGGAGAGAGCCGGCGCGATCGGCCACCTGTGCGGCGCGGCGTATAGGCACGCTGCACCATCTCGGCTTCGAGCCGCGCCCGAACCTCGTCGGATACCGGCAGTTCGCCCGCACGGGCGCGCGATCGCCAGGAGGAGAGGGTGCTGGCGAGAATGCCATGGGCGTGAGCGAAGCGGCCGACATGAGCTACGTCGAGGCTTTGTGCAACCAGGCGGGCGCGGTCTTCGTCGGACAGCTTGCGCGCGTTGACGA
>Ga0066842_10000027_pt1 | contig 39014 bp, 20 predicted proteins | sample ETNtaG_19_FD_67289 | JGI IMG/M metagenome (GOLD analysis project Ga0066842, IMG submission 67289) | Marine microbial and viral communities from oxygen minimum zone, Eastern Pacific Ocean - ETNP201302PF86A | ecosystem: Environmental > Aquatic > Marine > Oceanic | place: Pacific Ocean: Eastern...
CCACCGTGACAAGGCCACGGCCCAGCCCCCGGCCCTCCCGGAGAGGCGCTCTCCCTTCTCAAGCTCTTTCTCCCCGATGAGCCACCTCGCAGCTCCTTTTCCCAGCTGGCGGCAGAGGACATACGGAATGACGCCTGAGAGAAAGGAGCCAGCCGCAGCTATCATCCCACCGAGGACCGGGCCGTAGATCAGGCCCAGGACGGACATGACCACGGTCGCCGGCATTGGCAGGAGAATATCCGCCGTCAGCAACGCCATCCCGCATAGCCAGGCCCACCCTCCATAGGACTCCAGCAGGTCCCTGGTTCCCGCAGGCGAAAAGAAATCTTCGAACGAGGTTCCCCAGAAGATAAATGGAATGACAAGAGTGACGATCAGTAAAAGACCGATCAGCAGCGACCTCATTCCTGGCAATCCTCCCCGGGGCAGATGACGGGTTCTACCTGCCCTGCATTTTCTTGGCAATCAACATAGCCATCTCGAGCGCCTGGCCAGCATTCAGCCGGGGGTCTACCTGGGTCGTATAGGCCGTCGAAAGGTCCGACTCCGTCAATCCGCAGGCTCCGCCGATACACTCGGTCACATCATCTCCGGTCAGCTCGAAGTGTACGCCTCCAAGGCGAGAGCCGCACTCACGATGGATGTCCATAGCCTTCTGCAACTCGCCCAGGATGTTGTCAAAATCACGCGTCTTCACGCCTTCGGAGGTCGACTCGGTGTTGCCGTGCATGGGATCACAGATCCACACGACCTCGACGCCGCTCTCCTTCACAGCCTCGACCAGGCCGGGCAGTCCATCGGAGATGCTTGAATTGCCCATCCGATGGATCAGGCTCAGGCGTCCGGGTTCATTGTCGGGATTCAGTACCCTGGCGAGCGCGACCAGCTCGGCCGGATCGATCGCCTGGGAGATCTTCACCCCGATCGGATTCACGATGCCGCGGAAATACTCGACATGCGCGCCATCGAGGATTCGCGTGCGCTCACCAATCCAGGGCATGTGGGTCGCCAGGTTATACCATCCATCCCGGCGCGGGACCTGGCGTGTCTGCGCCGCCTCGTATTCGAGATGAAGTCCCTCGTGACTGCAGTAGAAATCAACCCTGCTGATCTCGCTGTCACCAGAGCCCATGATGCTCTCGACAAACCCTATCGAGTCACGCAGGGCATTGACCATCTCCTGGTATTCCTTGAGCAGGCTCTCATCGCGAACAAAATCGAGCCGCCAGTACTCGGGGTGGTTGAGGTCGGCGAAGCCGCCGGCGGCAAGCGAACGTATGAAATTCATCGTCATCGCAGAGCGCTCGTAGGCCCTGAGCAATCTCTGCGGATCGGGGATCCTGTCGCCCTCGGTGAAGTTCAGATTGTTGACCATGTCTCCACGGTAAGATGGCAGAGCCTCCTCCCCCCTGGTCTCCAGGTCGCTCGAGCGCGGCTTGGCGTACTGTCCGGCGAAGCGTCCCACGCGGATGACTTTTTTCTTGCCGCCAAAGAGCAGCACGAGACTCATCTGGAGAAGGATCTTGAGCTTGTTGGCGATATTGTTCGACTCGCACTCATCAAAATTTTCAGCGCAGTCGCCTCCCTGCAGCACGAAGGCCTGCCCGCGGCTGGCCTGGGCCGCGTAGTCCTTCAGCCTCTCTACCTCCCAGCTGGTAACCAGCGGGGGCAGTCTTCCCAGCTGCCCCACGACCTCTCGCAGGGCTTCCGAATCCGGGTAATTCGGCATCTGAATGACCGTTTTTTCCCGCCAGGAATTCGGGGACCAGGCTTTATCCATGATTTTTATACTTTCAGAAGGATTGGAAGCTACCTACCCGCTCTCGGGCATTGCAGGCAATCGATCTACGATAGCAACAAGCGAAGAGACATCAACAGCAACCCCGCACCTTCAGGCTTTTTGAATCCATCCGGGACTGTAAAATTATGCCATCTATACACCCTCAACGCCCACGGAGCCGGTGAAGAACCCCGATGAAACCGATGATCGCGCTCTGCCGCGTTTTCAGGCTGAACCGATAAAGCTCCACCCTGATGTCTATAAGTTATTCTTTCTTTTGGAATTACAGACGATCAAGCCAGGCCGGCAGGCGCTGGCTTCCAACCCATCGTCACAGTCAGTCGGTCCAACCAGGCGCGGTTGCGGCAGCCAGGGTCAACCAGTTCCAAAAAGCTGTCCCCGGGAATCCGGCCGCGGCTTGATACCGCCTTCTCATAGATCTAAACTCCCTTCCTTCCACCCCTTCTCTGAAATGAAACGAAAACGCCATGAAACCCGGTAAGAGACCAGAAAACCCCAGCTTTTCTTCCGGTCCCTGCGCCAAGCGCCCCGGCTGGAACCTGGCCGCGCTGGAAAACGCCTGCCTGGGGAGATCGCATCGATCCACAGAAGGAAAGGCCCGGCTCGCAGAAGTCATCGAGAGATCAAAAAACCTGCTTGGGCTGCCGGCAGACTACCTGGTTGGAATCGTTGGAGGCTCCGACACGGCAGCCGTCGAGATGGCCTTGTGGAACCTGCTCGGCGCAAGGGGCGTGGATGTCTTCGCCTGGGAGAGCTTCTCAAAAGGATGGGCGAACGAAATCGTTGACCAGCTCGGCCTCGAGGACACCCGGATTTTCGAAGCCGACTACGGCAGCCTCCCCGACCTGGCCCAGGCCGACCCATCCAGAGATGTCGTCTTCACCTGGAATGGAACGACCTCCGGCGTCAAGGTTCCCGATGGAAACTGGATCGCCGAAGACAGGGAAGGCCTCAGCATCTGCGATGCCACCTCGGCCGTCTTCGCGATGGAGCTTCCCTGGGACAAGCTCGACGTGACCACCTATTCCTGGCAGAAGGTCCTGGGAGGCGAGGCGCAGCATGGAATCATCATTCTCAGCCCGAGAGCCATCGAGCGTCTCGAGAGCTACCAGCCCGAGAGACCCCTCCCGAAGCTCTTCCGCCTGAAAAAGAACGGAGAACTCATCAGCGGCATCTTCGAAGGAAGCACGATCAACACTCCATCCCTGCTCTGCGTGGAGGACGCCCTCGACGGTCTGAAATGGGTAGATTCCATCGGCGGCGCCAGGGGGCTCGCGGCGCGGAGCGAGGAAAACCTGGCGGCCGTCTCGGCCTGGGTCGACAGGAGCGAATGGGTCGACTTCCTCGCGGCCGATCCCGCGACAAGATCCTGCACCTCGATCTGCCTGAAGATTGTCGACCCCTGGTTCGCCGCGCAGGACGTGAAAGAGCAGACCTCCATCGAAAAGCGTCTTGTCGCCATGCTCGCCGAGGAGGGAGCCGCCTGGGATATTGGTTCCTACGCCGCGGCTCCGCCCGGACTCCGGGTCTGGGGCGGCGGCACAGTAGAAACCTCCGATCTTGAAGCCCTCTTCCCCTGGCTTGACTGGGCCTTCGAAGAAACCAGGAATCATCCACCTGCATAAGATCCCCGATTGAAAGGTAACCAAGCTCATGTACAAAGCAGCAGCAACCCTCTGGATCGTCTGCCTCAGCTGCCATTGCTTTGCGGCAGATGGAAACCGGCTTGCCTACCTGGATGAAAGCGATCCCTACTACGTCTCTCTCGACTTTCCGAGGCTGACAACCCCCCAGTGGATCGGCGAGAAGGGCGTCGAGCTGGCCGTGGTGCTCTCCATCGATGACATGCGGGATGTCGGCCACTATGAGAACTTCCTGCGGCCAATCCTCGATCGCCTGAAAAAAATCGACGGCCGCGCCCCCATCAGCATCATGACCAACTCCATCCCTCCAACGGAGCCCCACCTGCAGACCTGGCTGGCGGAGGGGCTCAGCCTGGAGACCCACACCATCGACCATCCCTGCCCGCTCTTGAACGGTAATGACTTTCCCAGGGCGAAATCCACCTTCGACCGCTGCATCGATCTCATGACAAAGGTCGAAGGCAACCTCCCGGTCGCCTTCCGTATGCCGTGCATGGACTCGCTGAACACCCCCAGCCCGAGATTCTTCGCCGAGATTTTCAATCGCGTCACCCCCGCTGGAAACTTCCTGACCATCGATTCGTCCATCTGCAACATCCCCACCGCCGACGACATCGAGCTGACCCGCAAGCTCCTGGTCGATGAAGATGGGCGGGAAAAATTTCGCAAGTACGTCCCCTTCGAATCCTATGTCAACACCATCGAGAACTACCCCTACCCCTACATCATCGGCAAGCTCTGCTGGCAATTTCCATGCGCCGTACCAAGTGACTGGCAGGCCCAGAAACTCCACGGAGTCAACAACCCCGTGACGGTGAGCGACCTGAAGGCCGCCCTCGACATCTATGCGGTAAAGAAAGGGACCTTCAGCCTGATCTTCCACCCACATGGCTGGATCAGGAATACCCAGCTCGTCGACCTGGTCGATCACGCGGTCAAGAGCTACGGCAAGAAGGTCAAGTTCCTCAACTTTGACGAGGCGGCTGAGAGGATCCGGGTGAACCTCCTCGGGGGCGAAACCCTCCGAGGCAGCAAAGGAACAGGAAACGGAGTCCGGCTGCTTGACCTCGACAGGGATGGCTTCATGGATGTCGTCATCGGAAACGCGAAGGTCCAGAAGACCAGGCTCTGGTCCGCGGAACGCTCGACCTGGATCGAGGGGCCGCTACCCGTGAAACTCATTGAGCGCCAGGCGGACAGAGCTGCTGGCGACTCCGGCGTACGTTTCGGCGTCGTGCGTAGAGACGGAGCAGCCAGCATGATCAGCAGGAGCCGTGAACAGTCGGGCGGCTGGCATTTCCAGGATGGCGCCTGGGTCGAAGACCCGACCCTGCTGCGGGGGCTTGAAATCGATGGAGAGCCCGTCTACACCGCCCTCGATGGAAAAGACCAGGGGGTTCGGCTGCGGGATCTCGACAACGATGGGATCTGTGAGCTGATTGTCTCCAACCCGGACCGGCAGGCGGTCTTTCGCCGTGACCGGGAGGCCGCGCGGTGGCGCAGGCTTTCTTTCGGCCTCCCCGAAGGAGCCCTGCTCGTAGATGAAGAGGGCCGCGACGCAGGATTGAGATTCATCGATGTCGACGAAGATTTGAGGGATGACCTGGTCTACTCCAACGATGAGACCTACTCCCTTGACCTCTTCTCTTCCATGGAAAAAGGCTGGGCCCACCGGGTGCTTGCCGGAAAAAGAACCCCGGGGAAGGACGATCCCAAGGCCATCCCCCCCTTTGTGAGCAAGGGAATGAACCTGGGAGCCTTCGTGCATTCAAACCATCTCTGGGTTCAGAACGAAAAAACCTCGGGAAAACCCAACCTGGTCGACCGCCGAGCATTCACCGGCCTGCTGAGGGACCTGGAGCCGGGCCCCAGGACACCCCGGGCATCGCTCAGAAGTATTCGAACCAGGCCCGGGCTGCGGGTCGAGCTGATGGCCGCCGAGCCCCTGGTGCGAGATCCTGTAGCCTTTGACTGGGGAGCGGATGGAAAGCTCTGGGTCGCTGAAATGATCGACTACCCGCTGGGAAAAACCGGGGATGCCAAGAATGGAGGCAAGGTGGTCTACCTCGAAGACACCGATTCCGACGGAGTCTACGACAAATCGACCATCTTCCTCGAAGGCCTGAACTTCCCCAACGGTGTTCGCCCGTGGGGCGAGGGGGTTCTCGTAACCGCCGCCCCCGACATCATCTACGCTGAAGACACAGATGGAGATGGCAAGGCCGACAAGACCAGCAAGCTCTACTCAGGCTTTGGCCTTGGCAACCAGCAGCACAGGGTCAACACCCTGGCCTGGGGGCTGGACGGCTGGATCCACTGCGCCAATGGAGACAGCGGCGGCAAGATCCGTTCACTCCTGACAGGAAAGAGCACCAACATCAATGGCCGCGACTTTCGGATTCGTCCCGACGAGGGACTCCTCGACACCTGCACTGGCCAGACCCAGTTCTCAACAACCCGGGATGACTGGGGAAACTGGTTCGGCTGCCAGAATCCCCGCCCCATGTTCCACTTTGTCCTCACGGACTCTTACATGAGGCGAAACCCCCACTCATCCGGCCCTGGAGCCACCTTGACCGTCGCTCCGAATGCCGGCCGGGTCTATCCCCGAAGTCGGCTGATGCCCCGCTACAACGATCAGCACGGAGCCAACCACTTCACCTCGGCCAATGGACTCACGATCTATCGGGACAAGCTGCTCGGACCCGGCTTCAACGGCAACGCCTTTGTCAGTGAGCCGGTTCACAACCTTGTCCACCGAATCATCCTGGAGCCAAGAGGGGTCACCTTCGGCTCCAGCAGAGCCCGCGGCGAGGAACGCTCGGAGTTCCTCGCCTCGAGCGACAACTGGTTCCGGCCTACGATGATCCGCACGGGGCCGGATGGAGGTCTCTGGATCGCCGATATGTACCGGGGGGTCATCGAACACCCGCAGTATTTCTACGAGGGCAACTTCAAAAAGCTGAACGTACGCGCGGGCGACAGGATGGGACGAATCTACAGGGTGGTGCCGGCGGCGGGAAATACGCGGCCGCTCGCGCCGCTAAGCTCCCCCGACAGCGTGGCCCCCGCCAGGCTGGCGGCCGCCACCACAAGCCCCAATGGCTGGGTCCGGGACTTCGCCCACCAGCTGCTCGCCCGCTCGCGACCGGCAAAGGCGGCACCCCTGCTCGCGCGCCTCGCCGTTGAAGCCTCCGAGGCGCCAGGAAGAGTCCAGGCCCTCTGCGCCCTGGGAAACCTGCGAAAAGAAGCCGGCCGGGAGCTCATGGTAAAAACCCTTGCCGCCGCGCTCAGCGATCGACATCCGGGTGTAAGGCGCCACGCGCTTCGTCTCTCGGAGCCCTTGCTCCAGGACACTCCCCGGCTGCAGCAGGCGGCTCTCAGGCTTGGAGAGGACCCCGACGCCCACGTTCGCCTGCAGCTCGCCTACAGCCTTGGAGAATGGGACGCGCCTCAAGCTGGAAGAGCGCTCGGCAAGCTCGCGCTGGCCAACGCCGGCGACCAATACATTACGGCCGCCGTCCTGAGCTCAGCGGAGAACAACCTCGAGGAGCTTATCGCCGTGGTCTTCGCCGGAGCCCAGGGAACCTCACAGCAGCAAAAGACCGCCAGGGCGCTCAGCGCGAAGCTCCTGCCGTTGGCCGGCGCCTTCGGCAAGCCCCGCGCCATCGCTACCGTGCTCGAAGAGATCACGCGCAAACCAAAAGGGAAGGAGAGCTACGCTCCCTGGCAATTGAACGCGCTCTCCGGCCTGGCCGAAAGCTCAGCCCGAAAGAACAGTCCCTTCAGCAAGGAGCTCGCCAAGGCGCGTGAGCCCGTCAGCAGGATGGTCCAATCCGCCGCCGCCATCATCCAGGATACCAAGGCCCCTCGAGACCTCCGCTACGCGGCCATTCGACTCCTTGGGCATGGCCCATCTCTTGGCGCCATGCCGGCTGGAACCCTGCGGGCTCTCGCTGGCCTCCTGAATATTCGAAATGAGCTGACCCTGCAGGAACTGGCTGTCGACAGCCTGGCCCGGTTCCAGGGCCCCGAGATACCGACCCTCCTGCTGAGCGGGTGGAAAGGACAGGCTCCCTCGATTCGATCACGAATCCTCACCCTGATCCTCAGGCGGGAGGAGTGGCTGCCGACCCTCCTTGACGCCATGGAATCAGGCCTCGTCGCCACCGGGGAGCTTGACGCCCTCGAGCGGGCGGGGCTTACCAGCCATCCCAACGCCGCCTTGCGAAAAAGGTCCAAGGCCCTGCTCGGCGCGGCCAACGCCGACCGTGCCGCGGTTATCAGGAAATACCAGGCGGTCAAGGCCCTCAAGGCCAACGCGGGAAAAGGTTTCGCTGTCTTTGAGAAATACTGCACACCCTGTCATCGCCTTGGCGACACAGGCCATCATCTCGGGCCGGACCTCGCTGCCCTGGTCGATAAATCAACCGACGCCCTGCTCACCGCCCTGCTCGACCCGAACCTGGCAGTGGAAAGAAAATACACCCAGTACACGGCGATAACCACAGACGGGAGAATCACCACCGGGATCATCAGCGAGGAGACCGGCACCAGCGTGACCATCCTCGCGAAGGAAGGCAAGAAGACCGTCTTCCTGCGCAATCGACTCGCTCGACTCGAATCGAGCGGCAAATCGATGATGCCGGAAGGACTCGAGAAAGATCTCGATCCCCAGTCGGTCGCCGACCTGGTCGCCGCCCTCAAGGAACAATACCCGGCGCCGAAGAAATTCCCCGGCAACGAGCCGCGCAAGGTGGAGGTCAACGCGGCGGGCGAGCTGTCGCTCACGACCGACACCTGCTCTATCTACGGTAGATCGCTCCAGCTTGAAAAACGTTACGGAAATCTCGGCATGTGGAGTGGAGAGGATGACATGGCCGTATGGAAGGTCGAAATTCCCGCGGCGGGGAAATACGAGGCCACCATCGAATGGGCCTGCACCCCATCTACAGCGGGCAACCAGGCTCAGCTGGTAACAGCCGATGGCCGACTGCTCTTCAAGGTGGAAAGTACAGGTTCCTGGGATAATTACAGGACCACCAGTATCGGGAAAATCGACCTGCGAAGCGGAACCCAGCGAATCCGGGTGCAATCCGCCGGACCGGTCTCTCAATTCCTGATTGATCTCAGGAAGGTAACCCTGGCTCGCCAACCAGCCAAATAGACCCGGTCTCCAGGTTATTTCATTCATTCGGCTGGGAAACTAGGGGATTTCTCCGGGGTGCAGGGTTTACCATTAGGTGGAAGCGAGCGGAGCGCGTATTGACGCGCGCCGCGGACCATTCAGCGGTTTTGCTGCTGTTTTTTTCCTCCTGGAAAGATGAACGGAAACGTGGGCAGCGGTTCAATGGGGACGGAGCCTCTATTCCAGGGACGGCGTCCGTAAATGAAAATTTAAAATGAAGCAGAAGGTGATTTTGTCATGAAGCTCCCCCTACAGGCGCTTGCTCTTTCTCTGTTAATCTGTCTCTCGAATACCCTTTTCGCCTTTGACTGTGAAGGCATAGCGACAGCTCCGGGAGAAGAGATCACCGCTGAACGAGTCGTTACAGGGCTCTCCAATCCCGTGGACATCCAGGCCGCCCCGGGGGACACCAGCCGCCTCTACATCGTAGAGCAACGCGGCCGGATCCGGATCATCAACCTCGCCAACGACAGCCTGGTTTCCAGGTCCTTTCTCGACATCACCTCCCGTGTCCGCTCGGGCGGGGAAAGAGGCCTCCTCGGACTGGCCTTCCACCCGGACTTTCAAAAGAACGGGTATTTCTTCGTCAACTACACCAACTCCGGCGGCACCTCTGTCATTGCCCGCTACCTCGCCACATCGGCAACCACCGCCAGCTCGAACACTGAGCAGATCGTTCTGACGGTGAGCCAGCCTTACTCGAATCACAATGCCGGGCAGCTTGCCTTCTCCCCCAGGGACGGCTACCTCTACATCGGTTTTGGCGATGGGGGCAGCGGAGGCGATCCCGGAAACCGCTCCCAGAACGGACGCCAACTGCTGGGCAAGATGCTGCGAATCGACGTCGATAGCGGCGATCCCTACGGCATCCCGGCCGACAACCCGTTTACCAACAACGGCTCGGTTCGCGACGAAATCTGGGCCATCGGCGTTCGCAACCCCTGGCGCTTCTCCTTCGATCCAGAGACCCACGATCTCTACATCGGCGATGTCGGCCAGAACGCCTGGGAGGAGATTGATTTCCAGCCAGCCGACTCCAATGGCGGTGAAAACTACGAGTGGAAAGTACGCGAAGGAAACCACAGCTACAGCTCAGGAACATCCTACGGAGCAGGCGAGCGCACCGGGGCGATCTACGAATACCGTCACAGCGGAGCAGGCTCGGGTTGCTCACTTACAGGGGGTGTTGTCTATCGCGGCTGTAAGATGCCTGATCTGCAAGGAGTCTATTTCTTCGCCGATTATTGCACCAACTGGGTCCGGACCCTGAGAGTTCAGAATGGCGTGGCACAGGAAATCGTCAATCGGACCGCCGGCCTCAACCGCGGTATCACCGGCAATCTCAGCCAGATCTCGTCCTTCGGACTCGACGGTTCTGGCGAGGTCTATATCGCCGCCTACACCGGCTCGATCTACAGGGTGATTCCGGTCAACCCGCCTGACAATCCTCCGAACGCGCGAATCACGACCACTCCAAATCCGCCCAACCTCGCGTTGGAAAATGGCTTCGCAATCGTCTACCTCAATGCCATCAGCTCAGACGACGGGGACGACGGCGAACAGGAGCTGAGTTTCTCCTGGGAAAAGATCTCGGGCCCCGAAGACGACACGATCGGACGTCCGAACAAAGAATCGACCGCGGTCACCTTCTTCAACGCCGGCGTGTACATCTACGAGGTCACCGTGAGTGATGGGACTGGACAGGACACCGCCCGTGTGGCGGTGACTATCGAAGGCGGCGGCGGCGGTGGTGGATCCGGCTTCCGGCGGGGAGACTCAAATACAGATGCGACCGTGGATCTCAGCGATGGCGTTCACATCCTCAGTGTCCTCTTTCTCGGGGTAGCCAGCCCTGATTGCTCGGATGCCAGCGACAGCACCAATGACGGGACCCTGGACCTGACCGATGCGATCCTCATCTTCAACTACCTGTTTCTTGGCGGAACGGCGCCTGCCGCTCCCGGACCGATCGATTGCGGCCCCGACACGGGTGAAGACGAGCTCGACTGCGCGAGCTACGAATCCTGCGGATAGGCTGACCTCGCATCTCAAATAACGAGGCCGCCTGGCCTGGCCGGCTTACTCGCAGGCAGCGGCCTGTCTCTCGCAGCCAATTCCATCAGCTGAGGGGTCCGCTCCGCAATCCGCAGTCGAATAGCCCGGGCTCTCAGGTGACGGCGCGGCTGGAGCCGCTCCTCCGGTGAAGAGCCAGCTGAAGATAATGATCGCGTCGGTGATCTCGATATTCCCGGTATCGTTGGTGTCCGCCGCATCGGCACAGGCAGGAGGCGTGCCTCCTGAGAACAGGAACAGCAGCGGAATCACTCCATCGGTCAGGTTGATGCTGCCGTCAGAGTTCGCATCGCCTCGCACGAAGCGCTCGCCGCCCACCGCCTGGCAGGCGGCATCCTCGGAGCAGTCGCTGTCATCGCAGTCGATCGCTCCATCCCGGTCGTCATCCAGCCCATTGCCGCAGAGCTCGGGCGGAGGCGCGTCACCGCTTCGGCGGATGGAGATGCCGTTGATCGCCGCCCTGTTGGGACGGAAGGTCGTTCCACCGGGAAGATCGCCTACACGAACAGTGATCTGGCTGACTCCCTCGAGGGTATAGGGACCCTTGGCGACGGCCACCCCGTATTCGGAGTTGGGGAGCTCATTGCCCAGCGCGCGCTGGGCCTCAACGTGCATCGAGAACTGGTCGGCCACCAGCTCATCGTTGAGGTAGAGGTCCGAAACCCGGCAATATCTCGCCGACAGGGCCGGATCCTCGAGATCCTCACAGCCCTGGCTGTTGGCTCCCTCGGCGAAGAGCAGGGTCACCTCGTAGTCGCCCTGCGGCAACGCGACGCTGTAGACGATGTCCGCGTTATTTTCGCGAAGGGTCGCGAAGAGCGCGCTGCGCTCGGAGTTGTCCACGTAGGCCGGCCCGACAAGCTGCGTGTCGACCACCTGGAAAGGCGGCCGCCTCACCGCGGTATAGTCGACGGCTGAAGCCGCGGGCGTCAACAGGAAGGGGCTCGGACTGTCCGCGCTGTCACCGAGCCAGGTCCTGCCATCGCCGAGGGTGTTGCCCTCAGCCTCTGAGAGCGTCGCTCCCCCGCAGTTGATGTAAAGCTCGGTGCCCGGGAAGACCCCGCAGCAGGCGCTCAAGCCGCTGGGGTTGGTTACGCAAACCTGGCTGCCAAGGCTGGAGACTCCATCTGATGGTATCAACGCGCTGGTCGAATCACCGGGAACCACGGCCGCCTCGACTCCATCAACCGTGATAACGATCGAGCCCTCGAGATCGGCCTGGTCGGGATTTATCCAGCGCAGAGCGACTCCATCATCGCTGAGGCTGCAGCCCAGTCCGGCCACAGGCCCTTCACAGGGGGAGACGCCCGCGTCAAACAATCCAAGTATGCTGCGCTGGCCGATCCATCCGCCAAAATCAAACGCTCCATCATCGGTATCGATCTCGTAGGTGACTCCTTCATCGAGCGCGCCGCGGGTTGTCTCCCAGACGATATCGACGCCGATGGGATCCCACTCGCAGGGAACCTCGTCGGGGGAGAAACAGACCTCGATACCCTCGGTGATCGGCTCCCCGGTGAATGGGTCCTGGAAACGAAGACGGAAGCAGTTGCCGCCGCCGCCATCGAAGACCTTCAGCATGAGGGTGTGGACACCAGCCTCGACGATTCCGAAATCGGTGCTCAACAGCGCGATGTCCTGCACCACGTTGGCGCCGCCGCAGCCCCTGGAGATGTCATTGATATAGATCTCCTCGGAATCAAAGAGTACCTGGACGGAGTCATCGCTGCCGAGACCGATGTCGACCTCCATGTCGTCCTCGAAGATGACGTAGGCGAAGGCGTACATCATCTGGTTGTCCTGGTTGCCTCCATAAAAATCATCGAAGTTGATGGTGTCATCCGGATCCAGCCAGGGATTCCAGGTCGGCACGCCGCCTGGATTGATATTCGGAGCTCCAGGGGTGAACAGCAGACCGCTGCTGGCCGCGCTGGCCCCGAAATCCGTCTCGATCTGGTCGCCTGAAGACGGCTCTACGCTCAACTCGGTCGCATCTCCATCGGTCAGGTAGTCGAGACGGATGGTGTCGACCCCGGGAGCCGGCCCGCCAACCTGGCCCAGGGGGCCCAGCAGCAGCCAGTTCTGAATAAAGCCCTGCTCTCCCAGTCCGGAGGGGACCCGGCTCTCAACCGTGGCTCCCTCGGCCGTGATCATATCGATGGATATCGGACCTGTGATGAACTCATTGATAACCACCGTCTCGTCAGGATCTCCATCGCCGAGGTCCTGGCTGATGGTAACCGCAATCGGCCCTCCGCCGGCCGGTGGGCAGGGACGCACCCTGCCCGGGCTCGAGACACTGCGCTCAGGAGCGAAGGTGTCGGTGACCACCGCCTCGGCAAAGACTCCATGCGCGCAGCCGATCCCCCCATCCGCGGCGCCTGTGGCCAGGGTGAGATAGATGGCATCCTCGGGAATCTCGAAGTTGACGAATTCTCCCTCGTTGGGACCCAGGGGGCCGACACTGACCGCATCGAGCACCTCGAAGTCATCGCTGGCAATCACGTGCAGGCTGATTCGCATCCCGCCGCACTGGTCACTCCCGACGAAACCCTGGAAATAACGTACGGTCTCCGGGCCGTACTCGCTGCGGATCTCCTCGAGGTCGAAGGTCACGCCCGCGGAGGCGTGGATTCCCACCGAACCGCGCCAGAAGTTCATTCCTCCAGCCCAGACAGCCTCGATCCCCTTGTCAATGTCGTGGGTGACATCGGAGATGATGTGATTCCAGGTATTTCCCGAAGCGTCCTGCGGACCAAAGGTGAATGCGACGCCCTCCATGTTGATCTGCTGCGTGACCGCCTCGATAATGAAGACGCTGTCAAGAAAGGCGGACTCTTCCACGTACTGCGGATTATCGCCGGTGTTGACGACATTCCCGTTGGTGTGCCCAAGCTCGAAGAGTCCCGTGTCGGCGTTGATCCCTATGTTTTCCTCCGGAGCGCTTCCCCTGCCATCTCCTCCGGCGACAATGTCACCGAGGTAGACTACATCCGCCCAGGCAGATTGGCCTGAAAAGACACTCCCAACAACGATTGCCGGCACCAGGAAAAGCGCCGCCATGAGCTTCGCTGACCTCATGACATATCCTCCGCTTGTTTGATCAATAAAACAGATTCTTCAGTTCAGCTGGTCGTCCGCTACCCAAAACGCGAACGCCATCTATTGCAGCACCGGAAAAGGGCTGACGCAAGCCTAAGGTCCACGAAGGGGCGGTCCGACTCTGCGGCCGCCCGCGCGAAAACCAGAGACCAACCGGGGCTTCTATCAGATCTTCCAGGGCTTGCGATAGGCCCGGCTCAACATCTCGCTGGCGCTCTTGTCTCCAGCGATCTGCTCCTTGGCCGGATCCCACTTCAGATCCCTTCCCAGGCGCATGGAGATGTTCCCGAGATGAGCGAGCGAGATGGACCTGTGCGCGATCTCGATCGGCGCGACCGTCTCCTTGCGGGAAAACATGCAGTCGATGAAGTTCTTTACGTGGTTGTCGCTCTGGTAGAGGTGGGTCTCGTCCGGGCCGATCTCTTCCTTGAGAATCGCCTTGGAACTCGCATCGTGGCGTCCCCTGTCCGCCCAGACCCAGCCATCTTCGCCGATAAAGGTCACTCCGCCGCGCCAGCGAACCTCCCGCTCATCGGCTGGACGCTGGTCGCGGTTGGCGATGAGCATCTTCACCCCGCTGGCGTAGTGGCACTCGAAATAATACTCGGTAGCCGTATTGTAAACCGGGTGCTTGGCCCACTGAGCCTTCTGATTCTTGATCGCCACAGGACCGGACCGCTCAGTGCCGAGACCCCACTGGGCGCAATCGGGATGGTGACCTCCCCAATCCGTCAGTTGGCCTCCGGAGTAGTCGAGGATCCACCTGAAATTAACCCCGACCCTTGCCGGACAGAACTCGGCCTCCGGCGCGGGCCCCAGCCACATGTCAAAATTGAAACCATCCGGAACGGGAACCGTCTTGGTCTGGTTGGCTGTCCTGCCGTAGTCAGGTATGCCACCCGGCAGACCGCAAAGCACCGTATGGACCTTGCCGATCCTGCCGTTTCGAACCAGCTCGCAGGCGCGGCGGAAGTTCCTGTCCGAGCGCTGCTGGCTTCCCGTCTGCCAGACGATCTTGTTTTTCTTAACGGCATCGGACATGGCCCGGCCCTCGGCGATCGTCAGCGAGAGAGGCTTCTGGCCATAGATGTCCTTCTTCGCGCGCGCCGCGTAGATCGCGATCAGGGCGTGCCAGTGGTCGGGGGTCCCTATGTAGATCGAGTCGATGTCCTTGCGCCCGATGACATCGCGGAAATCTTCATACCCCTTGCAGCCCTTGTCCTTGTAGTGCCCGTTGACCTTCCGGACAGCCGGCTCGCGGCCGCGAACAGAGCCTGCCCAATAACCGGGTCCCTCCTTGTTGACATCACAGACAGCGACCACGCGCATCCTCTTGTCTCCGAGGAAGCGGCCCATCCAGTTGGTTCCATTGTTGCCGGTTCCGATGAACCCGATCGTCGCTTTATTGCTGGGCGCGTCCTCCCCCATCAGGGGAACGGTAGCGATGGTTGGAACCGCGATCGCGGCGCCGGCGGTCTTCTTCAAAAAGCTACGGCGGGTATTCGTACGCTGACTCATGATGAGCTCCTGTCATTTATCCTTAATTTCCTGAAGCGCTCTCTATCGTAAATCGGCAACCCCGCGCAGGAAAGAGCCCTGTCGGTGTTTTACAAAAACAGGTCCCACCGCTTGTTAAGATCCTTTTGAGTGAATATGCTCGTAAAACGAAACCATAATTGAAACAAGCGCCATGAAACGGAGCGAAACAACATGCTGAAAAGCAACCTGACCCGCCTGGCTCTCTTCTCCCTCGTCCTCCTCCAGGCCTCCACAACTGGCTTCGCGCAGAAAGACAACGGCAAGACCCGCGTGCTGGTCTGGGACGAGCAGCAGCCTGCCCAGAAATCCTCCTATAAAAACTTCCTGGGGAATCATATCGCCGAGCACCTGAAGGGCTTCAAGGAGTTCGAGGTCAAGTCGGTGAGACTGGATGACCCCGACCAGGGACTCTCGAACGAACTGCTCGACAAGACCGATGTCATGATCATGTGGGTGCACGGCAGAAAAGGCGAGGTCTCTCCCGCCAGGGGTAAGGCCGTCCTCGAAAGGATCAAGGCCGGCAAGCTGCAGTTCATAGCGCTCCATTCCGCCCACTGGGCGACTCCCTTCGTTGAGGCTATGAACTACCGGACGATCCAGAACGCGAAGAAGGCTTTCCCCGCATCCGAGGGTGAACAGATCGAATTCAAGATCGTTCCCCCGCCACGTCGCTACACGACGCCGAAAAGAAACTCTCTGCCCACACCGCGGTTCTATCCGCGTAAGTTCCCCGGGGGGAAAACGGTGGTGACCATCCACCTGCCCAATTGCTGCTTCCCAGGCTACCGGCCCGATGGGAAACCGAGCCACTTCAATATCGTGAAGCCCGACCATCCCGTAGCCCGGGACCTGCCGAAGACCTTCACCATCCCGAATACCGAGATGTACAACGAACCCTTCAATGTCCCCGATCCCGATGAGGTCATCATCGAGGAGCGCTGGCCGACCGGGGAATGGTTCCGTACCGCCGCGGTCTGGAACATCGACAAGGGCAAGATTTTCTACTTCCGACCCGGACACGAGACCTACAAAGTCTTCCACGAGAAGACCATGCTGAAGGTGATCGAAAACGCGACACGCTGGCTGGGTGGACTGAAGAAATAGCGCGGCGGGAAAAACGCTCAGAATAATTCCCCAGGACGGGAACATGGCGGCAGGATCAGGATGAGCGCATCAGCTGACATCATCATCATCGGCGGAGGCGCGGCAGGCTGCGGCGCGGCGCTGCAGCTTTCCCTTCGCGGTAAGAAAGTCCTGGTCCTCGAACGGTCCATGCTGGGCTCCGGCTCGACCGGGCGCGCCGCGGGCCTTGGAGCCCAACTGCGAGAAAGCCCGGACGAGACCAGCCTCCTGATGCGCGGTATCGAAGTCGTCAAGGACATTGAGAAACAGGTAAAAAAAGACATCTTCACAAAGACCGGCTCGCTGCACGTCGCCTCCGATCCGGAGAGAGCTCAAGAGCTTCGGAACTTCGTCAGGATGGGAAAAGCGATCGGCTTCGAGATCGACCTGGTCGATGGAGATTTCGCCCGCCGACGGCTACCCTGCATGCGCGCCGATGACCTCATCGAGTACTGCTATTGTCCGACCGATGGACACTTCGATCCCAGCGAACTCCTGGGCGCCTACATCGAGCTCGCCCGGTCAGCGGGCGCGACCTTCCTGACCAACACTCCCGCCACAAAGCTCCTGGTCAAGGGTGGATCCATCAAGGGCGTCAGCACACCCGCCGGTGATCACCACGCCCCCATCGTCATCAACGCCGCCGGCCCCTGGTCCTACCTGCTGGCCGGCTTGACAAACACCACGATGGCCACCGCGGCCATGGGACACGCCTACCTGGTCACCCGCCCACTGCCGGAGGCCCTGGTGGCTACGACCGATGCCGCCCTGCGCGACAGAAAAAATCGTATCTATTCCCGCCCGGAAGCGGGCGGTCTGCTGGTCGGCACCTATGAGGAGATACCCACGGAATACGACATGGAAGAATTGCCCGCTGATTTCCAGATGTCCCAGATGAACACGCCGAGGGACAGCCTGCAGGTCGCGACGCTCATCGACTGCGCAGCGAAACGCTTCCCCTTCATCGATGAACGTACCCCGATGACTGTAACAAGCGGCATCATGACCTTCACCCCGGATGGGCACGCCCTGTGCGGACCCGTGCGGGAGCTGGAGGGGCTCTATCACTGTACCGGCTTCAATGGACGTGGAGTCTTCCAGAGCACCTCGGTCGGAATCCTGCTGGCGGACCTGGTCTGCGATGGAATCTTCGGGCCGGGTGTCCAGCACCTGCGCGCCGATCGCTTCGACGATGACCCGGGGCTGAAAAACCGGGAGGACATCAAGGCGAGATGCCGTGAACGCTACTCAGGCCACTATTCGATCAAAGAGGAGAGGAGCTGAGCGAGAACGCGCTCAGACAAGCTCCCGGAGGGGCTGGACCCCTGAATCGACGAGATAATGCGGCCGACCGCTGTTGTCGGTAACGGTCGCGGTCTGCACGTTGATGCCGAGGTTGTGATAGAAGGTCGCGAACATCTCCTGGAAGGTCACGGGACGGTCCTTGGCGTGCTCCGCGTACCTGTTGGTGGCGCCGATCACCTGCCCATTGCGCATTCCGCCGCCGGCGACGAGAGCGCAGGAGACCTGCGGCCAGTGGTCTCGGCTGTTGTTCTTGTTGATCTTCGGCGTTCTGCCGAACTCGCCCCAGACCACGACGGTTACATCCTTATCGAGACCACGGTCATGAAGATCCGTGATCAGGGCGGAGAGCCCCTGGTCAAGCAGCGGGAACTCCTGGCGCGAACGGGGGAAATTCATCCCGTCTCCACCGTGCCAGTCCCAGCGACTGTAGTTCAGAGAAACCACCCTCGCCCCGGCCTCAACCAGCCGGCGAGCGACAAGGAAGTTGCGAATCATCTTGGGCGCGCCATCGCGCTGGTATTTCGTATCGTTTTCCCCGTAGCGTTTCAGCAACTCGGGATCCTCTTTCGAGAGGTCAAGGGCCTCGGCGAGTCCGGACGAGGTGAGGATGTCAAAGGCCTGGCTGTTGTAGCTGTCGATCCCCTCCATGACACCGCTCTGATCCGTCGATCGCCTGAACCCGTCAAGGCTCCGGCGCAAACGCTCCCGGTCACGCAGGCGCTCCAGGGGCATATCCTTGAGCACCATGTCCACGCTCGGCCCCTGGCTCTGGCCCTTGCGCGCGACCAGCCCGATCGGTGAATGAGCGGCGCCGATAAAGCCGCCTGTCCCCGGCTCGCCCCAGGTCCTGTTGCCCGTTGAGTACATCAGGGACAGATGCGGCGGGACGCCGGGAGCGGCTGGTCCCTGGACCTTTGAGACCCAGGCGCCCAGGGCCGGCCAGCCGCCCAGCGGCGGCTGCTGATTTTTTGTCCTGCCGGTCATGCACTGAAATCCATCGTGCGCGCCATGCGCTCCGACAATCGAGCGGACGATAGAAAACTTGTCGGCTATCTTCGCAAGTTTCGGAAAGAGCTCGCAGATCTCCATTCCCGGAACGTTCGTCTTGATGGGACGGAACTCGCCGCGAATCTCGCTCGGAGCATCGGGCTTGAGATCCCATAGATCGATATGGGAGGGACCTCCGGGAAGGTAGATATTGATGAGCGCCTTGTGGGAACTGCCTGTACCGGCCGCCGCCTCCAGCTCGAGCAGTTGCCCGAGGGAGAGGCCGCCAAGCGCCATCCCTCCAACCTTGAGAAATCCCCGCCTGGAGACGCCATCGCACAGCAGATCTTTATTCGACCCGTGTCCGCCAAGGATTGTTAACATGATTCACGCTCCCCTAGCTGTCGGTTCTATCTCGTCACAGTGGTCATTCTAGCCAGAAAACCAGTTTCTCTTCACGGCCTCAAATATATCCAACTTACGGGCTAAATTCAAAGCTAACCGACCCTGACGCGAAAGACGAGATGAAGCATTGTGGACAAAATAACGAGAAACCGCAGAATGCAGGTACAATACGGCCGTGATGATCAAAGGTGTTTTTGCAGTTAACCCCCGTGATATGAAACCCATTTTCATGAAAACCTGCGCTTATCTGTTCTGCTTCGCGGTCCTGCCTTTCACTCTCGGTGGCTGTAGCGACCGGGTCGACTCCAACGTGGTCAAAAAAACGATGTCCGAACCAGAAAAAGAACCCCCTGCTAAGATTGAGTCCGGAAAGAAACCCGGAAAGGCGCCTGCCCCCGCTCCCGCCACCGAGGTGGCCACTTTGGGAGCCGGGTGTTTCTGGTGCATCGAGGCGGTTCTTGAACAGGTCAAGGGAATCAGCGACGTGACCTCCGGCTACATGGGTGGAGCCGTCCCGAATCCAACCTATGAGCAGATCTGCACGGGCCTCACCGGGCATGCCGAGGTCGTCCAGATCACCTTCGACCCGGCGGTCATCGACTTCGCCGGTGTACTTGAGAACTTCTGGAAACTGCACGACCCAACCACCCTCAATCGCCAGGGCAATGATGTCGGCACCCAGTACCGCTCAGCCATCTTCTTCCACTCGCAAAAGCAGAAAGAGGTCGCCGAGGCGGCGATCAAAAAGAAGGACGAGGCCGGGGTTTTCCGCTCGCCCATCGTCACCGAGGTGAGCGCGCTTGAGAAGTTCTACAAGGCGGAGAAATACCACCAGGACTACTACCGCAACAACAAGGCTGTCCCCTACTGCCAATTCGTCATCACCCCGAAGCTCGAAGAGATGGGGCTTGAGAAATAGGCCGGGCCTCAATCTCCGGGCACCTGCCTGCCTCGGCGGAGAACCGAGGGATCCTCGACATCGAGGCTCGAGCAATTACCTGGCGCCGTGATGGGATTGCAGCGAGATGGCGTCCCCCCCGGCATCTTGAACCAATAGCTCCGCCCCTTTACAGGCGCCGGAAAATCTCCGGTCAGAAGATGGCTCCCGCTTCGAAGACCGGCCCGCAGCTTCCGCAGGTTGCCTTCGTCTGAGCGTGAGGCTGAGCCGATATTGCTTCCTACAATGATCCCCTTGGCCAGGGCTACAGGTATATGCCGACTGGAGGGGTCATCGATCTTCGCGACCGCGGCGAAGGGCGCGTCGAAATCGGCCGGGTTGGCGTGAACAAAGAGCACTCGCCCATCGAGCGCCCCTGGCCCCCTCTCTCCTCGCAGGTAGGCGTCCCGCTGACGGCCCCGGTCAAGGAGCATGAACATCGCCCGGCCGCGAACCTGGCCAAGTGTCGGCCAGCCACGCTCTACAATAGCCTCGCGTACGGAGCCATGGCTACCCTTGACCAGCGCTGGTGTCACGAGCCGGTCTTCCGGCCAGACCGAGAGAATCTCGGCGTCGAGCGCGTCCATGTCAAAGACACCTCCACCAAGCTCATCCTTCGGCTCGATCCAGACAAACAGCGGATGATGGCCCGGGTTTGAATCGGACCAGTTCTTCAGAACCGCCAGGCAATCGACCAGCAGCGCGCAGGTGCTGCGCGAATCGATCACGGGCAGGTGGTAGACCTCGTAGCCCCTCGATGATGGGTGAATATCCAGCTCGACGGCCCGGACTCCGTACTCTCCGAGCTGCACATCCAGGGGAGCCTGCTCATAATTGTGTTCGCTGAAAAGCGAAAAAGCCGGGCGGCGATGGTAGCTGTTGTGGGTTCCCTTGACCTGCAGATGGTTGATTCTCAACTCGTCATCACGTGAGTAGCCGTAATCAACAGACAAGGCAGGCCGCGCCGCTTCCGACGCGGCAGGAGGTTCGCCTCTTACCGACACCTGGCTGTCCAGTCCGCAGCCGGTCAGCAGGGCGCAAAGGATCAACAGTAGCGGGATCCGTGCATCAGGAGCCACTGGGTTTCTTCTTTGCCCCGGCTTTGCGATAGGTTCCATCGGGAAGCACCTTGGGGAATCTATATTTCGGGTTCTTGAGGAGGGAGTAGATCCCCGGGTCGCCTCGCTTGAGCGCCTTGGGAGTGCACAGCCTCCATTCATCGGAGATATCCCTGCAACGCTCGGGAGCCTGCTGGGCGCCGAGCAGGGAGGTCAAAGCCCAGTAGATATACTCCTGGGTCTGACATCCGTAGTCGCAGGATCGATCATCGTAGGTAAACCAGGCTCCGCGAGGATAGCGCCTCGGAACCCGGGTGAAATGCCCTCCTCTCGCCTTGTCGAGGCACTTCGCCAGCTCCGTACCCTTACGATCACCAAAGACTTCCGGATAGGCGTTGCCATAACCATGCTGGGTGATGAGATGGAGAACCTCCTCGAGGCTGGCATCGAAGCGTCCCCTGCCCGGATTCGTCTCTTCCGCATGCTGAAACTGGCCGGCATGAAAGCCCGCGTCCATCCATTCTTCAGGGTCAATACGGTCGAGTCCCCGGTCGGTCGCGGTCATCATCAGGAACGCATCCCTGCCGACAAGAGTCTTCACGACAAGGGGATTGTCCGGCTTACCATCTTCATCATTATCGAGATATTCCGCCAGGATGGCGGCCGCGTGAAGAACCTTCGAATCAGGAGTCCTGGCGGTAGCGAAGACGTGGACACCGAAAACATTGGCGTATTTTCTGAAGCTCTTGCGAAAGGGATCAAGCCGTCCGGCCGGAACGGAGCTGACGGTGAGCTCGACTCCCGTCTTCTTCGCCTCCTGGGCAACGACCAGGGTGGACGAAAGACAGAAAACCGTGAGCGCCAGGGCGCGTGAAAAACAGTACGAGACGGCCTGTCGAAGCATGCGTGAGACCTCCCTGTTCTGGTCGGGGAACCCCGGGGAAAAGCTGACCTTACGGGGTGATTATAGGCGAGCGTCGGCAAACCCTCCATCGCTCAGTTGAGCCCGAACGTTTTATCTTATTACCTTCATCCCCCGGACAATTTCATTTGACCGATCCCTCATCTTCTTTTCACATCAGGCTGTTACCAACGAGGCCTGCAACGAGCAGCTATTCAACAAGCGCGCCCATCATGACAACACCCGCGAACAACCAGCCAACGACCCTCCCTGGCCGGTATTTTACCGACCAGGAGATCTACGGACGCGAGAGCGAAAGGATCTTCTCCAGGGAGTGGATCTACGTTGGAAGAGAATCAGCCATCAGGGAAGCGGGAGAGTACTTCGTCCACATCCAGGACGAAGAGAGAATCATCATTGCCAGGGATCTGGAGGGAGAGGTTCGCGCCTTCTACGATCTCTGCAGGCATCGGGGAACAGGGCTGTGCTCGAGCGACGAGGGGAAATTCGGAAAATACATCACCTGTCCCTACCACGCCTGGTCCTACTCACTTGACGGCGAGCTTGCCAGCGCCCCCAACATGGAAGAAACCGAGGGGTTCCAGAAAGCTGACTACCCACTCAAGGCCGCCCACTGCGGAACCGTGATGGGCGCGATCTTCATCAATCTCTCAGATGATCCGGTCGACTTCGATACCCACTTCGCTCCCCTGGAGAAGAGGTTCGCCTCCTGGGGAATCGGCGGCCTGCGGACCGCCCACCAGGTGGAATACGACGTCGCGGCCAACTGGAAGCTGATCGTCCAGAATTATTCCGAGTGTTACCACTGCCCCACAGTCCACCCCGCCCTGAACGAGCTCAGCCACTTCCGGGCGACCGCGAACGACCTCGAGGAAGGGCCGTTTCTCGGCGGCCCCATGGAAATCAGCCGACCCGGCGGCGGAATGACGACCACCGGCGAGCGCTGCGCACCCCACCTCCCCGGCCTCGAGGGGCCGGATCTGCAGCGAGCCTACTACTACGTCATCTTCCCGAACATGCTGGTCAGCCTCCAGCCGGACTTCGTCCTCGTCCACCGTCTCGTCAGAAACGGTCCGGGCAGAAGCCTCATCACCTGCGAATGGCTCTATCATCCAGACGCGATCGCCGAGCCGGACTTTGACCCTGGGCCGGCGGTTCAATTCTGGGATGAGACCAACCGCCAGGACTGGACGATCTGCGAACGTTCGCAGGCGGGCGTCTCCTCGCGGGCCTACACGCCCGGTCCCTATTCGAGCCTGGAAACCATGCTGGCGGTGATCGACAGGCAGTATCTCCAGGCTATGTCCTGAACCCATCTTCCAGGAACGATCCTGGGCATCGGGATCATGGACAAGCGTCCGTCTCACAGCCAAGATTCTGGTCCGTCTCCAGGAAAGAAACATCGCAGGCCAGCGGGGCCGGCGGCTCCTGCCCGCCGTAGAAGTGCCAGTTGAGGGTATAGGTGGCGTCTACAATATTGACTCGGCCATCGGCATTGGAATCAGCGCTCGCAATACACTCCGGCGCCCGGGCACCTCGGAACAACCAGCTGAGAGTAAAACTTACATCCGAGATATTCAGACGCCCATCGCCGTTCGCATCCGTACGCTGGAAGGGGCCGACCTGGTCACAGGCATCACCGACCCCATCTCCATCACGATCCTCCTGGGAAAGATTCGCGTGGACCGGGCAATTGTCGCAGCCATCCGCGATCCCATCTCCATCCTGATCGGCGGCGTCATCATGGCCCGCGCAGGCGTCATCCGCATCGATGACGCCATCGTTGTCATCGTCGGGATCACAGGAATCTCCAAGGCCATCGGAGTCGAGGTCGGCCTGTATGGAATTGGAAAGGAGCGGGCAATTGTCCTCCCCATCGACAATGCCATCGGCGTCATCGTCCGCATCGCAGGCGTTTCCGAGTGAATCACCATCGGTGTTCTCCTGCGAAGCGTTGGCCGTGAGCGGGCAGTTGTCCTCATCATCCGAACGGCCATCTCCATCATCATCCTCGTCGCAGGCATCTCCAGATTCGTCTCCATCGGTATTCAACTGGCGGGGGTTGGCCAGGAGTCGGCAATTGTCCACGACATCGTCAACTCCATCACCATCATCATCAAGGTCACAGGCGTCGCCGGCGTCATCACCGTCAGAATCAAGCTGGGTCGAATTCGTCAAACGAGGGCAATTATCCCGATCATCTTCTATTCCATCGTTATCGTCATCGCTGTCACAGAGGTCGCCGATACCATCCAGGTCAAGATCACCCTGGCCGCTATTTGAGACCAGTGGACAATTATCCCCGGCGTCGGAAATACCGTCGTTGTCGTCATCATCGTCACAGGCATCTCCCACATCGTCTTCGTCGTTGTCCGACTGCGCGTCATTCTCCACCAGCGGACAATTGTCGAACTGATCAACCACCCCATCTCCATCATCGTCGTTATCGCAGGCATCCCCACTCAAATCTCCGTCCGTATCCACCTGGTTCCGATTTGCCCGCAAGGGACAATTATCCGATATGTCGGCCTGGCCATCTCCATCGTCGTCGGAATCACAGGGGTCGCCAGCTCCGTCACCATCGGTGTCCAGCTGGCCCGGATTGGCCAACAGGTTGCAGTTATCTGAGGCATCATCGATGCCATCTCCATCGTCGTCCTCATCGCAGGAATTACCCAGCCCATCGCTGTCGGTATCTTCCTGGGCTGAATTCGAGGTCAGCGGACAATTATCAACCAGGTCCCCAACCCCATCTTCATCATCATCTGGATCACAGGCGTCCCCCTGCCCGTCCCCATCTGTGTCAACCTGCATCGGATTGGATCGCGCCTGGCAGTTGTCCTCTGCATCAGGAATTCCATCGTCATCATCGTCGCTGTCACAGGCATCTCCCAGGTCGTCTTGATCGGTATCAACCTGGTCGGGATTGGCCTGCCAGGGACAGTTGTCGAGCTCGTTCTCTACCCCATCGTCATCAAAGTCCGGGTCAAGGCTCAGGTTCAGCACAAAGGAGCCGGAATCTTTGGATCCGTAACCATAAACAACGATGAAATATTCAACCCCGGGCTCGGATCGGAAGCTGAGATGACTCTGGTAATCAGGGCACCCGCCGCCGTCATCGTTACCCGCGATGCAGACAAGCTCCTCGCAGGCTCCGGAAAAAACGCTCAGCTTCGTGTCGAAAACCGTCTCCGGCCCGCAGGTATCGACAACCAGCTCGTCTCCGGTGCCGACCAGCCTGTACCAGATCCCTGAGGAGATCGCGCTGGCCCCGCAGTCTATCTCGACACGCGGCAGCAGTCCGGTTGTATCGCCAAAGGTGGTGCTGACCGTGTCGATAGAGATCGCATCCTCGCAGGGGCTCAGCGGCGCCGGGTCGCCATCGCAGACGTCTCCCAGGCCATCTCCATCGGCGTCGGTCTGGTCGGGATTGAACACCGGGGGGCAGTTGTCGTCCTCATCGTAGATCCCGTCGCCATCGGTATCATTTCGAGGGAAGGCCTCCTCGACATTGAGAACGAAGGGACCAGAGTCGTCCGGACCGGCTCCGTGTACCAGCACCCGGTACTCAACTCCCCTATCCGACCGGAAGGCCGTATAGGATTGCCCATCGGGACAACCGGCCCCGTCATCATTACTTGAGAGACAGACAAGCTCATCACAGCCCCCCTCAAAAACGCTGAGCCTGGTATCAAAAGAGGTCCCCCTGCTGCAGGTATTCACAACCATCCAGTTCCCTGTTCCAACGAGCCTGAACCAGGAACCTGGAGAACGCCCTCCCGAGCCGCAATCGACATGAAACAGCGCGCCGCCGGTCGAATCGGCAATCACGCTGTCGGTGGGAAAAAGATCCAGGGCCCCTTCGCAGGCGGCGGCCACCTCCGGAGAAAGCTGGCAGGCATCGCCTATACCATCTTTATTCTCATCGACCTGCTCAGGATTGGCCACAGAGGGACAGTTGTCCTGCTCATCGGAGATGCCATCTCCATCGCGGTCCGGTGGAGGGGGAGGCTCAAGCTGAGCAAATTCCCAATAGCCGCTGAGATTGCCGTAATTGCCCGTACCAACCAGGTTGGTCTCCACCAGGAATACATTGAAATCCCTGCCGACAAATTGCACGGTTCCACCCACGCCATCGAATGGAGTTCCAGTCGCGTGAATCCTGATCACGCCTCCCTCTTCAAGCTCACTGGGTATCCCGTCCGAATAGACCCAGATGGCCGTCCCCCCCGCCGCGGCGATCTCTATAATCCCCCAGCTGCTGGCTCCGCCGGGAGCCGCGATGGGTGAATCGATCCTCAATCTGATCGCCGGCCGTGAGTAGTGAAAGCCGCTCACGCTGAAGAGAACGCCATCCAGGCTGGAGTTGACCTCGATTTCAGGATCGAGACGAAGGGGTTCCTCGTCTTCTGAAACGCTGTAGACCGAAACCATTCCAGGTTCGACATCATCCACGGAATCAAAGGCAAACATCTGCGGATCGGTAAGAACACGGCCGGGGATGAAAGCCTCGAAGCTCCCCAGGTTGCGAGTCGTTCCATCGCTGAGAAAAGAAGGCGCCTCGACCGGAAAATCATAGGAACGGTCGAGCCTGTTGTAAAACGGAGCCCCCCAACGCGAAGCGTTGGTGGCCGTCCAGATTCCATGAACATAACGTCCCGAGGCGCTCCAACTCGAGCCGGGCGGAAGCCTCGAAAGGGTACCCCAGAAGCTCGCCTCGATGTCTCGCGCCGAGAGATCGGGATCATTCTCCTGGAAGTAGGTGGTCGAGACGGGTCTTCCTTCGATAACGACCCTCCCCCCCGCCTCATTCCAGCTGAAGCCCTCGATGGAGGCGCACATCGTTACCAGGGAGACAGGCCAACCGGGAACGACAAATTCCATCCTGACCAGGCTGTCCGTGGTAACTCCATAGGGCGCGAGTTCCTCGTCTCCCCCGCGGCCTTCGAGGCCGACCCTGATAGAGTGGCTGCCCTGGGGGCCGGGGGCGAGCGAGACCCGCAGGATATTCCCTTCCGGATCGGTAAAGCTCGAATAGTCCTCCCCATCGATGGTAACTCCGATGAGCAAAGGCTCACCGGACTCCGGAGCCAGCCCCGGGGCGAATTGCCAATACCCCGCCAGGTTGCCGTGATTTCTGGCCTCGACAGCGGAGGTTTCAATCAGGAAAGAGCTCCTGCCGCGGTCGAGATCGATCACCAGGGCCCTGATACCATCATAGGCCGTATCGGTATTGCCAAGTTCCACGTAACGGCCTATCTCCAATTGCCTCGGCAGGTTTGCGGACTGGACCCAACTGGAGAGGGGGCTGGACGCGGTGAGACGGGTTACCGGCCAGCGCCCGACCGGACCCGCCGGCTGGGGCGTCTCATCACAGATGTCTCCAAGTCCATCGGCATCCGTGTCAGCCTGATCCGGGTTGGGAACCTCCAGGCAATTGTCGAGAAAATCGCTGACCCCATCCCCATCGAAATCGGGAACCTCATCGGGATCCATGCAGGGGACGTAGATCTCGCAGCCAAGTCCATCCGGGGTGGGATCCTCAGCGCATTCAGCGAAGGGTTCCGGAGGCTGGCGGCCTCCAAGAAAAAGATAGCTGAGGAGGTAGACGCCATCGGCGATATCGTTTCTTCCATCGTCGTTGTAGTCGGCCGAGTCACGGCACAGGGGACCCTGCGCACCATAGAAAAGATGGTTGAAGACAGAGATACCGTCGCCGATATCACTGCGACCGTCAGAATTGAAATCGCCGCGCCGGAACTCCGTGGCCTGCAGACAGTTACCAAAAAAAACTGTCAGGCAGAGAACCACGGCCGGCAGGGCTTTATCCAGGCTGGTCCAGGACCGCATCTCAATCACCCAAGTACTTTGAACAACAACAGTTCGATTCCCGCCAAGCGGAAATCATCGCCTAATTACCCACATTTCAAAGATATAGGTCAAACTGCCCCGCTCCAATTGAATTGGGTAAGTTTTCACCACTAGCGGAATTCGCAGCTCTACCTATCGAACAGATCGCTTACTTAACAGCAACATCCATCAGGCAAGCCCGGGCTTACCGTTCAGACGTCGAAGCAATCCCAGCTGCCCGAGATGGTACGATTCGTGAAAACACATGAAGCGAACAAGCCCCGCCACGGTATCCGCCCCATCAGGCATCGGCTTTTCCAGGAGACTATCCAGGTCTTCCTGCCCCATCGATTCGATTCGCCCCACCAGCAGGCGTCCCAGCAGAGTGAATTTATCCATGAGCTCGCTGGCAGAAATTTCCGGAGAACCCTGCCCTCGGCTTCCAATACTGAAATGGTTCTCCCAGGATTCCTCTGGAAGGTCCTCCCCCAACCTCCGCAGGAAAGTCAACCTGGCCCAGGCCAGGTGCCCCAGGAGCCAGAGAGCGTTGCTCAGTCCTTCCGCTGGAGAACGGAGCCAGTCTTCCTCGCTGAACCCCCTGGCCAGCAGCTTGAGATAAAGCCTGTTGTGCTTCAAACGGCCCGGGATATCGGCGAGCGAGGCTGCCTGGGAACGGCTCCTCCTGATTTCAGAACTCATAGAATCCTACCGCTCCTTCGATTTATCTGGATTCAAGGTCAGTCCTTCCAGTGTTTCTCCAGGACCTCCCTGATAGCCGCAGAGGTGTCTTCCTCCTTCAGCTCGCCGCGAACTCTCTTCAGCTCATCCTTGAGCTTCGTCCTGATCAGAGCGTAGGCGGGGTCGGCATAGACATTGTTCATCTCGCGCGGGTCCTTCTCCATATCGTAGAGCTCCCACGCGGGAAGGGTGGCGTTCTCCTTGCCGCTGATGGGAAGACCGTAATAGAAGATGAGCTTATGCTTCTTCGTCCGGATGCCGAAATGCGCCGGATTCCAGTGATGCGCCATGTGCATCCAATAGCGGTAATAGGTCGCGGTGCGCCAATCCCCGGGGACGCTGCCGCGCAGCATCTCACTGAAGCTCCGGCCCTGCATATAGTCCGGCGTCTTCACCCCAGCCAGGGCGAGGATCGTCGGCGCGAAGTCCGTGTTGTTCACCAGCTCATTGTTGCGGCTGCCGGCCTTGATCATCGATGGATAGCGCACCAGGAGCGGCATTCGCATCGACTCCTCGTACATCCAGCGCTTGTCGATATAGTCGTGCTCGCCAAGCATGAAGCCCTGGTCGCCAGTGTAGATGATCACCGTCTTGTCCATCAGCCCCTCGGCTTCGAGGTACCTGAACAGCCTCCCGACATTGTCATCCACTCCCTTGACACAGCGCAGGTAGCGCTTGAGGTAGCGCTGGTAGGAGAGCTTCGTGTATTCCCGGTCGCCAAGCGACTGGTCGACCTTCATGTGCTTTCCCATATTGCGCTGGATGTGCCGCTTGGAAACGCTGGTGCCAATTTCACGTAAGAGGCTGTCGTTCAGCCCCCGTGTCGCTACCGACCCATGATTTCCAAGTTTGTAGAGACTCTCGGGCTCAGGGATCTCGACATCATCGAGATACGTATCGTAACGCCGGGCGTTGTCGAACATATCGTGCGGCGCCTTGAAATGATGCATGAGAAAGAAGGGCTTGCTCTTGTCCCTTACCCGAAGCCAGGCGAGTGAACTGTCGGTGATGGCATCTGATGAATGCTGGCCCTTGTGGGAAACTGTATTCTTCGGCCACTTCGCCTTGCCCTGGACCCTGAAGACAGGGTCATGATATTTACCCTGCCCCGGCAGAACCTTGTAATAGTCAAAAGCCGCCGGTTCCTCCTTGAGATGCCATTTTCCGATCATGGCGGTCAGGTAGCCCGCCTTGCGCATCAGGGTGGGCAGGTATTGCCTTGCGGGGGGAATCCTCCCCCGGAGCGTCAGCACCCCGTTGGTCTGGCTGTACTGTCCGGTGATGATCGAGGCCCGGCTCGGTGTACAGATGGAGTTATTGCAGAAGCAGTTTTCAAAAAGCATCCCCTCCTTCGCCAGCCGGTCGATCACCGGGGTCGGGTTGAGCTTCGCCAGCCTGGATCCGTAGACCCCGAAGGCCTGCGAGGTGTGATCGTCGCTCATGATGAAAAGAATGTTGGGACGCTTCGGCGCTCCAGACACCGCAAAATTCGAGCTCGTAAAAACAAGCGCCAGTAAAAAATACAGGGGGGGGGATCTGGTCATGGTTTTCATTTCATTCACCTGCCAAAGCGGCGTCCTTCTCATTCCGCCGGTTTTTTCTGTTTCCTGTCCTTCTTATTGTTCTTCCGATTCTTCTTATTTCCGCCACCGCCTTTGAATTTCCCCCCGTTGGTTTCCTTGAACCATCGATCCCACGAAGCGGCCATCTCCCGCGCGCGACTGGCAAACTTATCCGACAGGTCCACCAGTTCGGTACGATCCTTGTCCATATTGTAAAGTTCCCAGGGTCCCTTGCCCGTCCAGGAAAGCTTCCACTTGCCGCTTCGAACCGCCCGGTTGCTGCTGAAGTGAAAGAAGACCGGGTCGGTCGGCTCTCGAGTCCCCCCCCTGAAAACAGGCGCCAGCGAGCTCCCCCTCATCGGCAGGACCTTCTGTCCGCGGCTGTTGGCTTTCGGATATTTTGCTCCCGCGACCTCCAGGCAGGTAGCCATAAGGTCGGTGATATGCCCCATCGCATGGGTGACGTTTCCCCCCTTGCTGATCACCCGGGGCCAGTGAACGATCAATGGGGTCGAGATCCCACCCTCGTGCTGGTTCTGCTTGTAGAGGCGAAACGGTGTATTGCTGAGATTGGCCCAGGGCTTGTGGTAGGTAATGTAGGACTCGGGGCTGTGTCCGGGAACATCACGTTTCGTTTTCGTACGCTGGAATGGACACCCCCCGTTGTCACTGAGGAACATGAAGAGGGTGTTCTCCGAGGCGTCAAGCGTGTCGATCTTCTTCATCAGCCTGCCGATGTTCTGGTCCACCCGGTCGATCATGGCGGCATAGACCTCCATCGTATAGGCCTCCCATTTGCGGTCCTTCTCGCTGAGAGAATCCCAGGAAGGAACGTCCTTCGGGCGCGGGGTCAACGGCCAGTCTCCGCCGAGAAGTCCAAGCTCCTTCACTCGCTTGTACCTCCTGTGGCGCAGGACGTCCCAGCCTTCGGAAAACCTGCCGCGATACTTCTCGATGTCCTCCTTGTGAGCCATCAGGGGATAGTGCGGCGCGTTATAGGCGATATAGAGAAAGAACGGCTTCTTGCTGCCCTTCGTCTCCTCCAGGAATCGAATCGCGTAGTCGGTATTCGCATCGGTCGTATAGAAGCCTTCCTTCGGTACCTTGAAGGTCTCCCTGTCCAGGCGGAAGGTATTGTCGCCGTGAAAGAAATTGGTCGCCCCGCTCAGGTGGCCGAAATAGCGGCTGAAGCCCAGGTCTACAGGATGGCTCTGGAGATGCCACTTTCCAGTCATCAGCGTTGTATAGCCGGCGCCGCCAAGCACCTCAGCGATGGTCGCGCTGCCGGCGAGATTCATACCCGCCTCGGTAAAATAGCGCCCGGTCAACAGCATGCTGCGTGACTGGGAACACTTGGCGCCATTGTAGAACTGGCTGAAGCGCAAGCCCGAAGATGCGAGCCTGTCAAGATTCGGGGTGTCGACCTCCCCTCCATAGCACCCGAGATCTGAAAAGCCCATATCATCGACCATGATCAGAACGATGTTGGGCCGCTCGTCCGCGGCGTTCACTACGCAGCCGCAGAGCAGAACGACAAGGCCCGCAACGGCCAACCGCCGGGAGCGGGGCCGGATATCGTGGTTTTTCTTCATGTGACTCTTTCCTGTCTGCTGTCCTGGTTCAGGATGGGCGTCGCCCGTCGCGCCTTCAACTCTTCCCTGTGAAACGCTCACCTGGGTTTCGGCTTCGCCAGAGGTTTCGGAAACGGATCGCCGGTCGACTTCCCAACCTCCCTGAGCTTGGCAAGAAGATCTCCACGCACCTTCTCGAGAGAAGGTTCCGCGGCAAGATTTTTCAGTTCGTAGGGATCTTTCTCGATATCAACCAGCAACCGCACCTTCAGGCGCGAATCAACCGCCAGCTTATACCTCGGTGTGACCAGCGTTCGCCAGGCCGAAGAGACGACCCGCCCGCCGGCGTTGCGAGTATCCGCGGCAGGCCTAACAGTACGCAGATGCATCTTCCCCTCGAGGTAGACCCACGGCACATCCAGCTTCTCGCCGGCGACCGCGGACGACAGGTCGCGCCCCGTCATACTTGAGGGAACAGGAATGCCTGCCATAGAGAGCAGGGTCGGAGCGAAATCGATCTGTGAGGCGAGGGTCTGACTCACCAGCCCTTTCCTCACCCCCGGGCCATGAAGAATAAGAGGGATCCCTGTGGATTCCTCCTCCGGATGGCCCTTGTGCTGCAGTCCGTGAGAGCCGTGGGAGTCCCCGTGGTCGGAGGTAAAGAAGATAATCGTCTTCTCCAGGACCCCCTCCTCTTTCATCGACTTCACCAATCGGCCGACCTCGTGGTCGAGCATCTCGATCAGGCCGTAGTAGCCGCAGAGTCCCTTCGCGTATCGCTGCCGTATTTTCTCGCTGACGTTGGGCCTCCACTTGAGATCATCCGGCTTATAATGGTCGAAAGGCTTCGGCGGAACGTAGGGAGAATGGGGCGTTCCATAAGAGAGAAAGAGCAGAAAGGGCTTCTCCTTGTTTCTCTTTATGTAGCGAATCGCGAGGTCTGTCTGGTAGATCGACTCGAACTCATCAGGTTTGATGAGCTTTCCATCATCGGTAAAATAGCGCGCGCCCTCGAGCTTCTTCGACTGGTAATACCAATGTCCCCGGTTAAACCCCTCGAAGAATTTATAGCCCTGGCGCCGTCCGGGCTTCACAAAGCCCGGCTTGGACTGCCCATCGAGATGCCACTTTCCGATGTAGCCGGTCGAATAGCCCGCCCGCGAAAAACAATGGGCCAGGCTGTCCTTTGTCTCGGGCAGATAGATCCCGTTGTTGATCACTCCATTCTGATGCGGATAGCGGCCGGTCTGGAAGGCCGCCTTGGCTGGCGAACACACGGGGTTGGTGGCATAGCAGCGGCGAAAATTGGCGCCTGCTCCCGCCAGGCGATCAAGATTCGGAGTCCTGGCGTTCGGGTCGCCATTGCAACCCAGGGCCTGGGCACGCCACTGGTCAGTAAAAATAATCAGCACGTTCGGCTTGCCATCGGCCGCGGGAAGGGCAGTCCACCAGGCAACAGCAAGAAGGGACATGACGAAAAACACGGCCGCGGCAACGACCGGGACAACCCTGTAAACCCGCATCTGAATCTCCTTAGGTATCTTTATTTCAGGCATCAATATATTGCATCCCGAGACCTCATCTACACACCGAATCTCGAAATTAGGCGCCCATAGCCGGAAAGAGGAGCCGCGGCGGCCGCGGCGGCTGGAAGATCCCCGCCGGATTCGAATCATCTGAAATCAGCTTGAGTCATTGCCCAGCGATTTCCAACCAGTTAAACTGTGCGTCTAAGGGAAGACTCCCAGATTTCACGGTCCGTATAATCTCCCACTACAGAGAAATATCGCGCTGATGAACAACACCAGGTTCCTGCACAAAACCCCCACCCGGCCATTCTGTCTCCGCCTTCCAATCCTGCTGGCAATCGCCTGCTCCTGTCTTTGCCTGCCGCTGCCGGCAGAGGACAAGACGACCGCGCAGGAGATCAGCTTCAACCGCGACATTCGTCCCATCCTCGCCGCCAATTGTTTTCTCTGTCACGGACCCGACAAGAAGAATAGAAAGGCCAGGCTGCGCCTTGACGAGGAGAAGGACCTGGCCCGGGTCTTCCGAAAGGAGAACCTTGCCGAGAACAAGGCCTGGCTGCGCATCAACTCGAAGGATGAAGAAAAAGTCATGCCGCCCCCGGACTCCCACAAGGAGTTGACGGCGGAAGAGATCGAAAAAATCGGCGCCTGGATCGAGGGCGGCGCCGCCTGGCAGGGCCACTGGGCATATATAACACCGCAGAAACCCAAGCTTCCTCCAACCCGGAAAACAACCTGGGCTGAAAATCCGATCGACCACTTCGTGCTGGCCAACCTCGAGCGCAAAGACCTCGAGCCTGCGCCCGAAGCCGGCAGAGAGATGCTTATCCGCAGGGTCAGCCTCGACCTCAGGGGGCTCCCTCCCTCGGTCAAGGAGCTTGACGCCTTCCTCGCCGATAAGAGCCCCAAAGCCTACGAAGAGATGGTCGACCGCATGCTGACCTCGCCCCATTACGGGGAGCGAATGACACTGGCCTGGATGGACGCCGCGCGCTATGGAGACTCAAGCGTCTTTCACGCCGATGGTCCGCGCGATATGTGGCCCTGGCGGGACTGGGCCATCCGCGCCTACAACGGCAACAAGCCCTTTGATGAGTTCTCCATCGAACAATTGGCGGGAGATCTACTTCCAGAATCCACCGTTGAACAGAAAATCGCGACCGGGTTCAACCGCAACAACGCAACCACGGACGAGGGGGGCGCGATCGCCGAGGAATTCCGGGTCGAATACGCCGTCGACCGCGTAATGACGACATCCCTGGTCTGGCTCGGCCTCTCCATGCAATGCGCGCAATGCCACGACCATAAATACGAACCGATCTCACAGGAAGATTACTATCGGTTCTTCGCCTACTTCAACCAGGCCTCCGACCCGGGCATGCAAAGCCGGGGAGGGAACCAGTCGCCGGTTGTCAACGTCCCCAACTTCGCTCGCGCCGCCATGATGAAGAAAGAGCAGGCTTCCCTGAAAGCGGCAGAGGCGAAGCTCGCCGCACGAGCGAAAGCCGCCGAGAACGAGTTCCAGGCCTGGGTCAAAAAGGCCGAGAAGAACTCCAAGGCCGGCCCGGTGGAGCCGGCTGGACTGGCCCATCACTTCTCGCTCGACGAGGGCCAGGGCAACGTCATCGCGGACTCGATTGACTCCAGCCGAAAGGGAACTGTCAAGGGAAGCAGCCACTGGGTCGACGGCAAGTTCGGCAAGGCCTTCCGGCTCGACGGTGGAAACCACATCGAGCTCGGCGATCACGCCAACTTTGACAGGACCGACTCGTTCTCTTTCGGAGCCTGGATCAAACCGGCGGGCAATGGAGCCCCCCTGGCGAAGATGAACGACGGCAACAAGCACCGCGGCTGGGATCTCTATCTCCAGAATGGCCAGGTCGGGATGCACCTGATCAGTTCATGGCCCAATGACGCGCTGAAGGTCATGAGCAATGGGAAGGTCCAGAACGGAAAATGGAGCCACGTCTTTGTCACCCACGATGGATCGGGAACCTCCGCGGGAGTGAAGGTCTATATCAACGGAAAGAGCCAGGGGCTCAAGGCCGAGCAGAACAACCTCCGCAGCTCAACCCGCGGCAAGGCGAGCCTGAAGATCGGCAGACGCCAGCCAGGCTCTCCCTACAAGGGACAGATCGATGATGTCCGAATCTACGGCCGCGAACTCAACGGAACCGAGGTGGCTACTCTCTCCGGCAGCGACCCGCTCGCGCCGATCCTCGCCACGCCCGCTGCCAGCAGGAAACCCGGACAGATCGATATCCTCAGAAAGCACTTCCTCTCATCCATCGACAGGGAATACATATCCATCGCGAAAGAAGCGGCCGGTTGGCGAGCCAAGATCAACGAGGCCGCCAAGCCCCAGGGAAACGTCATGGTCATGGCGGATGTCGGCAAGCCGCGTAAGACCTATGTTCTCATGCGGGGCAATTACGCATCTCCCCTCAAGGACAAGCCCCTTGAACCAGGCACCCCCAGTGTGCTCCCGGAACAGACCAAGGACAGCCCGGCAAACCGGCTCGGCCTCGCCCGCTGGCTCTTCCAACCCGAGCATCCGCTCACCGCAAGGGTCGCGGTCAATCGCTACTGGTATATGCTCTTTGGCAGGGGAATCGTAAAGACAGTCGAAGAGTTCGGATCCCAGGGCGACTGGCCCAGCAACCTGCAATTGCTCGACTGGCTGGCGGTAGATTTCCGCGAAAGCGGCTGGAATGTGAAACGAATGCTCAAACAAATGCTCATGTCCTCAACCTACAGGCAGAGCGCCAGGGCCTCCAGCGCCCTGGTGGGGTTGGACCCGGAGAACAAGCTCCTCGGAAGGGGGCCCCGCTTCCGACTGCAGGCCGAGTTCATCCGCGACACGATTCTCTCGGCCTCGGGACTCCTGGTGAAGGATATCGGCGGACGGGGTGTCAAGCCCTACCAGCCGCCGGGACTCTGGAACGAGGTCAGCCTTGGAGGGAATGTCCGTTTTGTCCAGGACCACGGCGAAAAGCTCTATCGCCGAGGCATGTACACCTATTGGAAACGCTCCTCCCCCGCTCCCAGCCTGACAATATTCGATACCCCCACGCGTGAAAAATGCGTTCTCAGACGATCTCGTACCAACACGCCCCTCCAGGCCCTGGTGCTCCTCAATGACCCGCAGTACATCGAGGCGGCTCGTTCCCTCGCGCAGAAAATTACGCTGGAGGCAGGAGATTCAATCGATGCCCGGATCGTGCTCGCCTACCGGATGGCGACCGCGCACAGCCCCTCAACGAAGACTCTCACCCTGCTCAAGAAGGCCTATGAAGAAGAACTGGCCGTGTTCCAGAAAGATCCGGAGCGCGCGAAGAAGCTGCTTGGTGTTGGCGAATCGAAACGCGATACGGCAATCGACGAGGCTGAACACGCAGCCCTGACCATCATCTGCAGTATGATCCTTAACCTTGACGCCACTGTTACGAAAGGTTGATTCATGAATCCTCTCGAACAATACCAGCTTGAAATGACTCGCCGGCAACTGCTCTCCACCGGCTCCCGGTTCCTTGGCGCCACAGCGCTCACCTCCCTCATCGGGCAGGACCAGGCTTTCTCCGCCGACACCCTCCCGGGGACCGAAGCCCAGGGGCTTCCGGACCTCCCGCACTTCGCCCCAAAGGCCAAGAGGGTGATCTACCTCTTCATGGCGGGCGGGCCATCTCACATCGACACGTTCGATTTCAAACCCGAGCTACGCAAGATCCACGGCAAGGAGCTTCCGGAATCCATCCGCCAGGGTCAGCGGCTCTCGACCATGACCTCCGGGCAGAAGTCCTTTCCCTGTGTCGCTCCGATGTTCAAATTCAGCCGTCACGGAAAACATGGCACCTGGGTCTCAGAGATTCTCCCGAAGGTTTCCGAGATCGTAAACGACATCACCATCATCAAGAGCCTCCACACCGAAGCGATCAATCACGACCCTGCCATCACCTTCATCAATACGGGCGTCCAGCAGCCCGGCAAGGCGAGCCTCGGCTCCTGGCTCAGCTACGGCCTCGGCAGCCCGAACCAGGACCTGCCGGCCTATGTTGTCATGATCTCAAGAGGCCCCGGCCAGAAGCAGGCGCTCTATTCCCGCCTCTGGGGAAGCGGCTTCCTGCCCTCGAAACACCAGGGCGTCAAGATGCGCTCGAGCTCCGACCCTGTCCTCTACCTCAAAGATCCCAACGGTATCGACCGCAGCATGCGCCGCCGCATGCTGGACCGCCTCGCCGAGATCAACGAAGAACAATTCGGGCAATTCGGCGACCCCGAGACCCGAACCCGGATCGCCCAATACGAGCTCGCCTTCCGCATGCAGGCCTCGGTTCCCGGGCTGATGGACCTCTCCGACGAGCCGGAGGACACCTTTGAGCTCTACGGACCGGACTCGAAAAAACCGGGCACCTTCGCTCGTAATTGCGTGCTGGCACGCCGAATGGCCGAGCGCGGCGTACCCTTCATCCAGCTGTTCCAGCGCGGCTGGGATCAGCACGGTAGCCTCCCCAAGCTGATCAGGGGACAATGCAAGAGTATCGACCACGCCGCCGCCGGGCTCGTCAAGGATCTCAAGCGCAGGGGAATGCTGGATGACACCCTGGTCATCTGGGGTGGAGAGTTCGGACGCACCATCTATTCCCAGGGCAAGCTGAGCAAGAACAACCATGGCCGTGACCATCACGGCCGCTGCTTCACCATGTGGATGGCGGGAGCGGGTGTCAAGGAAGGCTTCGAGTACGGCAAGACGGATGATCACTCCTACAACATCGTCGAAAATCCCGTGCCGATCAGTAATTTCAACGCCACGATCCTTCACCTGCTTGGGATCGATCACAACCGCTTCACCTACCGTCACCAGGGGCTTGACCAGAAGATCACCGGAGTGGAGGAGAGCCGTGTCTTGACGGACATTCTCTCCTGAGGCATACCATTGCGGCAAGCCCGCCCCGGGAACACTCCCCGTTGACAAGTGGTTACAAGATGCGAATGGATTCTCCTGCGGCTCATCAATGATAGTTTATCGACACCGGCCTCTTCACCGGCACCTCCACCACCAACCACGACCGGATGCGCCCCGCAGCTATATGTTCCAGATCCGACCTGTCACCAGCTTGTTCTTCCTCGTATTAGCTACGCTCAGCACCACCTCGGCCTTCAGTCAGCGCGACAGGCTGCCCAGCATTGGAGAGGTGCGCAAAGAGCTGCTATCGAGACACGATGCGAATGAGGATGGCTGGCTGGATGCCGAGGAGCGCGAATCCTTACGGAAAGAGGCCTTCGCCCGCTCCAGCGCTTCCTTTCCCCGGCGGCGGGGACGAAGAGGCGGCCGCGATTGGCGGCAAAATGGACAAGAGCGGCAACGGCAGGAGAGCATCCCCCCCGCCGCCTCCCGTGAACAGTGGCAGGCTGTCGTCAATGCTTTTGACGAGAACAAGAACGGATATCTCGAGGGCGTTGAAATCGACCAGCTCTACAGAGATCTTGATGCCGGCAAGGTCGGTGATCTTCCGAAATCCTATCTTCGCTCGACCCTGGAGCGGGATTCAAAAATGCAGCGAGCCGGCCGGCAGAATCTCGAAGACTTTGACCTGGACTACGATGACCGGCTGAACGCCCAGGAGCTCAAAGCTTTCAGGAAATCCAGGCTAACCCAGGAGCTCCCGCCGAACCGTCCTGAAA
>Ga0066842_10000028_pt1 | contig 38901 bp, 33 predicted proteins | sample ETNtaG_19_FD_67289 | JGI IMG/M metagenome (GOLD analysis project Ga0066842, IMG submission 67289) | Marine microbial and viral communities from oxygen minimum zone, Eastern Pacific Ocean - ETNP201302PF86A | ecosystem: Environmental > Aquatic > Marine > Oceanic | place: Pacific Ocean: Eastern...
CTGCGGTTACCGCGAGCGGAAGGCCGACGTAACCGAGACCGATGACGCCGATCCGGGCATCCTTGTTCTTGATCGCGTGGATCAGGTTGGAAATGATATCTTGCATGGTTTTCCTGCCAAATTCTGGTGAGGTTCTTGATGGAGGTGAGATGCGTCCGATGGCGGCCCGGCAGAAACGGGCGGCGCTATTTTTTCCGCCAGTGACAGGCTTCGCTGCGGCGATCTTCTGTCAGGCGGCGCGGTCTTTCAGGGCGTTTGCCACGTAGCTGGCGAAGCAGACGCCGGCGACCGGCAGGCTGAGCCCGAGATGGTCGCGGCACGAACGCCAATGCATTCCCATTGCGGCGATCTTGTTTGCGGATTTGCCGCCTTGATGGACCCGGTAGCGCGCAAGGGGTGTGTCGATGCCTGCCCATGAAAGTTTCTTTGAGCGAGCAATGTTGAGCACGTCGATCCAGAGGCAGAAATCTTCATGGATATCGCCTTGCGGCATGGTCACAGGACCGACCGCTTCGAGATCGATCATCGCCGTGAGGCATCCGATGGTGGTGCGCTTGAGAAGGATGTCGCGAAAGCTTGGGGTCTCTGCAACGCGCTGCTCGCGCAGCTCAGCGCCGGCCTGGTCCACAACCTTGTATGCGGTCCATGAAAGGGCGAGTTTGCGTTGTTCCATGAGGGATATCTGACGATCGAGCTTTTCGGGAAGCCATGCGTCATCGCAGTCGAGAAACGCGACGTATCTCCCCTTGGCCGAAGCAAGGCCGACATTGCGCGTCGGCGCGGCGCCGGCAGTTGCATCGTTCGAAAGCAACTTGATCCGGGCATCATTCTGGGCCCGCTCGGCAACATATTCAGGTCCGCGGTCCGTTGACCGGTTGTCGATGATCAGGTGCTCATAGTCCGTGAAGCTCTGCGCCTGCACACTGCTCATGCATTCATTGATGAAGTCGGCGCCGTTGTGTAGCGGCGTAATGATGGAGACGCGGGTCATGTTTTTCCTGCTCGTTTTTCGGTCGAACAGGAGGTTGGTGCGGCGCAAGCAATGCGGAAAAACTGTCAAGGCCGAGCAGAAAATCCTGTCGGATCATCCGACGCCCGCCCTCGGGGGCCATATCCGTCGCAGCTTGATCAGGGAGGCGGCGATGCCGATTGTAGATGTGGAAATTCTGCTCAGGGTTCCTGAAGGGGAGGAACTGAGCGAAGAGCGCCTTGAGACGCTCGACGAAATGGGCTTCGATGAGGCCTCTGTTTCATCACGCAGAAAAGGTCAGCTCATTTTGGCGCTGAGCCTCGACGACGCCGACTGGGAACGCGAAGCCGAATCAGCTGCGGAAGACCTGGTGGCCGCCATGGCAGATGCAGATTTGCAGGATATTCTTCTTTCCGACTGAAATTTCAGGCACGCATTAGCTTCCCGAAAGCGACATTTGCCGCACAAATGACTCGGTGCCGAGGCTTACTCTACAATCGTGTTTTTCCGAGTTTTTTCCGACTCTAAGTTACCTTTTCTGACTCACTTTCTGGCCGTGGAATTTGGTGAGTAATGACCTCACCGGACGGAAAATTCGTCTTGAAAAGTCTGCTGCTTAGGAGTGATACAATGCAGAATATTCTGAACAAGCTAAAGAACTTCCGCGCCGATGAAGACGGCGCGGTGACCGTCGACTACGTCGTGCTGACCGCGGCGATCGTGGGTCTCGGCATCCTGGTCGGGAACATGATCTGGGAGCGCACCGACGCCATCGCCACCAGCATCGAAGGCGAGCTCGAAAGCGTGACCGTCAACTCCGGCGGCTAAGCCCGGGTCGCTTGTGAATGCGTGATCGGGCGAGGGGGCGCCTGATCGCCAAAGGACCGCCCCAAGCAGCGGTGCAACCATCGAGACGCACCCCACTCGGTGGTTGAGAATAGAGGGCCGTGCCGAAAGGCGCGGCCCTCTTGGCGTCGTCAGGCAAGATGCGCTGCCATCGCGCTGTCGCAACGGCGGCACAGGTGCGACTGGGGCTCCAGGTGAGCATGCACGACACGGCAACGCGGGCATTCCTCGCCCGTGGCGGGCACAACCTGCGCCTGGGCGCCGGGCAGGGCATCTAAGGTCGTTCCGCCGACAAGTTCATCTACAAGGCGCAGATCCGCAACAAGGCACAGATCGCGAAGATCCGTCTCTTCTGTGCCTTCAGGCAAACCTCCCGGAAGTCTCAGATCGAGCCGTGCATGCGTGCTCTTCGTCAGCCCGCCGGCACTCCGCTCACTCTCAAGTGTGGCATTGGCCAGATCGCGCAAGGTCAGCAGATCATCCATGAGCCGCTCGGTAGTCGGCGATCGCCAGGAAGAGAGATCCGGCAGGCGTTGGAGGTGGACGCCGCGTTTCCCGTGACGGTGCCGCCAGGCGTCCTCGGCTGTGAAGACCAAGACGGGCGCCAGCCATGAAAGACAGGCATCAAGACAGACAGACATCACATCGAGCGCTGCTTGGCGCCGCGGACCGTCAGTCGGGTCGCAATAGAGCACGTCCTTTCGTGTCTCGAAGAAGACCATCGAGAGATCCTGCGAGCAGAAGGCATGGACGGCATTCACGGCCCGGGCAAAGTCGTAGGCTTGAAAAGCCGCCCGGACCTCTCGGGATGTCTCAGCCGCCCGGTGCATGACCCAACGCTCAAGAAGGGGCAGGGCGGCCGGATCGAGGGGCTTGCCCACCGGGTGCTCGCCCAGCGCGCCCAGCATGTAGCGCATTGTGTTGCGCAGCTTTCGGAAGGTCTCTGAGGCACCGCGCAATGCATCTTCGCCGGCGCGGAAATCGCCGCGCGTGTCTGCGAGAGCCACCCAGAGCCGGAGCACGTCGGCGCCGTGCTTGCTTACCACATCCTCGGGAGACACCACGTTGCCGACGCTCTTGGACATCTTGCGCCCTTTACCGTCGAGCGCGAAGCCATGTGTGAGGACGGCCCGGAACGGCGCCTCGCCGCGGGTCCCCACTGAATGCAGAAGTGAAGCCTGGAACCAGCCGCGGTGCTGGTCAGTGCCCTCCAGGTAGAGGTCGGCCTTCCCATCAGAAGGGCCATCCGCGCGATCCTTCAGAACGAAGGCATGGCTGGAGCCGCTCTCGAACCAGACATCGAGAACATCGAAGCACTGATCGTAGAGTTCCGGGTCATGGTCAGGCGCAAGGAAGCGCTCCTTGGCCCCGGGCCGATACCAGGCGTCCGCGCCCTCTGCCTCGAAGGCTTCGAGCACGCGGCGGTTGACGGCTTCATCCTTGAGCAGGAAATCCGGATCATGAGGATCACGGTCGCGGCGCGTGAAGAGCGTCAACGGCACGCCCCAGGCGCGCTGACGCGAGAGCACCCAGTCAGGGCGGTCACGCAACATTGCCGCAAGGCGTGCGCGGGCTGTCGCGGGCAACCACTGGACATGATCGAGAGCTGCCGTCGCCCTGTCGCGCATGGTCTCTCCCAGGAAGTCTCGACCATCATCCACCGGCTTGTCGACGGAGACGAACCACTGTGGGGTGGCGCGGAACAGAACCGGTGCCTTGGAGCGCCAGGAGTGCGGGTAGGAGTGCTTGAAGCGCTCTTTTGCAAAGAGCCGGCCCACCCCGGCAAGCTCAGCCATCACGCGCCCGTTTGCTGGCCCCTCGGTGCCATCCTGTTCGACGACCGCAAGACCGCCAAAGACAGGCATGTCAGGGCGCAGGCAGCCATCGTCGGTCAGGGAGTGCAGCATTGGCAGGCCATAGGCACGGCCAACCTTGTAGTCGTCCTCCCCATGGTCCGGGGCGGTATGGACGAACCCGGTGCCAGCATCGCCGCGGACGTGATCACCTGGAACAGCCACCATAGGCCGGTCGAAGTGGGTATCGACCGCGGCAAGCGGATGTCGAAGATCGAGCATCATCAACTCGGAAGCGTCGACATCTCGCAGATGCACAAGCTCGACCTGCATGGCCTCCGCGTTGCGCTGTGCCGCCTCCTTCGCGACAAGGACCTTCTCTCCGCCAGGAGCAAGAGAGCCCTCCTCATGGGGGGAAACCTCATAGAGGCCATAGGTCATGTCCTTGCCGTAGCACACGCACTGACTGGCCGGCAGCGTCCAGGGTGTTGTGGTCCATGCCAGTAGGAAGGCCCCACTCAGAGAGCAGGCAGAGACCACCTCGTAGCCAACCCATACGGCGGTCGCCTTTCGGTCGTGATATTCTACTTCCGCCTCGGCCAAGGCAGTCTTTTCGACGGGAGACCACATGACGGGTTTGGAGTTCTGGTAAAGGGTGCCATTCATGAGGAAGGTCATGAACTCGCGCGCTACGGCTGCTTCATTTTGCACCTCCATTGTGAGATAGGGGGCATCCCAGTCAGCATTGACGCCGAGCCGCTTGAACTCGGCTCTCTGGACATCCACCCAGTGTGCTGCGTAGTCCCGACAGGCTTGACGGAATTCGAGCACTGGCACGTCGTTCTTGTCCAATCCCTTGGCGCGATACGCCTCTTCGACCTTCCATTCCACGGGGAGCCCGTGACAGTCCCATCCAGGGACGAACCGTGCATCACGCCCGGACATCTGGCGCGATCGCACGACCATGTCCTTGAGGACCTTGTTGAGCGCGTGTCCCATATGCAGATGCCCGTTCGCATAGGGCGGGCCATCATGGAGGGTGAAGGTCGGGCGCTCTTCGCTTGTGCTCTGTGCGCGCAGCTGGCCGTAGAGGTTGTCACTGGACCATTCTTTCAGCAGATGCGGCTCGAGCGTGGCAAGGCCCGCACGCATGGGGAATTCGGTCTTGGGGAGATTTAGGCTGTCCTTGTAGGACGCCGTTTTTGATGATGCACCGACAGGCTTGCCGGCGACAACTTTCTCGGGACGCATGATGCGCTCCTCTTCATTGTATGTCTGTTTTTCGGATCAAGGGGTGCGCGCGATGCGCGCAAGACGTCCCGGCAGCCCGCGCGGTTAGGCCGCCGGGCAGATAATTCGATTGAAGAGGTGGTGGGGCGCGTTGGTCATGATGGTCTCGATATAGGCTGCTTTGCACGGGGGCGAAACAATTTCCTCCAAGAGGTGGGGGCGGCGTGGATCTGACCCCTGCGCGCCTCGAAAATTTCCGCACCACTGCTCTTGGACGCATCTCCCGAGAAATCCGGGAGATCCTTCATGTCAAAATCTACACCCCTCGTTTCAATCATCGTGCCGACATACGAGAGGGAGAAAATGCTCGAGGAGTTGATGCTCTCCCTGCCTGACCGCAGCGACATCGAACTCATCTTCATTGACGATCATTCGCCGGCGGCACCCGAACCGACTGTGCCACTGAAAAACGTGGAGGTGCGCTTCCTCACGAATCTGCCAGGTCAGAAGTTTGCCGGGACTGCCCGCAATGTCGGAATTGATGCAGCTCGCGGCAGCTGGGTCATGTTTATGGACAGCGACGATCAGGTCGAAGGAGAAGCTTTTTCCCGGGTTCTTGACCATGCGGCGGAGATGTCCGAGGTCGACATGGTCCTTTTCTATTCCGATAGCTTCGACTGCGGCGGTGCTTCAGGCGAGCGTCACCATGCGACGAACTGGATTACATCCAAGATGGCCGCCACGGGGGATGACATCTTTCTTGCGCATTACGCCCCACCTTGGGGACGCCTGATCTCCCGGTCGTTTCTCGACAAGAACGAACTGCGTTTCGATGCAGTGAAGTATTCGAACGACGTGATGTTTTCGGCGCGTCTGTTCGTTGCGAAGCCCCGGTTTGCAGTCTTGCCAGAGGTGGCCTATCGCATTCGTCAGGGGCACGTCTCGCTCACCAGCGAGATAAGCGTCGACGCGATCCGCATGCGGATCGAGGTCCTGCGGGAAATGAATGATCTCTATCGGTCGAGCGGATACCGGAAGATGCGGCTACCGCTTTGGGTGCAGCTGCACAAGATCGTCAAGAAGGATCGTGCCGTCAGCGCTCGGGAGGTGTTCAAGTTCTTGAAGGCTGGCCACCCGATCCTCATTACACCCTTCACGCTGAAGCGGAAGATCCAGAAGGCAGTGGACAGGAAGCTGGCCAAGTATCCGATGTGAAAAGGAACGGGCGGGCATTTTGCCCGCCCGACTGGTCTACTTGTCTTGGGCGGCCCGACCAAGGCGCATCTCGAGGAAGGTGCGGAAGCGATCCCCATGCTCCGGGTGAGCAAGCGCAAAATCGACGATTGCCTCAAGATATCCTGCCTTCGAGCCGCAATCATATCGCTTTCCGGGGTGCGTCACCGAAACCACATGACCTTCGGACGCGCGCGTATTCAGGGCATCTGTGAGGATCAGTTCGCCACCAATGCTGGGCTCGAGGTGTTCCAGTAGAGGGTAGACGCCAGGGTCGAGAATGAAGCGACCAACGGAGGCTTCACGCGACGGGGCCTCAGCAGGAGTTGGCTTCTCGACCATTCCGATCACGCTCCCAGGAGCCTCCCCGGGCTTCACGATACCATATTTCGAGACGTGCTCCTCTTCGACCTCGACGGTGCCGAGGACCGTATTGCCAGTCTTTTCATAGGCATTGACCAGACTGCGAATGCCGTCGCCACCGAGGAAGACATCATCGGGAAGAAAGAGCGCCACTGGCTCATTGCCAATCACGGGCAGGGCGCAGCGAACTGCGTGCCCGGTGCCCAGAGCCCTGGCCTGACGCAGAAAAATGCAGGAGACATTGGCAGGGACGATGCCGCGAACCGTCTCGAGGATTTCATGCTTGCCGGCATCCTCAAGAACGCGCTCCAGTTCAGGGTTCGCATCGAAATGATCTTCGATGGCGCGCTTCGTGCGACCGGTTACGAAAATGAGCTCCGTAATTCCGGCATCCACGGCTTCTTCAACGGCGTATTGGATCGCCGGCTTGTCGATGATGGGCAAGAGCTCTTTAGGGATGGCCTTCGTGGCGGGGAGAAAACGGGTCCCAAGCCCGGCGACAAGGAAAACGGCCTTCTTGACCGGTGGATGCATCATACTTTCTGTCTCCTGAAATGCAAAATCTGAGGCAGGATGTGGTGCTCTTTCAGGAATCAAGAAGCACCTGTCCAACCTCTCGGCCGTTGGGTCAGCTGGGGTAAGTGATCTATCTATCCCGACCTCTTTTCCGCTTTCGGCTGTCAGTTCAGAGAACCGCCTTTCCACCCTATGTCCGGGGAAAAACATGCTGTTGCATTGCAGGAAGGACAGAACATGAAAAAACTGGTGGTGAGCCGCAAGGGCTCGGGGCTTGTCGAATACGGCATTCTCGCGGGCTTTGTCTCGGCGATCGCGATCATCGCAGTGCTCGCCACTGGCAGATCGGTGGACGAGTCATTTGACGAGATCGGGGCTGCGTTGTCCGAGAACAGGGCGGCGACTGGCGTGGGCCAAGGGCAGGGGTCCCAGCCCTCGCAGCCGGCGCCGCCGGCCGACCCCTACGCGGGCTACTACGACCCGGATACTTTCCTGATCGGAACCGCGGGTGTCGATGCTCTCGACATTTCGTCCGGCTCCCATCCAGGGATCATGGCGCTCGGCGGAGACGACACCCTCGATGGCTGGTCCCCAGGAGGCATCTTCATCGGTGAAAAGGGCAATGACCGGATCTCTACGGGCGGCGGAGACGACACGGTGGTCTTCGCAGCTGGCGACGGCCAGGATTATGTGCGCACCGGCGGCGGCAACGATAGCCTTGTGTTCCCGGACCTGAATGCAGCCGATGCAACTTTCGTCGCGGTCAACAACGACGACATGCGCATTACCTGGGCTTCCGGCGATTCCGTCGAGGTCGATGAGATGTTCTGGACCCGTGCGCAAGGCTTCGAGACGATCTCGTTCCTCGACCAGGACCTCACCTACGAGCAGGCACTCGAGCGGACCCAGGAAGACAGCAAAGCCACCGGGACCGTTCGGGTGACGCGGCAGCCGGATGCCTTGACCCATCGAGCTTCGGTAGACCCGGCCTACACGATCACCGGAAATTTCGACGGAGCAGATAGCCTGACTTTCGCTGAGACCAACTTTGCGGATGTTACGATCGTTCGAGTGAATGGCAGCGACATGACCGTTACCGATGGAGAAACTGTCTTCATTGACGAGTATCTCTGGCAGGAGGCATGGCTGGAGTCATTCATCTTCGCTGACGGACCCCGCACCAAGGATGAGGTCTGGGCGAAGTCTCTCAACGACTCCAAGGCCACTGGAACCGTCTATGGTTCGCGTCACGCGGATGACTTCGTGCATGATGCCGATGTCGATGGCTCCTACCTTATCGGCGGTAACACCGGCGGCACCGACAGCCTGACTTTCACCAAGACGAACTTTGCCGACGCACGGATCATCCGCCGAAACTCGGACGATATCGTGGTTCACGTGCAGGGCGACGAAGTCGTGGTGGATGAGTATCTCTTCCAGGATGGATCGCTCGAGAACTTCGCCTTCATGGATGGCCCTGTCGATAAGGCAACAATCTGGACGCGGTCGCTGCATGACTCCAAGAGCACAGGCTCTGTCGACATGTCGCGCTACGCTGACAGCTTCACTCACGCCAATGGCGACGGTAGCTACACGGTGCAGGGCAACAAGGATGGCGCGGACGAGCTGGTGTTCACGGATCAGTCCTTCGCGTCGGCCACGATCTTCAGGGATGGCGACGCACTTCAGATCACGACCGATGCTGGCGACGTGGTCCGGGTCTATGACTACTTCTGGTCCGCCGGCTGGTTGGAGACCATCACTTTCACCGATGCCACCCCATCGGTTGCTGACTTCCAGGCGCGCCACGACGCAGGCGGCTAAAATCGCAGAGGCCTGATCTGACATTCTCGGGTCAGGCCTCGTTCGCTTCCGTCTCCTTGAGGCGCTCAGGCGCCAATCGCCAGGGCAGGGCATTCCCTCTCAGCCAGTCCTTTGCCTGCCCGTCGTCTTCCAACATCGTGTCCATTGCCTCATCGAAGCCCTTGATGCGCCTTTGGTCCTCCTCCGATAGCATCTCCGGACCAAGCCAGGTTCGCACAGCGATCACGTCCCGGGTCTGGTCCGGTTTTGAAGGATCTGGGCGGACCCGCATGGAGACGGCGGCCAGTGCGCCGTCGGCGTAGGGCAGCAGAAATGCCTGGGTCTCCGCTCTGGGCATGACGACATCGGCCAGAAGGCCGATATTGCGCGCCGTCGCAAGTATGACGCGCACATGATCGGGGAGATCTTTCGGCGTGGTTACATCTCGCTCGATCAGCCGCTGAAGGGCGTGGTGAGAAATATTGGCAACGGTCATTGCGAAGCTCTCGGTGCGCTCTGCATCAGCTTGCAAGAAGCCGTTGGTCAGAAAGACCGACCGTTCCTCGAACAAGGGCGTGGATTCGCCATCCGTGTCGAGCACTGCGTTGGTCTGGGCAACGCTCAACGCATCGGTCATGACAATCTTGATCGGCCGGACCCAGATGCCGATGGTCGCGCGCTCGAAGACCGGCTTGAGGTGCGGCGCCACACGCTTGAGAACCCGACCGGGCTTCTTGGAGCGCGTGCTTCGGTCGAACTCCGATAGTGCAGCGCGACATCGAGGCGAGTCAAACCACGCCATGACTTCAGAGTGTGGGCGCTGCTTGTTCAGGTAGGCTGTCGCATGACCGCGTGCGAGTGCGGGATACATAAAGATCCTTCCGGTAGGGATTGCCCTCTATGAAGAACCTTGGCTGAACGGCCGGAAGACGAAAGAGTGAAGCGTCCGCGCGCGGAAGGGCCACATGGGACGCAGAGCACAGGTCCGTTCCGAGAGTCTGATAAGCACTGTTATGTTAAGTTTGCAGGCTGCCGGCCGAGCGAACAAGATCCATTACAGCCGGCAAACAGCTACGCAGCCATGTCCTCACGGCTGATCACACCCGCCAAATCACTCAGATCTATGAAGTTGTCAGCAGCCCGCCGCAGCTCGTCCGAGATGGTTCCGCCATCGACACCCTGCCGGGTTGCGCAGATCGAGACGCGCGCCCCTGATCGCTTGAGCATGGCAACGAGTGGCAGGATTTCGCGGTCCCCGCACATGATGATGTAATGATCGATCCGGTTTGCAAGGGATACGGCATCCATTGCCAGTTCCATCAACAGGCACGACCTTGCCCGGCGAAATGAGCCTGGATCATCGTGCCTTGCAGCATCCGTCTTGATGGTGAAGCCATTGTAATCGAGATAGTCGAGCAGCCGCCGGATCGGCATATTCTCGGCGTCGTGCTTCTCAACGGCATAGTAGAAGCATCGAGTGAGTTTTCCGCGGTTCGCGAACTCCGACCGCAGCTTGCGATAATCAACCTGGATGTCGTGAGCTCGCGCGGCGCTGTAGAAGCTTACGGCATCTATGAAGACGGCAATTCGCTCATCCTTGTAAAACATGGGCTTTCCTAACTGGATCTAATAAAACGGCGACGCGATGCACCTCGCGAAGCGAGGCACCTATCATCGATGGAGACCATCTCAACCCCTGACGTCAGGTGAACCGCTGGCCGCGTCTTTGGAGGCGGATATCTGCCGATGAGAGTGTGCGCGCCATCCGTCCTGCAAGCGAGCTGATGAGATTCCCATCGCACCGGCGTGGCGACTAATTCAGGCCCAACAGAACAAGCCACAGCCATTAAGGGCCGGGCGACAAAGAAGATGGGGTCGAAATGCGGAAGATCATTCGGAAACAAGTGCTGACAAAGGTCGCTCGGCCAGTCAAAGGGGCAGCCATGGTCGAGTATATCGTCCTGATGGCGCTGATCAGCATCGTTGTGATGTTCTCGCTTCCAACCTATCGCACCATGATAACCGAGAGGTTCGATGAGGTTACGGTAGAGCTCTCAGGCGGCGGCACTCCCGGTGGCGGCCCTGATGGTGGAGATGGAGGGCCAACTGGTCCCTCTGGACCCGATATCCTGATCACCGACTGGGGGCGTGTCATCGACGGCCAGCCCTGCCCCGACATCAACTGGAGCTACGACCCCTACAACGACTATTACATCGTTCCGGGGACCGCGACGCCACATCCGAGCCTGAGCATGTTTATCGGTGGTCGCGTGACCAGCTTCGACGGACCGCCCGACCATACCTCTCGGATCTACACCAATACCGGCTGGGAGGAATGGAACTACTGGGGCGACTATATCGGTATCACGTTCTTCATTTGGGATACCTGGGACTGGACCGGGAAGATCTACACTCCCCATATCGCGAATCCTCCGCATCCTTCGTGCATGAACGTGACCTACCCTGATCCAAACCAGGGCGCGCCGGCAGGAGCATACGCTGGTTATTACCCCTCGCCCAGTGGAGGCACATTTCTTGAAGGCACACCGGGCGGCGACAGCCTGAATATGAACGAAGGTGGGCCCTATGTCGGGGTCTATGCGCGCGGTTGGCCAGATGAAATCACCGACACCACGGGGAGCGAAGTCATTATCGGCGGTGGCGATAATGAGGTCTTCCACAGCCGCGGCGGCGCAGACACCTATCTCTGGGCGCCTGGCGATGGCAGTGATGTCTACCGCCCGTTGAATTCGACGCCGGGGACGGACCGGATCGTCTTGCGCGGCGTGACCCGACCGCAGGTCGGGATGTCCGTTTCAAGCAACAACCTCGTGCTGGCCATGCCCACGGGCGAGCGCATGACGGTCGAACTCCAGTCCGACTCCAATTCAGACTACTGGGTGGAAGAGATCGTCTTCGACGATGGAGCTCTTGATCCCCAGGACTTTTACGACGGCCGTGTGGCCTCGCAGAAATCCTCGGGTTCGATTGAGGGCACAAACCGACCAGAAAACTATCGCCATACGGCTTCTGTGGACGGCAGTTACTCCATCCTGGAATCGACAGGCAGCGCCGATGGCGACACGCTCCGGTTCACCGAGACAAACTACCCGGACGCGACCTTCGATTTTGCAGATGGCGGCCGCGATCTGACAGTCACGCTCCCGGACGGCGATGTCGTAACTATCATTGATTACTTCTCGAACAGTTCGCGCCGTGTGGCGCTGACATTCGCCGACGGCCAATCTCCTACTTTCGCGGACATCAAGGACGCGGCTGATCGCTCAGCCCGAGATCGTGGCATGGTCTACGGCACAGATGGCAATGATGCCTACATTCATGAAATGGCGACCCATGGCTCATACCGGATTGCCCAAGACCCGGGCGGCACGGACAGCCTTACCTTCGTCGACGCAGCTCTTGCTGATGCCACATTCATCCGGTCCGGCGACTTCGATATGGAAGTTCGACTGACGGACGGAGACGTCATCACGCTGACCTACATTCTCAACCGGGACGATGACCACAAGATCGAGTCCTTCATCTTTACTGATACGACCCTTACTGAGGCGCAAATCAGGGACAAGATGATCGAGGATGGCAAGTCCACGGGCGCCGTGAAAGGAACGGATGATCAGGAGTTCTATGAGCATTCGGTTGCCAGCGACGGCAGCTATACGATCCATGATTATCGCTACCAGTATTACAGCAGCGGGAACGATCGCCTTACGTTCACCGACGCCGCGATCGCAGATGCAGCCTTCTCGAGGGTTGGAGATGATCTCCGGATCGAGGTGGGTGGCGACACGATCACGATCATCGACATGTGGGAGCGTGGAGTCGAGGAGGACATCGAAGAAATCGCCTTCACCGATGGCATGCTGAACATGCAGCAAATCCGAGACAAGATGGTCTCGGATATGAAATCCACCGGCACAGTGCTCGGCACCGACGACAAGGAGAATTACTTTCACAGCGTCGCCGATGATGGCAGCTATACGATCTACGACTATCGCTACCAGTATCACAATGCCGGTGATGATGTGCTGACCTTCACCGATGCAGCTTCAGGTGATGCCGTGTTTTCCCGCGTCGGCGATGATCTTAGGATCGAGGCGGGCGGCGATACGATCACCATCATCGACATGATGGAGAGGTCTGCCACACAGGACGTCGAGCAGATCGTCTTTACAGATGTGGCGCTGAACATGCAGCAGATCCGGGACAAGATGGTCGCGGATATGAAACCGAGTGGCGCGGTTATCGGCACGGATGACGCAGAGAACTACTTCCACAGCGTCGCCCAGGATGGAAGCTACACGGTCCATGACTACCGATACCAATACCACAATGCCGGCAACGACGTCTTCAATGTGACCGATGCGAGCTCGATCAGTGCGCGCTTCATCAATATCGGAGGCAACGATCTGGAACTCCGGGTCGGCGGTGATACCATCACCTTCATCGACGTTCTCCACCGGAGTTCGACGATGGATATCGAGCGGTTCGTGTTTAACGACCGGAGCCTCACGGAGCGCGAAATGCGCGACAAGATGGTCTCGGATATGAAATCCACCGGTGCCGTCGTCGGCACGGAGCTGGCGGAAACCTTCGTGCACCGTCCGGGAGATGGAAGCTATTCGCTGAGCGACAGCCAGTATAGCTACGATGCCCAGACGGATATTCTACACATGCCAGAGCACATGGTGTCTTCGGTTGTGGCGACGCGTAGCGGGAACAATCTGGTTCTGAGCGCCGGCGGAGATACGATCACGATCATCGATCAGTTCCGCCATACGAACTACGGCGTAGACCAGATCAGGTTCGCGGACACGACCTGGGACCGCGGCGCGATGTCAATCGCTACCGAATAAGCGGGCTCATAGCCAGCGACAGCGGTGAAAAAAAGACGGCCTTGCAGTAATAGCAAGGCCGTCTTCTTGTTCGCTCAGATGCTGGACTGGCGTGTCAGAGCTCGGGTCTTCTTTGAAGGCAGCGATTCATTCATGCGAGTTCATTCGCGCGCGCCGGTCTCACGCTTCATTTTCTTTGCGATCTCGCTGCCAAAAACCACTTCGACCTTGAGGCCGGCCGCATTACCGACCGGACTCTTCCCATCCTCGATGGGTTTCATTCCGGCTCCAGCTGCGCTGGAAAGTTCGAAGAGCTTTACACCCCTGCCCTGCCTGATGGTTCGCCCATCGAGCATCTCCATCTCGGGCATGGCGATAATGTTGCGGCCATCCTTGGCTTCATTGGCAATATGGATTTGCATTGTTCTGCCCTGAAAGCGGACATGCTCGGCGATGTGGAACCCCGGGAGATCGCCGCGGTTGGTATTTATACGCTCGCGCGGGTCGGGATAGATCCCGCCCCGTAGCTCCGTGACGCGTCGGTAGGCCTCTTGCTTTTTCCGCTTCTCGATAGCTTGGCGCATTTGTTCGCGTTGATCCATTGAGGCGTTGAGGGTCGGCTCGGGCGCCGCTGATTGGTCGCGTCCGGCCGTGGCGGAAGCTTCTCGCGCAGCGCGGTCTTCGGCCTTCCTGCGGATTTCCTCTTGTCGGTCAAAACCCCCGGCCCGGGCGCGGGCGTAGAAGTCGCGGGCGGCCTGTGCGGAGGATTGCCTCCCCTGCCCTGTGCTGCCTTGTTCCTGACGGCTATGGCGTTGCTCCGGCCGTTCTCGGCTGTATTGGTTCTGGAAGTTGCCTGGATCTCGGCGGTATCGGCTTTCGCTGCGACGATCACTCGAGGAGCTGGGCCTGGCTTCCTCTGAGCTTGACTGGGCATCGAAATCCTCGAAGTCGCGATAGGGAGTCGGCCTCTCGCGCGGCTGTGCAGCTCGAGCGGCCTCTTCAAGCTTTGGGGTGCCAGCCAGAATGCGGTCGAAGGCGGCGTTGATTTCCGCAAGCTTTGAGGGATCGGAGCCTTTGTTCTCCGGACGATCTGGATGAAGCTGTCGGACGAGCTTGTTGCGCGCCCGCTTGGCGTCTTCATGAGAAGCGCCGGGGCGAAGTCCAAGGAGATTGTAATCGCTCATTTTCCTGACCTGCGAGAAGTTGCTGGTCGGGAAATGGGTCTTCAGAGAATTTTCCGCGCTGCGATCAGGGGTGCTTTGTGAAGCGGTCGAGGAGTGCTATCTTCTACTCATGAGAACGACGGAAAAAATGCCGTCCGGATGCTGGGTATGATGCACCCATGACATTCCGACGGCTCGAGAAAAACCCACTCGACCGTTTCACGGCGTCGCAACCGCCGTCAGTTCTCTTCGTTTCTCGAAACCATGGTGCCGGACGCCCAAGATCTCCTCCGGAGAACGGCTTTTGCTTCTTTCCGTTCACTGCCCGTTGGAGAAAATCAGTTTGCACAAAGCCTTCCATACGAACCGCCCTCTTAACAGCCTGACCGATGTTGCTTGCATGCTGGGGCTCCGGCCGAATGCCGCTGCCGATCTGATCGTCCGCCACTTCGAGCGGCAGACGAATTTCGCGGCCTCGATTGCGATCGAGGAGTTTCCGGTTCTTGAGCACAGTGACGAGACCTGGGAGGTTCGGATATCTCGCGCCCTCCCCCATGCCAAGATCGCCCTGCGCAATGGCTCCCGCGGCGCCTGGATTACCTCATGTGAAGCTCTGCCGGACGACGTGAGGGTCTTTTTCAAAGTGAAGGATCTGCGAGGTGAGATGGTGACAACCCGCAGCTGGAAGGCCTGGACGCGCACAAACTGGGCAAAAAGCGGAGGTCGTCAGCTTCGCTCGAAGCAGGGCGAGATCCAGGCCCTTGTTCACCTCGAGCGTGTGGCCAGAGAGACAGGGCTGAAGAGGACCGCGCTGCGTGTCGACCCACTTCTGGACGAGGTCGGCTCGAAACCCGAAATCCGCATTCAGCTGCCATGCCCTGCCAGGACCTTTCTCGAGGTGCTGGAGGCATGCAAGGTTGAGGGGATGGGTGTGGCAGCCTGAGCTTTCAAAAGCCGGTTATGGCGCCTCGATCCTGCATGAACCAGGTGATGTCCGAGAACAATGGCTGAGCGATTGTTGCGAAGGTCAGGGGAGTTCCGTCACCCCGCTCGCCTCCGGCTGAGACGACCCCGATGACCACTCGCTGGTCGTCGATGACTGCAAAAATGGGCGAGCCGGAGCTTCCAGGGGCCCGGGCACACTCGAGAGCCATGACATTGCCAGCTTCAATGCGTGTTTCGCAGACTTCGACAGGGTAGCTCTGTCCGTCGGCGATTGTGCGCATGGCTGTATGGGTAAGACCCTCGGAGGGGGAGAGGACGGTCTCGAAAGAAGTGATGGGGTCGGAGAGCCTCAGGAGCGCGATATCGCGACCGACGATATCCCTGGTCGGAATGCCTTGATAGAAGAAGCCCTCCGGCGTGCCGATGTCGACAACCTGCCGGACCTCGGGCTCAGCGCCGAAAGCGGTGATCGAAAGCTTGATCGAGCCGGGATGAACGGGCTCGGAGGCACCCTCTTCGACAACGCAATGAGCAGAAGTCATGACCAATGTGGCCCCGATAGGAACAGCGCCGCAGCTTTTGGTGTCGTCGACGATCAGCGACGCGATCGCGGCCGTGTGGATGTTCGGGCCCTCGTCAGATAGTGCAGCGCCGGCAGAGAAAACTGCAACAAGAATGGCGGCGATGCGCCTCGATTGGAATTTCACGACCTTCTACCTCTCTCAGTCCATACGCTGAAGGAAATGGGTGCGTCATCAAGGTCGGCAAAACGCGAGAGATCGGATGTCAAGGGCCGCCTCGAGAGCTGGGGAATTTCTGCGACGTAGCCTTCAGTCTCATATCCTGATTGAGCGTTCAGGAACGACGGGGCAGGCAGACAATGATCTTCGCGCAAGCACTTCTTTCAGCATTGAAGGGTATCTTCAACTACTCCGGGCGCAGTGATCGCCTGGAACATTGGACCTTCTCTTTCATCACAGCGGTTCTTGCCCTTCTGGTCTTTGCGCTGGTGCGCGCTGGCATTGCTTTGACCCCTGGCCTTCTGTGGGCCTGTGTGTTGATCGGAAGCTGGTTTCTGCTCGCTCATGTGGCGCTTTGGGTTCGGCGCCTGCATGATCATGGCCAGAGCGGATTCTGGCTGCTCATCCCTGGGTTGGCATTGAACATCATGCTTGTGGGCTGGCTCGGCAGCGAGGGATACTTGCCTGTAGGGGCGTCGCTTTTTGCCCAATATGGCTGGTGGGTTGTTCTTGGAGGCCGCATTCTGCTGAGCTTGAGTTTTCTCGGCATCATGCTGCCAGCCTTCGTCAGACAAGGGGACGAAGGCGAGAACGCCTATGGAGATCCCGTGGAGTAGACCTGGGCCCAAGATGGCGCAGTCACGCTCCGGTTACGCGAATATGGTTACGAACAACCCCGGCACGAACCCACTTCCCTGAAAAGGGAGGTTTTTGCCGTGTGTTCGGATTTTTCATCCAAAGTTATTTCCCTGTCGCTTGCCGAGAGCAAAAGGCAGGATGGAAGATATTTTACAGCGAGATCACCGTTCAGCCATCCGGAGTTTCGCGCCTGGGCTGGACGCGCAGGACTGCCAGAAGAGCTCCTGATAGAGCCCTTCGCCGGCAGCGGCGCCATCATCGACATGCTCAAGGCGGAGGGGCTGGCCGATAGGGTGATGGCCTATGATCTCTCACCGCAAGCGTCATGGATCGTTCAGAAGGATTGCTTCGCAGACTTCCCGCCATGCAAGGGTGTCATAATTACCAACCCGCCCTACATGGCCCGCAACTCAGCACGGCGGCGTGGCCTCCACTTTCCTGACACCAAGTATGCGGACGCTTACCAGCATGCGCTCGATCTGATGCTGGAGCAGGCTGGGTTCGTGGCAGCGATCGTGCCAGCTGCCTTCGGAACACTCGATATCTTCAGAGACCGCCTTACCCATGTGATCGATCTGCCGTTTCCGGATATGTTCGAAGACACCACCCACCCGGTTTGTCTCTCGCTCTTCGAGCCGCTGAGTTCTCGCGTTGTTTTCTGGCACTGGGACAGACGCATTGGCGATGAAACCTTGCTTCGACGAGCATTGCCAGATCCTCCCGCCCGTTGCGAAGTCATCTTCAACGTGCCTGAGGGGCGCATTGGATTGCGCGCCACCGACAGCACGAGCACGGCCAGCATCATGTTCGTTCCAGGCCTGTTGATACCGAAGGACCGCGTGAAGCCGAGCTCGAGGTCGATCACGCGCCTCGACATCTTCGATTTGCAAGACGCGGAAATTGGTGCGGTCATCGAGTCGGCAAATAGTCATCTGGATCGGATCAGACGGATGACGGAAGACGCGATACTCACTCCCTTCAAAGGGGTGCGGCGAGATGGGAGATTTCGGCGCCGCCTCGATTACAAAACCGCGCGCATCGTATTGAGCCTTGCAGTCGAAACAGTCAGAGCCAGAGGGGGAACGTAAAAACCCGCCGCAAGAGCGGCGGGTTCGAACAGAAGTTTCAGGGCCTTATTGACGGGTGATTTCGATCCGCTTGGGCTGCTCATCCTCCGGCACCACGCGTTCAAGCTTGATGACCAGAAGACCGTTGGTCATGGAGGCGCCGCGCACCTCGACATGATCACCGAGCCGGAAGGTCCGGCGAAACGCCCTTTGCGCAATTCCCTTGTGGTGGAAGGTTCGATCAGCATCCTCTTCGACCGCTTCGGCCTCGACGGTCAGAACGCGTTTTTCGAGAGAGATCTTGATCTGCTCCTCGGAAAAGCCGGCGACGGCAAGTTCGATCGTGAATCCATTGTCCCCGTCCTCGATGATATTGAACGGAGGATAGGAGCCAGTATCCACCTGAGCGATGGACCGCTCAAGCGCGTTCAGAACGGCGGCGGCATTGAAGGGGAAGGATGGAACGTGTGTGCGTGTATGCATGATGTGACCTTTCAACGAAGCGACACAGTTGAGATTGGTCCTCCTGAGTGGAGCAACCGGTGAGATGCGCCCTGCCCCGACTGGGCACAGGGTGCGAGAGCAAGATGCGAACGACGGCGTCGATCTTCAAGTGGCCTTAGAGGGCGAATTCGTGAAAATTTCCGGCCTCAGATCCAGGCGTGAACTTTCTTGAATCTTTTCGGCCGTGATGAGGTCGCTGCCCCGCTCGTGCTGCCAGAAAAAACGACCCCATCTGACTCCCATGTTGCGCTTTGCCGATCCAGCTCGGGGATAAGCTTGCAGATGTGTTCTATGGCATTGTTCTTCGCAGCTGCATTGATCTGCGCAGGGTCGACGGGGTTGTATTCAGCCCGGCTCTTTTGCCTGACCATGCGGGTAACGCCACTTGCTGCCGTATGCGTCTTGACCGCACCGGTGCCGTTCGACGTATTCGAGCCGTATATGACGGCCGGGCACCGATCATCTTCAATGCCAATGTAGAACTTGTCGCTGTTGTTTCGACCTGAGCCAGGACCCAGGAGACAGCTGATCTTGATGCGCATGCCTGCTTCCTTTTTTCTTTTCCTGCGCAGCAGGCAGGTAGCCCGCCGCAACTAATGGCGGGCTGCATGACTGCGCGTATCTAAAATTTCGCATCGATCCACTTCGGCCAATATCGAAGTTGCACCTGGCACCGATCGAAGTGCATCTTGACAGATGCGGCAGAAATGTCCGCGCCACTTATCATGACGAGGTGATCATCGATGCGTATTTTTCTGGCGACTGTCAGCTTCCTCCTGGCGCTCAATATTCCAGCGTCTGCACAGGATTATTCGATGAGCGAGGTGCGCGAACATTATACCCAGATGATCCCGTTCCTGCGCAAAGGCGCGCAGGAGAATTTGCGGGATGCAGGGTTCTATTCAGCGGCGATCGACGGCGCCTGGGGCCCGTCAACTCAATCTGCCTATGAGATATTGGGGAGAGATGCTGTCTTTGCCGAGCACATGAAAAAGCGGGCGCATGCCGGCGTGGCTGAAGAACTCGCCAATTTTCCCTTCTCAGGCCCGTTCGCCGGCGCCTTTCTCAGACTGCCCTATTTCGAAGAAGGGGACGTCTGCCCAACCTGCGATTTCGCTGAGGATGTCGCACCAGCCGATTAAGCTGATCCCCCAAATGGGCTGGACAACTCGCTCCTTTTGAGGGGTTCGGTGTTTTTCCCTACTTTTCCTGGCAAATAAACTGTTTTCCGGATCTCGGTCCGGTGCTGGAGCCAGGATGACGGAGTTGACCGAGGATGTCGACGGGACGGCGCTGGTCGGCAAGCAAGCCGTCCGGCCATGTGGCCTGCATGAACGCAGTCCCGGTGCGCCTCATGCTGAGGGGATGCGCCTTGCTGACTTCCATGAATATTTAAGAAACGAAAAGACCGCAGCCAAAAGCGCGGAAGAAGAGTGGTGCGATCCAGACTATGAGACCCAGGAGGGCGTCAGGGATGTCCTTGCTGCCGTGCGATCCGGCGCGCCGATGGTTTTTGTCTCAGGCCGTGCTGGAACAGGCAAAAGTCGCCTGATCGACTATATGAAGCGCATGCCCGGAGGGAACGGGCAGGTTGTTGTAGCCCCCACCGGAGTGGCGGCTCTGGCGCTGAAAGCCTCGACGATTCACTCCTTCTTTCGCCTTCCGATCGGCGTAATCGACAGCTCGGCAATGGAGCCTGATGAAAGGTTCGGCGCTGTGCATCGCAGAATGCGACGCCTTGTAATTGACGAGATCTCCATGGTTCGCGCCGATATGCTCGATGGGATCGATCGCCGATTGCGCATGTTGAGGAACCCCGATCTTCCTTTCGGCGGTGTCCAAGTGGTGATGGTGGGAGATTTTCTTCAGCTTCCGCCAGTCGTTACGGAAGAAGATCAGCATCTCCTCGAGCGTCTGGGCTATGATACGCCTTTTGCCTTTTCGGCGCGCGTTATGCAGAAAATGCCGATCAAGGTCGCAACTCTCAAGAAGGTCTGGCGTCAATCTGACCCGGAAATGATCCGGGCCCTGGGGTGCATTCGTGAAGGACGCGATATCGAAAATGCCACTAACTGGTTGAACGAACGCTGTGCGCGAGAGCATCGCGAGGGGGTAATTCCTTTGCTCCTGACGGCGACACGGGCCGCGGCCGATAGTTACAACACCGAAGGCCTGATGAGCTTGAGGTCGAAATACAAAGACCCTTCAGCGGAGGCTATCGTCTTCACAGCGCGCTCGGGAGGCTCGTTCGAGAACGAACGTGCCATTCCCCCAGCCCCGAGGGACCTTGAGCTCTATCGAGGGGCCCGGGTGATGTCGGTCAAGAATGACGCGGCAATGGGCTATGTGAACGGTTCACTCGGTGAAGTCCTCGACTTCGACGATGGCGCCGGCGTCTTCGAAGACGCATGGGTCTCCGTCCTGTTTGATGGACAGGCAGAACCTGTTCGCATTTTTCCTGCCCAATGGGTCAAGACCAGTCAGGCTTGGGACGCCAAATCCGAGGCGATCGTCGAAGAAACGACAGGAGTGTTTGAGCAGATCCCGCTGATCATCGGCTATGCGATCACCATCCACAAAAGCCAGGGCCTGACGCTCAAGGATGTTCGCATCGATCTTGGCCGAGGCGCTTTTGCGCCGGGCCAGCTATATGTCGCGCTCAGCCGGGCGAAATCCGTTGAAGGATTGAGCTTCGTGCGTCCGATTCAGCCACGTGATGTCCAGGTCGACGAGATGCTCATTCGTTTTCTCGAATGGGCCCGTGGTGCAGATAACCTCGACTTTGCGGCAGAAACCGCGCATCTGCCCGAAAACTAACGGAAAAGAAATTCCCTTCGAACAATTTGCCGACTCAATTTTCCGTATTATCGGCAGTGACGAGATTGCGACCGGATGAGAAAAACCGGCGCTACCAGCAGCATCTCTTGACGAATGAATCCTCGAAGAGGACCGCTTTATATGCTGGGCACGAAAATCATGGAACGGGCAAAAAACCTTTTTCACTCCTTCCGCAAGGATGAGGACGGAAGCATCTTGATGCTATCTCTTCTTCTATTCCTCGGAATGACGGTCTTCGGCGGAATCGCTGTCGACCTGGCCAACTACGAGCGGACACGCACGACTCTTCAGTCTCATCTGGACAATGCAGTCTTGGCTGCGGCCAGCCTCTCACAGGACCTTGATCCTGAAGTCGTGGTCATGAGCTATCTGACATCTGCGGGTCTGGACGCCTCCCTCGTGGACGTCGAAACGAGCACCGAAGAAATTGGGGGCATCTTGGTCGGACGCACTGTTGAGGCCTCCCTGGTAGGGGGTCTCGACACGCTCTTCTTTGGCCTGTTTGATATCGACTCGCTGGGGATGACCATTGCCTCCCAGGCCACCGAGCGAGTGGAGGATATCGAAATTTCTCTTGTGCTTGATGTCTCCGGGTCAATGGAATGGCAGACCAGCGCCGGCGGTGGCGGTCGCAAGATCGACCTGCTGAAACAGGCGGCGAGCGACTTCGTAGACTCGGTGCTCAGCGAAGCGGAAGATGGGCGGGTATCCATCTCGATCATCCCCTATTCGACGAAGGTTAATGCCGGGGCGGCCCTACTCTCTCAATATTCCGTTACGCAGGAGCATGAGTATTCGCATTGCGTTGATTTTGATGCGGGCGACTACAGGAGCCTATCGATTTCTCCTTCGACAGAGCTTCAGCGAACCGGACATTTTCAGTTTCAGGGGTGGTCCCTGAGTGACCAGGCGCAGGGTCAATGGGTATGTCGGATCGATCCGGGCTTCGAGATCACGCCTCTCTCCAACTCGATCGGCGACCTCAAGGCCCAGATTGCGCAACTCTCGCCCGAAGGTTCGACCTCCATCGACATGGGCGCAAAATGGGGGCTGGCGCTGCTCGATCCGTCGGCGCAGGACCCGGTCTCGGGGCTAATCTTCGCCGGCGAGGTTGATCCCGTATTCTCAGGGCGACCGCATCCGCATGGCGCCGAGAATAATCTGAAGGTCTTGGTCATCATGACCGACGGCAAGAACGACAACGAATATCGTCTCCACCCGGATTTCTCCGAAGGAGAGTCTCCTGTCATCCGGACTGCAAGTCGCTCTGGGTCGCACCGCTACTACAGCATGGATGTGGCTGAAAATGCCGGAGCACATGACGGGGAGGCCCCCTATGGTGAGCAGTATTTCTATGCAGTCCACCCGTTCGGAAACGACCGTATGTGGGACGATGACACGCTGATGAACAACCCCGCATTGGCCAAGTATAAGTCGCAGATCGTGGAGGATCGCCTGACCTGGCCGGAAGTTTGGGCGGAGATGAGTCCTGTCTACTACGGATACTATCTGCATGGACGCCAGTCGAACTCACCAGGATACTGGCAATCCCGCATGTGGCGTCATTGGGAAGACATGCATTTTGAGATCGATCCGGGGGAGAAGGACAATCGCCTCAGCGATATCTGCGCCGCGGCGCGCAACGCGGGCATTGTCACCTACACGATTGGCATGGAGGTCGAGAGCTCCTCTTCTCTGGGTCTCTTGCAGGACTGCGCATCGACCGAAGCCCATTATTTTGATGTCGATGGTCTCGAGATCAACACGGCGTTCGACATGATCGCGGCCTCGATTTCGATGCTGAGGCTGACGAAATGAGTGTCCTGGCAAAAATCCGCTTTTTCCGCCGCTCGGAACATGGAAGCGTGACGATCGAGTTCGCATTGTTGGTTCCGATCGTTCTGTATCTCTTCTTCTTCGCGCTTGAGGCTGGCCTATGGAGCGCGCGCGATATCATGTTGCGCCGGGCCACCAATTTGGTGGTGCGGGAGGTGAGGCTGAGCACCGCAAATCCGCCCTCCTATGAGGAGATGAAAGAACGCATTTGTGAGAAATCCTTCTTCAAGGGCGGGTGCCTGGAGGGTATTCGCGTCGAAATGCGGAGCATGCCAATCTCTTCTTGGACGGAAATCTCCGACGTGGCGCCCTGTGTGGATCGCCAAGAAAGCTACGATCCAGCCAACAACTTCATGCCAGGTCAGCAGAACAACCTGATGCTGGTTCGAGTTTGCCGCCTCTTCGAGCCACTCCTGCCCGGGACCGGCCTTGGTCGGGGATTGCCGGAAAACTCGGCAGGCGAATACGGCGTGCGGGTCTCCACTGCCTTCGTGACCGAACCCAAGGGGTGAAACATGAAACTCTATACTAAGAAGTTCTTGCGGGATGAAGACGGCAGCCAATCCATCGAGCTGATGTTCATGGTGCCGCTGCTGGTCTGGTCAATCTGCGCGATGCTGGCCTTCACGGAGGCTTTCAAAGTCCGTGGTGTCGCGATGGATGCAACAGCGGCCATCGCAGACACCCTGTCTCGACAGACGACACCAATCGATGAGCAAGACCTGATTGGCCTTCAGGCGGTTGCGGGACAGCTGACGGGCCGTGGAGATGATGTGAGGCTTCGCATCACTCAGCTGCGTTGCGCATGGAAATGCAATGACCCCGATCAGAGGGTTCTGCGTGTCATATTTTCCAAGGGAGAGGGCTTCCCCGCCTTGAAAAGTGACGATTTTGAAGCTGGCGCAAATCGTGGCAAGGTGCCGATGTTGTCCAGGGGGGATCGGATTATTCTGGTGGAAACAGCTTTCACACACCATCCAATCGCGAATGTCGGCCTGAAGCCGCAGCTGGTTGAAACGAACCAGGCAACCCGTATGCGCTTTGCGCCACAGCTGTGCTGGAAGGAATGCAGCATGGAAGCCACCAGTTGACCCTTGGGCGGATCGTCCCTGCCCCGCCATAGCAGTCGGTTTTTGAAGCAGTCGTTCCGCGCCCATCTCCCTGTGAATGCATATTGAAACAGGTGGCGCCATGATGGCAGTAGAAAATACAAGCCCGGGCGCTGACACTCGAACCGAAAAAACCCGCCTCCTCGAGAGACTGATGTTGGCCTGTCGCGGACGCCACGCACTCCCGGCATTCTTTGGAATTTCCTTCCTTGAAAGCTCCCTCTTGCCGGTGCCAATCGACCTCGCAATGGTGCCGCTGGGGCTGGCGCAGCCACGCAGGCTTTGGCTCATCGCCCTGGTTGGCGCCCTTGGATCGGTCGCTGGTGCTCTTTTGGGCTTCATGATTGGATCTCTTGCCTTCGACATGATCGGAGCCTGGTTCATCGAAGCCTATGGGATGAGTGCCGAGTTCGACGCTTTTCGTGCAGAGTTTGCAGAAACCGGATGGCTGGCCGTGGTGGTTGCAGCCCTGACTCCCATCCCCTTCAAGTTCGGTGCCATTCTTGCCGGCAGTCTTTCGATGCCACTTCACCTCTTCGTCGGGGTTGCCTTCGGAGCTCGCCTGTTGCGGTTTGGCCTGATGGCTCTGATGATCCGGATATTCGGTGCGGGCCTCAACCTTGTCGTCAAGAAGCACTCTCGAGGCTTCACCATGCTTGCGCTGGCTGCGACCGTGCTTGGGATCGTCATAACTCCTTTGATCATTTGACCCCAGGCTTGACGCTGGAGGCAATTTCTGCGAAATGGCCCGGGATTTCCACATCCCCCGTATCTTGCCATGCCTCGTTCCACGCGGAAGGCCGACCCAACGAGGTCGCTGACCGACATCCTTGATATTGAGATCCCCGCCCCCAAGCGAGGGCGCCGTCTCTATATCGATCTCGTGGCGCCTCGCATCGATCCAGGCCGGCCTGCCGGTGCGCCTGTTTGTCTCTGGGTGCCGGAGGCCTCTATCGATCTGGCGGGAGAGAAACCGGGATCTCCCTGGTCCCTGATTGACGGTTCGGTCCCTTCGCTCGAGAAGGCAAACAAGGGGCGTGCCGGGATGGCTCGAACCGCGGCCCATATCACTGATGCGCAAAGCGACGAGGAAGCCAAGGCCATTGTTTTCCTCGCCCTGCTTCGAAACCTGGAGCATCGGCGAAAGGATCTGTCCGAGGCCGCGCGCAGCCTTATGGCGCCACTTCTCGAGAGATGCGGGGCTGGCAGCGTTTTGGAACTGTGGGCCAGCCGGTCCGCCTACCTCCTACCTGGCGAACCCGAAGGTTGGGCCACGGCCGAGATAGCAGAGATGCGAGACATCACTGCGCAGTGGCTATGCGAGGGCCTGACGAACTTTCGGCCAGCCCGTGTCCAGCCACGATCGGCGAAGCGCGCGTCCCGGCCGACACTTGGTAGCTTCAACCTGGCGGTCGAGGGCTTTGATGATGGCGGAAGATTTGCCCCAGCGCGGTCGCATTGGCAGAGCCTCACGAAGGACGAACTTCAAAAGCTCGTCTGGGAGAAAAGCATCAGCGAAATCTCCAGGGAGTTCAATGTGGCAAGACCGGTGATCGATCGCACCTGCAAGCGCCGCGGGGTCGTGAAGCCGCCTTCCTGGTTTGGCAAGGCACGCGCACATGGCCATGATGTGAATGCACGACTGATAGCCGAAGGTTACGACCCGATCCGCTGATCAGAAAGGCATGTCACCGTCTTCAAAAGCGGACATGTCCTCACCGCCCCAGTCATCGAAGATATCTTCTGGATCGATGGAAGAGACATCCATGCTTTTGACGTCCTGGTCGCCTGCGGCCGGAACCTCCTCCCTGCCCGCGACTGAAGCAGGTGATGGGCCAGATCCCTGTGGAAGCCGGCGAACAACACCGTTCATGCCTCGGATGGCAACTTCGGTGATGTAGCGGGTATTTCCTTCGCTGTCTTTCCATCGACGCGTCTCGATCACGCCTTCAACGAGGATGATATCACCCTTTCGGCATTTTTCAGCCATTCGTTGTCCAAGTTTCTCGGGGTAGACGGCGACGTTGTGGCCTTCGGCTTTTTCGCGGAAATCTCCGGTCTCACGGTCTCGCCAGAAGCTTGAGGTAATCAAGCGGATCTTGCAGACCGAACCTCCATTGTTGAAGGTTTTCAGTTCGGGGTCGCGCGCCAGGCGGCCGACCAGGATCACCTTGTTGAACATCGTATGCCCATCCTGTTTTTCTCCCCTGAAGATGGGCCCCGGGGCAGCTCATCACGAATTTGCCGATTTTTTCCGCTCCGGCTTCCGGTCGGAGAGAAAGGGCCAATCTTCCCTTTAACAGGTGCCTGAAGGGGGAAGAGATGGGACGACAGATCCGGATGACATCGGCGCAAGCCCTTGCAGCCGGCCTGCTTGACCCTGATCTTGCCGATCTTGCGAAGCCCAAGGGGCGGCGCAAGGGCACAAGGAATTCCGCCTTGGAAAAGGCGGATGCAACGACGCGGGATGGATCGGCGACATGCGGATCACCTAAAAAAAAGCGAAGCCGTTCCCGTCCCGCGTCGCACCCCAAACCCAGCCCAGGACCCCAGGGAACGGGTAGCGTGGAATGCCTCGCGACAGGCGAAGTTCATGCTGCATCCTTCTGGTTCAATGTCGTGCCGGTTCCGAAAGAACGCGCGCAGATCGTGCGCAATCCAAAGACGGATAAGGTGGTCGGCTTCACGCCTGCCCGAACCAGCCACTTTCATCGCCAGATCAAGGCGGTCGTCCGTGAGGTCATGGGGAACAAGGAACCGGTTGCCGGCCCTGTGCGCCTCGAAATGACGTTCGTGATGCAGGTCCCGAAGTCGTGGCCGAAATGGAAGCAGGCTGCTGCCCTCGAGGGGCTTATCGCGCCCACCGGCCGCCCGGATATGGACAACCTCGAAAAAGCACTTCTCGACGCCTTCAACGGCGTGCTCGTCGTTGACGATGCATTCGTCGTCGAACGACTGGCACGCAAGATCTACGGCAAGGTCCCTGCGATCGAAGCCAGCGTGCGCCAGACAGGCACCTTTGATATTCATGCCAAAAGACAGGCGGTCGAAACGCTTCGTCGACTCAAGGAGACTGAAAATAACCATGACTGACATCGCCATCGAAGCCGCCGAACTCAGAAAGAAGATCACGGCAGAAAACATTGCCTATCATCGCGATGACGCGCCGAATATCTCCGACGCTGAGTTCGACGCGCTCAAGCGGCGTCTGATCGACATCGAAACCGCGCATCCCGAGCTGAAGACCGAAGACAGCCCGACGCAGACCGTTGGCGCCGCGCCTGCGGAAGGCTTCAAGAAAGTGCGCCACGAGCAGCGCATGATGTCGCTCGGGAACGCTTTCGAAGACGAGGACGTGGAAGGCTTCGCGGCCCAAATCAGGAAATACCTCGGCCTCGATGTCGATGCCGAGATTGCCTTGACCGCCGAACCGAAGATCGATGGGCTCTCCCTTTCGCTGCGCTATGAGAACGGGGTTCTCGTGCGTGCGGCCACACGGGGTGATGGCGCTGTTGGCGAGGACGTTACGGAGAATGCGCGCGCGATCCCGGATATTCCGCAGCGCGTTGAAAATGCTCCCGAGATCATGGAAGTGCGTGGCGAAGTCTACATGACCCACGCGGATTTCACGGCGCTCAACGAGCGCCAGAAAGCCACCGGCGGAAAGACTTTCGCAAACCCGCGCAACGCGGCGGCCGGCTCGTTGCGTCAGCTTGATCCACAGAAAACCAAGGAGCGACCTCTGGCATTCTTCGCCTACTCTTGGGGCGTTCTCTCCGAACCTCTCGCAGCGACCCAGGCCGAAGCAGTCGCACGCCTTGGCGAGATGGGGTTTTCAATCAACCCGCTTCTGTCCCGAGCAACAACGATTGAGGACCTGCTGGCGCATTATCACCAGATCGAAGAGCGGCGTGCGTCGCTCGGATATGACATCGATGGCGTCGTCTATAAGGTTGACGACCTGGCGCTTCAGGCGCGACTTGGCTTCCGGTCGACCACGCCGCGGTGGGCGATCGCGCACAAGTTCCCGGCGGAGCTTGCCTGGACGACACTCGATGCGATCGACATTCAGGTCGGACGCACCGGTGCGTTGTCGCCGGTCGCGCGACTGGCGCCTGTTACCGTCGGTGGTGTGGTTGTTTCGAATGCGACATTGCACAATGAGGACTACATTGCCGGTCGGGATTCCCGCGGAAACCCGATCCGTGAAGGTCGCGACACTCGCGTCGGCGATTGGGTCCAAGTCTACCGGGCCGGCGACGTAATTCCAAAGATCGCCGATGTCGATTTGGATCGCCGGTCAGACAGTTCTGCGCCTTACAGCTTCCCGGAAGCCTGTCCGCGCTGCGGTTCGCCTGCACACAGGGATGAGGGAGATTCCGTGCGTCGCTGCACTGGCGGGATGATTTGCCCGGCACAATCCGTCGAACGTCTCCGGCATCTGGTCTCTCGGCCGGCGTTCGACATCGCAGGGCTCGGCGACACACTGGTCGAAAAACTCCATGAACTGGGGTGGCTCTCGGAGCCTTCGGATATTTTCGAACTGCGGTCGCGCCACGGAGGCGAGGATGGCATGGCATCTCTGGAGGGATGGGGGCCGCGCTCGGCCAACAAGCTTTTCGATGCGATCGACGCTGCGCGGAAGCAGCCCCTCAACCGTGTAATCCAGGGCTTCGGCATCCCCCACGTCGGAAACTCGGTTTCGGCGGCGCTTGCGCGCCATTACGGATCTTGGACTGCCTTTATGAGCGCTATGGAGCGCGCCGATATCGGAAAGGGCGAGGTATGGGATGACCTGATGGCAATCGAGGGATTTGGTGAGGCGATTGTCGGCGCACTCATCTCCGCCTTCAAGGAGCCTCGGGAGCGCGCCGCGATCGATCGCCTGGTTGCTCACCTCGATGTTGAAAATGTCGAAGCGCCGAGCGTGAGCGACAGCAAGATCTCGGGCAAGACTGTGGTCTTCACCGGCACGCTTGAACGTATGGGGCGCTCCGAAGCCAAAGCCCGGGCTGAGGCCCTTGGCGCCAAGGTTTCAGGCTCGGTATCGAAAAAGACAGACCTGGTGATCGCGGGTCCGGGCGCCGGATCGAAAGCCAAGAAAGCCGCAGACCTCGGCGTGGAGGTCATCGATGAAGATACCTGGATGGAAATCGCGGCGGGTTGATCAGCGAGCGCGGCGCCTGGCGTGAGCTTGAACGAGCTCCGCCAGCCCCGGTCCGGCAATCCAGTCCGGGGCATTCCGACCCAGCGCCGAAGCAAGGCGCGGGTCGACCCTCCCCTCACCTTCGTTGTCCGCGTAGCCTGGACGGGCGCGCAGTATATCCGCGCGCCACAGGTCTCTCAGGTAATCTGTGATAATCTCGATCGGACGTCGAAGATCAGGCGCATGAGCCTCCATTTCGATGGCATCATCTGCCTCCAGCGGGCGCATCAACTCAGGCGCAAGCACGAGCTGGCGCCGGGCGATCAGGCGAACGACGTCTCGTTCATTGAACCCCGCCTCGAGCGCCGATGCATCCCCGCCTTCGAACAGATGGCGGACGACGAGATCGCGCAGGAGCGCAGCTCGCCAACCCGGACGGAGGAATCGCTCCCCTTCGATCACCGGCAGGTGCAGTAAGCCACTCAGACCGATGAGTTCGATATCTTCCATGTCCTCGGAGAGGCGGCTATCGAGGGGAAGAGCTGAGGCCTCTTTAACCCCTTGAAGCGCGTCAAGGTGCATGCCCAGCCTTTGGCGTTTCAGCCTCTCGCGCGCATCTGCCGCGACCAGGTTGGAAATCCAATGCCGCGGAGCCTTGCTGAGCAGCATCGAAGACACCCAGTTTTCATCAAGCGGTCCAACATGGCCGGCCGCGAAACGCTGCTCCAGCACAGTCAGGAGATCGATTTCGAGCAGAGAACAGTCTTCGGGGGCCGCCACCGGACGCGCGCCACGAACGGCTCGGAAGACAATCATCACGTCCCGTGCAGCGCCAGGCGCCCGGGCCCGAACGCCGAACCCACCCTGCGGCCCGATACTTGCTGCACGAGCGCTCTCGAACTGGAAGGGTGGCAATGACCTTGTTGACAGGGAGGCACCCCAGGTCCACTCGAGATCGGGAAGTGAAATCGCATACCCATCGGTCAGCAGCTGGGCGAGAAATCCTGCAAACCCTGCGGAGAGCGCATCCCGGCATGCGCCGCCCGAGGCATGTGCAAAGTGCCAGGCCTTTTTGTCGCCCTGCTTGGCGACAAGGCTTTCCGAGCAGGCTGGGCAGGCGCACCCGCAATCCAGGCCACGGTTCACCGTAGCGACATGGACGATACGACCCCTGCGGTCTTTTCCAAAGGCAAGCTTGACCATCTCCGTCGAGAAGGCGGAATGGGCCATCGACTGGCGATGGCCGCTGCGCAGACTGTCGAGAACAGCGTCGCGGGGAATATCTATCTTGGCGTTCATGGCGTGTATCAGGGATATCGGTCCTTGAGTGCACCCGGCGTCAGTCTTTCTCACGTCGCGGGTCTATTTGGATCGTTTCTTCCAATCTTCGGATCATCTCGCAGCAGGAACCACTCTCCTTTCACGGAGAAAATTGGCTGATTTACCTCATCACGAAGCGCTGCTGGAAGAGTCGGCCGCCCTTTGTTCGGCTGGTGCGCAATCGGGAGCCTATATCCCAAGAGGAGATTTGAGCCCGGACCCCAATATGACTGACCCAGAGAAATTCCCCGCCTGGACCGATACCGGCCGCCGAATGATTGCGGGAGCACATCGTGACAGCGAGTTCGGCTCAGCGCTCAGAAATTTCACTTTCTCCGACTATGCCTCCGCCACGAATGGCGGCACCAGTGTGATCGAGCTGATCGGCCCCATCGTGATTGGCGAAGGTTGCCTGATCGTGACGGGTTATCAGGATCTCCTGTCTGCACTTTCCATCATCATGGAGGTAAGGCCCGGCATCACCTTCGAGGCTCCAGGCTCAATCCGCATCCTCTTCGGGACGAACACCGACAATCTGCGCTTCCTCACAGGACCGCGACAAGCCCTGCCCGAGCATGTGAAACGGCACTACACGCTGCAAACCGGTGTGTTTGTGCGCGATACGCGAGACCTGCGCGCACTCCAGGCTCGCGAAGCAATCCGATCCGGAGCGATTTCCATCCGGGTTTTCGACGAGGAGAAGGCCCAGAAGGACCTTGGTCGCCCCGCTGGCATGATGCATGCAAACCTGTTTCTGAATGACGAGTTTGCCGTGGCAGGAAGCGCGAACTTCTCTCGGCATGGTATGGCGAGTAATATCGAGTTCGCAGACCGCGCCATGGCGGGATCGAGCCCGGCGCACGAAGAGCGCCGCAAGGCAGGTGAGAGCTTTTGGTCATGGGGTGTGGACTGGAACAGCGAGACGATCGAGATCCTCGATCGTCTGTTGCGTGAAGTGTCACCCCAAGAGGCCCTCTGGCGCACCCTGGAAGAGCTTTTGGGCTTTCAGGCGTGGCGACCTGCTTCTTCCGAGATGAGCTCTGAGCACGAAGACCTCGTCTATGCGGCAGCCCAGTCGGTCTACGAGCATGGACTGGCGCTGCTGACCCTTCCACCAGGGGCTTCGCGGTCCCTGGTGGGGCGCACGCTTGGGGCGATGGTCGGCGATATGTATGAGCGTTGCGTAATGCGAGATGATGGGCCGAGCTCGCGCCGGCAAGGCGCCCTTGCCCTTGTCAATCCTGGATCGGAAGCCGCCTGGCGACGTGGACGGCGCGGCGCGTTGAGAATCCTCCCGACGAACGCCGAGAAGGGCCTGATCACTTCCGAGGTGGACGCTGTTGCAGCAATCCTTGTCGAGGAGGCGGAGCATGGCGCAGGTCGATTGATTTCGCACCAGGAGCCAAAGCACCTTCTGCCCCCAAATGGTGCGCACTGGGTGGCTGCTATGATCGCCGATCTTCCGGGCGGATTGCCCGCCGAGCCGGCCATCGAGCTGATCGAGACAGCCGGCGGCCCCGCAATCAGCCATGAGCTCGCACGGGCGCTGATGCGATCTGGCAGCACGCTTTTCCCGACAAGGACGGGAAAACGCGTGAAGAAAAGCGGGCCCAAGCAGGAAGAGGCCCAAGCTTCCCTTCTGGAGGCACTGGCCCCGATGCGCGCTTCGCTGAATAAAGATGCCCACCCACCGAAATATACCGCGATCAGATTCAAGCCTGGCTCGGCAATCCAGGAGCAGATGAGGAAGATTGAAGCCTGCCTGAGCGAAGCTCTCGATGTCGAGGAGGGGCAGGATGAAGCGGGGTCCGCGGCAACGGAACTCGCGCGTTGCTTCGCGGTGTCGATCAAGGCTGCTCGGCAGGCTTGGGAGGATGGACTGGCGTCCCGCCTCGCAGCGGCACCCGGAGGGACTGCGTCAAGTCAAGGCATGCTTCCGATGTTCGCGGCAAGTCAGAAAACCAGCGAGAGCAGCGCGGCAGATCGGCTGCGGGACGCGCTTTTCTCGCGAGACCTCGATGGCCTCGATCGCGCCCGCGTCGAGGCCGTAATCAAATCCGCCTTCAAGCCTGGGAAGATCGCTCTGATTGCCGAGACCGAGGAGGAGGCGGCCTGTCTTGCGAGCGCCGCCGATGCGGTAGAAGAGAGGCGCGTTTTGCATCTGCGCAGCAGGTCTGCGACGATCCCCAAAACAGATGATGCGGGCCATGTGGTCGCGGCGGGTGAGACGATCGGCCGACGATCGGTTCTGCATTGCGAGGCGAGCGATGTGGAGGCCCGGCTTGCTGAAAGCCAAGACGGCTGCATCCTGGTTTTGAGGAGGCAGGATCTATTCGCTCTGGACCTCTCCCTTCTGCATGAGATCGTCCTGATGTCGTCCGCGCCCGATCTCAAAGCCATGGCTTGCCTTGCAGATTTTCTTGGTGAGCGCCAGTCGAGAGGCAAGGCGCCTGTTCTGAAATGCTTCGTCATGGAGGGGCTGCCCTTCGCAGGGCCCAAGGCTGCGATCGACAAGGCCTTCAAAGCAGCATCACTCGCCGGCAGCGAAGGCAGAATTGGCCCTGACCTTGTCTGCCCCGATGCTGTGCTCAGTCGTTTTGCAGGCTTCTCCCGAGGGGAAAATGGCGGACATCTTCTTGACGAGATCGAAGCGTTGCGTCCCTTTGTTGGAACTGCCTGCGCCGCTCCGGATGTCCGCGGGGCTGAACTCGCGGTGCTGTCGGGGGTCAAGCAGCCGTTCACGGCCTATGTGCTGGCCGGCAAGACAGGGCGCCGCGGTGAGCCCTTCATGCCGCCGCGCCTGGTGGTGGTTAAGCAAGGCGAGAAGGGTGATGAGGTTGTGCGTGGTCAGATCCCTGCCCTTTCTCTGGTTCGCGCGGCCTTCGTCGATGGCGGCGCGCATGCCGACAAGGCGGGCGTAAGCCGAAGTGATACACTCGAAGCCATCAGTCGGCACCTCGCTCAAATCACCCACTGGGACGTGCGCCCTGAGCGGGTGCGTGTTCTTCTGTCCAGCCTTGCGAGCTTCATGAAGGGAGCGCCGATGGAGTGCGATGGCGCTTCTGTTCTGGGTGATCTGACGCCCCCCTCCCTCGAGCTTGTTGCTGACCGTTGGGCGGCTCATCTTTTCCCCGTTGCCGGCCGACTGCGGGCGATGTCGGAGGATCGGCGCGCGCAAAAAGGGCTCTACGACCCCCTTCTGGATATCTCCCAGGTGGAGCGCGCGATCCGCGAAAGACCCGGCTGGGAGGTCGAGGGTGTGAAATCGGACATGTCCGAGCTGATCGAGGATCTGCGCTTTGCCGACCGGGAGAAGGTCAAGACAATTCAGGACAGGGTCGTCGTGGTGATCCGCGCCCTGCCCTAAAGGTAGCGCGCAGCCTCAGCGTCCCATTCGATATCGAAGGTGCTTGCCTCGGCAAGACTTTGGCGCCGCCTGAGAGCACCCAGTCCGATCTCTATGAGGCAGCTGGCCGTGGGAATGATCCCCGGCGCGGCGTATCGCAATGCGCTACGCGCACGCAAGAGGTCGCGCCCCCACGCCTTGAGATTGCCCTGGGTAAGAGCCTGACCGAAGCCGAATGTCAGCATTGCTGGAACGACCTGCAAGATTTCATTGTCCGGCTGGGCCATAGTGCTGCCCTTGAGAGCAGAAACAAAGGCTGGACCATCAGTGAAGAAGTGAATGCCGCTTGTGGCGCGCGGGTTGCATTCGATCGGGATGAGACCCTGCTCGGTGTCAATGCAGTCGAAGGCAGCTTGTCCCGTCCAGCTTGAGGCAGTGGCGAATTTCTTTGCAAAGGCCATGATGCGTGGGTCGTTAACGGGCTCGAAGCAGATACCTGCGCCAATACCTGCGCGATGAAGTGAGCGGTAAGCCGACACCGCGCAGAGATGACCGCGGCGGGCAGCAATGTAGATGCAGATCTCCGGACCGTTCAGTGCTTCCTGAGCAACCCAGGGGTCCTCAGCCGTGGGGCGCAGACGTGCTGCCCTTTCAGCAGTTGGGCGGATGAGGACGCGCGAGGCAAAACGCGAGAGAGCCGGTTTGAATACAAGGTCAGGTGCGTCAGCGAGAACGGCCTCGAGAGAAGATTGAGTGCGGAGCAGGCGCGTTTTCGGAGCTGGCATGCCAATGCGCCGCATGGTTTCGACGAAGGCGAATTTGTCATGATGCGCGAGCACCACGTCGACGTCAGGCGCAAAGAGCTTTCGCGAAATCCCGAGTTCCTTCGTAGCGCGTGCGAGATGAAGGACTTCTTCGCAAGTTGGGAAGATGAGGTCGATATTATGACGCTCCACGGCCTCGGCAAGCCAGGTCCGGAAGGCAATGTAATCAGTCCGCGGGGATGGATGCCGCAATGTGAGATGCACGGCGCGAGACCGCCGGGTCAGCACATTGTCGAGACTGTCGGCGGCATAAACCGTCAGGCCGCCGTCAGCGAGGAGCTGGGCGACATGCGCAGCACTCGGAGCGCGCACCCCGGTTACGAGAACGGTCTTGGTCATGGGGATGAAGCACTCCTGGGGTGTCTGGCTCTATGAAGATATCTTGGTCGAATTTGCCTGCGGCGAAGAGACTGAGTGCAAAACTCGAACGCGCCGCAGTTTCCGGTCGGTCTCAAGCGGCAAGTCGTCTTGCCGCGCCTGCAAGCGAACATCCAGCTGGCGCTGATCGAAGAGCCGAGCAAGGGCATTGGCGGCCGCCTCGAGACTGAGTTGAGAGGCGGCCATGGGCAGGGTCAAGACGACCTTGTCATCGCTTTCTTGTGTCAAGCGGAAGTCATGGATCGATCGATCCGCATCGAGAATGGCGTTGCGCATCACGTCGGGGGTAATCATCACGGAGTGGCCGTGCCGCTGGAACCGGAAGCAGTCATCTGACCGACCGACGATTTCTGAGACGACCTGACATGGATTTCCACAGGAACACGGCTCGGATGATAGCCGCAGGAGATCGTTCATCCTGTAGCGCAGCATGACCTGGGTGCGGCGCGAGAAATCGGTGATGATTGGGCTGACCAGCCCTTCACCGACTGGCTCAAATTCGAAGTGCATGATGTCTTCGGCCAGGTGAAGGCTCCCGTGAGCGCAGCTGACACCCATCAACCCTTCGGTGGCCATGTAGATTTGCCCCAGAGATATGCCGAAGCTGGACTCGATCAGCTGTCGATCAGTAGGGTCGAGAACTTCAGCGCCGGCATAGGCGCGACGGATGGGGGCTGCGGTCCAACGATCGGCAAGCCAGGCAAGGATCTTGGGTGGCGCGATCAGCGTCGTCGGCGAGAAGCTGAGCAGCTCGTCAATCCAGGCCGCGGGGCCATCCTGCAAATTGAAGAAGCGCAGGGAGATGCGGCCTGTATCGTTTGCCGCGTCGTAGAGGCGCGTATGCAAGGGCAGGATCACTGCAACCCGTTCGCGCGGCGCGCCGGGCTTCCAGATATCTGGCAGCGTCTTGGCAAGGATAGCACCGAGCCACGCAAATCGCTCTTTCTCGGAAATGACATAGAGGCCACGGTTCCCACTGGTCCCCGTCGAGGCGCCCACATGATAGGAACTGATCATCCGACTGCCGTCAAAGGCACGCCAGCCGGCCGACGCCGTGATGCGAGGCCGATTGTAAGCCTCGAACCGCCCCATCAAGGCTTCCTTGTCGAGCTTCGGGTAGGAGCCGAGCGGCAGGCCGCGCGGCAAGTCTTGGTAGGCGTTCACACGGTGGGGTGCGAGGGCCAGCCACCTCGAGAGGCGACGCTGCTGCCAGCCAAGAAAATCCTCCCGGCTGGAGAACTGCGTTGCTGTGCGCCTGACGCGCATATAGGTCGCAATCCCCGCAGCTGCGGCCACAACCTTCTCGAACGCCTTCACGCCTCTGCTCCTGCCGGCATCGGCAAGTCGTATGGGGTCCTGCTCGGGTCGTGGCAGAGGAGGATCTCGACATTGGACCGAGCTGAAAAGGAACGAAGCATTCGTGCAGTCGCCAGGGCCTGGCGCGGCGCGCGCGAGACTGCAACAACCGGGAGGGGGCGCTCGCGGGCCTCAAGCAGACCAGGCAGTGTCCAGGCGGCATCTGCCGCATAAAGGACCGGGTGAGACATTGCGGGAAAGAACAGGCCGTGATGCCCGGTTGCATGCCCCGGCAGCGGGGCGGCGATGATGGAGCCGTCCGCCAGAATGTCACGGCCTAACCCTTCAAGTCCCGCAGGGAGATCGGCAAGGGGCGCTTCATCGAAGAAGAAGGCTCGAGGGCGAATTGTGACGCCGAAGGCCTCCTTGAAAATCCCGTGTCGTGCAAGGCGTCGCGCAGGCGTGGTCTCGAGCTCCTCGAGGGCGGCGCGCGAGAGGTGGATCTTCGCTCCGGAAAACTGGTCGAGATAGCCGATATGGTCGAGATGCAGATGGGTAAGGATGATGTGCTGCACATCTTCCACGCGGCGACCGATCTGGGCGAATGCCGCGTGAGGCCCTCCTGCGGCGGATATCCGGGGGCGCAGAACCTGTCGATAGGTCTTCAGCATCCGCGACATGTGAGGCCGGGAGAAGCTCGATGGAGCGTAGCCACCATCAATGACGATCAAGCCATGTTGGGGATGTTCGATGATCCCGTAGCGGACCTTGAGATCGAGCATGCGCATTCCGCCGCGCTTGAGGAGAAGCGGAGCAGGAACGCGCACGGTGCCTGAGTTTGCGAAATGAAGACGAAGTCCCTCCATCACGATTCTTCCGTTATCGAAGGCTCTTCCTGGGCAGGGTTCGAGCATTCGGAGGGGGACGGAACTTCGGCCTGATCTAAGGCGACAGGAAGCTTGAATCCGGAGAGGGCTTCCTCGATCCCGTCGTCGAGTGCGACGCGCGGCACCCATCCGAGATTTCGCTCAGCGCGCCCAATGTCGAGGGTTTGGGTATAGGCGAGGAGGCCGAGAGAGTAGCGCGTGATGCGCGGCTCGCGGCGCCAACCTGTGAGCGCGGAACGCAGTTCCGCGGCACGGGCTGCGGTCATCGCGATTGGAGTGGGAATGGCGCGCCAACGGACCGGTATGGAAAGCTCACCGCAGACGCGCTCGATCAGAGCGTGGATATTGACCGGCTCGCCACCCGAGATGTTGAAGATGCGCGCGCTGGACGACCCGGCGCGCTCGGCTGCAATGATCGCATCGACCACGTCGTCGACATGGGTGATGTCTGTGGCTGCCGTGCCACCTCGCAACAGCGGCAGAGGTCCGGATCGAGCGGCCGTGATGAGACGTGGAAGCAGCGCCGTGTCGCCATGACCGTAGATGCCGCGCGGGCGCAGAACGACAGTGCCGCGCCCCAGCCGAGACAGGACAAGCTCCTCGGCAGCCCGCTTGGTGCCTGCGTAGTGATTGACCGGCTGGGGAAGCTCATGCCCCTCGTGGAGCCCCACTTGATCGGCAGGACGATAGTAGACTGCCGGGGTCGAAATATGGATGAAGCGCTTCGCGTCGATCTTCTGGGCGAGTTCGACCATGTGGCGCGTGCCATTGATGTTGGCGCCCCAGAAATCCTTCTTGCGCCCGAAGGGAGCTGAAAGCGCCGCGGCATGGACGATCGTGCGGATATGCGTAAGGCCCGCGATTTCATCCTTGGTGAACGGCGTCGCAAGATCCCGCGCAATGACGCGCGCACCGAGAGCTGCGAGTTCATCAAGACGGTCCTGGTTGCGACCCAGTGCTGTTACGCTACGCCCGAGGGCAAGGTAGCGTCGCACGACGCGACCTCCGAGAAATCCGGTAGCTCCGGTTACCAGCAGGGTCATTCCGTGGCACCTCCTATTTCGAGCGCGAGCCCGCCGAAGGAAACGCCTGCGGAGGTGCCGAGCAGCATGATCCGACGCCCGGGCGTCAGCCGGCCTTCGGCGGCCGCCATCCCAAGCGCGAGCGGTATGGAGGCGGCAATCATGTTTCCGTGCCCTTCCATGATATCGATGACCTGATCCCGGCTGAACCCACAGGCGCGCGCCATGTGGGTC